>Ga0209554_1003240_pt1 | contig 10580 bp, 12 predicted proteins | sample MarorgKNORR_S2LV_5_FD_188221 | JGI IMG/M metagenome (GOLD analysis project Ga0209554, IMG submission 188221) | Marine microbial communities from the Southern Atlantic Ocean, analyzing organic carbon cycling - Bottom_A/KNORR_S2/LV (SPAdes) (version 2) | ecosystem: Environmental > Aquatic > Marine... | reverse complement strand
AAACACCTTGAAACCGGACTTATCGATATGGCCCAGGACGAGTTCCATCAGCATGCTCCCTCACGAAATGACGGTTTCGCCACCCGCGTCGCCACGCTCAGCCAACCCGAAGCGATGAATACCGAGCGCTATGTCTACGGTGTCGTACCGATGAATGGCAGGGATGCATGGGCCCTGTTCTGCGCCTCGGCCGCCGGTGACCTGGCGCGCGTCCGGGATCTCCTCGACCGGGACGCCAATCTCGTCAATGCGCAGTACTGGTACCAATTTCCCATTCACATGGCCGCCCGAGAGGGGCACGCGGACGTCGTTCAGGTGCTGCTCGAGGAAGGCGCTGATCCGGGACAGTCGCGCTACACCTACAACTCTTGGGACAAGTTGCTCGAAGTGGCGAACGACAGAGACCACCGGGCCGTCAGCAAGCTCCTTCAGTCGGTGATGGCGGAACGCTTTGGCTACGATGAGCGATTCACCGAACTCGCCGCCGCAATCCGAGACCGCGACCGTGCCCGCATCGACGCTCTCCTGGGGGCGACCCCCGACCTGATCAACCACGCTGACGCCCTGGGAAATGGCCCGCTCCACTGGGCCGCCCTTACCCGACAACTCGACCTCATCGACCGCTTTCACGAGTTGGGCGCCGACATCGACGGACGACGACCTGAAAAAAGCCCTGCGTTCGGGCTACGCGGCCAATCAGGACTGGGCCTTCATGGTCAAGCTCTTCCGCTCGACCGATCCCGAGCTCCACGACCTGTTCCTCCAGCGCTTCGCCGACGTTGTGCCAGGCCTGGTGGCGGGCGACGTGTGGGGGGGAGAGCTGCCTACCCTCGAGTTGCTCGCCAAGTTGTTGGACCACGGCCTCGACCCAAACCGGCCGAATTGGATCGGGCGCACTTTCCTCCACGTCGCTGCGGAGAAGGGATCCATCGAAGTGGCCGAGGCGCTGCTCGAAGCCGGTGCCGATTTCGAGGTCCTGGAACTCGAGCATGGCGGCACCCCGCTGGCCGCCGCGGCGCGCGAAGGACAGGTAGAGATGGTGGGATTTCTGCTGAAGAAAGGGGCGGATCCAGCCACCCCGCCCGAATCGCCCTGGGCCACGGCAAATGCATGGGCCAAACGGAAGCAAGACGAGAACATCCTCAGCCTCCTGAATGACGCCTGAGGGAGGGCGAATTGCTCCACGACCACCCGGTGGACCTTGCGGTACCGGCGATTCCAAAGCGCGTCGGACTCCGACGGCGACGCTTCTCAAACGGCGATTCCACTTGCTTCGGTGCCGGGCAAACGGCACGTTATACGGTCTCATAGACAATATTCGATGGCCAATTCTTACCGGAGCGAAGACGTATGGGATTCTCCTACTGCCTCAACACCAGCACAATCCGGAGCGACGGCGCTTCGGTGATGGACGCCATCGACACAGCCGCGGATGCAGGCTGGGACGGAATCGAGCCCTGGGTAAATGAACTGGACGACTGGGTAGCGCAGGGGGGCACCCTGGAGCAGGTGCGTGAGCGGGCGAAAGACAGGGGAATCGCCATCGCCAATCTGATCGGGTTCCCGGAGTGGGCGGTTCCTGAGGAGGACCGCAGGGCGAAAGGCTTCGAGGAAGCGGCCCGGTGCTTCGAGATCGCCATGGAGCTGGGCTGTCCGTACGTAGCGGCGCCACCCTTCGGAATCCACGATCGCGAGGTGGAGCTGCTGCCCGTGGCGGAGCGCTTCGCGGCGCTGGTGGACCTGGCGGCCGCGTCGGGCGTGAAGCCGCTGCTGGAGTACTGGGGCATCGCCCAAACACTGGGGACAACGGGCGAGACGCTGCTGGTGGCGGCGGAATGCGGACGTCCGGATGTGCAGATGCTGACCGACGTGTTTCACATGTACAAGGGAAGCGGGCATCACTTCGGTATCGAGCACTTTGGCGCAGGACGGCTGGGTCTCGTTCACGTCAACGACTATCCGGCGACGCCGGGACGAGCGCAGGTAACGGACGCCGACCGGGTCTACCCGGGTGACGGACTAGCTCCCTGGAAGGAGATCGTGGCCATGCTGGAGGGGATCGGCTACGACGGCGTGCTGTCGCTGGAACTCTTCAACGAGAGCTACTGGGCCAAGGGGCCAGCGACGGTGGCGCGGGAGGGATTGGAGAAGCTGAAACGCTGCGTCGAGGGATGAAGGGCGAGGGCCACCGAGCTTCATAATTCCGCCGAGATGTAGTATCCCTCTATCACCTGAACCTGCGCCAGGTGTTCTCGCGTTGTGGTCCGCAGCGATGCCGGCGGCACGCTATTGCAGCAGCAACATCTTGCTTGTCAGAGCATTTCCCTGCGCTTCAATCCGATACAGATAGACCCCGCTTGCCATCCGTCGCCCCAAACGGTCTCTCCCGTCCCACACCACCTTGTGAGATCCGGCCGCCTTCTCCTCGGCGACAAGAGTGGTGATTTCCTGTCCGAGTAGATTCGCGATTTTCAGCACCACCTGACCTGGTTCGGTCACTCGGTAGTCAATGACGGTGGCGGCGTTGAACGGATTGGGATAGTTCCTGCCAAGCGCGAAACCATTGGGAAAATCAGCTGTAACATATCCCTGAACACCGGTCGGACGCGGCGTGATCGGGTACATGTCGAATAGTTGACTGTCGAGGTAATCGATCCGGTTCGGGATCGTCTGCAATATCGTATTGGCCAACGACGGCGAGATTCGATCTGCCCGAAACCGCACCGCCAGGTAGAGGAGGAAGCTCTCCGCCATATCCTCCCGACGGGGAAAATCGCGGGCGTAGGTGGAGATAAAGTCCCCATCGGCGCTCTGGGCGGCGACCCATCCGGCGGCGGATGCGTGGTCGGCGTCCAGGGAAGTGTGCGCCGCTTCGTGGACGAGGGTTTCCTCGAGGATGCCATCGGCCAGGTAGATGCCGGCCTGCCCGGTGTGGATGAGCAGGTTGTTGTTCCCGCCCCAAATGGGTTTACGCCCCGGTGAATCCAGACGGTCCTCACGTCGGTCCGGTGCGCGGTCGGCAGTTGACCGATCACCCACCCGTACTTCTGCGCCTCGGTCGACATTGACCCATTCATTTACCCGTCGGTCAAACATCGTTCGTTGGCCCGACCGGCGAAGGACACGCTCCGAAACGCAGTCGGATCAGCAGGCGTGATGATCTCCGGCCCGATGAAGATCGTGCCCGAAAAGGGCAGTGCCGCATGAACGGCCTGGTGGGCGAGTGCCAGCAGAAAGGCACACAAGAAAAAGACCATCCCATGTCGTTTCAATGCACCAGCCTCGTTCTCGCTGCTGGACACTTTGTCATCGACATTGGGACTTGGCCCTTGCCGGTGTCGGCCACGGCGATCTCGATTTCTCCGTCGGCGGGCCGCGCCAGAGCACGGTGATGAGCGCATGGCCATACTATACGCACGCCGTGGGGGGTGCGGCAATCCCGTAGTGGGCGGCCTGATGATCAGAATCGGCCCTGTTCCATCGACACGAGGCCCGACCCGTTGTTCGCATGGTGCCCTGGTTTGACAGAAACCCCATATTATTCACAACCTGTTCCAAGCCTTTAATGAGGAGGTAGATATGCTGATCAGGATGGAACACGCCAATATCACCGTCAAGAGCATCGACGAAGCGGTCCGGTTCCTGAAACTGGTATTTCCGGAGTTCGAGAAGCGCGGTGAGCGGGAGACCGAAACGAAAAGGTGGCTGCACTTCGGTACCCCCGATACCTATGTGGCGCTCGAAGAGGTGTTCGAGGAAGCCACGTCGGATCGAAAAACCTACAACGACCCGGGCACCAACCATATCGGCTTTGTGATCGAGGACCTGGCGGCGCTGACGGAGAAGACGGCTCGAGCCGGTTTCAGAACAGGCGACGTGTTGGTCGAGGGCGAAGGACCATACCGCAAGCGGGTCTATATCTTCGACGGTGTCGGCAATGAGTGGGAATTTGTGGAATACCTGACGCAGGATACCGAAAAGAGAAACGTGAATGAGTGAGGCTGCCCAGGCTCCGCACGCTGGTCGGCAGAGGGGTCGGGGCTCTGCAAAGGTTCCTCTCATTGCCCTCTCTGGGCGATTCTGGGTGCTAATCGGCACTGGGACGGCCTGAGGGCTGACGGATGTGGGGCCACCAGATGGTCTGATGACCCCATTCGCATTTTTCCGAGATGTCAGATAATCTGAATGTGAAAGGAAACCGGTTCATGAACGAAACAGAAAAATACCTCTTCGATGTTCACGGCACAGGCTCGGGATAGTATCAGGTTTCTCAGAGGTAGAGCCGCCTCAGTGTCAGCCAGAAGCAGCCAGAATTACCTCACTTTGAGGGCAAGTTGAGGGCAAGCCATCCATCAGCGCTACGGCCAGGCCCTCGAAGTGTGGCCGCAACTTCTCCACATCATAGGCCACATAGACATCGGTGACGCCTCTTCGCTTGTGTCTGAGCGCCGCTTGTACCGTCTCCCTTCGAGACCCAAGCTCCGTCTCCAAGATGGTTGAGCCGGTCTTCCGCAGTGTGTGGAGAGAGATGTAGCGTACTCCTGCTGCCTTTGCGATCTCAGGATTCCAGCGTTGAGACATCTGCCAGTGGGGAAGGGCTGTGCCTTTGCTTGTTGTGAAGATCAGGTCGTGATCTTGCCACTTGTCGCCCTTCTTCAACCGCATCTCGACTTGGTGTTTCTTGTGATCCATGAGGGCGTCGAGGAGTACGCCCGCAACAGGCACCTCTGCCGTGCTGGACTCCGTCTTTGTCGTCGCCATACCGTGCACACGGCTTTGCTGCTGCTTGACAAAGTAAACGCCTCGCTCTTCATCCAGGTCTGCCCACCGCATGCCGCGAAACTCTCCATCTCGTAGCATGAGGCAGACGATGGCGAGCACGTGCGGCCGCAGACGCTCTGGAGTCGCTGTTAGATACTGGCGCATCTCTTCAATGCTGTATGGCTCGTAGGTGCGCGGTGGGGGCTTCTCTCGCGCATCAGGCCACTTTAGACGCCGCTGTGGCCACGGGTCGAAGCTGATGCCCCAGTATGTGCGAGCGACTGGGCCGTCAAGCGCGTGCTTCAACATGTCCCGAAAGGTGCCCATGGCGGCTCTTGCGGTACTGACCGCCATCGTGGTTCCGTCTTGTCGAACCTGCCTATTTAGAAGCGACTGCTGAAAGCGACGAATCGCGTCGAGCGTAAGTTGATCGACACGCATGTTGCTCAAGGTGGAGACGACGTAGAGCCGTAGATGTCGCTCGCATGTCTCGTATGTCCTCGGCTTCACCGTCGAATGGATCGAGTCTAGGTACTCCTGCGCCAATTCGTCTACGGTACGGCGCGTCGGTGCGTTCAGAGTGCCTGCTTTCAGGCCGGAGGTAAGCCGTTCCAACTCAACTTCGGCGCGAGCGCGGCACTCTTTCATTGTCTCGCCTTCACGCCGGGGGAACACCTCCTCTATCTGCCTTGCCTGTCCCGGTGGACGATAGCGTAGGTAAAGGGCCTTGCCTCGCTTGCGGATGGTGCCGCTACCTCGTTGCCGCTTTGCCATCTGCTCCCTCCTTGGCTAACTGCTGTAGAACTCGCTGCGCCAAGGTCGAAATGTTGCGAGTACCGGCCTCCCAATGGGCGACCGTCCGTACGCTCACACCCACACGCTCAGCGAATCCTGGCTGCGTTAGGCCTAGCTTCTGGCGGAGTTTTTTGACCGCAGCAGAATTGAACTTCATAGTCTGAGCTTCGACGGTTGGCGATGAACTTCGTTCATAGAACGATAATGAACTCGGTTCATGTAATCAACCCTTGGGGCACACCACGCGCCGTAGCTCCATGAACGCGATCAGCTCAACCGTTTTGACGTGGACGCGGCCACCAGTGCCGTCGCCTTTATAGCTGGGCAGCTTCCCGTCACGGATAAGCTTGCGCATGTGGGATACCGACTGCCCCACCTCTTCTGCCGCTCGTTCCACCGTGAGGAAGAGCGGTTTCTCAGGCGAAGTGACGGTGATTTCTACGCGGTCAATGTGGACGGTTGTCTCCATCAGTTGCCACCCATCAGACCCCGTTGTGCGGCTTCCTCGACGGTGTAGTACATCCGGGAATCCATCAGGTCGGTCGCTTCTGCCTTTGTGAGGCGCTTGGAGGCCATTCCCCTGGGGAACCCTCGGTTTCCGGGACTCGCCACCTTCGCTGATACCGCCGGGTGCTCGATGGCGTAATACCACGCACCTCTAGCGCTGCGGCGGGAACGCTGCTTCGGGACCGGTGGGCCTGGGACGAGAAATTGTCTCACGATTACCTGCGGGCGCTCCACGGTGACCGCGGCATGTGGTCCAGCCTCAACTTGCCCACTTTCGCAAAGAACTCCGGATGCCGGCGCTGTAGCTCGACCTGGTTCCGCTCATGGATGCGTTCGATCTGCTTCACGTCGGCTCCAGTGAAAACGAGTTTGTACCCGCCGCGCCACGGAATGGTCCTAATCTGCAGCCCATGGCGCTTGACCAGCTCACGGACCCATCGCTCGCTGAGCCCGATCCGCTCGCTCGCCTCAATCAATGTCACGGTCTACGCGCCTCCTTGCGGTTGTCGTCCGTCCCCGACAGCGCCGTCGGAGACGGTTGAGTTCTTCCTGCAGGAGGACAGGTAGCTGTCGGGGGAGTGCTGTTTATGAGGCGTGCCGCTGACTCGCTTTCCCACTGGATGGGATCCCACCATGGATCGTCGGGTTCTGAACCCCGCCCGCTATCCGGGCCGCTTCGTCGGCCTGGCCCCGTCTCCTATGCCCTCAACTTTGCCAGATGCGAGAGCAGAGGTTATCTTTCTCATCCAATCAAACTGAGTCAGTCCTCTGTCACATTAGAAGAAAGGGGTTTCCCATGAAATGGGTGAGAGTATCACTGATGGCGATCTTATCGGTGGGCATTTTGTGGATGGTGGGTTGCGGAGAGGAATCACCCCTATCTTCGCACGCGGAGGAAGAGACGGCTGCTCCTGCAGCCAAACTCACTGTTTCCAATTCAGTGGCCGGAACGTGTGAGCTTCCAAGTTGTAGACCGGGATTCGGGCGGTCCGCTCGCGATGAAGTAGATCTAGAAGCCTCGTATTCCTTCACGGGAAATGCCGACGACGAAAGCGGCAATGACAATGACGGCACCGTGGATGGCCCCACCTTGACAACGGACCGCAACGGCAACGAGGATAGCGCTTATAGTTTTGATGGTCTGGACGACAAGATCGAAGTGCCGGATAGTCCCAGCCTGGATATTACTGGGCAAATCTCAGTGGCCGCGTGGGTTTTGGCTTCTAGTCAGAAGACCCAGGATATCGTCCGCAAAGGCGCCAATGTGAACGGGGAAACGGCCGCACCCTATGGGCTGGCTCTCAGTGCAACGGGAGATATCGTGTTTTCGCTCAGGCCCAATCTGGTCAGAACTCAGGTCAGGCAATCCGGCTATCTGCTCGATCAGTGGTTCTCCATAGTAGGTACTTATGACGGAACAACCATGAGGCTCTACGTCAATGGGCGGCTGGAGAATACGGCGCCGATTACGGGCACCCTCAACGAGAATGATCTGCCTCTGTTGATCGGCACTAGGCTGGGTCTGCCGTCCGATACATTTGACGGCAAAATCGACGATGTTCGCATTTACAGTCGCGTCCTGTCGGAGGAAGAGATAATAGAGTACGGGCAGTAGTCCAACTCCTGTCTGTCAGAAGCTGTTCAAAAACCCCCCGGCCGTCGCGCGACGGCCGGGGGGTTCTATTTGGGCCTCTCTATGATTTGGTTGCATCAACCAGAGGGGGATACTAGCCGGAGCAGCTCAGCCAGCGCAAATGGCCGTACATACACGGTGGAGCGATATCGGGGCAGGTCACTCCAACTGGCCACCGGTGAGTGGGCCGACGTGTCACCGAGGGCGCCGGAGACGGAGAGTTCTACCTGCAGGGGGACGGGCGGCTTGTGGGGGGTGGGGCTGTGTATGAGGTGTGTCGCTGAGAGCCGCTTATCCCGCGCCAGAGAGATGCTGCTCAATGTCCCACAAGAGGAGCACCGCATTTCGAGTTTGAGGGGTGTTTGAGGGCAAGCTCGGTTTTAGTGATTTCTTAACCTATTGCGAAAGAATAGTTTACCTCATGAACGAAACAGAAAAATACCTCTTCGATGTTCACGGCTACATCGTCATCGAGGGAGCACTTTCGACAGCAGAGCTTGCGGCGGCCAACGCAGCGGTCGATCACTGCGGGGCCCAGATCAGCATTCACAGTAACGACCTGGCCGGTCGATCGACCACACTCATAGGCAAGACAGGTCGCGGGGACATGAGCGGCCTGTTGACCTGGGAGAAACCTCACTGCGATATATTTCGCGACATGATGGTTCACCCCGCCTTCACGCCGCGACTGGAAGCCGTGCTGGGAAAAGGCTTTCGGCTGGAGGGCGTCGGCGGCATTACCATGGACGAGGGCGCCGAGGGGTTCTGGTTTCACGAAGGCGGCGAACCGATCGATCCGTCTCGTGCCTATATGTATCGCAATGGGCGTATGTATTGCGGCATGACCAATATCGCCGTGCAGCTCACCGATGTGAGACCAGGCGACGGCGGATTCGCCTGTCTCCCGGGCAGCCACAGGGCCAACTTCCCGTGTCCTGACGATATCCGCCTCTACGAAGCCCATCAGGATCGCATAGTACAGATCACCGCCCGGGCGGGGGACGCCGTGCTGTTCGTCGAATCCCTCATGCACGGTGCCCTGCCGTGGACGGCCAAGCACCAGCGGCGAACCATCCTCATGCGCTACAACGCGGGAACCACCGGAGAAGGACTTATGGGCGCGTACACGCCACCGCCGTTTTACGATGAGCTCAGCGATGCCCAGAAGGCCGTTATCACCGCGCCCCATTATCGACAACCCGACAAAGGCTCGAAGCTCTATAAACCCAGATAGACAAAAGCACCAACGGGGAGCTTTTGCATCCCCCCTCCGCGCCCCCATACCGCCCATCGTTCTCTCCACCGGGAAAACCGCGGCTCATTTGACCAGACTACCAATCACACCGTTTATCCATTCACTATGGAAATCCTCGCAGCAGTCGTGCGTGAAAACGGCGGCACCACCACGCTCGAGACGCTGGATCTCGCCGAACCGGGCGAGTCAGATATTCTCGTCCGTCTGGTCGCCACCGGCGTCTGTCACACCGATCTCAAGGCGCGGGAGCTGAGCCGATATGCCCCGAAGCCAGTGGTGCTGGGCCACGAGGGGGCTGGTATCGTGGAGCGTGTAGGCGCCGCCGTCCGCACGGCGGCGCCTGGCGACCACGTCGTCATGACCTTTGACTCGTGCGCGGTCTGTCCCAGTTGCGTCCAGAATGAGCCCGCTTACTGCTACGAGTCGCGCCCCAGAAACTTCGGATGTACTCGTCCGGACGGTTCGACTACCCTCTCCAGCGCCGGCGCGCCGATACACGGCAGTTTCTTCGGCCAGTCCTCCTTCGCGACCTTCGCGCTCGGCACCGAACGCAACGTCGTAAAAATCCGCCAGGATGCTCCTCTTGAGCTCCTGGGTCCCCTGGGGTGCGGTATCCAGACGGGCGCCGGCGCCATTATCAATACTCTCGGCGTTGGCCAGGGGCACTGCGTCGCCATCTTCGGGGTCGGCAGTGTGGGCCAGAGCGCCGTCATGGCCGCGCGTCTGATGGGGGCTTCTCGGATCATCGCCCTCGACGTGCTGGATCACCGACTGGACCGAGCGCTGGCGCTCGGCGCCACCGACACCGTCAACACGCAGCGCGAGTTGGCCCATGAGGCAATCGAGCGGATCGTCGCTCACGGCGTCGATGTCGCCTTTGACACGACCGGCGTCGCCCCGCTGATGCGTCAGGCGATCCAGAGCCTGGCCCCGCGCGGCACATTTGGCTTCGTCGCCGCGCCCCCTGATGGGGAGATTCCCGTTGATCTCAGCCACCTGCTGGCTGGCGGCAGAAGGGTCAGGGGTGTTATTCAGGGGGACAGCAAGCCCCACGCCTTCATCCCGGCGCTGGTGGACTTCTATATGCAGGGACGCTTTCCGATCGACAAGATCGTCACCTACTATCCGTTCGACCGCATCGGCGAGGCATTCGACGACTCTTCAACGGGAACCACCATCAAGCCGATCCTGCGCTTCTAAAGACCCACCATGACTGAAACTCACACCGACATCCTCATCGCCGGCGGCGGTATCGGAGGCGTGGCCGCCGCCCTCGGAGCCACCGCTCTCGGTAGACGCGTGATCCTCACCGAAGAGACCGACTGGGTAGGAGGCCAGATCACCTCTCAGGCCGTGCCGCCCGACGAACACCGCTGGATCGAGTCCTTCGGCTGCACCGCCCGCTACCGCCGCTTCCGCGACCTCGTGCGCGATTACTACCGGCAGCACTACCCCCTCACACCCGCAGCACGAGCCAACCCCCGGCTCAATCCGGGTCAGGGCAGCGTCTCCCGTCTATGTCACGAGCCGAAGGTGGCGGTTGCCGTCATGGAGCAGATGATGGCCTACGAGGTCTCGCGGGGGCGCCTGCAGATCCGGCTTCAGCGCAAGCCGACGGCGGCTCAGACC
>Ga0209554_1003238_pt1 | contig 10582 bp, 10 predicted proteins | sample MarorgKNORR_S2LV_5_FD_188221 | JGI IMG/M metagenome (GOLD analysis project Ga0209554, IMG submission 188221) | Marine microbial communities from the Southern Atlantic Ocean, analyzing organic carbon cycling - Bottom_A/KNORR_S2/LV (SPAdes) (version 2) | ecosystem: Environmental > Aquatic > Marine... | reverse complement strand
GGACGAACCGATCCCGGTTCGGCCACGCCGGGTTGGCAGGGTTGTGCCGGAGGAATCGATCCCACAGCGTGTAGGCGAGCGGCGCTTCGCCCATGGGCGCGCCGGGGTGCCCGGAGTTGGCCTTCTGAACGGCGTCGGCCGAGAGAAATCGAATGGCGTTAACGCAGAACTGATCGAGCGCTCCAGAATTCAACGCCATCGAAAACGTGTCCTCAAATCGGGTCGTGATCGCATTCGCTGTTGTAGCTACCGTCTCGTTCCAGCGGATCGAGCAGTGAATGGTAAAGAGAGTGGTGCCGTTCAAGGCCGACCCGGTAGGCAGCCACGGACGCGGGGATTGGAGTGTATCGCCTGCCACGTTGCGCCGGAAGGTCGTCCAGTGAGCCGATAACCCCGGCGCTTTCGAGCGCGAGGATCGCACTGCCGCGACTGGTTGTCTCCGGTTCGCCGGACACCACAACGGTCCTGTTCAACACATCGGCAAAAATCTGTAACCACGTTGGCGAGCTCTGGGCTGCTCCGCCTCCGACCACGATCTCAGGCCCGGGGGTGACGACCGAGGAGAGTCGATCTGCGATCAGGGCGAATCGATATGCGACCGACTCCAGCCCGGCCCTTACGATCTCCACCGGTGAGGTGCTGGCCCGCAGCCCGACAACGGCTCCCGTGGCGTCGTCCAGCCAGCCGGGGCTGCGTTCGCCGCGCAGGAAGGGCAGTACCGTGAGGCCGTGCCCGTCCGGCGGGAGCGCGGATAGTTCCGATTCAAGCGTTTCAAGGTCCGGCACGTTCAGGCTGTCGCGCATCCATGCGAACAGTCCTCCGGCGTCCGTGACGGCGCCGCCGAGCAGGATTCTCTCGCTGGACAGGTTGTAGACGCTTAAACCGCGTGGCACTTCAGCCAGCGGGATTGGCACGCCGGCGCGCACCGCGCCGGTCGTGCCCACGGTCAGCGCCGTGGAGCCGGGCGCAGAGCAGCCCTCTCCGACGTTTGCGGCCGCTCCGTCTCCGACCGCGAGGCAGAACGGGATGATTCTTAGAGACGGCCATTCCGCCGCGTAACCGGGCGCGAGCTCGGACATCACATCGCCGTAGTTGGCAATTTTCGGAAGCTGATCCGCCGAGATGCCGGTGTAGTTCAGTAGTTGGGTATCCCAGTCTCCGGTCTGCCGATTGAGCAACCCGCTCCACGAGGCGACCGAGCTGCTGCAGGCCGCCTCACGGCCGAACCAGCGCCCGTACATGTACGTGGCGAAATCGGTCCAGCGAACGGTGGCGTTCCAGGCCTTCGAGTCGGTACGCCGCACCCAGAGCAGTCGTGCGGGTGCGTAGGCGGTGTGGAGTGTGACGCCTGTGCGCTGGTGGACATCGACGGCGTCGAGATCCCGCCGCATCCGGGCGACCTCTTCCAGAGAGCGCGTATCCGCGTATGTGTAAACGGGCGTTGTCGGATGGCCTTCAATATCCAACCCGAGCAGGTTGCCGACGAAGGTGTCCAACCCGACGGCGACGATGTTGGACGCGGCATCGCCCGCAAGATTCAGCAGCTCGTCGATCGTCCGCTCAACGACTTCGGCAAGGACCAGCGCATCGTCAGCCGCGCCGCCGTCCGGGGTTGTGGGAGTGACGTGTGGAGTGGCGATGCTCAGCCCCGGCAACGCGTTCGCACGTGCGTCGTAAACGGTAGCGCGAACAGACGAACTGCCGATATCGATTGCCAGCACGTACGGGGTAGGTGGCTGGTTGTTAGTCGTTAGAGTGGTCACAAAACCCCACTCCCTGCCGGAGAGGCCCAAACGAATCAAGGGTGAGGGAGAAGCTCTTCATCCTGAACCGGCTCCTAAGGCCGAGCCGCACGACGGGCGTTCACCTCGATCGAGTACGCCTCGGTGTTCACGCCTATGAACAGCGTCGTCCCGTTTGACCCACCGAAGTCCAGGTTGGCGTTTCGGTCGGGCGTCAGAATCTTACCCAGTAGCTCGCCGGCCGGGTTGAACACCTGGACACTGTCGCCTGCCGAGGTCCAGACGTTGCCGTCCGTATCCACCCGGAATCCGTCCGACTTTCCGGGCGTCGGCTTGGCATAGATGCGGTGATTGGACAGATTCCCGTCCGAAGACGCGTCGAAGGCGTGGATCGATGCCTCAGGCGAGTCCGGCTCGTAGCCGGTGTCGGCCACGTAGAGAATCGACTCGTCGGGCGAGAAGGCGATGCCGTTTGGCATGTCAAAATCGTCTATAACGATCTCAATCTTGCCGGTATCAGGCCAGAGCCTGAACACGTAGTTTGCGCCCAGTTCGGAGTCCGCCTTGTGTCCCTCCCGGTCGCTCAGAATTCCGTACGGCGGGTCGGTAAACCAGATGCTCCCGTCGCTCTTTACGATAAGGTCGTTTGGCGAGTTGAGCTTCTTGCCCTCGTAGTTGTCGACTAGATTCACCACCGTGCCGTCGAGCTCGGTCCGACTGATCCTGCGGCCGCCGTGTTCACACGAGACGAGCCGACCCTCTCGGTCAAGTGTGTGGCCGTTGGTGTAACCGCAGGGCTGCCTGAAAGTGGTCGTCCCGTCGCTCTCCGACCAGCGCAGCATGCGATCATTCGGGATGTCGCTCCACAGGAGATATCCGCCACCTGCCTCAGACGAATCCGGCACCCACGTCGTTCCCTCGGCCCAGAGGTACCCGTCGCCAAGTTTGCGCAGGCGTGCGTCCAGGTCGATCAGTTTGTTGAAGGCATCCGAAAGGATCTCGTACTGCGGTTCCAAATGCGTGTCTCCTGGGTGCAGAGTGATTCTTAGTAAGGGTATGCGCCCGTGGACTTTAACCGCACCATCCAGACGGAGCTGGTGGCGCAGATGAAAAACGTCTGGCGGTTAGCCATGCCAAAGCAGCAGTTTGCGGCGACCTCCGGCGTGAGGAATTTCCCGAGCATCTCGCCTTCCGGCGTGAACACCTGCACCCCTTCTCCAGAAGTGACGTACAGATTGCCGTCGGTATCGACCCGCAGACCGTCCGGCACGTGCGGCGATATCTCACAGATAACCCGGCTGTTGGCGAGCCGTACTCCATCGACGACATCCAGTGCCCGTATGTGGTGCGGCCGGTCGTCGCCGTGGGTGGCTCCGGAGTCGGAGATGTAGAGCACCGATTCGTCCGGCGAGAACGCCAGTCCGTTCGGCTTGTCGAAATCTTCTGCGACGGCCGTCAGATCTCCGCTTGATCGATCGAGTCGGTAGACCCGATTGCGTTCCTGTTGTGGCGACTCGCCGTGCCCCTGGTCATCCATGAGCGCGCCGTAGTCCGGGTCAGAAAACCAGATGCTGCCGTCCGATTTGACGACCACGTCGTTAGGGGAGGTCAGCGGTTTGCCACCGTAGCTGTCCGCCAGCGTCGTTTCCGGCTCGCCAGGCCGAGCGATCGAGACGCGCCGCCCGCTCGTCTCGCACGTCAGGAGATTGCCGTCGACGTCCACCGCGTTCCCGTTTGCGTTACGGCTCGGCTGACGGAAAACGCTTACGCCATCCGACTCCGACCAGCGCATGATGCGGTTGTTCGGAATATCACTCCATACGAGATAGTCGCCGTCATGAATCCAGGCGGGTCCCTCGGTGAACCCCATACCGTCCGCAACAAGTTCGATCGTCGCGTCGGGATCAACGATCTGTCGGAATCTATCGTCGATAACCTGTATTTTTGGGGGCATAGCTCTCTCCGAACCACTCCATACGGCAATGTGAGAATGGAAGTGCGAGATGATTGAGGCCGGAAGGCTAACATCGCGCTAGTAACCGGGCCAGTTTGTCCGAGAATCAACACTTCGGGGAATGACCAATGTCAGAGCACCGAGCATCGTTGATCTGGAATCGGGATCGCGACGACTTCAAATACCCGACCTACACCCGGGATCACAGATGGTCATTTCGCGGCGGCGAGATCGTGCGTGCTTCTGCGGCGCCTGAATTCCTGGGCAACGGCGAGCGTGTGGACCCGGAAGAGGCGTTCGTCGCTTCCCTGTCCGCCTGCCACATGCTGACCTTCCTGGCGATAGCGGCCAAGCGCCGGTTCGTTGTGGACTCGTATTCCGACGACGCAGTCGGGTACCTGGAAAAGAACACCGAGGATCGGCTGGCCATAACACGTGTGGAACTGCGCCCGAAGATAGCGTTCTCCGGAGAGACCTTACCCACGCCAGATCAGATCAAGTCCATGCACCACCTGTCGCATAAAGAGTGCTTCATAGCGAACTCCGTAAGTACAGAGATAGTGGTGCTGCCCGCAACGGCGTAGGTGCGCACGTTGGATGGACATTTGGCGTGACAATAGAATCTCTCCTGCGGAAACTCCCGACACGTCACAATAGGAACCTACTACTTGACCTCAGACCAGAAACAAGACCGTCAGTTGCTCAGGGCCGGATACTCCGAGACCGTCATTACGCCGCCCGTTGGCTTCCACATCGCAGGGCCGGAACACCCGTCTCGTCCGGCGACTGATGTGACCGATGACCTCCTCGGCCGGGTCCTGTTGCTGGAGGCAAGGGGCGTTCGTGCTGCCATCGTGACGCTTGATGTCTGGGGCGTCAGTGAATCGTTCGCGACAGCCGTTATCGAGCGCATTTCGGATGCCGCAGTCGTGGACGCGTCGCTTGTCTGGATCGGCGTGTCCGGGAACGCCACGTCGCCTCCGTTGTGGGACGCGGACAACGCGGAATATGCCGCTTACGCCGCTTACGTCCCTCAACAGCTGGGCGGGGCTGCCGCACTCGCCGCCGCCCGAATGCAGAACGCCGAGCTCGGGTTCACGAACGCGTTGTTGGGGGACCTGGCCACTTCAGCATATGGACGGGCGTACGACATCAACGAGAGTGTCCCGATCATGGTCGTGGACGGCGTTTCCGGCCCGATAGCGCGCGTCATCGGGTTCGCATGCCCCGGATCTGTGGCCGGCATCGATCCGGCTGTATGGACCGCCGACTACCCCGGATACGCGTGCTGGGCGTTATCGGAAGCCTCGGGCGCCGAAGGCTGCATGTTCATACGAGGCCCGGCCAGCGATATCAGGCCGTTCGACTGGTACGAGGGCAATCCGGCACCGGGCCACACCGACCGCGCCGCTGCGGACGTGCAGGCCCTCGGATGGCTGCTCGCAACACAGGCGGGTGTCGCCGCGCAGGGAGCGCTGCTGCGCAGGAACATCGAAATCAAAGCGATTGTGGCCGACTCCGCTCCGTCGGGACTAGGTAGCGTACATGGACTGTCGATCGGCGAAGGACTGTTTGAGTCGTTCACCGCTCCGCTGCCCTCAGAATTCGGCACGGCGCTACGTGAGGCGTCTCCAGACAACACCGTATTCGCTTGCGCCAACCTGGGCGGAGCAACCTTCGGCCAGGAGTCGGCGGTAACGGATGTCGAGGCCGTGGTGGCGAGTTACCGGCAGGCACGGTAATCGTTCCCGCCCACAGGCGATAACTGCCCCTATGGGGCGGCCTTTGGCCAGTTCACCAACACTGCGCCGACCATTACCGCAACAGCGCCAAAGACGAACGTTCCCGTCAGCGATTCCTCAAGCACCGCCGCTCCGATTGCCGTCGCGATCAGCGGGTTGAAGTTCACGTAGATGACCACCTGGGTCGGGGTCAGCCTGGTGAGTGAGAAGACGAACATCAACTGGGCGATCCCCAGCGATCCCAGGTACACCATGAGAAGCGAGTTCTGGGTGCTGAACCCGCCGGTGTGACCAAGCACCACCTCGACGATTGCGAGCGGCGCCAGCATCGTCACGCCGATCAACATCGTCCAGGCGCTCACGTTCAACGCCGAGTAGCGGGCGAACGCCGGCTGAGACGCGACGCCGTAGATGCCCACACATGCCGCGGCAAACAACAGCAGCAACGCACCGCCTATCGCTGCCAGCGTGCTTGCCGTCTCGCCGCCGCTCTCGGCAGGGGACAGGGCGCTCTCGCCGAACACGAGTGCGATGCCGACCACAGATATGGCGACGCCCAGATACTGGCGGTTAATTAGCGATTCGTGCCCGGTGATTCGCCCCAGCACAACGCTCCAGATAGGCGATGTAGCCATAAGCAGCGCGCCGCGGGATGCCTCTGTCACCTGAAATCCGAACGCCATCGAAAGCGGGAAGGCCGTGAAGTAGAAGGCGGCGAGGACGAAAAACAGCTTCCAGTCACGCCGTTCCACCCGCATTCCGTACCTGTGGAACAGCAGCACGAGCGCCCACAGGACGGCGGCTCCGATGCCGATCCGCACCGCCGCCAGCGTGAACGGCGGGATGTCCTGTGCCACAACGCGCGTTGCGGCCACGGCGCCGCCGAACAGACTGAAGGCGCCGATAGCCGTGACATTCGGCCATACGCTATGAGACCAGTGAGAGGACTGCCGGTCGTCGGCAGAGGTGGGGTCTATTTCGAAAGCTCCGGACTCTGTTCAGGGATTAAGGCGTCCGCGTGCAAACACCTGCGGAGGTGGCCGGGCCAGACTAGCACTGCCGGCCGGGTATTCGTCCGGCTATGCTCCGAACAATTCGTCTTGTAGGAAGCCATAGATGACGGCGAGACTGTTTCGTGTGATCTTGCAAGTGGGGGGCCTTGATAGCGCCGCCAACTTCTATGGGGAGGTGTTCGGAGAGACCGGCGAGCGAGTATCGGGCGGGCGTCACTACTTTAAATGCGGCGATACAATTCTCGCCTGTTTCTCGCCATCTGAAGACGGCGATCATGACATTTCGCCGAGGCCGAATCCAGATAATGTCTATTTCGCAGTCGACGATCTTGCTGTTTACAGAGACCGAGTATCGACGGCCGGAGCCAGCGGTGTGTCAACTATTGAGGTCAGACCCTGGGGCGAGCGATCTTTTTACGCCCTCGATCCCTTCGGGAATCCCATCTGTTTCGTTGATGAAACCACGTTGTTCACCGGAATATCCGAGTGAGTGTTCCGACCTCCCCACAGGGCTCCGGCGGTGAACACATGCCGGCCGATACATTAAATAATCCTAAGCTCATCATGTTCTACGGCGCCGGATCAGGCGCTGGCAAGTCCACGTTGTCGCGGGCTATCTGGCAACGACTGAAGGACGTCCGCATGACCGGTGGGCACCATGCCGAAGAGGACGTACTCACATCTGAAGCGTTCGCTCCATACGTCAGCGCAGTCGATGCAGGCGACGGATCGGACATGGACACGTTGTGGTTCTCATGTCTGGCTTTCCTTGCAATAAGCCGAAATTCTCCTGGAGTGATCGTCACGGACTCGATTCTGCCCTGTACCGATTGGCTGGTATCGGCCGGTGTGGAGACCGAAGCGGTCGTGAGGTTCGCACAGAACCTGGCCGATCAAATGGACGATATTCCGTCACTGTTTGTATTCGTGGAGTGCGATGTCAGGGTAGCGATGGAGCGGGCCATCGCAGACAGAGGGGGCGAATGGGCGAGGGAGCTGGCAATCAAACGATGCGGGAGTGACGATCTTGACGGATTGATCGCCTACTTAAGCCGCGCACAGGTTCTCGGCTTGCTGATCTGGGACCGCTGGCCACATCCCAAAATCAAGATTGTTACCACCCATGACTCCCCGGAGTCGTGCGAGGCGCAGATCTCGTCGGCGTTGGGCCTCGGATGAGAGCCGCACTCAGTTTCGCACCACGATCTGGCCGTCCTTCATCACGAGCTTCACGTCACGTACATTCTCAATATCGTCCAGCGGGTTCGAGCCCACCGCCAGCAGGTCGGCCGCCTTGCCGATCTCGACGGTTCCACGCCGGTCGCTCACCTCGCACACCTCGGCCGATGTTCTGGTTGCCGCCACGATCGCCTGCCACTCGGTCATGCCGCGTCGCACGAGTTGGGCAAGCTCCAGCAACCCGCCGTCCGGTAGTGGCAGGTCGGATCCATTTGCGATGGGCACACCTGCGTCCAGCGCCTTCTTGAATCCTGTTGCGTGGGCTTCGGCGGCCACAACTGCTCTTGCAGCGTAGTCGGGCTGCGCCGGGTGTGCTTCTGCCCACGCCCGCTCTGCTTCCGACTCTGCGTACGCCGGGCCACGGTACAGGTGACTCAGCCCGAGCGTCGGAACGAAGTACGTTCCCGCTTCCATCATCATCGCAACCGCCTCGTCATCCAGCACATAGCCGTGCTCCAGCGTCCATGCGCCATGCGCGATCGCCGTCTTGATGCCATGTGTTCCACCGGCGTGCGCCACGACCTTGTAGCCGCGCTGATGGCATATCTCGAACGCCGCATCGATCTCGTCCGGCGTCGGGAAAGTCTTCTCCATGCCATCCCACGGGGGACCCATAATCCCGCCCGTCAGGTTCAACTTGATGAAGTCGACCCCGTTCTTGATGTTCTCCCGGATAGCTCGCCGGTACTCGATCGGACCGTCGAGCTCTTTAGCCGTGCCAGACCTGAGAAAATGACCCGCTGTGGTGGTGAGAAACCACCCGCATGTGAACAACGACGGCCCGATGAACTGGCCCGAATCAAACGCTCGCTTCCACGCCACATCCACGTACTCACGCTCACCTACCACCCGCATCCCGGTGATGCCAAGCGCCAGCGCGTCCATGCAGTCACGCCCGGCGCGCGTTGTGCGCTCCGCGATACTCTCGTCCCGCCATCCGACGTCCGGGATGTCGCGACCGATGTGCGTGTGGACGTCCCACAGACCGGGAAGCAGCCAGCCGCCTTGCAGATCGATCTCTTGTGCATCGCCGCTTGAGACCGGCGATCCGGGCGGCAGGAGATCGACGATATCCGAGCCCTCCACCACGACCGTCAGTTCCCGCTGTTCCTGGGACGTGGCGTCGATGACGTGGCAGTTCTTGATGATTACGCGGCTGGAATCAGCCATTCGTTGGACCTCGTTGTTGTTTGCTGACTTTCACGCGCCAGACGGCGTGCGTAGGATGGCGGCGAGTATAGTCCGCTGGGGATTGTTGATCGCTGAAATAACCACCCCCGAACCCCCTCCCACGTTAGGAGGGGCAACAATGGGCCCCTCTCCCTGGGAGGGAGAGGGGCTGGCGCGGGTCGCGTCCGGCATCAGGGTTCGTATCTTCAGGAACACGGCCCGTAAAACAAAGGCCAATCGGTCAAGGCACATGCACATCACAACCCCTCGGCTAGTCCTTCGTGATTTCACCATCGATGACTGGCCCGATGTCCTGGCATACCAGTCCGATCCACGCTACCTCCGTTTCTACCCGTGGACCGGACGCACGGAGGAGGAAGTGCGGGACTTCGTTCAGGTGTTTGTAGATCAGCAAGCTGAGCGGCCGAGACGAAAATTCCAACTCGCGATCACGTTGCCTGATCGGATCGGTTTGATCGGGAACTGCGGGATCAGGCGCAAGGCCGAAAACGAGTGGGAGGCGGATATCGGCTACGAGCTGGCGCCGGAGTACTGGGGCCGGGGCTTCGCCACCGAGGCAGCACGGGCGATGGTGGAGTTCGGTTTTCAGGACATGGACGTGCGTCGGATCTCGTCGTGGTGCATCGCAGACAACATCGCTTGCTCAAGGGTGCTTGAGAAGGCCGGACTGCGACCGGAGGGACGGCTACGAGGGAACGAGTACTTCAAGGGCCGCTGGTGGGATACATTGCTGTACGGGACGCTTCGAGAAGAATGGAGCGGACCCGATACGCAAGAATGAGAGCGCCCGGAGTGGGCCGCCAGACCGGAGATAACAATTTGCCGAGAATAGCGATCATTGGTGCAGGAAGCGTTGTCTTCACCCGTCGACTCTTACAGGATGTCGTGTCCACACCCTCGCTGGCCGATTCAGATGTCGTCTTGATGGACATCGACCCAGAGCGGCTGGACATCATCACGCCGTTTGCCGAAAGGCTTGGCCGCGACACCGGCGTGGGTATGACCATCACGGCGACGCAGGACCGCGCCGAGGCGCTGGACGGAGCGGACTACGTTCTCACCACGATCCGTGTCGGCGACGATCTGGAGATCGACCAGGGCGTGCCGCTCAAGTACGGCGTCGACCAGTCGGTCGCAGACACCATCGGTCCGGGCGGAGTGTTCAAGGCGATGCGCACGATCCCGGTGTTGCTGGACGTGGCGCACGACATCGAGAAGTACTGTCCGGACGCCTGGCTGCTCCAGTACACGAACCCGATGGCGATGGCCTGCTGGGCTATCGACGAGGCGGCCGATGTCAAGGTCGTCGGGCTGTGCCACAGCGTTCAACGCACGACACAGGTGTTGTCGGATTACATCGGCGCGCCCCGGGAAGAGGTGACGGCGTGGGTTGCGGGCATCAACCACATGGCGTGGTTTCTCCGGTTCGAGCGAAATGGCGAGGACGCGTACGAGGCGCTCTGGGACGCTATGGATGATTCCGAGACGTACGCGCAGGACCCGGTGCGGTTCGAAGTGATGCGCCAGTTTGGAACGTTTGTTACGGAATCAACCCGCCACATGTCCGAGTATGTGCCCTATTTCCGGCAGTACCCGGAGGTGATGTCGGACATGAATTTGAACGACATCGAGGTGGACCTGGCGCGCCTTGAGAAGCGCAACGAGAGGTACTTCGACACCATGCGTTCCGAGGTCGCAGGC
>Ga0209554_1003237_pt1 | contig 10585 bp, 8 predicted proteins | sample MarorgKNORR_S2LV_5_FD_188221 | JGI IMG/M metagenome (GOLD analysis project Ga0209554, IMG submission 188221) | Marine microbial communities from the Southern Atlantic Ocean, analyzing organic carbon cycling - Bottom_A/KNORR_S2/LV (SPAdes) (version 2) | ecosystem: Environmental > Aquatic > Marine... | reverse complement strand
GGCCATTGTCCACGCCGACGCCGCCCTGATGGCCCGGGCCGGGCCGCCGCCGCTGCTCTGTCACGCCCCGGCGACCGCCGCCAAGCTCGGTTGCGCGCGGTTCCCGGCCCTCGACCTGCTCGAACTCTTCGCCTTCGTCCATCCGGCGGGGTTTTGCCTGCCGACGGTGCGCGGGCTGGCCGCCGCCCTCGGCCTGGCGCCGCCCGACGGACTGTCGGCCGAAGCCGCCCTGCTGCCCGAGGCCGCGCGCCTGCTGCTCAAATCCCTGAAGCTCGACGATGACGACGCCAAGCGCGAGGCGGCGCCCATCGCCGCCGCCATGGCGCGCGGCGGATGGCCCTGGGCGGAGTTGGTTCAGGCTGTTCTGGGGCCGGCAGCGCAAGCCGGCCTGGATGTCTGGAACCGGCTGCCAGAATGGAGCGAACAGGCGCCCCAGGGCCAGGCGGGCGGCCAGCCGGTGGCGCCCGCCGAGGCCCGCGCCCGGCTCACCGCCCTGCTCGGATCAAACGCCGAGCCGCGTCCCCAGCAGGCCGATTACACCTCGGCGGTCTGCGCCTCTTTCCAGCCCCGCGAGGCGGACGGCGAGGCTCTCGTCACCCTGGCCGAGGCCGGCACCGGGGTCGGCAAGACCCTGGGCTATATCGCCGCCGCCAGCCTGTGGGCCGAGAAGAACCAGAGCCCGGTATGGCTGTCGACCTTCACCAAGAACCTGCAGCGCCAGATCGACCAGGAGCTCGACAGCCTGTACCCCGAGCCCGCGCTGAAAGCGCGAAAAGTGGTGATCCGCAAGGGCCGCGAGAACTATCTCTGCCTGCTCAACCTGGAAGATGCGGCGCGCACCGTAAGCGGCTCCGGCGAGAGCGCGGTGGCGGTCGGGCTGATGGCGCGCTGGGCCCGGGCGACCCGCGACGGCGACATGGTGGGCGGCGATTTTCCCGCCTGGCTGGTCGGGCTGGTCGGGCGCGGCCGCACCCTGGGATTGGCGGACCGGCGCGGCGAGTGCATCTACTCGGCCTGTCCCCATTACCGCAAATGCTTCATCGAGCGCGGCGTGCGCCGGGCCCGGCGCGCCGATCTGGTGATCGCCAACCACGCCCTGGTGATGACCCAGGCGGCGCTCCATGGGATCGGCGGGAGCGACGATTCATATCTGCCGCAGCGCTATGTTTTCGATGAGGGGCATCATGTGTTCAACGCCGCCGACAGCGCCTTCTCGGCCCATCTGACCGGCGTCGAAGCCGCCGAGCTGCGGCGCTGGGTGCTCGGGGCGGAGAGCGGCGCGGGCCGTGGCGGCGGCGGCCGGGCGCGCGGCCTGGCGCGGCGCATGGAAGACCTGGTGGTCGATGGGCAGACCGCCGAGCTGCTCGACGCCGCCCTCAAGGCCGCGCGGCGCCTGCCCGCGCCGGAATGGCGGCAACGGCTGAACGACGGCGCGCCGCGGGGCGCCGCCGAGAAATTCCTCGTCCTGGCGCGCGCCCAGGTTCTGGCGCGCGGCGAAGGCCGCGGCGGCGGCTATAGTCTCGAGACCGAGACCGGCCCGGCCATCGACGGCCTGCTCGACGCGGCGGCCGCCCTCGACCGCGATCTCGCCGCCCTCGCCGAGCCGCTGACCGGCCTGGCGGCGCGCCTGTCCAAACGCCTGGAAGACGAGGCCGCCGACCTCGACAGCGCGACCCGCAGCCGCATCGAGGCCATGTGCCGGGGATTTGCCCGGCGCGGCGGTGTCACCATCACCGGCTGGCGCGCCATGCTCGCCGATCTCGGCGGCGCGGCGCCCGAAGAAGACACCAAGACCACCGTCGATTGGTTCGCCATCGAGCGCAGCGACGGACGCGAGATCGATGTCGGCATGCACCGCCATTGGATCGACCCGACCGCTCCCTTCGCCGAGCATGTGGTCAGGCCGGCCCATGGGGTGCTGATCACCTCGGCCACCCTGCGCGACGGCACCGGCGACGGCGAGGCCGATTGGCGCGCCGCCGAGATCCGCACCGGGGCCCACCATTTTGCGCGCCCGGCGATCCGCGCCGAGACGCCCTCGCCGTTTGATTACGGCGCCCAGACCAGGGTTCTGGTGGTCACCGATGTGCGCCGCGATGCCGCCGATCAGGTGGCGGCGGCCTATCGCGAGCTGTTTTACGCCAGCGGCGGCGGCGCCCTCGGCCTGTTCACGGCGATCAACCGCCTGCGCGCCGTGCATCGCCAAATCGCGCGGCCCCTCGAGGATAAGGGCATCGCCCTCTACGCCCAGCATGTCGACGCCCTCGACACCTCGATCCTGGTGGATATCTTCCGCGCCGAGGAAAATGCCTGTCTGCTGGGCACCGATGCGGTGCGCGACGGGGTCGATGTGCCCGGCCGGTCCTTGCGCCTCATCGTCTTCGACCGGGTGCCCTGGCCGCGCCCCGACCTGCTCCACCGGGCGCGCCGCGCGGCGGCCGGCGGGGCGAAGAGCTATGACGACATGTTGACGCGGCTCAAGCTGCGCCAGGCGTTCGGCCGGCTGGTGCGCCGCGCCGACGACAAGGGGGTCTTCGTGATGCTCGATGGGGCGCTGCCGTCGCGCCTGGCCGGCGCCTTCCCCGGCGGCGTCGAGCCGCGCCGAGTCGGTCTCGCCGAAGCGATTGCCGAAGTGGGAGAATTTCTGCGCTAGGGTGTACATTGGCTTCCACCCTTCCTAGATTAGGGTGGTGGTCGTCAAGACCTCCCGCGTTTCTCCGCTTTTCCCTACATCGAGGTCCTGATGGTTTCTCACCACACCGCGCTGATCTACACCATGGTGCTGGTCTCCGCCGCCGACGGCGACATGACCGACGCCGAATTGGCGGTGATCGGCGACATCATCCGCACACTACCCGTGTTTGCCGATTACGACACTGACCGGCTGACCCAAACGGCCGCCGACTGCGCCGAAATGCTGGGCGCCGACGACGGCTTCGAGACCGTTCTCGCGATGATCGCCCAGGCGCTGCCCGAACGTCTGCGCGAGACCGCCTACGTGCTCGCCTGCGACGTGGCGGCGGCCGATCTGGCGGCCGACCAGGAAGAACTCCGCATGCTCGAAATGCTGCGCAATCTCCTCAAGATCCAGCGCCTGGTGACGGTGGCCATCGAACGCGCCGCCCGCGCCCGCCACGCCACGGCCTGAGCGGGCCGTCCCGGCGATGACTGGTACGGCGCTCATCACCGGCGCGGGCCGCCGTATCGGCCGCGCCATGGCGCTCGATCTGGCGCGCCGGGGCTGGGCCATCGGGGTGCATTACAAAGCATCCGCCGATGCCGCGCGGGCTCTGGTCGAGACCATCCACGGCGCCGGCGGCAAGGCGGTGGCCCTGGCCGCCGACTTCGCCGACGAGACCGCGGTGGCCGGCCTGATCGGCCACTGCAGCGCGGCCCTGGGCACCACCACCCTGCTGATCAATAACGCCTCGCTGTTCGAGAACGACAGCCTGGCAACCGTGACCCTCGAGTCCTGGTCCGCCCATATGGCGGTCAATCTGCGCGCCCCCCTGGTCCTAACCCAGGGCCTGATGGCCGGCCTCGGAGCGGAGGAGGCGGGCAACGTCATCAACATGCTCGATCAGCGGGTGTGGAATCTGAGCGCCGACTTCCTGTCCTACACCACCGCCAAGGCGGGCCTGTGGACACTCACCCGGACCCTGGCGCTGGCCTGCGCCCCCCGGGTTCGGGTCAACGGCATCGGCCCCGGTCCGGCGCTGCCCAGCGCGCGCCAGTCCCAGGCCCAGTTCGACGCTTCCTGCGCGCGGCTGCCCTTGGCGCGTGGCACCGGCCCCGAGGAAATCTGTACGGCGGTGCGCTTCATTTTGGACTCGCCGGCGATGACCGGCCAGATGATTGCCCTTGACGGCGGCGAGCATCTCGTTTCCACTCCCGCCACTTGACGTCGGAGAACAATTCACCATGCCGCAGCCCACGCCGCTTCGCCCCATGCCGCTTGTCGATGACGGAAAACCGGCGCGGCGGATGTTCATTCACGACCTGACCCTCGACTGCTGGATCGGTATCCATCATCACGAACGGGACGCCAAACAGCGGGTTCGGATCAATATCGACCTCACCGTGCGCGACCTCGTGCCGGTCGAGGACAGCATCGCCAACGTGATCGACTACGACCATCTCATTGACGGGATCGAGGCGATCGTCGAGTCCGGGCATATCAATCTGGTGGAAACCCTCGCCGACCTGATCGGCGACTTCTGCATGGCGGACCAGCGGGTGACCCGGGCCCGGATCAGAGTCGAAAAGCTCGACGCCCTCGCCCAGGCGGCGAGCGCCGGTATCGAGATCGAGCGCCATGCTTCCCCGTCGTAACGTGTCGGTGATGTTAAAAGTTTCTTAACGATCGCCGCCCCTTAGCCGGATTACCGCCGGTTTCATACAAATTGTGCACAGCACCCGGACGGCACGCGCCGCAGGCGCCGTGAAAGCGCGGCGATCGCCGGGATGAATCCGTTTGACATTAAAAAACATCGTTAAAACAGTAACATATGAATTTTGCCTATTTTTTATGCAATCACGTTACGAATCAAGGAGGGTGCGCCGTTGGACCCTCTTCGCGAGGGTTTTCGACAATGTTATCCACAGCTTTGGTGGATAGTTCAAAGACCCCCGATTTACCCTGTCAGGCGGTTTCCCCGTAAGCGTGGCGCAGCCTCGGTTATACCATGCGGGCGGTAAGGTTAACTGGCCAGCAGATCGCGGCGCGCCTTGTGGAGATGCTCGGTGATCACGCGCACCGCCTGCTCACCGTCGCGCAGAGACAGGGCCAGGTAGAGCTCGCGGTGCTGGAGATTGTATTCGGCGATTCTCTCCGGGGTCAGGATCTTGTCCTTCATGGCGCTCCATTGGGCGTGGCCGCGCACGTGGTTGATGTGGCGGTAGATCGACGCCATCAGCGGGTTGTGGCTGGCCTCGGCGAGAAGCTGGGGAAAGCGCCGGTCCCATTTGGTGAAATCATTGGCGTCGACCTCCACGGATTCGAGCCGCAGCAGCGCCGCCTCGATGGCCTCGAAGTCCTTGGCCGTGGCATTGATGGTGGCCAGGCGCGTCATTTCCGGCTCCACGGCGAGGCGCACGTCGATCAATTCCAGGGGATTGGTGATCTCGGCGACCTCATCGCCGATGGTCTCGGCCCGGAAGCGCACATAGCTGCCGCTACCGAGCCGTCGGGAAACCATCTTGTCGGCCTCGAGCATGCGCAAGCTCTCGCGGACCGTGCTGCGCGAGACGCTCAAGGCTGCGGCGAGCTGGCGTTCGGCGGGCAGTCGTTCGCCGAACCGGTAGACCCCGTCGAGGATGGCCCGGCGCAGATAGGCGGCAATCCCGGCGGCGCCGCCAACGGCGGGCAATTCACCCGGTTTTCCGGTCTCTGTCCGGCTTCTTCTTGACAGCATCGCTCGAGCGGTTTCCAATAGAAGGAATTGGTCTAATTGGACTATAATTGGTATTCCACTGCGAGACAATCCTTAAAGGAGACCGCGCCTTGGCATTTCCTGAAGCCGCCAAATACGTCATCATCGGCGCCGGGGTTCATGGACTCAGCACCGCCTACCATCTGGCGCTGGAACTCAAGGGCCGGCGGCGCGGCGCGGGGCGCGATATTCTGGTCATCGACAAGTCGGGCATCGGCGGCGGCGCCAGCGGCATCGCCTGCGGCGTGGTGCGCAACAATTATTTCCAGCCCGCCATGCGCGAGCTGATGGCTCATAGCGCGGCGATCTGGGAAGCCGATGCGGAGACCCTTCATTTTCATAAGGTCGGCTACATGCAGATCAGCCCCGAGTCCATGCATGAAGACGTCGCCTCGATCTATGAGCAGCAGCAGGCCATCGGCTACGACTCGGTATTCATCGAGGGCGCGGATGACTGCGACAAATACATGAAGACCCTGTTCTCCGATTGGCGCGCCAAGGGCATCACGTCGGTGCTGCATGAAAAGTCGGGCGGCTACGCCAACAATCTGGCGGCCATGTACGGCCTCGCCGGCAAGGCCGAGGCCGAGGGCGTGCGCATCCTCACCAGGGTCACGGTGACCGGCTTCAAGCTCGGCGGCGGGGCTGTCGAGGCGGTCGAGACCGACCGTGGCGCCATCGCCTGCGAGGCGGTGGTGATCGGCGCCGGACCCTGGGTCAGCGCCTTCTGGGAGATGCTCGATCTGCCCCGGACGGTCGATATCAAGGGCGCCGACGGGACGATCCATGGGGGCGTCGATATGTGGCGCTACTGGTGCCTCGAGGAAGGCACCCTGGGCGTCGACCCGGATCTACAGGTTACCAATGACGGCAAGATGCCGCCGGTGATCCATGTGGATACGGACGCGCCGCTCTATTCCGATGTCGACGGCTCGTTGATCAAGGACGAGCTGTGGGGCATCTATTACAAGCCCGACACCAATTTCGGCGGCATCCAGGGCGGCGCCATGCCCTATAAGGTCGACAAGCCGGTGTCCGAGATCGAGATCGACCCTTACGGCCCGGAATCGCCCGAGTTCATCGTCGATGACAAATTCGCCCATATGTGGTGTTCCGCCCTGGCCTTCTGCCAGGAGCGCTTTTCCGGCCAGATCGGCAAATGGAAGAAGGAGCCCTCGGGGGGCCTCGGCTGTTTCACGCCCGACAGCTTCCCGGTGTTCGACAGCTTCCATCAAAACTGCCATATCATCGCCGATTCCAACCATGGCTTTAAGATGATCGGGGTCGGCAAGCTGGTCGCCGCCGAGATCATGGGGGAGACCAGCGAGCTACTCGAACCGTTCCGCCTGTCGCGCTACGCCGAAGGCAAGCTGCATCCGGTATCGGCCAGCCCCTTCCCGTGGAGCTAGGCAAAAATCAAGCAGGGAGAATAAATATATGACTGATCTCGAAGCCCATGTGGCGGCGGAAGGCCGTGACGAACTGGTCAAGCAGGTGCGCTCTAAAATCAAGGAGCTCGGCGTCACCTATATTTATTATCAGTTCATTTCGGTGACCGGCCGCATCGTCGGCAAGGGCATTCCCGCCGATCACTGGGAGAGCATCGCCGATCGCGGCTTCCAGCTGGTCTACGGCTCGACCGCCAACCTCTACGTCGACCGCCACGGCCAGTACATCGGCTACGGCCCCGAGTCCTGGGAACTGGTCGGCATTCCCGATCCGGAAACCTTCTGCCAGCTGCCCTGGGACAAGCGGGTGGCGCGGGTGTTCTGCACCTGCTTCCGCAACCGCGAGGAGCTGGACAATCCGGGCGGCCATCTGACCTCCGATTGCCGCGGCAACCTGCGGATCATTCACGACGAGTTCAAGGCCAGGCACGACGGCCTCCATCTGCGGATCGGCACCGAGCCCGAGATGATGTGGCTGAAAAAGGGCGAGGACGGGCTGCCCGACGGCGGCTTCTCCAAGCCCAACTGCTATCACATCGACCAGTTCGAGAGCCTGCGCCCGGTATTCATGCGGGTCATCGAATATTGCCAGGCCATGGGCTTCGACATGATCCAGGGCGATCACGAGGACGCGCCGGGCCAGCTCGAACTCAACTGGATGTACGACGAACCCATGCGCAACAGCGACCGGCTGACCACCTACCGCCAGATCTGCGCCCAGGTGGCGCGCGAGAACAACCTCATCGCCTGCTTCATGTCGAAGCCCTTCATGGGCGTCTCAGCCAACGGCTGTCACCACAACATGTCCCTGTGGCGCGGCGGCGAGGAGGAAATCGTCAATACGCCCCACCTGGACAGCCGGCCCGGCCTCGACGGCGTCTATGCCCATCTCAAGGGCGGCGAGAATACCTTCATGCCCGATTTGTCGATCGACGAGCGCAAGCCGGGACCGATCGGCCTGCAATGTATCGGCGGCGTCATGGAGCATGTCGGCGCCCTCACCGCGCTCGGTTCCTCGACGGTGAATTCCTACCGCCGCCTGTGGGATACCGGCTTCTGGGCGCCGGTGTTCGCCGACTGGGGCTATCAGAACCGGACCTGCGCCCTGCGTATCTCGGCGCCCGGCCGCTTCGAATACCGCTCGGTCGATTCGATGGTCAATCCCTACCTGTTGGCGGGCGCCCTGCTCAAGGTGTTCGACGACGGCATGACCCGCAAGCTGGATCCGGGCGAGGCCGAGGAGCGCAACATCTACGAGGCCATGGAGGCCGGCAAACAGGTCAAGAAACTGCCCATGTCGCTCGGCGAGGCCCTCGAACGCATGGACGCCGACGAGGTGGTTAAATCGGCCCTGCCCGACGAAATGTATCGGGTGTTCACCCACTACAAGCGCGACGAGTGGGAGCGCTACAACGCCACCGTCACCGAATGGGACTTGCAGACCTATTGGGACTGCCTGCCTTAAGGAGAAGAAGAGTATGTGCGGAATTGTCGGGATCATCCATCGCGGTTCGACCGGGAACATCGGCGGCGAAATGTCGTCGATGCTGCAATCCCTGCGCCACCGCGGCCCCGATTCGACCGGCTTCGCGGTCTACGGCGTACCGCGACCGGATGAGATGGTGATGCGCTTCAAACTCGCCGAGCAGGAGGAAACCCGGCACGGCTTCGCCATCGTCGAGCAGCTTGTCGCGCGGCGCGCCGAGGTCGATCGGCGCATCGTCGAACTCGGCGGCGAGATCGTCTCCGCCGAGAAGGTGACCGATTACGCGTTTCGCTACCGCATCAAATTCGACGGCGATCTCAAGCGTTTCGCCGATTACCTCGAAGACGTGGAGGGCGCCGAGATTCTGTCCCTCGGCAACGCCCTGGAGTTGATCAAGGATCTCGGCGACGCGGGCCGGGTGGTGGAGCAATACGGCCTCGGCGATTTCACCGGCACCCACGCCATCGGCCACACCCGCATGGCCACCGAGTCCGACGTCGATATCCGCTCGGCGCACCCCTATTGGGCCTATCCCTTCCGTGACATCTCGGTGGTCCACAACGGCCAGCTCACCAACTACTGGAAGAGCCGCCGGGCGCTCGAGCATCGCGGCCACCGCTTCGTGTCGAACTGTGATTCCGAACTCATCGCCGTCTATATCGCCGACCGCCAGAACCGCGGCCAGCCGCTCGAGGAGGCGATGCGGGATTCGATCACCGAACTCGACGGCGTGTTTACCTATCTGGTCGCCACCCACGACAGCCTGGGCATGGCCAAGGACGTTATGGCGGCCAAGCCCATGGTGCTCTACGAGAGCGACGACTTCATCGCCCTGGCCTCGGAGGAGGTGGCGATCCGCAGCATCTTCCCCGAGGAGATCGACACCACCGACCCCTATGAAGGAGAGGTGCGCGTATGGCACACCTAGACGATAAATCCCACGAGATGGGCATGCATACGGAGCAGCTTGCCGGGCGCAGCCAGCAGGTCTTCTTCTCGCCGACGGAAGAGGATAATTATCTCTACGCCGGGGCCTTTGAGGTCGATTTCAACAAGCGCTCCGAGTTTGACGCACGTGAGATGACCGCCCGCGAGATCAACCTGAAAATCCGCCAACTCATGGCTGCGGGTCACGGCACCATCGTGATCACCAACCCGCTGGCCAAGCATTCCCTCGGGGTCGGCATCCTCAACCGTTTGCAGCTCTATTTCGAGGGCAGCCTGGGCTATTTCGGCATCGGCCTGATCGACGGCCCCAACGTGCGGGTCAAGGGCCGGGTCGGCTGGTCCTTCGCCGAGAACATGATGGCCGGCACGGCGATCGTCGAGAAGAACGCCGGCTCCTGTTTCGGCGCGGCAATCCGCGGCGGCGACCTGGTGTGCCGCGGCGACGTCGGGGCGCGCACCGGCATCGACCAGAAGGGCGGCACCATCATCGTCGGCGGGCGCACCGGCGTCTTCTCGGGCTTTATGATGCAGCGCGGCCGCATGGTCATCCTCGGCGACGCCGGCAAGAACCTGGGCGATTCCATGTATGACGGGACCATCTATGTGGGCGGCGAGATCGCCGATCTCGGTGTCGACGCGGTGCCCGGTGAGATGACCGAACTCGATGTCCAGTGGTTGACCGCCAAGCTCAAGCTCTACGATCTCGCGGCCCCCAAGGGCGTCGACAAGATGCAGAAAATCGTCTCCGGCAAGAAGCTGTGGAACTACGACAATCTCGAGCCCACCGAAAAGAAGATGGTGCTGTAAGGGACATAATGATGAGAGATGACACTGGCGGCCCCGGCCGCAACAAGGATGTGCTCGGCGAAAACTTCATGTTCCCGCCCCGGGTCATCGACGACATTCATATCAAGGCCCAGCTCGGCCGCTACCGCATGCGCGGCATGGCCCTGTTCAAGAAGATCCCGAGTTGGGACGACCTCACCTTCATGCCCGGCACGCTGACCCGTTTCGTCATCGAGGGCTATCGCGAAAAATGCGCAACCAGGACGATCATCGGGCCGCGCGCCAAGCGGCCGCTCGATCTCGATATCCCGGTCTATATCACCGGCATGAGCTTCGGGGCGCTTTCCTACGAGGCCAAGATGGCCCTGGCCCGGGGCGCCACCATAGCGGGCACGGCGACCTGCTCGGGCGAGGGCGGCATGATCCCCGACGAGCGGCGCTATTCGTCGAAATGGTTCTATCAGTGCATCCAGTCGCGCTACGGC
>Ga0209554_1003234_pt1 | contig 10587 bp, 9 predicted proteins | sample MarorgKNORR_S2LV_5_FD_188221 | JGI IMG/M metagenome (GOLD analysis project Ga0209554, IMG submission 188221) | Marine microbial communities from the Southern Atlantic Ocean, analyzing organic carbon cycling - Bottom_A/KNORR_S2/LV (SPAdes) (version 2) | ecosystem: Environmental > Aquatic > Marine... | reverse complement strand
AGGGCGGCCAGTTGGTACTTGCCGTCGCGGTCGGTGAAATAGGTGAACATGTAATACGAGAGCCAGTCAGGCGTCGGCTCGTTGAACGCGCCCAAGATGCGGGGTTTGTCGGCATCGCCGGAGTGGCGCTCCAGGAGCATATCGGCCTCCTCCCTGCCGTCCCGGCCGAAGTAGGCGTGGAGCAAGTAGACCATGGCCCACAGGTGGCGGCCCTCTTCCACGTTTATCTGGAACAGGTTCCGCAGGTCGTAGGTGGAGGGGCAGGTTGCACCCAGGTGGCGTTGCTGCTCCACCGAGGCGGGCTCGGTGTCTCCCTGGGTGACGATCAGACGGCGCAGGGGGGCCCGGTACTCGCCCGGAACGTCCTGCCAGGCGGGTTCACCCAGGTGGTCGCCAAATTGAATCTTGCGGTCCAGGTCGGGCTTGGCCAGGAAGATGCCCCAGCGGTAGTCCGGCATCTTGACGAAGCCAAAGTTGGCCCAGCCGTCGCGCTCGACGCTGATGGCTGTGCGCAGGTAGACGTCGAAGCCGGTGCTGCGGTCTGGGCCCAGTTCCTGCCACCATTTGATGTAGTTGGGCTGCCAAGACTCCAGCGCCCGTTGCAGGCGCCTGTTGCCAGCCAGGCCCACGTTGTTGGGTATGCGTTCTGAGTAGTCGATGTTGGAATGTTCTACAGTCATGGCTTACTCGTACTCTTCGTGTTGTCTATGGGCGGGGTCTGCATCACACCCGGCCCTTATCGAATTGAGTTTTTGCGCCGGTGCCGTATAGCTGCAGCGCTCCCTGTTCTCCCGAGGCGTTGGGACGCTGGAAGATCCAGTTCTGCCAGGCGCTGAGGCGGCCGAAGATCTTGCTCTCCATGGTCTCCGGCCCGCCAAAACGGAGGCTGGCCTCCATGCCGGTCAGGGCGTCGGGCGAGAAGCTGGCCCGTTCTTCCAAGGCCAACCGGACCTCGTCCTCCCAGTCTATGTCGTCGGGGATGAAAGTGACCAACCCCAAGCCCAAGGCGGCCTGCGCGTCAAGATCGGCCCCGGTCTTTGCCCGGATGGCTTCTATGGCGCTGGGCTGGCCCAAGAAACGGCCCTCCAGACGGGTGATGCCGTTGACCATGGGCAGCGGGCCGAAGTTCATGCCCGTGAGCCTGACCGTGGCGTCCGGGAAGCTCTGGTCGTCTTCCCGGCCGTCTTCATAATTGCCGTCCAGCATGTAGCACCGGTCGGCGGCCAGGGCCAGTTCCAGCAGAGTCCCGGTGAAACAGCTTCCCGGCTCGATCAGGGTGACCAGCGACCGCGAGCTAACGTCCAGGCGTTTCAGCGTGCGCTTCAGGTAGAGGGTGATCTCCCGCACCAGCCAGCAAGAAGGGTCGTCTATGAAAGCGTGCTCCAACAGGATATCGTCGTAGGCCGCCACCAAGCTGTTGTCGCCGCGGGTCCGGAACACCCAGGTCCCGGCCTCGCTCTCGTTGAGCCTGAGGTGCAATATGGCATCGTCCAACTGACGGGCCAGGGCCAACGGCCAGAACTTGTCTCCGGCGGCGTGGATGCCCGTTAGATCGCTTGGTGGGGCCTCCGTGGGGCCTTCCACCAGGATGTAAGCCACCCCCAACTCCCGGTCCAAGTCAATCTTGAGGTTTTGGTAACGCACCTGGTCTCCGTCGATGCGGCGCTCAAGAGGCGTCAGTTCGATGCCTTGGGCGGACGATGGCCGGTCGGACTTCTCGGCGGTCTCCGCCGCCTTGTCGGACACTGCCTGGTCGAAGGTGGAGTGGGGGGATAGTTGGTCCACCAGCCGCCATTCGACGGCACGGCTGCCCCGGATCCCTTCCGAGGTGGTGCAGAGGAAGTCGGCGTGGTCGTGGCGAACCCCGCGTTTGTCCACCAGGCGGGTTAGACCGCCGGTGCCGGGCAACACTGCCAGCAGGGGTAGTTCGGGGAGAGAAACCGTGCTGGAGCCGTCGTCGATCAGCAAGATGTGGTCGCAGGCCAGGGCCAGCTCGTAGCCGCCGCCCGCCGCGGGGCCGTTGATGGCGCAGATGTAGGTCTGGCCCGAGTGCGCCGAGGCGTCTTCCATGGAGTTTCTGGTCTCATTGGTGAATTTGCAGAAATTCACCTTGAACCCATGGCCCGACTGGCCCAGCATCTTGATGTTAGCCCCCGCGCAGAACACTCGTTCTTTGGCTGAGGTGACGACCACTGCGCCAACCTTCGGGTGCTCGAACCGGAGCCGCTGCACGGCGTCATAAAGCTCTATATCCACGCCCAGATCGTAGGAATTAAGCTTGAGTTCGTAACCGGGGACGAAGGGCTGGTCCTCTTGGACGTCCAGACTCAGCCGCGCAACCCGCCCGTCGATGTCCAGCCGCCAGTGTTTATACTCTGCGGGACTGGTGGCAAAGTTTACTAAAATGCTGGTTTGGTGACCAGATGCCGTGCCTGTGTCAGCCATATCGCCCGGTCCGTCTCTGAACGATTTGGTCAATCTTATCAGAACGTGGGCGGGGCGGGCCGCGTTGACAGGCGCTGGGGGCATTAATACACTGCCCGGAGATTCCAAATATCTGAGAGTGACAATGAAATACGGATTTACGATACCGGGGAGCGGGCCTCTTTCGGCTCCCGAGTCCATGCGGGCGTTGGTCCGCCGGGGTGAGGACCTGGGGTTCGATACAGTGGTCTGCCCCGACCATATAGTCTTCCCCAAGGACATATCCTCGCCCTATCCCTACAACGAACAGCAGGTACATCCAGGCACAGCCGGCGGGGCCTGCTTAGACCAGCTTACGGTGCTGGCGTTCATCGCCGGCCAGACTACCACCCTGCGCCTGGGCACCAGCGTGATGATAGTGCCCCACCGCAACCCCATCGTCGCCGCAAAGGCCCTAGCGACGCTGGACGTGTTATCGAATGGAAGGGTGACTCTGGGAGTGGGCGCCGGCTGGCTCAGAGAGGAGTTCGAGACTCTGGACCTGCCATCTTTCGACGAAAGAGGCGCGGTCACCGACGAGTACATCCGGGCCTTCATCGAGCTTTGGACCTCGGACGACCCCACGTTCGAGGGCAAGTACGTCAATTTCTCCAACATCCATTTCCTGCCCAAGCCGGTGCAGAAGCCCCATATTCCCATCTGGGTGGGCGGCGAGAGCAACCGGGCGATCAGGCGGGCCGCCCGCATGGGCAACGCGTGGCATCCCCTGGGGACCAACCCCGACTTTCCCCTGGGCACACCCGATCTGCTCAAGGCGTCCATGGACCGCCTGGCGGCCCGCACCGAACGCGAGGGCAGAGACCCTAAAGAGGTGGAAGTGGCGTTCCGAGTGTCCACCTTCGACCCCCACTCGGAGCAATACGAGGGAATCCCCTTCGCCGGCCCGGCGGACAAAGTGGCTGAGGACATCCGGACCTACGAAGCTCTGGGCGTCACCAACCTGATCTTTGACTTTGGCGGTGTGGCCAGCTCCAAAGCGGGCGACCCCAGCGAGATCATCGCGATGCAAGAGGCCCTGGCGTTGCAGGTCTGGCCAAAGGTCTGAGCGGAGGACCTGCCGGTCTGCTAAATGGCTGCCGCCTCCCCGCGGTTGCCGTCCGTGTGAAGCCAATGGCCCGTAGTTCGCGGCCAGGGTCCTACCATGCTAAAAAGACCCTTTCTAGATCGACTAAAACCACCTCTGAATGCAGTGACGCGGTGAATGGACGTCGCCCCTACTGATTGGTCAACCCAGTGGCCAGAAACGATTTCCGGTGAGGGTGAGGTATTTTCGTTAGAATCTGCGGTGATTCCGGTAAGAGTAATTGGCTAACATCTATTATTTGAAAGAGAGGGATATTAAGATTACGGCTATCTTCTGATCAAGTAGATCAGTACAGTGCCCTACCGCAACCCACAAAATCAAGCGTCTATACGGCGATGAGTCCAATTCCCTCATAGGCATGCATTATGTCCGTCTCCCAGAAACGGCCTCTAGAGTTAGAGGCGCTGGTCGTGATTACCGAGATTCTGACTGGGCGCCTCCCATTTTTAGAGAAATGTGAATCAGTCTTAGCGGTGCTGGCCGATTTTACCGAATCGGACCTCGTAGTGCTGCGCGAGTATGAACCGGAAAACCACCGTCTGGACCTCGTCGCCCACTTTTTTAACCGGCGACACGGCGAAGAATTCCAGGTTCCCCTGTCTCTAGCCGCCGGCATGACGACCAAGTCGGTGGAGACCGGCTCTCCAATGGTCGTCCTCGACAATGACGCGGTCGCTGCTTGGCATCGAGGATATGCGGCGTTGGGCATGAATTCCGCGTTGGCATTCCCGATCTACATCGAAGGGAAATTGTTCGGTACCCTCGGGTTTGGGTCAAGGAACTCAGACCAATACCAAGAGGAAATGGTCCGGGCGGTCGCCGCAATAACTTCCGTTGTTGGAATGATAATCGATAAGGCGGCGCTCATAGACACCAACGAAGTGGAGGCCATCATTGGCCGCATCATCAGTGGGCCCTTGGTAGGCCCCGAGGTTTGCGGAAGAAACTGCGAAGCTGATCGACTTCAGTCTCCTAACTTTAAATTCGACCGACCTTCAAGAAAATACGTTTGTGGTCGAATTTCTATTTGGCCGTGAGATGCCCGCGTATCCGGTTGGCGCGCGCCAAGACATGGATGGCGCCGCACTAAAACTGGTCGTCGATTCCCGCTCTAGCCAACGATTATTGTTGGTTGACCGCCAAGGCGAGAAGGCAAGGTTCCCGAAGTCGGAACCGTTCACCGCCGTTGGACTACGGCATTTTCTTGGCGTGCCTTTGATCATTGGAGATCAGCTGATCGGCACCTTGGGATTCAACCGGGAAATACGTCCGTATTCTCGAAAGGACCTGGATAAAGCCGAGAGGCTAGGGAACCTGGTGACCGGGGCGTTCGCTGATTACAAACAGCAACAATACAGGGACCTAGCAGAACGGGAGATCAGCAAGAATAAGGCCACCCTTGAGGCGGAGCCGCGATCGGCAGAATCTTGGGTTCACCTTTGAAGAGACCGGGCGCGTCAGAGGACCTGATCTCTGAGATCGCCAACTTGATCTCCCTGGACCTCCTTGTGATTGCCGCTGTGGATCTAGAAACTGAGACTTTCACCTCCGATTTCATCGAATTCTTGAGCGACCCGAGATTGATGGTGCTGGATAGTCACGGGAGACCATATGCGGGATCGATCACTGCGGAGGTCGTCAAACATGGAACTGGCCAGATCATAGGTTTTGACGATCGGCGGTTGGTCTCCGGCCAGCTGCCTCGCGCCCAAGTGATGTTTGAACTCGGCTACAAGACGATGATGGCCGTCCCGTTGGTGTTCGAAAGAAAGATTACTGGCACGCTGATTCTCCTGTCCAGGCGGGAAAAAGAATATACCAGTGAAGATATGGCCGTGGCAGACCGGATAGGGAATCTGCTGGCGGGCGCTCTCGCCACATTCAAGATAATTACTGAGAGGGACCGGGCCATATCTGCTCTTTCGGAAAGTGACGGCCGATTTCGACAGATCGCGGACAGCATCTTGGGCGTCTTCTGGCTCGTTGATCTAGACCCCCACCGGTTGATCTACGCGAGCCCGAATGCTGAAAAGGTCTGGGACGCGCCGCTCACTGAAATCTACGATGATTTCAGCGTGATATTCAAGAACATTCACCCTGAAGACCGGCTAATTATCCAGCAAAATAGTGTTGGCGCGGACCAGACCGGCGAACTGGATATAGAGTATCGAATCATCCGGCGAGACGGTTCGGTCCGGTGGATTCACAGTCGCGGATTCCCGATAAAGGGCAGCGACGGACATGTGTACCGAATGAGTGGCATCGCCGAAGACGTCACAGACCGAAAATTAGAGATGGAAAGGATCACTGAGGCGGGACGCTTGCTTTCCGTGGGAGAACTGGCGTCCGGTGTGGCCCATGAGATCAATAACCCACTGGCCGCCATCAACCTTTACTCCGAATCATTGATGGGCCAAGCGCTTCCCGACACGGTGATTAAAGACCTCAAAGTCATCTCGGAACAGAGTCAACGCGCGGCAACCATCGTACGGAATCAACTGCAATGCGCTAGGAAATCCTCGCCGGAGATCACAACTGTCAACGCCAGAGAATTCATTGATCGCTGTGTTGATCTCAAGATCCACGACTTCAGGATAAACAACATCACGGCTTCGACCAATGTTCTCATGGACAACCCCGAGATTTTGATAGACGAGCAATTGATGACCCAGGTCATTGTGAACATCCTGAGCAATGCAGAGCAGGCTTGTAGAAAATCCAAAGGACTCGGTCACATATCGATCACGGTCGGCGAGGTAGATGATTCAACCCGGATCAGCATCGCAGATGATGGACCGGGAATCCCGGCGCGGAATCTGTTAAAGGTGTTCGACCCGTTCTTTACCACCAAAGAGGTGGGAGATGGGACCGGTTTGGGCCTGAGCGTTTCTTACGGGATCATCGCCCAGTTGGGCGGTAAGTTGTGGGCGGAGAGCGACGGCAAGTCCGCGGCAACGTTCCACATAGAAGTCCCGCGGATGGCGGTCCAACAGGCCTCAGCACTATTGGAGGACGTTACGGACCAAACAGACGAGGACGACAGGTTGGAGGGCGAGCCCGATTCATCCATTAGCGTGTTGGTTGTGGACGACGAGCCGGACCTTAGACACGTACTCGTCAGACTTTTGCAAAGGCAGCGTCATACAGTGGAAGAGGCAGCGGATGGTGAAGAAGCGTGGGCTAAGTTGCAAGAGCGCAGCTACGATTGCATCTTACTTGACCTGCGGATGGCCGGGATGGGCGGGATGGGCGGACAAGAGCTATTCAAACGGATAATTTCTTCAGACCCTGGAACGGCTGCAAAGGTCATCTTCGTCACCGGAGACCTGGCGAATTCCGGAACTCGTTCGTTCCTGAGTTCGTTGACCAACCGTGTTCTCGAGAAACCGGTCTCTATCGGAGACCTAGAAGCAGCGATCACTTTGGCCGCCAGAGCAGGCCGGAACTAGCGAGACCCGCTCCTGATCTGAAAGGCCCCCGCAACCTCAGCGCGACTTGTACACCGGGTCCCGTTTCTCCCGGTAGGCGTTCATCGCTTCATCGTGGTCGGGAGCGGCGATGGCGATGGACTGGCGGTGCAGGTACTCCTCAAAGAACTGACCGTGGGGCAGGTCCTGGTAGGCGGACAGCATCAGCTTGGTCTGCCGGGCGCCCTCCGAGCTGAGGTCCAGATAACGCTGGGTCAGAGTTTCAACCTCCCGCTCAAATTCCGAAGATCTGACGGCGTAGTCCACCAATCCGATACGCAGCGCCTCTAGTCCATCGATATTCTCGCCGGAGATGGCCATGCGCTTGGCCCGGCCCAGGCCGATGTAGCGCGGCAGCCTATAGGTACCCAGCCCCGGTATGAACCCCTCTTTAGCCGCCGGCAGCCCCAGCACTGCGTCCTCGGTGGCGATGCGTATGTCGCAGGCCAAGGGGAGTTGCAGGCCGCCGCCCAGTGCGAAACCCTGGATGGCGCAGATGATCAGCTTGTCGGCCCGCTCCAATAGGCGCAGGGCCTGGTCCCACTGGAAGAAGTAGTCGTGGGGCGTTTCCTCAGCCGAAAGTTCCTTGAGGTCGATTCCCGTGCAGAAGGCCCGCCCGTTGCCCCTGATAAGCACGGCTCGGGCGCGGGGGTCGTCGTGGATGGCCTGGGCCGCTTGGTGCAGTTCCAGCGTGCCCTGGTAGTTGATGGCGTTCAAGGCCTCGGGCCGGTCCAGGGTGAGACGGATCAGGTCGCCGTCCGTCTCGTACTTCATGGTCTCTAGATTCATGGTGTGCCTCCCATCGGCGGGTCCCTGCTAGATTTGCCGGTTGTCGATTACCCGGACGGCCTTCCCCTCGCTGCGGGCGATCTCCCCTGGGCCGAGAATCGTCACGGTGCAGCCGATGCCCAGGGCGTCGCGCAGGCCGGTCCCCAGTCTTCCCCTGAGCTCCATGTGCCGGCTGGGCTCGCTAGCCGACTCGACCCGGACCTCTAGTTCGTCCAGATGGTCATCGCCGCGTTCCACCACCAATTGGTAGTGGGGCTCCACCTGGCCCATGGCCAGGAGCACGGTCTCGATCTGGGAGGGGAATACGTTCACGCCCCGGATGATCAGCATATCGTCGTTGCGCCCTAGGATCTTCTCCATGCGGACCGTGGTGCGGCCGCAGGGGCAGTCGCCGGGCAGCAGACGGGCCAAGTCGTGCGTGCGGTAGCGAATCAGTGGGAGCGCCTCTTTGGTGAAGCAGGTGAAGACCAACTCCCCGGGCTGGCCCAGCGGCAACGTCTCCGATGTCTCGGGATCGATGATCTCGGGGATGAAGTGGTCTTCCGCGATGTGCATCCCGGTCTTCTCGGCGCATTCCATGGCCACCGCCGGCCCCATGACCTCGGAGAGGCCATAGATGTCGAGGGCGGTGATCCCCAGTCGGGACTCGATCTCGGTGCGCATCTGCTCCGACCATGGCTCGGCGCCTAAGATGCCCACTCGCAGCGGACCGGCAGGCAGGTCGTACCCAGCCTCCGCGGCGCCTTCCGCCAGCACCAGGGCGTAGGAAGGGGTGGCGCAGAGAACGGTCGTGCCAAAGTCCTGTAGCAGCATGACCTGCCTGGCGGTGTTTCCCGACGAGACCGGCACCACCGCCGCGCCCAGTTTCTCGACACCGTAATGCAGGCCCAGCCCTCCGGTGAACAGCCCGTACCCGTAGGCGTTCTGGACGATGTCATCCCTGGTTACGCCGGCTAAACTGAGGGCCCGGGCCGCCAACCCTGCCCAGGTCTCGATGTCGTTGGCGGTGTAGCCAACCACCGTAGGCTTGCCGGTGGTGCCGCTGGAGGCGTGGATGCGCACCACGTCGGACATGGGCGCCGCGAATAGGCCAAAGGGGTAGTTGTCGCGCAGGTCCTGCTTGTTGGTGAACGGCAGGCGGGCTAGGTCGGCCAGAGATTGGATGCCGCCTGGCTCTATTCCAGCTAGCTGTTCACGGTAGAAGGGCACCCGCTGTTTGATGCCGCCGAGGCAGGCTCTCAGCCGCGCGACTTGGAGCTGCTCCATTTCCTCGCGGGAGATAGTCTCGGCTGGGTCCCAGATATTTGGCTGCAACGTGCCTCCAGGGGCAGGAGTCGTGATTGGTGGGTGCAGTATATCGGTGAGAGCGCAGACCGGGCAAACAGTACGAGAAACCTTGATTGACCCGCCAGGCACGGGCGCATACAATTGGCCCACTCGTTTACCCCGCTCGTTTGTAGGTGCTCCGAGTGCCCGTTTCTGTAAAAAATTCCGAAGTCCTTTTCTCGGCCATCAAATCCGCCGGGATAACCCTGTTGTCGGCCCTGCCGGAGACCTGGTTGGTCCACGTCATGCAGATGGCCGAGGACGACCCGAACATGACCTTGATCAGGCTCAACAAAGAAGAAGAGGGTGTGGGCATCTCCACCGGCGCCCACTTTGCTGGCCGTAAGTCGGCCATGCTGATGCAGAACCACGGCCTGCTCACGTCGATCAACGGCATAGTCTCCGTGGCACAGCTATACCGGGTCCCACTGCTGATGTTCATCAGCTACCGGGGCGAGATGGGCGAACGCGACCCGTGGCAGACCGAGGGCGGGCGCGTCACCGAGCCGTTGCTCCGGTCCCTGGGCATCGACTACCGGAAGCTCTCCGACCCGTCCACCGTGGCTTACGACGTCCGGCAGGCCCAGACCCTGGCCGAGAGTTCGCTGCGTCCCGTGGCCCTGTTGCTCACCCGGGACCTGATGTGGGAGGAGTGATGCTGCGGGAAGATGTGCTGAAAGCGGTATATCCCAGGCTGAAAGACCAGGTGGTGGTGACCATCATGGGCGCGGTGGCGGTGGAACTGTATAACCTGGGCCACCAGCCCAACTTCTTCTACCTGGAGCACGGCATGGGCCTGGCGTCGTCCATGGGATTGGGTCTGGCAGTGTCTCTGCCCAAAGAGAAGGTCACGGTGCTGGACGGCGACGGCTCAGTTCTGATGAACCTGGGTTCCCTGAGCACTTTGGCACGCTACCGCCCGCCCAACCTGATCCACTGGATCTTCGACAACGAGAGCCTGCTGTCCGTTGGCGGGTTCCCCACGGCCACCGGCGCCGGGACCGACCTGGCCGGCATCGCCGAGAAGGCCGGCGCGGAACACGTGGCCATGGCAAACACCATCGAGGCTGCCGAACAAGCTTTCGCCGAGGCTTCGGAGCGGGAAGGCCTGTCTGTGATCGTCTCCAAGGTAGAGGCGATCGGGCCGCCGTCCTTCGCCATGGACATCAGCCTTCTGGAGAACCGGTTTGAGTTCGCCCGGCACCTGAAGGGTTTGGCCGGTGGGTAGGAGTGAATAGACATGCTTTGCTTCCCAGTCCATTCATATATTAGGGTACCGTCGGTAGACTCGCAGTGAACCTGATAACTAGGCCATCGTGAGCGATTTTATATACCAGAAAAAGATGTTGTCTTAGAAGTAAACGACCTGCACACCTACTTCTTCAACCGCAGGGGAGTCACCAAGGCGGTTGACGGCGTGAGCTTCACGGTCCGGGA
>Ga0209554_1003232_pt1 | contig 10589 bp, 7 predicted proteins | sample MarorgKNORR_S2LV_5_FD_188221 | JGI IMG/M metagenome (GOLD analysis project Ga0209554, IMG submission 188221) | Marine microbial communities from the Southern Atlantic Ocean, analyzing organic carbon cycling - Bottom_A/KNORR_S2/LV (SPAdes) (version 2) | ecosystem: Environmental > Aquatic > Marine... | reverse complement strand
TTTGTAACAAGATCACGCCAGAGGCACTCTCACGTACCGATGTGCTCGTCTTTGCCACTACCGGCAACCTGGCCTTCGACGCGAGCCAGAAGGAGGCGATCCTCGGCTTCGTGCGCGGTGGCAAGGCTTTCGTCGGCATCCACAACGCCACCGACAGCTGCTACGACTGGCCCGAGTACGGACAGATGCTGGGCGGGTATTTCAACGGCCACCCCTGGACTCAGGAAGTCGGTGTAATCGTGGAGAACACCTCCCATCCCGCGACGCGGATGCTGGGGGAGAACTTCACCGTATTCGACGAGATCTACACTTTTAAGGACTGGGATCGCGCTAAGACCCAGGTGCTCATGCGTATAGACAACGACTCCGTCAATGTCGCCAAGGGGAACAGGGATGACAACGATTACGCCCTTGGGTGGTGTCACGAGTACGGGTCGGGTCGGGTGATCTACACGGCCTTGGGGCATCCGGACGAGCTCTGGCATCAGGACTGGTTCCTGGCGCACATCCGCGGATGCCTGCGGTGGGCCGCGGGGCTCGATTCCTGACTCGGTAGACCTCAGCTGCGGCGTCGCTATGAGAGAGAGGAAGGAATGAAGATTCGGTCGAAGGTGCGGTCTCTGGCGTTCTCCCTTCTCCTCGCGGGTGCGGCGTCGACGGCCGGTGCCGCCGGTGCTCCGGAAGCCCCCGAGAGCGCTGGCGACGCCGCGGCCGCTAAAGTCACGGCCGCTAACGTCACAGTCAGTGCGGTGGGCAGGGCCTATTTCCTGTCGCCCGAGGGTTCTGATGAATGGGATTGCACCGACCAGTCCCCCTGTGCCTCTCTGGCCAAGGTAACCGCCGCGGCAGAGCCGGGCGACACCCTGATCGCCTTGGCCGGCAAGGGTGACGACGCGTGGCTGCAGAAGATGCTCGACATCCGGCGGCAGGACACGGGTCGTTACCGCGGCATGATCATTCAAGGGATCGAGGGGAAGCGGCAGGTGCGCGGCTTCGTCAGACTGGCCACGACCTGGGGGACCGATCTGGAACCCGCTTTCTCCAGCGCGGCGCTGGGCATTCCCAATCTCGTCGACGCCATCAATGCCCAGACGGGCATCTCAGCCACGGTCGAAAAGCACGTCTTCATCGGCTCACGCGAGTTCTTCCAATCTCCTTTCCTGTACATAACGGCGTCGCGTGCGTTCGAGCTGAGCGAGGCGGAGATCCAGGCCCTGGGTGACTATATGCGGGGTGGGGGATTTATCTTCGCCGACAACGCCCTGCCGATGTTTGAGTTCAGCCAGGTAGAGGCGGTGATGCGCCGGATGTTCAGCATGGCTCTCGGAAGGCAGGGAAGACTGCGCAGGATTCCCAACAGCCACTCCCTGTATCGGTCGTTCTACGAGTTCGATGGGCCGCCGCTGGGCATGGACGAGGTGTCTAGGACTTACTCCCTGGACGGCGCCTTCCTGGGCCAGCGGCTGGTGGGTGTTTTCGCCGACAAGGGATACGTCCACTCGTGGGCGCTGAACTTCGGCAATGAGCCGCAACTGCGCTTTGGCATAAACGCCGTGGTGTTCGCCATGAAGCAGGCGGGCTCGGTGGCTGGCGAGGTCCCCTTTCTCGCGCGCAGCCCTCAGTAACGGAGACCCGCAAGAGCACCCCAGCACCAGGTGGGAGCGGGCGCGGGGTTCATCCTCGCGCTGGTGATCACTCGAACTCAACGACCGGGGCGAAGCGCGTCGGCTACCCGTCCGCTGATTGCATGGGCCTGGGTAAAGCAGTCGGCCATCGATATGCCGCCGCGGAAATTCCCGCCCAGGAAGAGGCCGGGGTGCTCGCGTTCGAAGGCCTCGACCTCGGCTACCAGCCTGCTGTGACCGACGCGGTACTGGGGAATGGCCCGCGGCCAGCGGCTGATAGCCACTTCATCGGGCGATCCCTTCAGTCCCATCAGATCGTCCAATTCGCGGAAAACCACGTCCAACAGCTCGTCGTCGGGCAGCGCGGCTTTCTCCGGTTGCCGGCTGCCGCCCACAAAGGTCGTGAGGGCGAGCCCCCCCTCGGGGGCCCGGTCGCCGAAGGTGGTCGAGTTCCAGATCGTACCCAGGATCTCGCGCCGCTCACAGCGCGGTACGAGAAAGCCGAAGCCGTCAAGCTCGCGGCAGGCTGAAGGGGGATGGCGGTAGCCGAGGAACACCACGGTCACCGGCGGGTAGTAGATGCTGTCCAGAGATGCGGACGGGGTAAAGGGGAAGGCGAATTCCACCTGGCCGTAGGTGTGGGCGGGGATAGTGAACAGCAGCGACCGACACCTGGCCGTAACCCCGCCCGGCGTCGACGGGCAGGTGACCTCGAAGCCGCTGTTGGTGCGACCAACGCTCTTCACTCCCCGGTCGAGATGGAGGGCATCACCGGCTTCGGCGACGAGGGCGTCGACGAGAGTCCCAAGCCCGTTGCTAAAGGAGAACAGCCGAGCGCCGGGCCCGATCTTGACGGTATCCGACCCTGACTCGGGCCGGCTCCGTGACTCCCTTGCCCCGGTCCCGATGCCGCCGCTGGTGGTTGATTCTCCACCCGGTTGCGGCCCATCTTCCCTCTCCCTCTCCCTCTTTTTCGTCTTCCCCGCCGAGCTTCCCTTCCGGCGGTTTTTTATGGCCCCCACGATGAGACTGCCGTATTCCTGTTCCAGCTTGTGAAGGCGTGGGAACGCCGACGACACGCTCAAGTCTTCCGGTCGACCCGCGAAGGTGCCGGCCACGAAGGGGTCGATGGCGTAGTCGAGGAACTCCCGTCCCAGCCGGCGCAAGACGAACTCGGCGAGGGTTTCTTCGGCGTCGGCTGGGGCGGGGGATACGAAGGGCTCCTTGAGGAGTCGAAGCTTGGCGCGCCAGGAGAACAGGTTCGACTTCAGGAAGGCGGGGGGGCTCAGCGGCAGAGCTCGGAGCTCGCCCCCGCGCACGACGTAGCGCTTATTGGCGACTTCAGAAATCCACTCCAGGCTGTCGGTGAGCCCGAGGTCGATGATGAGCTGGCGCAGCTGCGGCGAGGTGTCGAGAATGCTGTTGGGGCCGCCCTCGATGAGGAACCCGTTTCGGTGACTGGTCCGGACCGTGCCGCCGGCGCGATCGGCGTCTTCCAGGATGTGCACCTCCAGGCCGTGCTGGCGGAGAAAGTGCGCCGCTGCCAGTCCGGAGATGCCGGCGCCTACGACGATTACGTCTGTATCTATGGTCTCGATGTGATGCTCCTAAGTATTCTGTGCGCAGCCCCCCTGGGCGTCAACTTTGCATTACAGTACGGCCATTGGGGACAACTCTCAAGCGGCGATTCGATGGGCTTTCGGCTCCTGGTTACCTTTGCCACCGCTCACCGGCGGGTTCCTGCAAGCAGGAGCTCGATTCCGACTAGTGCTCTGTTGTGGAGTGAGCCGGGATGGATCGGTGGCCGCATACAAGGTCTATTCCACCACAGCGCACTAGACAGCGCTCAACCGCGGGAAGGGATATCATGAATGAGACGGTAGAACAAGCGAGAGAGGTGGCCCTGGCGATCCTGAAGCCAACCGCAGCCCAGATCGATCACGGGATGGAACTGCACGCCGACTCAATCGTGATCGAGTCCTATGGCCTGGGACTTAAGGCGGCACCCGACGGGGCGGCGGTGAAGGCGCTGGTGGAAAGCGGCGCCGCGGAGACGGAGATCCAGGAGATGGTGGAAGAGATGGGGATGACCCGTTACGCCACCGATGCCCGAGAGCGGGAGGAGTACCTGGCTGCCTGGGCGGCGTCGGGGGTGACCTGCACCTTCCAGAATGCGGGGGAGGAGGGGAGCTCGCCGCTGCGGCTGATGAAGCGGCTGGCCCGGCATACCTACGTCACCGATGTCCTGCGCGAATTCGTTTCGCGGGCGGCTTTTCCCGATGACATCGCCGCCACCAAGGAGCGGGGCGGGCACTGTCTGTACATGACCTGCAACGGCGTTCCCCTGGCACAGGAGTGGATATCGGTGGAAGAGGAGCTGCGCTACATCGCCGTGTTCTTTCAGTTGGGATGCCGGATGATGCACCTCACCTACAACCGGCGCAACCCCCTAGGCGACGGCTGCGGCGAGCCCGCCGACGCCGGCCTCAGCGATTTCGGCCACGCTGCGGTAGCCGAGATGAACCGTGTGGGTGTCATCGTGGATGTGGCGCACTCGGGCAACCGAACCAGCCTGGACGCGGTCTCCGCCTCGGAGCGGCCGGTGGTGGCGAGCCATTCGGTCTGCGCCGGGCTAAACCAGCACGTGCGCGCCAAATCGGACGAACTCATGAAGAAAATCGCCGACACGGGCGGCACCATGGGGATCACCAACGTCCCGGCCTTTCTCGGTGGTAGTGGCGACATCAGCGCCATGCTCGATCACATCGACTACGCCGTCAGGACGATCGGTGCCGAACATATCACCATCGGCACGGATCGGCCCTATGTCTCCTCCCGGTGCAAGGAGGAGAACTCGAAGGTCCCCAGACGCGCCGGATCGCGCCGGCGGTGGGAGGCGCTGTGGCCGCCGGGCGATGCGCTGTTCGCTCCGGAGTGGCGCCAGGAACGCCAGCAGCTCAGCATGGCGTGGACCAACTGGCCCGTCTTCACTATCGGTCTCGTGCAGCGGGGGTACTCGGACGAGGATATTCAGAGGATCATCGGCGGGAATATCCTGCGGGTGGCGAGAGAGGTGCTGTCCTGATGGACAGAGGTGAACCCCCGACACACGCCTGTCTCGAGTGTAGCCGACTTGGGGGATGATGACCCACGAGGCAGGCCAGAAGACGTCTCTGCGCTGCCGAAGAAAAGCTGACGCAGGCGTTGGGACCTGGCCGGAGGCGCTGACGCTTCGCTCAGCTGGCCGGGAGCGCTCTGCAGGTGTCGCTGCAACTGGAAACTGACTACACTAAGTGTGCTGACGTAACTCTATGAGCGACCGGAGCCCAAGCCATGAACGAACAGCCCAACATCCTTCTGATCATCTCCGACCAGATGATCGCCGCTCTGACCGGCGCCTACGGGCATCCGGTGGTGAAGACACCCGCCCTGGAGCGCCTGTGCCGGGAGGGGACCCGCTTTGACGCGGCCTATACGCCCTATCCGCTGTGCGCCCCGGCTCGGGCGTGTCTGATGTCGGGTCGCTACGCCTCCGTCAACGGCTGCATCGACAACGGGGCGCCCCTGCGCGACGACCTGCCCACCTTCGCCCACTACCTCACCAACGCGGGGTACGACACCGTCCTGTCCGGCAAGATGCACTTTGTGGGCGCCGATCAGCTGCATGGCTTCAACCGTCGGCTGACGACCGATATCTATCCTCCTGATTTCGGCTGGGTCAAGCCGGAGTGGGTGCGCATGAAGGAAACTAAGGGGGAGGGGTACGAGGAGATCATGGCGTCGAGGAAGTCCTACAACGCCAACTCCTACACCGGTGACGCAGTGCACGTAGGCGAGTGGAACGGCGCTCTCAGCTATGACGAGGAGACTCACTTCCGCGCCCTCGAGTATCTCCACGCCAAGGGGGTGCAGTCAGGCCCGGGAAAGGAGCAGCCTTTTCTGCTGTGCGCCTCCTACCACCACCCTCACGAGGTGTTCTGGCCGCCCCGGGAGTACTGGGACCTATACGAGGGGGCGGAGATCGACATACCGGAATTCCCGGAAGATCTGGAGGACAGCTACTCCATCATGGACAAGTGGCTGAACGCCTATCACGGCGTCAAGCGCTTCGATCTGAGAGACCCGGACGGGCTCTACAAGCTGCGTCGTGCCTACTACGCTCTGGTCACCTATATGGATCGGAAGGTGGGGGAGCTGCTGGAGGCGCTGACCGAGAACGGCTTGGAGGAGAACACCGTCGTGATCTTTATCAGCGATCACGGCGACATGCTGTGCGAGAAGGAGATGGTGCAGAAGCGGGTGTTCTACGAGTGGTCGAGCCGCGTGCCGTTCATCGCGCGTTTTCCGGACGGCCGCGGCGCCGGCACGCAGTGTGGTCAGCCCGTGTCGCTGCTCGACCTGCTGCCGACGATGTGCGATCTTGGAGGGGTTGGTGATCTGCTGGACTGTGACGGCCAGAGCCTTATGGGGTTGGTGGACGGCAGTGAGAGGGAGGGCGAGCGGGAGGTGATGGCGGAGATGCACGAGGTGGTGGGGACACCGTGTTTCATGATTCGCCGTGGAAAATACAAATATGTGCATATCCACGATCACCAGGGACAGCTGTTTGATCTGGAGACCGATCCGGGGGAGTGGAACAACCTCTCGGGCCAGCCTGAGCACGCCCAGGTAGAGGCGGAGCTGCGGGCGCGGATCCTTGCGACCTTCGACCCCGAGGCCATCGGCGAGGCGGCCAGGGAGAGCCTGCAGCGGCGGGATGTGATCAGAAAGGCGATGCAGGCCAACGGAACCAAGTGGGACCACCAGCCGCAATTCGATGGTAGAAAGAACTCGCTGGCTCAGTATCTGCCGGCGCCAACCGGGGGGAACTGACTCTACGGTGCATCGGGCCATTGTCCTGCTCTCCGGGGCTGGCGCAGTACCAGCGACTCGCCGATACCGCGAAGCGATCGACGTAGCCCATAAGGATGTAGCTCATAACCAGGAGGAGAAGTACAGTGAAGTTCGACAACAAGGAAGACATTCTTCAGCTGACCCCCAAGTGGAAGGGAGACCGCTTCGACAATGGTCGCCCCAGAGTTCCGGACGACATTCTCAAGCGCATCGAGAGCATAACCACCGAGGAGGCCTGGGGTGTGCTGTGGGGAGAGGGGTACAAGCATCAGTTTCAGGACGGCTGGAAGGTCGTGCCCGCTGACAAGACCCTGGTAGGAAGGGCGGTAACCGGCGTGCTGGTGCCGCAGCGCCCGGATGTGCACGACGCCCTGCTGGAGTACGGGCACGAGAAAGAGGGGAGGATCGGCTTCTTCAACTCCTGGGTTATCGAGATCCTGCAGGAAGACGATGTCATGGTCATCGACATGTTCGACAAGATCTTCCAGGGGACGTACGTGGGCGGCAACCTGGCCAATACCATCGCCGCGCGCACCAAGCGCGGACAGGTTCTGTGGTGTGGGGTTCGCGATCTGGAGCAGATTGCTGAGATCGACAACCTGGTCACCTTCTACCGGGGCAACGATCCCACCGGCATCGGCGATGTCACCCTGACCGGCATCAACGTGCCGTGCCGCATCGGCAAGGCCATCTGCATGCCCGGCGATGTCGTCCTGGGCACCATGTCCGGGGTGTTATTCATCCCACCGCATCTGGCCGAAGAATGCGTGGTTCGCGCCGAGCGTACCCAGCTGCGCGAGCTCTTTGGCTTCCAGCGAATCCACGAGGGCGCCTACACCTCCGCCCAGATGGACACCAAGTGGACCGATGAGATCGACGCCGACTTCGCCGATTGGCGCAAGACCAACACGCCCGAGGAATATCAGCACCTGGAGTGGGAGGAGGACAAGTCCGAGGGTGACCAGACATCATCGGAGGAGGCCGACACTCTGTTATAGGGGATCTCCGGGTGCGGCTGGTTGGAGATCAGGTCTGGCAAGCAAGGCGAGGCGGACGCCCTCGCCAAAGTCGTCGTCGGCAGCCGGCAGGCAACGTGAAAGCCGCCACGCGTCCAGTGCGTCGGGAGGCTAATATGGCTTCTCATCTCTATCAGCAAAGGAAGAAACACGATGGATAAGGTGAAGGTCGGAGTGCTCGGGCTGCGCCGCGGTCTGAGTCACCTGCGCAATTTCCTCAATACGGAGGAGGCACAGGTGGTCGGCGCGGCCGATCGTATCGAGCAGTGGCGCGATCGGGCGGCTGAGGCCGCGGCCAAGATGGACCGGAAGGTCGACTTCGTCAGCGAGTTCGAGGAGCTGCTGGAGAAGCGCCCGGACGCGGTGGTCATCGCCAGCAACGCTCGTCAGCAGGCCGCGCAGGCGATCCAGGCGATGGAGGCGGGCTGCCACGTGCTCAGCGAGGTGCCCGGGGCGTTCACCCAGGAGGAGATCACTCACATTGCCATGACCTGTGAGCGCACGGGCAAGCAATACATGCTGGCCGAGAATTCCTCGTTCATGAGCTTCCTGCGCTATTGGCGGAAGTGGGTGACCGAAGGGCGTTTCGGCGCCATCTCGCTGGCAGACGGGGAATACCTGCACTACCTGCCAGCGACCATGGTCAATGCGTCCGGAGATCTGTTCACGCCCACGCAAGTGCGGGAACAGAATCTCAAAGGTGTCCGTCCCGTCTGGCGTAGCGACCAGCCCCCGATTCAGTATCTGACCCACGATCTGGGCCCCTTGCTGGAGGTGCTGGACGATCGGGTCGTCTCCGTCAACTGCGTGGAGGGTCCCTGGTGGAGCGGCGAGGCGCCACTGCGTTCAGATGGCCAGTACGCGCTGTTCAAGACGGCGCGGGGACGTCTGATCCGCATCCTGGTGACCTTGAACACGCGGCGGCCAGGCGCCCACAACTACCGGCTCTTCGGGACCGAGGGGAGTGTCGAGTGGTATTCGCACGAGGGCTTCTGCCGCAGGTTGGATCGGGAGCGTGAGGAGAAGGAGGGTTGGGAGCGCATCGACATCGGCACGGCTCGCACCGATGTCGAAGTGGGGTCCGGTCACGGCGGCACGGATATCTGGACGGCCATCACCTTCAGCCGGGCGTTGTTGGCGGGCAAACGCGTGCCGATCGACGTCTATCGCATGGCCGATTACACCCTGCCCGGTATACTGGCAAGCCGCTCCGCGGAGCAGGGCGGCGGTGCCGTCGCGGTGCCCGACATCCGTCGGCAGCCCTTTGAGCACACCGACTTCTGGGATCACGTCGGGATTCCGGAGGACGAACCCGAGGGCCGCGCCTATGTATCGGATTCAGGCCAGGCGTATTAACTAGCGGCGACGTCGGTTTCTGCGCTCCTGCCGCCAGCGGTCATAGGCTTCTTCGTCGACATCGATCGCCGGCACGTTGCCCTGCCATGCCGCGGCGATAATGGGCATAATTCGCGGCGTTGCCAGCTGGAAGTTGCGTCCAATGGGACGTGGGTAGGGGAACCACTTCCACAGTAACGCGCCGACGATTCGGGGCTCGCCATTGATGGCGTCCAAGGCCGCCCGCCAGCACAGCTCCTGAACGGCTCGGGCCCCGTCGTCGTCCACTTCGTAGCTCCATGGCTCCGCGGCAGCCATATACGACTGGTTGTAACCCAGCTCGGTAAAGACAACCTTGCGATTCTGTTCGACGCTGTAATCGCGGAGCTCGGCGATCACCTTCTGCCAGCCAGAGCGGATATCAGCCTCGGTGGGGTTCGCGGTCTCGGCGACCGGGAAGTAGCCCTGAATGCCGATAATGTCGAGCGCGTCCCAGAATGCGACTCGCCGGTAATCGGACCAGTTTGCCGCATACGTGATCGGACCTTTGTACACTCTGCGGATATCGGCGATGAGGGCGCGCCACTCTTGTTCGTGATCGAGGGTTCGGTCGAGCTCGGTGCCGATGACGATGGCGTCAGCATCCGCGCAAGCTACGACGATGGTGAGCATCCACTTGCGGTAGTCGCGCCAGAATCGCGTCCACTGTTCATCGGTGTCAAACGAGATATCGCCGCGCCACGAGAAGCCGGATCGCCAGTAGGCCAGGTGAGGCTTGATGCAGATCTTGAGGCCCAGGGCGTGGGCCTCCTGGATGGGGCGCGTCCAATGGGCGGGTGCGATGTCCCCACCATAGGATCGCTGTCCGACGGTGCCATCCTGAGAAATGCTTCCATACGGATGCGTGGCGACCCAGTTGGCGCCCAGAGTTCTGATATCGCTCAGGGTCGGGACAATGACATCCTCCCCCCAGTCACGTCCGCCTCCATGGGTGGAAATCGTGATGCCACGCACGGTGCTGTCATCGGTCTCGGGGGCCGTGGCCGGAGCGCCCAGCGTCAGTCCAATGAGCGTGCTGACACAGATCAGAATTCGATGACGGAAACTCAATGGACTGATATTCTCAATGTGAGTGATTGATGAGGGTTGAATGGGACTTCTCCGGCGCTTCAGATATTCGATTCCGCTGGCTGGGCACAGCCGATCCAGGCGCGAAGCCCAGGCACCGCCAGAAGGTACCCAGGCACCGCCAGAAGGTACCCAGGCACCGCCAGAAGGTAGTTGATGGGCGGTCTCGGCAAAAGGCCCGCTGTGGGTTGCGTAGTCACGAGCGAGCGATCACTGTAGGAGAGCGAAATCGCACAACCGGGTCGAGGTGAGATGACAGATCGGCCCCGCACGAGTTACTCCGATAGGTGGCAGCAGTGGCCTAGCAGTAAAATCCACAACGAGGACTGAAGGGAGTGAGATGGGAAGCAGGCTGGAGGGTCTAGTAGCAATCATCACTGGAGGAGGACAGGGCATTGGTCGGGGTACCGCCCTCATGTTTGCCCGGGAAGGCGCCAGAGTCGTCATCGCCTCGCGGACAGAGCAGAAGCTGGAGCGGGTCAGGCGCGAGCTGGAGGAGCTCGGCGCGGAGGTGCTGGCCGTGCCCACCGACGTCGGCCAGGAGAAACAGGTGAAGGCGCTGATAGATGCCACCGAAGAGCACTTTGGCGGC
>Ga0209554_1003229_pt1 | contig 10600 bp, 5 predicted proteins | sample MarorgKNORR_S2LV_5_FD_188221 | JGI IMG/M metagenome (GOLD analysis project Ga0209554, IMG submission 188221) | Marine microbial communities from the Southern Atlantic Ocean, analyzing organic carbon cycling - Bottom_A/KNORR_S2/LV (SPAdes) (version 2) | ecosystem: Environmental > Aquatic > Marine... | reverse complement strand
GCAGCTCGGTAAAGTCCCGTACATGACCGATCGTGGCACGTTCATCCAGGGCGGCAACGAATACACGATGGCGCACCAGATGCGGTTGCGACCAGGCGTCTTTACCAGGCGGAAGCAGAACGGTGAGCTGGAGAGCCACGTCAACGTCAGCAAGGGCTTCTCCCACCGGCTGTTCCTCGACCCGGAAACGGGCATCTTCCGTATCCAGATGGGCCAGGCGAAGATTCCCCTGATGCCGTTGCTGCGTACGATGGGTGTCACCGATACCCAGATGCGGAAAGTCTGGGGTAACGAACTCACCGCCGTCAACATGGAGAAGGCAGACCCGAAAGCGATCGGCAAGCTCTACAAGAAGCTGGTCCGTGATGGGGAGGGTGACGAACTTGAACAGAAGGCGGCCGTCGCCGCAGCATTCGCAGAGATGGAGCTCGATCCCGAGGTGACCAGTCGGACGTTGGGCCATCCGTACGATCGTGTTGGCCCTGACATGATGATGGCCACGACTGCCAAGCTCCTCCGCGTGTCCAAGGGCGAGGACGAGCCTGACGACCGCGACGCCCTAGCATACCAGATCATGATGGGTCCCGAGGACCTGTTCGCTGAGCGAATGAAGAAGGCCAAGAGCGTGGCCAGGCAGCTGCTGTGGAAGGCGTCGGCTCACGGCAACCTCGACAAGCTGAAATCAAACCCATACAGCGATTCAATCCAAGCTGCCCTGATGAGTTCTGGCCTGGGCATGCCGATCGAGGAGATTAACCCCGCTGACATCTTCGACCAGCAGGTGCGAGTCACCCGTATGGGCGAAGGCGGTATCCCGTCAATGGACGCTGTACCCGACGAGGCCCGCGCAGTGCAGCCGTCACAGTTCGGGTTCGTGGACTTCTTGCGCACACCAGAGTCGGGCAAGGTCGGCGTTGACGCACGGATGGCACGAGCTGCTGTGAAGGGCGAGGACGGCCGTATCTACACCCCCGTTATCAATCAGCAAGGTGAGCAGGAATACAAGTCTCCGCAGGACCTGGCCGAGGCCGTGGTTGCCTTCCCGAACGAGATGGACCGCGGCGATCCGTACGTGGCGGCACTGGCCAATGGTAAAGTCCGTATGGTCAAGCGAGAGACTGTTGACTACTCGGTGCCCGACATGGAGAGCACGTTCTCGCCCCTCGGCAACATGATTCCGTTCAAGTCGATGGTCAAAGGCCAACGCGCCGTGATGGCAGCCCGCATGCTCACACAGGCTCTACCAATCCAGGGAGCGGAAGCTCCGTTGGTGCAGAGCGGTATGCCGGGCCAAGAGAACCGCAGCTTCGAGCAGGAGTACGCCAAGCACATGGGAGCGATGTTCGCCGACCGGGGCGGCCGAGTGATGGGCGTCGACGAGAACTCGATCCAGGTCCAGTACCAGGACGGCACGTCGGATGATCTGCCGCTCTACAACAACTTCCCATACAACCGCAAGACGTTCATCCATCAAACAGCCCGCGTGGCACCAGGCGACACGTTCGAGCCAGGCCAACTGCTGGCGGGCTCGAACTTCACAGACGACGAAGGCACCACAGCTCTGGGCCGTAACGCCCGCGTAGCCTACGTGCCGTGGGGCGGGTTGAACTTTGAAGACGCCAACGTGATCAGTGCCTCGTTTGCTGAGAAGATGCGCAGCGAGCACATGTACCAGAACCAGCACGAGTGGGAGAAGACCGACCACCGCGGCAGAGACGCGTTCGTCTCCATCTTCGCTTCAAAGTACGACAAGAAGATGCTGGCCAACTTCGACGACGACGGAGTGGTCAAAGTTGGCACGAAGGTCCAGCACGGCGACCCACTGATCCTGATCGCGGCCGAGAAAGAACGAAACAAGAAGTCGCTTCTACGAGGTAACAAGCCAAGCTACACCGATCGCTCCCAGACCTGGGATCATCACGGCGAAGGCGTGGTTACCGATGTGGTGTCGAGCGAGAAGGGTACCTCGGTGGTCGTGAAGACCACATCGCCGATGGAAGTCGGGGACAAGCTATCGGGACGGTACGGTGACAAAGGGATCATCTCCCGGATCGTTCCCGACGACGAGATGCCTGCTGACCAGGACGGCAACCCATACGAGGTGTTGCTCAACCCGCTTGGCGTCATCAGCAGAACTAACCCGGCCCAGATCGTCGAGGCAGCCCTCGGCAAGATCGCGGCCAAGACTGGCAAGCCGTTCCGCGTGCCGGACTTCCAGGACGAAGATGACCTGATCGAGTTCGCGTTGAAGCAGCTCAAAGAAGCAGGCATGGATGACCTGTCTTCGATCGTCGATCCTACCAACGATCGACAGATCAAAGAAGTCTTCACCGGCAACCGTTGGTTCATGAAATTGCACCACACTGCGGAGTCGAAGGCGCAAGGCCGCGGCCTCGGTAGCTACACAGCGGAGATGACACCAGCGAAGGGTGGCCAGGAAGGCGCGAAGCGGATCGGGATGCTGGAGACTAACGCATTACTGTCGCACGGTGCGACAGAGGTGCTCCGTGAAAGCAGCATGATCCGCGGACAGGGCGATCCGCAGTATTGGGCCCAGTACATGAGCGGATTCAAGCCGCCCACGCCCCGAGTTCCGCACGTCTACAACAAGTTCGTGGCCAACCTGAAAGCCTCCGGCATCAACGTCATCCGCGACGGCGAGAAGATGCAGATCATGGCGATGACCAACAAGGACATCGACCGGATGGCCGGCAACCGCGAATTAACGAATATCGAAACTGTCGACTGGAAGACTATGGAGCCGGTGAAGGGTGGGCTGTTCGATCAGTCGCTGACCGGCGGACACTCAAGCCCTGAAGGTGGCGGAAATCGCTGGAGCTTCATTCGCTTGCACGAGCCCATGCCTAATCCTGTGATGGAAGAACCCATCCGCCGGACCCTCGGGCTCACGAAGAACGAATTCAACGACATCATTGCTGGCAAGAAGGAGATTAACGAGGGTAGTGGCCCGGCTGCGATCGCCTCGGCGTTAAACAACCTCGATCTAACTAAAGAAATTGCTCGTGCAAGAGAGGAAATCAAAAGTGGCAAAAAAACAGCCCGAGACTCAGCAGTGAGGCGACTCGGCTATCTCCGTAGCGCGGAACGGCTTGGAATTCACCCCAAGGAGTGGGTGCTGAATAAAGCTCCGGTGTTACCACCGGCTTTCCGCCCAGTGTCCACGATGGGCAAGAAGAAACTGCCATTGGTTGCTGACCCCAATTACCTTTACAAAGAATTGTGGGAGGCCAATCAGACGCTGAAAGAGATGTCGGGCCAACTCGACGATGCTGACCTTGGAGACGAACGACTTGCTGCATACGACGCGTTCAAGGCCGTTACCGGGTTAGGCGATCCGACTCACCCTAAAAACCAAGAACGCAAAGTCAAAGGGATACTCAAACATGTTTTCGGATCATCACCAAAGCTCGGAACAGTCCAACGCCGACTCCTGGGCTCGACGACTGATTTCGTCGGTCGTTCCGTTATTTCTCCAGACCCGGACCTCGACATGGATCAGGTGGGTATCCCCGAGTCCCAAGCCTGGACCATCTATAAGCCTACCATCATTAGACGACTCGTCCGTCGTGGAATGCCGCGTTCACAGGCTGCAAGGGCCGTTGAGGAGAGATCAGCGACCGCTCGGACGGAGCTTGTCGACGAAATGGACAATGGTGTCGTCGTAATCAACCGGGCTCCCACGCTTCATCGCTACGGCATGATGGCCGCGAGACCCAAGCTGGTGAAGGGTGATGTGTTGAAAGTCAGTCCGCTTGTCGTGGGTGGCTTTGGTGCAGATTTTGACGGGGATGCGATGCAATATCACGTTCCTACAACGGATGAAGCTCGCGATGAGGCATTGGAAAAAATGCTTCCTTCGCGTAATCTGTTCAGCGCAGCCGACTTCAAGGTACACTACACGCCGACCCAGGAGTATGTTGGTGGCCTTTACGAGGCGTCAGCACGAATGGACAAGACCAATAAACCGATGACCTTCGCCACCACCGCCGACGCTGTGCGAGCCTACAAGCAGGGCCGTATCGCTGTTGACCGGCAGGTCGAAATTCTCGACAGATAATTAGGAGGACCTGAAAATGCCAGTGAACCCAGCTCTTTTAGCTTTGGCACAACGCCGCGTCTGGAGTGATGCTGGCGGACCCCCAATGGAAAAAGTCGCAGTCGTTCCACCCGAGGCCCCACCTGGTGCGATGCCACCACCCGGCGGAGCGCCCCCGATGGACCCAGCGATGGCAGGCGGAATGCCGCCACCCGGCGGAATGCCACCGATGCCCCCGATGGACCCCGCAATGGGCGGCATGCCACCAGGAGGGGCTCCACCAATGCCGATGGACCCCGCAATGGCTGGCGCACCCGGTGCAGGGGCCATGCCTGGAATGCCAGGTATGGACCCCGCTGCTGGTCAAAAGATGAAGCCAGAGCAGATGATGCAGATGCTCGACTTCCGTCTCTACAACATGCAGCAACAGCTAACGGCCCTGATGAACGCGATGGACATCCAACTGCCGCCAGGTGCGTTGGTGACTCCTCCCGGATCGCCAACACCTGTTGCTGAGGCAGCCGTGCCCGGTGGGCCGCAAGACCCAGCTATGGCAGAAGGCGGCGGAGCTGGCGGAGGTTCTGCTATCAGCCCGATCGGTGAAATCCAAGGTGCCTCGCCTGAACTAGCCATGGGCGGTGGCGGCGGTGGTGGTGATCCAATGGGCGGTGAGAAGATGGGCTCGGCGTCGATGTCCGAGCTGATCGAGAAGATGGCCCAGGGTGGAACCGCTCAGGGCACTGTCGACCAGGAAGGCCCACGGCACAGTTCGCCACCACAGAAGCTCCAAGGTGCTCATCCTGGCAAACGGCCTGGCACCCAGGCCATTACGGCTGGTGGCAGTAAAGACCCGTTGTCACGTACCGAGGCCAGCGATGGCATGGGTGCGGTCAACAAGTCAGCAGCCGCAATCTTCGCCGGAGACCTTGGCGTCCGTGACCCATCGAAAGTGGGCACGCCGTTCGACGTGATGCAAACACAAAGCCCGGTGAACAACTCAGCGGCCGTCGCTGCGATGTTACGTCGGCGGGTTGCAGGAGCCGCATGAGAATCGAATTCCACAACGGGTTGACTCAGCCTACGTCGGCAGAGGTTACTCGGGTTGTCGTGTACGACATGTACAACAACCCGGTGTCTCTCGCTGTGGAGATAGACAACGGCGTGATTATTACCAGCACAGCGGAGCACCCAGACTTCAACACCCTGCTGCAAAGCATGGGAATCAACAAGACGGTGATCGTTCACGATACGCCTCAAATTGCACTCCCACACATTACGTTTGGACAACAATAGATGCTCAAGACAACCCTTGGCCAACTCATGATCAACGAGCAACTCCCGGAGGAGATGCGCGACTACGATCGTGTCTTGGACAAGAAGGGCGTCAAGGAGCTGCTGCAACGCGTCGCAGAGGAACACCCCGACAAGTACCGCCGTATCTCAAAGCGAATCTCTGACGTCGGCCGTGACGCGGCCTTCACCACAGGCGGTTACTCGTTCGGCCTGGGATCGCTCAAACAGAGCCTGGCGGCCAAGCGGATGCGACTTGACCTCGGACGCGAACTGCGGGAAATCTACGCGTCCAATCTCACCGACGATGAGAAGGAAGAAAAGATCATCGCGGCGGCCAGCAGACATCAAGGCAAACTGGCCGATGACGTGATGGCCGAGTCAAGCGAAGACGGCAATCCCTTGGCCATGCAGGCAACCAGTGGCTCTCGCGGCAACAAATTCAACCTGAACTCCCTACGTGGAGCCGATCTGCTCTACACCGACCATCGTGGCCGTGTATTGCCGATCCCGGTGATGCGTAGCTACTCCCAGGGCCTTCGCCCTCACGAATACTTCGCTGGGGCCTTTGGAGCGCGCAAGGGCGTGATCGACCTCAAGGCCGCGACTCAGGACGCCGGCTTCTTCGCCAAGCAGCTCGTGCAGGCGTCGCACCGATTACTCGTCTCGCAGTTGGATGATGATCAAGAATATGACCCGTCGAACCCCCGAGGGTTCCCAGTCGACACGGATGACACGGACAACGAGGGATCGCTGCTGGCTCACCCAGTCGGTGACTACCCACGCAACACCCTGCTGACTCCGAAGATTCTGAAAGAGCTTAGCGCCAATGGCCACGAAGAAATTCTCGTTCGCAGTCCAACCGTTGGTGGCCCAAGTGACGGCGGCGTCTACGCAAGGGACGTCGGGCACCGGGAACGCGGCGGTCAGGCCCCAATTGGGGACTTCGTCGGCATCACCGCAGCCCAAGCCCTTGCTGAACCGGTTACCCAAGCCCAGATTAGCTCAAAGCATACAGGCGGCATTGCCGGCGCTGCTGGGGCGGGTGCGATCTCGGGATTCAAATACATCAACCAACTCGTCCAAGTCCCGAAAACCTTCCAAGGCGGTGCGGCCCACTCCCAGATTGACGGACGCGTCACAGATATTAGGGAAGCTCCCCAGGGCGGGAACTATCTTACCATTGCTGGCCAGGAGCACTACGTCGGCCAGGGATTCGGGCTGAAGGTAAAGAAGGGCGATGAGATCGAGGCCGGGGACGTGTTGTCCGAGGGCACACCCAACCCATCTGAGATCGTAAAACACAAGGGAATTGGTGAGGGGCGACGGTACTTCACCAAGGCGTTCCGGGATTCGCTCACCGACTCAGGGACCTATGGTAACCGTCGAAACATCGAACTGCTCTCCCGTGGGCTGATCAATCACGTTAGGCTTACGGACGAGATGGGTGACTGGGTGCAAGACGACGTAGTGCCATACCAGTTGTTAGAAAAGCAGTGGAAGCCTCGTGCCGGCCATGTTGTAGTGCCGCCATCACAGGCGAAAGGCTACTATTTGGAGCGACCGGTGCTACACTATTCGGTTGGCACGAAGGTTCAACCTTCGATGCTCAAGCGAATGAAGCAGCATGGTGTGCAGAGCGTTTACGCTCATCAGGAACCGCCGCCGTTCCAGCCGGAGATGATTCGGGGGATGGCCAACGCGGCTCACGACCCTGATTGGATGACACGAATGCTGGGTTCATACCAGCAGAAAAGCCTGTTGGAGGGTGCCCGGCGTGGGGCAGTCTCCGACTTAGCAGGAACCAGTTACGTGCCTTCTCTGGCCCAGGGAGAGAGCTTCGGGAGAACCGGGGCTACGCAGGGTTGGAAGGACGATGATCTGAATAAGACAGAGCCGTAGGGTCTGAGGTAGTCTCGCCAGCGTCGAAGTGTTACGATAATATGGCGAAGACGGACGTCTCGCGACCCAGGGATGGAGCGCAAAATGCAAGCGATTACTCATTGGACAAAACAATGCCGACGCCACATTCCCGTGGTGGGCACGACAATTAAGCTCGCCGAACTCGGCGGTGACGGACAAGATGCACCGTTCGAGCAGGCTTTCTCCAACCTTGCTCACGCCTATTTGCGTGACAAGGCTCCTTCGTTGCTGGACCACGAGCTGGGTTTCCAGTTGCTCGATCGCAACCAGGAGAATACCAAGGCCGTGGGCGTCCTCGCGTTCAAAGTGGGCTCCCAATTGCTCTACGGACCCGTGTTCTTCCTCCAAGGTGACTTGAAAGGCCACGAACTGCTGTACCTGAAAGATCAGGACATGTTCGTGCCCCTGAAGGAGAACTGGCTCAACTACATCCTCAACCGCAAGCCCAACATCCTGGGCACCGGCGTCTCCCGCCAGACATCCACGATGGGAGTTATGCAGCCCGATCTGAACCAGCTGTCCCAATCCCCGTACAAATACGCCAGTGCCAAGGATTTCATGCCACTCTACGGGCATCTCTGCACCGGCGACTTCAACGAGGCCCTTACCGAGTACACGGACCACTGCCGCGATCGCCTGGACCTGGGCCACTTCGTCAAGCAGGCGTCCTTGCCGGCACTCCGCGCGTTGACTGGGCTGTTGCAGTCGAAACCCCGCCTGGCCCAAGCCTACGACGAGTGGCACGGCCTGAATGGGCTGGGTAACACGATCAAGGAAGCGGAAGCTCGGCTGAAGACCAACTCCGTGCTCGACGACCCGTTCGCCGCGGTAAATAGGAACCACTTCCAGCAGATGCCGATCAACGGATCGGTGCTCGACGTGATGGAGAAGGAAGCGGCCGACAGCGACAAAGGCCCGGACATCAAGAACAAGGTCACCATCATCACGATGGATACGACCACGACTGGGCTGCCCGAAGACGTGACCGAGGAAGACCAGGAGAAGCTGCTCAAGGACGAGGTCCTCATCAAGGATCGTCGTGAGGGCGATGAAGTCTCCGTGGCGGTAAACGTCCAGACCGAGCAACGACTCAGCAACCCGACAGAGACTGGTATCTACCAGGTGCTAGTCAAGCCTGACGGCTTCGAGAAGTGCCTGGTCATTACCAACCCGCACGGACCCAACGGTCGCAAGCATTTCTGCGTGGTCGTACGGCTTGACGAAGGTAAGCGTAACTGGGGCAACTTCCCCCGTGACGACGTCTGGGTGGCTGGCCAAGAGGAAGAACTACTCGAAGGCGAAGAAAGCTGGATGGATTGGTTCGACAAACAGCCTGAAGGCAGCGTCTCCGCAGGCAACGACCGCTACATCGCGATCGGCCCACGGCGAAACGCTACCGCCCCGTTCAAAGTTGAGAGCGACATCGGCGAAGACGCCTGGAACGTGGACTTCTCGCTGGACTGCGAGTACGGCCGGCACCTGTCGAAGGGCCTGCATCGCTTCCACGACACCGCGAACTACGAAGACTTCGACGAGTACAGCCCCTGGCGTGACGGTGCCCGTATCCACCTCGACGCGAAAGACGGCACGGACCTCCGCTCGAACCATGGTGATCTGTTCATCCCGAAGGGATACAAGATCATGAAGGTGAAAGCGACCAAGTCCGATGAGGACGCGAAGAAGCGGAAGGACAGCGGCGACATGTGCGGGATGCTCAGCACTGTGCTCGATGGCAACCAAAGCGATCCTCCGGCGATCCAACCAGGCAAGTTGCTTGATGCCCAGTTCCAGATCATGAAGAAGACGGCTGCGTTGAAGATTCATTGCGACAACAGTTACTACTCGGTCAACAATGGACCGATGGTCAGCGAGATCAACACCGTCATCCACCTGGTCCGCGATCATGGACTGCGAGAGGATGTGAGCCGCGTGCTGATCAAGTCAGCCCGATCGAATCACAATGGCCTACGTGGCCCGTTCAACTGCCGCGTGAAGTATGCCAGTCCGTACCTGACGGAAGGCGGCCCCTCGGCTCCGGCGATCCCAGAACCGGACATGGGTGGCCACAACCCGATGGGGTGGCCTGGCCCGACGATGCAGACACAGGAGGAGGAGTACGTCATCCCGGACATGCAGGCGTCCAACACCGATCCGAACATTTACAACGTCAACCCGGCGAACATGGAAGAACCCATGGACGCCAACGCCGTGCAGCAAGCAGCAGACACCGGACAGAAGGAAGTCTTCGACACGGCGATGATCGGCTCCATGCTGAAAGCCGTCCGTGACGATACGATGATCGACCGTTACATTCCCGATCTCGTCAAAGGGATGGATCGCATGGGGCGTATCCTATTCATGTTCTACTGGCACCAGGATCAGTTTGCCGATCGTTACGGCAAGCAGGACCTTCCCGAGCTGGAAGACTCCCTGCGGAACGCGTTCGAGATGAATGGCGACGTGATCTTGTTCCTGAAACAGAAAACAATCGAACCCTACCCGGAGGAGGACGTTAATGACCTCGATCTGGGTGCGGTCGCGGATATTTAAGGGAGTGAAACATGGGAATGCCCTGGGGATACGGTCCCAAGGAATTTACGATTGCAGCGGGTGACAATGAAGTCATCCAGCTCAACGTGCCTTACCGGGGAACGATCAAGGCCATCAACCTGCAACAGCTCGATGGTGGAGCGGACGCTGGCGTCTTCGAGATTTACGACTCTGAGGCTCCCGCTGTTGCCCTTGACGCCAGCTCGTCTTCGAGTGCCGGTGGGACCGTGGTAGCGGCACAGCACTCGATCACCGCAGGCGAAGTTACGATCACGGCCGGCGTGTACCGTGCCAACAACTTGGACATCCAATACATCAACCGCGACGGCTCACCGACCAACGGTGTTCGCCGCCTGTGGATGCGACTTAACATTGCTGCTGTCGGGCCTGTGTCGTTCAGCCTGGGCATGACCATCGAACCGCCACCATTGAACGGATAACTGATGTCGTCGCTTACCATCTCCGCCAATAACCCTTTCCGCCCACCCAGTTGGCGCTGGCAGCGTGCGAGGGAAATCTGCGACGGGGTGGGCCTGCCGACGACACGCCGCCGTGACGAACCACAGGGTTTCAAGTGGATCAACCGCGCGGTGAAGTTCCTCGGTGAGTTCGATGCTTGCCATACCGATCGGCAGAAGGGTGTCCTGGCGGAGCGACGTCCGGCAATCTTCTGGGCGTACTGGGCCTGGGAGCACAATGCTCAGCCTCAGAAGCACTCGATCGAGGCCCACATCCTGGCACGCGATTCTGACTTCGAGATCGGTTACCGCACCGGGATGT
>Ga0209554_1003227_pt1 | contig 10600 bp, 8 predicted proteins | sample MarorgKNORR_S2LV_5_FD_188221 | JGI IMG/M metagenome (GOLD analysis project Ga0209554, IMG submission 188221) | Marine microbial communities from the Southern Atlantic Ocean, analyzing organic carbon cycling - Bottom_A/KNORR_S2/LV (SPAdes) (version 2) | ecosystem: Environmental > Aquatic > Marine... | reverse complement strand
CCCCCGGTCCTCGATCTCGGCCTTGAGCCCAGCAAGCTGGTCGGCAAGGTGCCGTTTTTCGCCGGCCTGGATGAAACCCGCATCGACGAGATCGCCAACCTTCTCAAGCCCCGTCTGGTGCTGCCCGGCGAGTTGGTGGTCCGCAAGGGCGGTCCTGCGGACGCCATGTATTTCATCTCAACCGGCGCCGTCGAGGTCGATATCCCGAATAATCCGGTGCGTCTCGGCAGCGGTGATTTCTTCGGCGAGATTGCCCTGCTGAAAGAAACGCTGCGAACAGCCGACGTCACGGCCTTGAGCTACTGCCAGGTGCTGGCGCTGTTCGCCCGCGATTTCACCCAATTGCTCGACGCCAACCCGGACCTGCGCGAGCGCATTGAACATATCGCCGAGGAGCGGCTGGCGGAGGACCGCTAGCCCGCTAGGACATTGGGCCGCTAGCGGTCTTTCTCGTGGCCCTTTACCAGTTCCGATACGATGCCGTGCAGGGTGCTGACTTCCTGTTCGTGGAGCTTGGCGCGCAGAAACAGGTTGCGGATATTGCGCACCATATTGGGGCGTTTCTCCGGCGGATAGAGGAAACCGCAGGCGTCGAGTTCGCGTTCCAGATGGCCGAAGAAATTCTCCAGTTTTTCGCGCGTCGCCGGCGGGGTTCGGTTGGGCTCCAGGATGTCTTCATCGGTCGGTGGCACATCGGCCTGAAACCATTCATAGCCGACCAGCAAAACCGCCTGGGCAAGATTGAGGGATGCGAAGGCCGGGTTGAGGGGCACGGAAAGCACCGCGTCGGCCAGGGCCACATCGTCATTATGCAGACCCATGCGTTCGGGCCCGAACAGCACGCCGCAGGGCTCGCCGGCCGCCATCCAGCTGCGCATGTCATTGGCCGCATTACGCGGCGTTGCAACCGGCTTGAGCATGAAGCGGCTGCGCGCCGTGGTGGCGTATACATGCTGTAAGTCGGCCACCGCTTCGGCGATGCTGTCGTAAAGGCGCACGGCGTCGAGCACCTCAGTCGCGCGGCTGGCGGCATTCACCGCCTTGACGTTGGGCCAGCCGTCACGCGGGCTCACCAGGCGCAGGTCGGTCAGACCGAAGTTCTGCATGGCGCGCGCCGCCGTACCGATGTTCTCACCCAGTTGCGGGCGCACCAGAATGATCGTAGGCCCCCCAAGAGCGGCGGCGTCCCGGCTGCGGTCGGTTCCCGCCATTAGAATCAGGCTGTGGCGCCGGAGCGCAGCAGCTTGTAGATGATGCTGTCGTGCAGGGCCTGGAACGAGGCGTCGATAATGTTTTGTGAAACGCCGACCGTACCCCAGTGGCCGCCGTCGCCGTCGGCGCTTTCGATCATCACCCGGGTGACCGCGCCGGTGCCTTTGTTGGAAGCCAGAATACGCACCTTGTAATCGACCAGCCGCAGATCTTCGAGCCGGGCTGAAAACTTGCCGAGGTCTTTCATGAGTGCCGCGTTGAGGGCGTCGACCGGGCCGTTGCCTTCGGCCACCGACATCAGCTGTTGATCGTCGATGGCCAGCCTGACCGTTGCTTCGGCCAGGGCGATCAGCTTGCCGAGCGCGTTGTAGCGCCGTTCCACGGTGACCCGATAGCCGTCGACCTTGAAGAAATCGGGCACCTCACCGAGCATGCGGCGAACCATCAGCTCGAAACTCGCCTCGGCCCCGTCATAAGAGTATCCGTCATATTCCCGCGCCTTCACCTCCTCGACCAAGTCGCCGAGCCTGGGGTGATCGTCGGCAATCTCGAAGCCGGCCTCCTTGAGGCGGAACAGCAGATTGGCGCGTCCCGATTGATCCGACACCACGATATGACGTTGATTGCCGACTAGCTCCGGTTCGATATGTTCGTAGGAGCTGGGGTTCTTGGCGACCGCCGAGACATGGAGGCCACCCTTGTGGGCGAAGGCGGAGGCGCCCACATAGGGGGCGCTCCGGTCGGGGCTGCGGTTGAGCAGTTCGTCCAGCAGATGCGAGCAATGGGTGAGATGGTGCAGGTCTTCTCTGCTGACCCCGGTCTCATAGCCCATCTTGGCGACCAGGGTCGGGATCAGGCTGATCAGATTGGCATTGCCGCAACGCTCGCCGAGGCCGTTGATGGCGCCCTGCACCATGCCCACGCCGGCGCGCACCGCGGCCAGGCTGTTGGCCACCGCGTTGCCGGTATCGTCGTGGCAATGGATGCCGATATGGTCGCCGGGCGCATGGCCGAGAACGACACCGACGATGGTCTCAATCTCATCGGGCAGGGAGCCGCCGTTGGTGTCGCACAGCGCCACCCAGCGCGCCCCCCCATCGAGCGCCGCCTGCACGCAGGCCAGGGCGTAATCGGCATCGCTCTTATAGCCGTCGAAGAAATGCTCGGCGTCAAAAATCGCTTCTTTGCCGGCGGCGACAATTTCCGCCATGCTGTCGCGGATCATGGAGAGGTTTTCATCCTTGCCGATGCCGAGCACCTCGACCACATGAAACGCCGACGACTTGCCGACCAGACAGACGACGTCGGCGACGCTGTTGATGACGACACGCAGGCCCGGATCGTTGGCCGCACTTCGCCCCGGCCGTCGGGTCATGCCGAAGGCGGTGAACCGGGCGCGGGCGAGCTTGGGCGCATCGGCGAAGAAGGCATCGTCGGTCGGATTGGCGCCGGGCCAGCCGCCTTCCACATAGTCGATGCCCAGCCGGTCGAGCTCCTCGGCGATGATGATCTTGTCGGCAACGCTGAAATCGACCCCCTGGGTCTGGGCGCCGTCGCGCAGCGTGGTGTCGAACAGATAGAGGCGTTTATTGGCCATCAGACGCGCTTCCAATCAGTGGTCCCGTCGGGCCTGTCTTCCAGGACGATCCCTTGTTCAACCAGTTCATTACGAATGCGATCGGCGGCGGCGAAGTCGCGCGATGAGCGCGCCGCCTCGCGGGCCGTGATCAGCTCGCCTATGCCCGCTTTATCATCTGCAACCGCGTCGCCCTTGAACCAGGCGGCGGGACCATGGCTCAGCAATCCGAGACTTGCGCCGCCGGACAGAAGGGCGCCCTTGATCCGCGCCTTCTCGGCCGGCTCGCTCGCCTTGTTGGCGGCGGTGGCGAGGGCGTAGAGCGATGCGATGGCCTTGGGCGTGTTGATGTCGTCGTTGAGCGCCGACAGCACATCATCAGGCAGGGCTTCGCCGTCGGCCTCGATGTCTTGCAGGCCAATCAGCGCCGTATAGAGTCTGTCCATATTGGCGCGCGCCTCGCGCAGGCCCGCCGAGGACCAGTCGAGCGGTTTGCGGTAGTGGGTGGACAGCATCAACAGGCGCGCCACCTCGCCCTTGCCGCCGGCCTCTTTCAGCACATCATCGACGGTGAGGATGTTGCCGAGCGACTTCGACATCTTCTCGCCCATGTTGACGAAGCCGTTATGCACCCAGTAGTTGGCGAAGACCTCCCTACCGTGGGCGCAGAGGCTTTGGGCGCGCTCGTTCTCATGGTGGGGGAAGATCAGGTCCTGGCCGCCGCCGTGGATGTCCACGGGCAGGCCGAGAAACTTCTCGCTCATCACCGAGCATTCGAGATGCCAGCCCGGCCGGCCCCGGCCCCAGGGACTGTCCCAGCCGGGCAGCTCCGGGGTCGACGGTTTCCACAGCACGAAATCCGCCGGGTTCTTCTTGTAGGGCGCCACCTCGACCCGGGCGCCGGCGATCATTTCCTTCAGGTTGCGCCGCGACAGGGCGCCGTAGCCTTCCATGGACGACACGTCGAACAGCACATGGCTTTCCTTCTCATAGGCGTGGCCGCGTTCGATCAGGGTCTCGGTCATGGCGATCATGCCGGGGACATGCTCGGTGGCGCGGGGTTCCTCGTCGGGGGGGATGGCGCCGAGGGCGTCCATGTCGGCGTGGAATATTTCCGTGGTGCGCCTGGTCAGCACCTCGATGGGCTCGCCATTGGCCGCCGCCGCCGCGTTGATCTTGTCGTCGATGTCGGTGATGTTGCGCACATAGGTGACATGCTCCGCACCGTAGAGATGGCGCAGTAGCCGGTAGAGCACATCGAACACGATGATCGGACGGGCATTGCCGATATGGGCGCGGTCATAGACCGTCGGCCCGCAGACATACATGCCGACGCGCTCGGGGTCGTTCGGGATAAAGTCGCGTTTCGCACGCGCCTTGGTGTCATAGAGGACGAGGGACACGATATAAGCTCTTCTCAAACATGAATTTACGACTATAACCGGCTGCAGTCCGGTTCGCGGGCGCTAAGAGGTATCAGAAACCGCGATTGGGGTCCAATGCCTAGGTTAGAGGCCAATCATGGTCTGGTGACAATGAGCGATCCGTCGCTCAATCCGTAGATCAGTTCGGGGGCGCCGTCGCCGTCGAGATCGGACGCCATGATCGCCGTTGAGATCGACGCCGGATGGGGGATGGTTGCGAGCAGTTCAAACTCGCCATGGGCCAGCGATATGATCTTCATCCGGCGCCGGGAATCATCGGGCAGGGCGAGGTCCGGGATGCCGTCACCGTTCCAATCGATCACCGCCGACATATCGAGCACGCGGCTGCCGATGGCGTGATTGGAAAAGCCGGCTACGGACTGTTCGAGAATCAATTCCGCCCCGTCCAGTTCGTAGACGCGGAGGATGCCGCCGATATGCGGCGTCTCCACATAAGCGATCTCGATGGCGCCGTCGCCGTCGAAATCGGCGGCCCCGGCGGGGTTGAGCCAGCGGTAGGGCTGGCCGATGGGCGGGCCGGCGGCGAGCTGTTCGATCCCCGTATTGCTCACCCGATAGGCGGCCAGGGCAGCGCCGGATTGAGCATCGCTGCGAATGACGATCAGCTCTTCCTTATTGTCGCCGTTGAGGTCGACGAGGCGCACACGCAGGTCCTCGAAAACAGCCTTTCCCATGAGTGGAAGATCATGTGATGAGCCGTCACGCATGACCACATGTATGGCGGATGCTTCGATGGCGTCGCCCAATATACCGTGGCCATAGCGGCCGGCCGGCCCACTCAGCCAGGCCTTGGATACCCATCCATCGCCGCCCGTCACCTCGCCGTCGGGCAGCATGTCGGCGGACCGCGCCGGCTGGGCCATGTTCGTTTCCGTGAGTAGAAATTTGCCATCAGACACGGTGAGACGAAACCACCCGCCCTCGCAGCGCTCTATGAACAGCGTATCTTCCAGCACTGCCGTGGCGATGCCGCTCGCCAGCCGCTCGGCGCCAGCGACGGCCTTAATGCAGTCGGTGGGTCCAGCCCAGGCGCCGTTTTGCCCCCACAAAGCGATTAACAGGAAACCTATGCAGAAGGAGAATGCGGCCTGCGGTCTTGGGCTCATAATTTCGTGGTGCAGAAATCGTCGAGGCGTTCCAGGGCTTCAGGGAATGATCTCCGGCACAGGCCGACGCGGAAATGGTTGTCGCCCGCATCGAAACAAAGGCTCGGGGCAAGCGCGATTGATACCTCCTCTATCAACCGGTCACTCAATTCCTTTGTGCCGCCGGGGCCCAGCCAGCGGGGAAAGCTCAGCACCCCGGCTTCGGGCGGGCTCCATGCGAACAGGTTGTCGTGGCGTTTGAAGAACGAATTGGCGGCCTTGAGGCTGGTTGCGAAAATGTCGCTGTTTCGGCTCTTCAACTCTTGCTCATGGCGCAAAGCTAAGCCGGTCAGAAATTCAATTGGCGCCGGCAGATAGGCGTTGAAGAGGTTTTTCGATTCCTTGATCGCGTTCATGGCGGCCTGGTCACGGGTCACCAACCAGCCGACCCGCAGACCGGGCAGGCCGCAGGTTTTCGACAATCCGTGCAAGGATATTGCTCTTTCGTGGCGGCAGGCGAGATTGGGTAACGGCGCGCCATCAATCGGCAGCCCGGCATAGATTTCGTCAGACAGCAGAAGCGCGCCGCTGTCACGGAGTATGTTTATGAACTCGGCCATATAGTCGTCGTCCGGCATGAAGCCGGTCGGGTTTTGCGGGAATGTGGCGACCACTAATTTGGTCCGATCGCGCAACAGACTCCGAAGTTCATCGAGACCGGGAATCCAGTCATTTTCTTCTCGTGCCGACCAGGGAACAACCGTGGCGCCCCGCCATCGCGGCAAGTCCAAATGCGGCGTGTAACAGGGGGTCAGGATTACAACCCGATCTCCCGGTTCGACCAGACTGACAAAAAGCAAACCCAGGCCCTCGTCGACGCCGCTGGTAATCAAGGCGCTGTCTGTATCGATCCCCTCATATTTGGCGGCAATTTTTTCACGAAGCTCGTCCGGCCCGTATCGTCTTGGGTAATCAAGAGCAAATTTCGTCAACATATCGGATGCGCCGGGCTCCATGGCGAGGAGTTCTTCCAGGCCCATGGGTTCCGCCGCGGATGCGCTGAGTTTGTAGCCTGCGCCCATGGCTTCAGGGCTGTCAAAAAACGCCTGCAGGCTTTGATGGTGAGGCGCCGCGCTGCTGTGCAAATCCGGGCCTATTCGCCGTAGCGGAAGCGGTTCGTTATCGGGTAGCGGCGGTCGCGGCCGAAGGCGCGGCTGGTGATCTTGACCCCGGGCGGCGCCTGGCGGCGCTTGTATTCGGCGAGGTCGAGCATGCGGGAAATGCGGCGCACGGTCTCGGTGTCATGGCCGCGCGCGGCAATTTCGTCGATACCGCGCTCATGCTCGATCAGCCCTTCGAGGATATCGTCGAGGGAGTCATAGGGCGGCAGGCTGTCCTGGTCGGTCTGGTCTTCGCGCAATTCGGCGCTCGGCGGTTTGTCGATGATCGCCTCGGGGATCACCCGGCCCGCCGGTCCGAGAACGCCGGCCGGATGCTCCTGGTTGCGCCAGCGCGACAGGGCGAATACGGCGGTCTTGTAAATGTCCTTGAGTACCGAATAGCCGCCGCACATGTCGCCGTAGAGGGTGGCGTAGCCGACCGACATTTCCGACTTGTTGCCGGTGGTCAGTACCATAGAGCCGAGCTTGTTGCTGATCGCCATGAGGGTCAGGCCGCGCAGACGCGCCTGCAGGTTTTCCTCGGTGACGTCGGCCTCCCGCCCGGCGAACAGCTCCGCCATCATGCCATCGCACGCGGCGACCGCGCTCTCGATGGGGATCGTATCGAGGCGAACGCCGAGCAGGTTCGCGCATTCGGCGGCGTCGTCGAGGGAGCCCTGGCTGGTATAGCGCGACGGCATCATCACGCAATGCACCGCGTCGGGCCCCAGGGCGTCGACCGCCACGGCGGCGCTCAGCGCTGAATCGATGCCGCCGGAAAGCCCGATAACCACGCCGGGAAAGCGGTTCTTGGCGACATAGTCGCGCAGGCCCATGGTCATCGCCTGATAGACCGCCGCCAAACCCTCCTCGCGCACGGCGATATCGGCGCCATCGCCGCACACCCAGCGATGGTCGTCGCCGTTATGCCAGTGGGTGATCAGGCATTGTTCGCGCCAGGCCGCCGCCTGAGCGCGAAGATTGCACGCGGCGTCGAGCACGAAGGAGGCGCCGTCGAAGACCAGCTCGTCCTGGCCGCCCACCTGATTGACGTAGATCAGCGGCAGGCCGGACTCGGTAATCCTGGCGACCGCCAGATTGAGGCGTTCATCGGGCTTGTCCGTCTCGAAGGGCGAGCCGTTCAGGACGATGAGTATATCCGCGCCTGATTCTTCCAGGCATTCGGTAACGTCCGCCGTCCACATGTCCTCGCAGACCATGACGCCGAGGCGCGTCCCCCTGAAATCCATCGGGCCGCTGAGCGGTCCGGCGGCGAACAGGCGTTTTTCGTCGAACACCCCGTAATTCGGCAGGTCGTGTTTTTTGCGCACCGCCGCGACACTGCCGCCATCGAGCAGGTAGGCGGCGTTGTACAGCTTGCCGTTTTCCGCCAGGGGCGCGCCGATCAGTATGGCCGGCCCGCCGTCGCCGGTAGTGGCGGCAAGTTTCTCGATGGCGGCTTCCACATGCCCCATCAAGGCCGGCTTGAGCACCAGATCCTCGGGCGGATAGCCGATCAGCACAAGCTCGCTGTAGACCACCAGGTCGGCGCCGCCCCGGGCCGCCTCATGGCGCGCCGCAAGCAGCAGATTGGCGTTACCCGCAACGTCGCCAACCACGGGATTGAGCTGCGCCAGGGCGATGGTGAGACTAGTGGTCATGTGTAAGATCAATGGCTTCCCGCGCCGAGTCTATCATATGGAGAATTCGGCTGTGATCACCCTTGGGCATAGCGCACTTCCGCGCAGCGCATCACTTCGTCACGGAAATACCGACTCAATTCTGCTGGCGTGTGGAGATCGGCCTGGCGGCCGAGCAAGCCGGAGAGTTCACGCTCCATTGCCGCAAATCGGATGAGTCCTACCGGGTAATCCGGTTCGAATTCCACCAGCACATCAATGTCGCTGTCCGCGCCGAAGTCATCCCGCAATACGGAGCCGTAGAGCGAAAGCTTGAGAATGTGATGCTCTCTACAAAACGTTTCAAGTTCGGCGTCAAGCATGTGGAAATTCGTTATTTTCTTACGCTGATTCATTTCTCTACCCTCGTCCCACCATCTTACAACAGGCAGAACGGGAAGTGACTATTTCTTCAACAGGAACTCGCGGCCGAGCTTGACGGCGGGCTTGCCGTCATAGGCGACGATGTCGGCAGTGGCGTAGGTCTCGGACCACAGCTCGGGCAGGTATGAGCCGGTGCCGACGATGTCGATGGGCGCGTTAACGCTGCCCATGACCTTGCATTTGGCCACATTGAAGCCCGATGAGGCGACGATCTTCACCGCCTCGAAACCGGCCTTGTCGAGGTTCTGCCGCAGGTGGTATACCGCCGCCGCGGTGACCCCGGTGCCGACCAGCCAATGCAGGGCGGATTCAGTGCGATAGCGGCGCAGGCCGCGCGGTACATGGCGCTCGAGCGTGGCGTAGGAGGCCGCCGTATCGAGCCCTTCGACGAACCGCCCGCCGTGGGTGTCGAGACGCACCGAAAGATTTCCATCGGCAGCCATTTCTGAAAACCGGTTGCAGACTTCCAGGGCGTCGGTGATCTCGCGGCCATAGTAATCGACCAGCACGGTGAGGGGGTCGTCGGGGAAAGTCTCGTGGAACATCTCGGCGGCGCGCAGGGTCGATCCGGCATAGCCGATCAGCGCATGGGGCATGGTGCCCGATCCCTGCTCATTGCCGAAGTAATGGGCCGTTGCGTCGGTGGCGTTGCCGATGAACCCGACGGCGCATTTCTCCGATTTTGCCGCTTCCGACCCGACGCTTGCCCCATAAGCCATCATGTCGGCCATGGCGGCGCCCGCGCAATGCCGCGCATCCATGGCGAGAAAGCCGGATTTCGGCATGGCCGCGCACATCTCGAAGGCGTTATAGGCGGCGACGCAGGCCGGCCCCAGCAACGGCAGATACAGAGTTTCAAGATCGACCAGATCGGTCATCGCGCCGGTGATATAGAGCAACGGCTCGCCGGCGCCCACCCATTCCCCTTCGCTGTAATTCAGCTCGATTTCGAAGCTGGTCTTGCGCTCCGCCGCTGCTTTCTCCAGCCATTCGGTCATCAAGCGCGGCGCGAAGCAAACCGGCAGGCGCATGAACACCGCATAGGTAACGCGGCGGTCGCCGAACTGTCCGACGATACGCTTGGTCTTCTTGAAATACTGGTCGGTCAGCCGTGCAACTTGATCGTCACCGTCGAGAGACGATGGCGTTTGTCGGGGCGTTTGTGGGCGAATATCCGCAGGCCGCGCGGGCATGATTCCTCCCTATCAGGAAGCCGCCGCCAGGCGCGCCTCGTCCTGGCGCTCCTTCTTCAAGGCGCCGGCAATGAGAAACGCCAGTTCAAGCGCCTGGGAGGCATTCAATCGAGGATCGCAATGGGTGTGATAGCGATCCGACAGGCTGTGCTCGGTGATTTCCTGGGCGCCGCCGATACATTCGGTGACATCCTGGCCGGTCATCTCAAAATGAACGCCGCCCGCATAAGTTCCCTCGGCCTGATGGACTGCGAAGAAGCCGCTTACTTCGGCGAGAATGCGGTCGACCGCGCGGGTCTTGTACCCGGTTGACGACTTCACCGTGTTGCCGTGCATGGGGTCGCAGGCCCAGACCACCGTGCGGCCTTCGGACTGCACCGCACGCACCAGAGGCGCCAGCTTGCTCTCCACGTTGTCCGCGCCCATGCGTGTGATCAAGGTGAGCCGGCCGGGATCATTTTCAGGATTGAGGATGTCGATCAGCCGGATCAACTCGTCAGTATCCATGGACGGTCCCACCTTCATGCCGATCGGATTGCAGACCCCGCGTAAGAATTCCACATGGGCGCCGTCGCGCTGGCGCGTGCGGTCGCCGATCCACAGCATATGGGCTGAACAGTCATACCAGTCGCCGCTGGTGGAATCGATGCGGGTCAGCGCCTGTTCATAGGTCAGCAACAGGGCCTCGTGGCAGGTGTAGAAATCGGTCGCGGCAAGCTGCGAGCTGTTTTCCGAGGTGACGCCGCAGGCCGCCATGAAATCGAGGGCGTCGCCGATGCGGTCGGCGGTTTCCTGATAGCGTTCGCCGAGCGGGCTGTTCGCGACAAATCCGTGATTCCAGCGGTGCACCTGATGAAGATCGGCAT
>Ga0209554_1003226_pt1 | contig 10610 bp, 8 predicted proteins | sample MarorgKNORR_S2LV_5_FD_188221 | JGI IMG/M metagenome (GOLD analysis project Ga0209554, IMG submission 188221) | Marine microbial communities from the Southern Atlantic Ocean, analyzing organic carbon cycling - Bottom_A/KNORR_S2/LV (SPAdes) (version 2) | ecosystem: Environmental > Aquatic > Marine... | reverse complement strand
TGGGTGGGCCTGCGGACGAGGACGACGCCGCCGCGGACGAGGACGACGCCGCCGCGGACGAGGACGAGGACGAGGACGTGGTGGAAACGGGCGACGATCCGCCGCCTCAGCACTCCATGATGAGCCCCAATGTCATCTATTCGCAGGCTCTCTGGGACGCCGCGATGGGTCATGCCGTGACGTCGGCGCTGGGCCGAAATCCGGGCTCCTTGGTCGTACACATGGCGGGATCGTTCCACGTCGAGAGAGGCACCGGGATCCCGGAACGGGTCGCGGGTTACCGCCCCGGCACGCGAGTCGTCGCGGTGGTCATGGTCTCGGCGGAGGACATCTCGGCGTGGCAGGACGAAGAGCACGAGGGCCTCGGCGATTTCGTGGTGCTCACCAAGACGTCCGAGGATGTGGCGGACCGCGCCGGGAACTGAGGCTCGTCCCCGCTACCCTCGATACAGGAAGTAGAAGTACTGCCAACTCCAATAGGAGTCCGGCGCCCAATACGAGTACATCGGCTCGGCCATGTCCGGCCGGTTGACATACACGAACTGGATGAGGCCCAGCGTCTTGGTCTGCAGGAGTTGTTGGTATTGGGAAACGTGAAGTGGTACCACCGGTACTCCACCTCCTTGTAGACGAAGGCATAGTTGTCGGGCAAATACCCTGAGAACTCCGGCGGTACGACGCCGAATCCGGCCCCGCCGGGGAATCTTCCGTTCTCCGCGAGGAACTCGTAGCCCGCGAGCGAGATGGTGTGTGCGTCGCCGACGAGCCGAGCCGCGTCGGCCTTGAGGATGGCGTAGTGGACGGCCGGTGCCGCGACCGAAGCCAGGATGCCGACGATCATCACCGTGACCGCGAGCTCCACGAGCGTAGAACCACGTCGCCGATCGCGGCCTGCCAGGCCTCTCGGCACCCCGCTCATCGACCGGTAACGCCGGGGTCCAAGCCCATGGATCTCAAGAGGTCCTCGGGGCCCTCGCGACTGTCGTATCGGACGGACCCTGTGCCAAGCGTCGTGACCAACTCGAAGTGCCCATCCGGACCGCGCCTATACTCGAATTGATCCGGTGCGAGGCCTACCTTCGCTAGGGTCTGAGGCAGTTCTCCATGCTCCTGTTGGTACGTGTGTACGACCTGCTGAGCGTTCATCACGGACATGTGAGCCGCCGCGGCCTCGGCTTCCGGCGCTGCCTCGAGGCTTCTACGACCCCGGAGGTTGAAGAACATTGCCGCAATGAAGACGACCGTGACCGTGATCACCACCGGGCGTCGAGCCAGGATTGGCGTTTTCGCCTCGACCACCGAACCCTTCGCGTCCTCGACCTCTGCGGCACGCTCCATCACACCGCGAACCGCATCGAGGTAGTCCGAACCACCCAGCTTTTTTGGGGGATCGGTCACGCACCGTGCCTGCTGCGGGGGCGCGAGGCCGTGCGCGACGGTCCTCACACTCTAAGATACACGGAGTCCCTCTCTGCGCCCACGGACTTTCGCGTCCAGGGGGTCTGGCACGCTCGACTCGGCCCGCCGGCGGATCTACGGCTGGTTCCCGGCGGCGATTCTCAAGACCCGCCCACCTGCGGTGAGCACGTAGAGCTCGCCGTCCGCGTCTTGCCCCAGAGAGGTCACGCTTCCCGGCGACGGGACGTCGAGTTCGCCCGGGTCCCCAGCGGTCCCGTTCGCTGAGAGTTGGAACGTGCGCAGCCATCCTGCACAGTAGTCCGAGTAGATGTACCGCCCGCGAAGCGCTGTGATCTCTGATCCGCTGTACGTGTATCCACCGGTCACGGAGCATCCATCGCCATGTCCGTAGACCGCCACCGGAAGGCGCGTGTTTTCGGCATCACACGAATCGGCGGCGTAACATTCCGTTTCCTCGAGGATGTTCCAACCGAAGTTCTCACCGCCATCGTCGAATGGAACCGCGTTGATCTCTTCCCAGCGGTTCTGGCCTACGTCCCGATGAACATGAACCCGCGTCCGGTATCGAACGAGAAACGCCATGGGTTCCGGAGACCGTAATGCCAGATTTCGGGCCGCCGGGTCGAATCGCCGACAAAAGGGTTGTCCGCCGGAATGCGGTACGGGGGACCGAGCTGGTCGAGCACGTCGACGCGAAGGATGGTGCCCAGCAAGGTGGAGGCGTCTTGCCCGTGACCGATCGGGTCGCCCGCGCTTCCGCCGTCGCCGAGGCCGATATACAACATGTTGTCAGGGCCGAACTCGAGCTGCCCGCCGTTGTGGTTCGAGAACGGCTGAGCGACCGTGAGAAAGAGCATGTCCCTGCCGGGGTCCGCGCGATCGCCACGGTCGACATCCAGGTATGCTTCGATACGGGTGTTGCCGTCGAGGTCCGTGTAGTTCACGAAGAAGCGGCCGCTCGCCCGAAAGTCGGGATCGAAGGCGAGCCCCAGCAGGCCTCGCTCGCCCTCGAACCGGACGCGGTCGCTGATGTCGAGGAACGGCTCAGGCAGCAGACTGGCGCCGCGGAGGACGCGGATGCGCCCGGGCTGCTCCACGACGAAGAGGCGCGGATCTGCGATCGGTGAAGTCGCGTAGACCGGCGACTCGAGTCCATTCGCGACCTCGACCAGCGTGATCGCGAGTGTCGAAGGATCGGTCCCGTCTGTCTGCAGAAAGATCGTAGATGTGCAAGCCGCGAGCGCCGCGGACCCGATGATCCCCAGCACCCCCCGGCTGCTCAGGAGCCGCGGCTCGGGCGTCGCCCGCTCAGTGGAAAGTTGACGCCGAACGTGACGGTGCGTGGATCGAGGACAGGGCTGTCGAGGAAGGTCCACCGCACCTCGATTTGGATTCCCAATGCACCTGGGCTCCCCAACTTGCCGCCGACGACGACGCTATAACCCTGTCGGGTCTCCCGGGCGGCGCGGCGATCGAAATCGTAAATGGTATTGCGTAACGCGACCCCGCCCCCCAGGTAGGGTCCGCCCCGCTCCCCGCCCGGGACGAAGAGCGCGTCGAGCGCATACTGATATTCCTTGAGGCCGGTCAGGAACGTCACATCGGCGTTGGGCATCAACTCGAACTGCCCGTTGCGCACGATGGGGAGGTGAAGCTGCACGCCCAGCATCTCCCCGCTCGCGTTGTTGTCGTAGCCAGCCTTGAATCCGGCGCTGATGGGGGCCCACCCACTGGTGGGGGCCGGCTGCGATCCACGACGTTGTGCTTCCATCGCGAACGGCGTCGAAAGCGCGAGCAGGCCTAGCACGACCGCCGAACTCGCCACCCTGCTGAACTTCTCTTTCATGAAACCCTGACTCCGTTTGTCGACGAGCTGATGCCTACGATCCAAGTCGATCTCACTGTGACGGGACGAACCCACGCTCTGAAGTCGCACATCGGTCACGCCGCACTCCAACCAACATCGCCTTGCGGGCGTCCAAACGGTACGGAGCGCAGGGAGAACGAGTCCACCCAGGGGAAGGGATGATGAACGCATTGAGAGTGGTATCGCTGTTTCTCGGCTACGGCCTGATCGGCTTCGGCGGGGACTACGCAATCGGCTTGTGGGCCCAAAACGTCGACCAGGCATACGAGGACGTACGAGTCTTCGAGTATGTGGAGGTCGAGGTCGCTGTCGACGTGGCGGACGTCGCCGTCGAAGTGGATATCGAGGACGCCTTCGTCGAGGTCGACGTGGAAGTGGACGTCGACGTAGCTGTCGACCCGGTGATGGTGGACGTCCGGGTGCGCCACGGCGGCTCTTGCTCGTACGAGCTGGATCGGTCCTTCACCATTCCAGTGTCTGGCGCCAACCTGCTCGTCATCGACGCCGGCTCGGGCGAGCTGAATGTCGAGGGCCGCCGGGGAATGGACCAGATCGAGGTGGCGGCCCGAGTTTGTGCCTCGCGCGAGGAGTGGCTCGACGCGCTCACGCTCTCTGTCGAGGAGGTCGGTTCGGAGATCCTTCTCGAGGCCCACTACCCGGAGAACCGCGAAAGTCGACGCGGCGACAACACGGCGAAGATCGACTTGACGGTCGTCATCTCACTGGGGATGGATGTCGATATGGACGATTCGTCGGGGTCTCTGTCGGTACTCGGCTCGGGCAGCCTGCGCGTGGAAGACTCGTCTGGCTCCATCAGGATTTCGGGGGCCAACGGCTCGGTCTACGTCGACGACTCGTCGGGCGGCATCGAAATTCGTGACGTCGCCGGTGACGTCGATGTCCGTGATGGCTCAGGTGAAGTCGACGTTTCCGACGTGGAGGGCACGGTTCGCGTGAGCGATGGTTCCGGCGGCATCGACCTCGCGGAGGTCGGGCAGGACGTGATCCTTGAGTCCGACGGCTCCGGGTCGATCGAGGTTCGGGCAGTGGGTGGAGACTTCGTGGTGCGCCGCGACGGAAGCGGCGGTGTCCGCCACAGCGACGTCGAGGGCACGGTCGAAATCCCGGAGGACAAGTGCCGGAGACGCCGCCGCGGCAACTAATCGGCGCGTAGCGAGGACCCCTCGACGAGGGGTATGGGCCCGGTGGCGAATCGCCATCGGGCCCTCTTCCGTTGACAGCGACCGGCGAGCCCTCTAGGTTCGACTAAAGCATATTTTTAGGCGAGACTAATTTTTATGAACTCCATTGCTGGACAAAGCGCGCGACTCCTCGTGTTGCTGTGTCTACTCGGGGCCTCTGCGTGTGACGCGTTCGCCCCGGACGGCCCGGCCGAAGATCAGCTGCTCGATGGCACGATCGAAGGAATGCCTGTGAGCCAGGTTCGCCAGCACCTCGTGGGGGACGAAGAGTTCGGACGCCGCTTCACGGTGGCGGACGGACTCGGTCCCATCTTCGTCGCGACATCGTGTGAGCAGTGCCACGTCGGGGACGGCAAGGGGCATCCGGTGTTCAACCTGACGCGCTTCGGCGCCTTGGGACCCAATGGCTTCAACCCGCTGTCACAGCTCGGCGGCCCGCAGCTTCAGCACCGGTCGATACCGGGCTACCCGCCTGAGGTCGTTCCCCCCGAGGCCACGGGGGTCTCGGTGTTCACGGCACCCGCGGTAACCGGTCTCGGGTATCTCGACGCCGTGGACGATGGGACGCTGATCGCGCTGGCGGATCCTGACGACGCCGATGGCGACGGTATCAGTGGCCGCCTTCAGCTGCATGCGCCCAGTCCGCTCATCGAGGAGGCGCTCGAGCTCGAAGCCCAGGCGGCCGTGCCCTTCACGCACGGCACGCTGGTCGACGGTCAGTACATCGGCCGGTTCGGCAAAAAGGCGCTTACGGTGAACCTTCTGCACCAGACCGTCGGCGCCTACCAGCAAGATATGGGCATCACCAGCGATCTGCTCGTCGAAGACCTCTTCAATCCACTGGCCGGCAGCCGAGCCTCCGACGACGCGCCCGACCCCGAGGCTTCCAGCAGTACCGTCGCCAACGTGGTCTTCTACTTGAAGACGCTGCGGGCGCCGCCCCGTCGGGACGCGAGCGACGCCGAGGTGGTCGCGGGTGAGCTCTTGTTCGCTTCGATCGGATGCGCGTCCTGCCACACCCCGGACATGCGAACGGGTCGGTCGGAGATCGTGGTACTCGACCAAGTCGAGTTCCATGCGTACACAGACCTGCTGCTCCACGACATGGGCCCCGAGTTGGACGACGGATACACCGAGGGGCGCGCGCTCACGTCGGAGTGGAGAACCCCGCCGTTATGGGGAATCGGCATTCAGGAGAACTTCCAGGGCGGGCAGGCCTTCTACCTACATGACGGGCGCGCGCTGACGTTCGAAGCCGCCATCGACTTCCACGGGGGAGAGGGCGCCGCATCTCGCGATGCGTTCCGGGCGTTGTCCGATGCGGACAAAGCCCGGTTGCTGCGCTTCCTGCGGTCCCTGTGAGCGATATGAACCGTCGCGACTTCGTTCAGTCGCTGCCCGTGATCTCGACCCGGCTCGTCCTTGGAGTCGCCGCGGGGCCGCTGGTCGCGCTCTCGGCCTGCGGCGGAATGCCGTACCTGGCACCGAGGGGGCCACGGGAGCGCCTGGTCGTCGACGCGGCAGAGGTGCCCGCGACGGGCGCGCTTCTTCAACGGCCGGGCCTGGAGTTCCCCGTCTTCCTCCGTCAGGACGAACAGGGCGGCTACACGGGACTCTTGCTGCGATGCACGCACCGAGGATGCCAACCGGACCCGGTGGGCGACCGTTTCATCTGTCCGTGCCACGGCAGCGAGTTCGACGCGGAGGGCGCGGTGCTCCAGGGGCCGGCGGAAAGGCCCTTGGCGCGCTACCTCGTCACCCGAGAAGGGGACGATCTGATTCTCACACTGCAGGGAGAGGGACGATGAGTGGTCTGGGGCGGGCACTGCTACGGTCGGTGCCGCGGTCGATGGCGACGGCGGCACCGATGCTGTTGTCGACTCTGGTGTTCGGGATTCCCATCGCAGGTCAGGTCGACAGCACGATGGCGCAAGAAGGCATCTACGACCGGCCCTTCATCGCCTCGGCCTCGAGCACGTCGATCGGCGGATACGTCGAAGGCAATACCAATTACTTCGTCGAAGATGGGGTCAGCGAAGGCTTCAGCATGGAGTTGCGCCGGTTCAACATCTTCATGTACTCGTCGATCTCCCAACGCGTACGCTTCCTCAGCGAACTCGAGTTCGAGCACGGAACGGAGGAGATCGCGCTCGAGACCGCCCTCATCGATGTCCAGATTTCGCCCGCGCTGGTCCTGCGAGCGGGTATCATTCTCCCGCCCATCGGATACTTGAACCAGAACCACGACAGCCCCAAATGGGACTTTGTGGACCGTCCTCTCGTCACGACTGGCGTGATCCCATCGACCTTATCGGAGGTGGGCGTAGGCCTGTATGGGAAGAGCGCATCCGGGGGTCTCATGCTGTCGTACGACGTGTACGTGACGAACGGCATGAGTGATGCGGTCATCGGCAACGATCTGGGCCGCACCGACATCCCGTCCGGCAAGAGCGAAGAACAATTCGAGGAGGACAACAATGGATCTCCCGCGATCTCGGGGCGTCTCGCGGTGCGCCGGCCGGGGCTCGGCGAGGTCGGATTGTCGTACTACGGCGGCTACTACAATTCCTACCTGTTCGAGGGTGTCGAGATCGACGACCGTCGCTGGCTCGGGATCACGGCCGTGGACTTCGGCGCGTCCGTAGGCCGGGCAGACATCCGCGGCGAGGTCGCGTATGCCACGATCGAGGTACCCGCCGGCATGAGCGATATCTTCGGGAGTCGTCAGTGGGGCGGGCACCTGGACATCGTCGCGCCGGTCTGGAAGCCGACCCTGGGCGGATACGCCGATGCGACTTTGAGCCTCGGTCTGAGGCTGGAGCACGTGGACTACAACCGAGGCACGTTCGCCTCGACGGGGGGATCGATCCGAGACGATGTCACCGCGCTCGTGCCGGGTATCAGCTTCCGACCGACCGCCGGCACCGTGTTCCGCGCGAACTACCGCTACCACTGGACGAACGACTTCGTCGGCAATCCGACCGCGAGAGCGGCTGGCTTCCAGGTGGGGTTCGCGACGTACTTCTGAGGGCGCCGACCACCGGTCGCCTTAGCCGCTGCCGTCGCCCATCTCGACGTCCACCACATTGTCGTCCTTGTGGCGGTCGATGAGCTTGTAGCCGGGGTCGATACCGGCTCGCAGAGGCAAGGCGTCCACGCGCACATCGATCTGCTGTTCACCCGAGGCGATCCGGTGCTTGCGTAAGTAGAGGGTCACCTCGTCGCCGTTCTCGTCTTCCCCGAAGACGCCGATATCGATGAAGTCGCGCACGTCGATCTCGCTCTCGTTGCCCAGGGAGTCCGCCCGGAATTTAGAGGACTCCACGTGGACCTGGACCAGGTACGAACCGTCGGCGTTCTCGGTGGCCGTAGCCTCGATCGCCCGGTTTTCGTACAGAGTGATGGTCTCGAACATGTCCTCGATCACGTAGAGCAGCGAGTCGGGCGTGACCGCCTTCAGGTGCTCGAGTAGCGCCAGCGAGTTGGGGTATGGCGGGCCCTGATAGCGAGCCTCGTCGAGGAAGTCGGCGAGCGCCTGGTTCACGGCGTCCTCGCCGATGTAGTCCTTGAGCGCATACATCACCACTGAGCCTTTCCGGTAGTGGATGTAACCCTGGTCCTCGTTGAGGATCAGCGGCAGCTCCTTCTTCGTTTCCATGCCGCGGCTACTGAGGTAGTTGTCCATCTCGTACTCGAGGAAGCGCTTCATCTTGTCGGCGCCGTACTCGTGCTCCATGACCATGAGCGCGGAGTACTGCGACATGGTCTCCGAGAGTACGGTCGAGCCCTGCACCCGTCCGCCGATCACCTGATGCGCCCACCACTGGTGCGCCACCTCGTGGGCGGTGACGTAGAAGGGATAGTCGATCGACTCGTCGTCGTCGTCGTCCACATCGGCGATGAAGCCGATCGCTTCCGAGTAGGGAATGGTGTTCGGGAACGACTGTGCGAAGGAAGCGTAGCGCGGGAACTCGAGGATGCGCACCTGCCGATGCTGGTAGGGCCCCCAGTGTTCGGAGAAGTAGTCGAGTGACTTCTTCACCGAACGGATCATGCGCTCGACGTTGTACTCGTGCCCTGCGTGGTAGTAGACGGCGATGTCCACGTCATTCCACTTGTCGGTCGCGACCTCCCACTCTGCGGACAGGAACGAGTAGAAGTTGAGGATGGGATCGTCCATTTCGTATCTGAAATAGCGACGGCCGTCCTCGACCCACTCTTCCTGCAGGTACCCCGGGGCGATCGCGATCTGATCCTCGACGGTGCTGACGGTGGCCTTGAAGTCCACCCAATCGGCGTCGATCGAGATGTAGTTGTTCATGAGCGCCACCGGGTCGTCGACCGCGGGTACGCGATCGCGTGGCTCCAAACCGTGCTTCCGGCGCGTATTGTCGTTCGCGAGTTCTCCGTTCGGAGAGTATCCGAGACTGGGGATCTGCCCCGAGTTCACGAACGTGCCGTTGCTGACCACCCCGAGCGTCACCGAGTTACCGAAGCCATCCACGGTCCGGCCCAGGTCGAAGGTGAGCGTCGTGGTATCACCCGGCTGGAACGGCGAGTCGAAGGCGTAGATCCGGTATCCGAGTTCCTCGTCGTCGTGTAGGAGCTCAGCGGGTCGCCCGAACTCCAGCCGACGTACCTCGAGCGTCGATATCAGGTTGACGTGTACCGAGTCGATGGGGCCGTCGGTCTTGTTCGTGAGCGTGAGTACGCCCCGGAAGTCGGCGTCCCGCTCATCCGGATAAATGTCCACCTCGACATCGACCGCGACGACGCGAGGCTTGGGCATGTGCTCATACTGCTTGTAATCCCGCTCGTACCGCGCCTGAAGCTCCTGGCCCTCGAAGCTCGTGCGGTACTCGTTGAGCAGGTTCGTGTTGTAGAAAATGAAGCCGCCCGTGACCATCGCGAGCGCCGCCGCGAGCGCCGTGCCGCCGACGAGTCCCGGAGACAGGCGTAGCTTGGCGAGGCGGAACCGGAAGCGGCGTCCCCCCTCGATTCCGCGTACCCAGAACAGGTTCGATACCAGCGCGAACAGCACCGCGACAGCGCCCCAGTACAGCTTGAACCAGAAGAAGGGGCCGAGGTACGGGCCGAATCCGTTCATGTCGGAATACCGCTCGCCGATGTCCGAGCCGTATCTATAAAGGTTGTGCTCGAGTCCGAGCTGACCCATGAAGAGCGTGAATACGAAGAGGCCGATGATGATCATGTGGCCCATGTACTTGTGGTTCACGAGCGTGTGTATGAGTAGCGCCACGACGCACAACAGCAGGTAGTCGACCCAGCGCAGGCCGAAGAGCGTCTGCACGTAGAGCCCGATCTCGAAGTTGAAGTAGCCCTTGACCGCCTGGGTCACGAGGCCGGCCAACATCACCAGGGCGAGCAGGATCGCGACGGTCATCACCAGCGCGGTGAGCTTCGAGGCGAACGGAACCCAGGTGCGCATCGGCGTCGAGTCGTACATCTGATCGGCCTTCAGGTCACGCTCCTCCCAGACGAGCTCCCCCGAGTAGAAGGCGATGAGCACGAGTACGAAGAGCGAGAAGCTTCCTTCCAACACCTCGAGCGTCTTGTAGGTGACCGGGAAGGTGGCCGTACCGTACAACTCTCCCACGAGTGGCGCGCTGAAGCCGAGGAAGAGCAGGCCGGCGCCCACGATGGCGTAGAAGTACACGTTGCGCGCGACCGACGTGAACGCCTGTTTCGTCATCGAGGTGAACTGCAGAACCACGGCAGACCCGGTGAACGAGCGCGTCGCCGTCGGGACCGCGACGCGGTGCGTCCGTTTCTTCGCTGGCGCGTCGCCCTCGGTCACGGAGGCCTTCTTGCCGAACGGCAATGAGAGGCCGAGGTGCGAGAATCGGAAAAGTCTGTAACAAAGGGCGAACACAGCAGCGCCGACGGCGAGCCAGAGCAGGCGGTTATAGAGAAACTCACCGCTCACGGGCGTGAGTAGCGAGTTCTTTTCGGCCACGGTCCAGTACTTGGTGAGCGTCGTGAACGCCTGTCCACCGAACGGATCGACGAAGCTCGCCGCCGTCTCATTTTCCATGTTGGCGATGAGTTGGCCGGCGATCAGGTATCCGATGAGCAGGACCGCACCGCCTACGTAGTTGGGC
>Ga0209554_1003223_pt1 | contig 10615 bp, 8 predicted proteins | sample MarorgKNORR_S2LV_5_FD_188221 | JGI IMG/M metagenome (GOLD analysis project Ga0209554, IMG submission 188221) | Marine microbial communities from the Southern Atlantic Ocean, analyzing organic carbon cycling - Bottom_A/KNORR_S2/LV (SPAdes) (version 2) | ecosystem: Environmental > Aquatic > Marine... | reverse complement strand
AGCTTTTCAGACAGTTCTATGTCGCTGACTTTTGGGTCAACCCATTCTCTTAGCCATCTAGTAGAAATATTCATTTATAATCCCTGCCCACTAAAACTGATTTAGAAAACGAACATCATTTTCAAAAAATAATCTCAAGTCGTTGACGCCATAACGTAGCATAGCTAACCGCTCTACTCCCATACCAAAAGCCAAGCCTGAAAACTCTTCTGGGTCAATATCTACCGCCTTCAATACATTTGGATGCACTACACCACAACCCAAAACCTCCAGCCATCCTGTTTTTTTACAAACACGACAACCCTCTCCGCTACAAATAACACACTCAATATCAGCTTCGGCGGAAGGCTCTGTGAATGGAAAGTAGGATGGACGAAAGCGAACCTGGAGGTCATCTTTTTCAAAATATGACCTCAAGAAATCAATTAATAGACCTTTTAGTTGGGCTAATGTTGCCTCTTTATCAACGATTAGCCCTTCAACTTGGTGAAACATTGGGGTATGACTTACATCAGAATCACATCGATAAACGCGACCAGGTGCAATAATTCTTACCGGAGGTTTTTGTCTCTCAAGGGTTCGAATCTGAACGGGTGATGTGTGTGTCCTTAATACGGCGTTTGCACTGAAATAAAAGGTGTCATGCATTGCTCGAGCAGGGTGATGTTCTGGAATATTTAATGCACTAAAATTATGAAAATCGTCCTCAATTTCAGGACCAAACTCTACCTCAAAACCACCTTTAGTAAAAATGTTTTCAATATGGTTAAGTGTTTGAGTGATTGGGTGCAATCCACCCTTCTCGACATTTCTACCTGGTAAGGTGACGTCTATTTTTTCTTCAAGAATTCGTTTTTCGAGGGCAATTTCCTCAAGCTCGTCTTTTCGGGTCTCGATGAGTTTTTGTATTTCAACTTTTGCCTGGTTGATAGTATCTCCCATTACTGGCCTATCTTCTTTAGGGAGTTTACTGACACCTTTTAATAGTGCAGTTAGTTCACCCTTTTTACCGAGATAAAGTACTCTTGCATCGTCGAGGTCTTTTAAGTCGTTAGCTTTTGCTACTGCTTTCTGGGCTTTGGTGATAATTATATTAATCAAAATGCCTACTATTAGTTTTTGAGTTTAAAGACTACAACAATAGGGTCGTAGTCTTAAATTCGTTTTACTTTTAAGCTAACCCAGCTTTGGCTTGATCTGCGATTTTCGCAAAAGCATCTTTGTCAAAAATCGCAATATCTGAGAGAACTTTGCGATCAATTTCAACACCAGCTTTATTCAAACCATTGATAAATTGTGAATAACTTAAGCCATTGTTACGCGCCTCTGCATTGATACGCACAATCCATAATCTGCGGAACTGCCGACGACGTTGACGACGATCACGATAAGCGTACTGTCCAGCCTTAATAACCGCCTGCTTAGCAACTCGATAGACTTTTGAACGAGCACCATAGTAACCCTTAGCTTTTTTTAATACTTTTTTATGTTTGGCATGCGCCTGCACACCTCTTGAAACTCTTGCCATTGTAATACTCCTAGATTAACTATAAGGTAATAATTTCTTAACCATTGGTACGTCGACCTTTTCAATGGTATCTGGTGAACGCAAAGAGCGTTTTCTAGAAGTACTCTTCTTGGTCAATATATGATTCAAGTGAGAGTGTTTACATTTATAACTACCGCTGGCAGTTTTTTTGAAGCGCTTTGCAGCACCCCTATTCGTCTTTAACTTCGGCATCATTTACTCCTTCACCCTGTTCGGGTTTAATTTTTCGGGCTGGCGCCTTACTTTTCTTAGATTTGGGTGCTAGCATCATGCCAAGCTGGCGACCCTCCATTTTTGCATGCTGCTCTACAACTGCAAATTCTTCAGTATCCTTTTCAATTCTATCTAGCATCACCATACCTAACTCGCGATGCAGAACTTCTCGGCCACGAAACCAAATAACTACTTTGACTTTGTCTCCATTATCTATAAATTCAACCAATTTCTTAAACTTAATCTGGTAATCGGCCTCTTCAGTACCAGGACGATATTTAATCATCTTAACGTGAGTTTTCTTCTGCTTTTTCTTAGCGTCACTCTTCTGTTTTTTTAGTTCGTACCGGTATTTGCCAAAATCCATAATACGACAAACTGGCGGATCTGCGTTCGGTGAAACTTCTACTAAATCTAATCCTGAATCAACTGCCAACTCAAGAGCTTTATCAAGGCTTAGAACACCCACTTGTTCGCCTTTTTTATCAATCACCCTAACTTCTGGTGAATTAATATATTGATTGACTCTTGTCTTTACCTTATTCGGTTTTTTAATAATTACTCCTGATTAATTAACTCAATCAATGCCTCTAAAGACATTGAACCTAAATCCTGCCCACCTCTTTGACGAACTGAAATTTGATTGTTTTCTACCTCTCGATCACCCACAACTAATATATATGGATAACGTTGCATCGAGTGCTCGCGTATTTTATAGCCTATCTTCTCATTCCGCAAGTCCGAAATCACTCTAAGTCCTTGTTTTTTTAACTTCTTCTCGACTTTTTTGGCAAATTCTTCTTGTTTCTGAGTAATATTAAGAATAACTGCTTGAATTGGAGCTAACCATGAAGGAAACGCACCTTCATAATGCTCAATCAAAATTCCTGCAAAGCGCTCTACCGAACCAATTATCACTCTATGAAGCATGACTGGTGTTTGTTTTGAACCATCTTCAGCAATATATTGGGCTTCGAGACGCTCTGGCATAGAAAAATCTGCCTGTATTGTGCCACATTGCCATTCACGTTCTAGGCAATCTTTCAAGACAAATTCAACCTTAGGTCCGTAAAAGGCACCCTCACCTTCTTGCAGTTCCCATTCAATTCCTTTTGCACTTAATGCTTCAGCAAGTGCAGCTTCGGCCTTATCCCAGGCCTCATTAGAGCCAACACGTACTTCCGGACGAGTAGAAAGTTTTATATCAATGTTTTCAAAACCAAAATGTTTATAGACTTCAAAAGTTAAATCAATAAAATCTGAAACTTCGCTCTGAATTTGTTCTGGTGTACAAAAAATATGAGCATCATCTTGAACAAAATTTCGAACTCTCATAAGGCCATGCAAAGTTCCTGATGGTTCGTTACGATGGCAAGAACCGAACTCTGCTAAACGCAATGGCAAGTCTCTATATGACTTTAGGCTATGCTTATAGATTTGAACGTGACCAGGACAATTCATCGGCTTGATGGCATAGTCACGACTCTCAGAGTGCGTTGTAAACATCGAGTCACCAAACTTGTCCCAATGACCTGATTTTTCCCACAAGGTCCGATCTATTAATTCAGGTGTATTCACTTCGAGATAATCGTTATCTTTATACACTTGACTCATATACTGCACAATCAATTGATATAGGGCCCATCCCTTTGGGTGCCAAAAAATCATTCCCGGGGCTTCTTCTTGGGTGTGAAAAAGGTCCTGCACCTTTCCAATCTTTCTGTGGTCTCTTTTTTCCGCCTCTTCTAGTCGATGAAGATAATCTTCTAGGTCTTTTTTATTCTCCCAAGCTGTTCCATAGACTCTTTGCAGCATTTCATTATTTGAATCACCACGCCAATAAGCACCAGCCAATTTCATCAACTTGAATACTTTGAGTTTACTTGTCGAAGGTACGTGTGGACCTCGACAAAGGTCAATAAAATCGCCCTGCTTATAAAGGGACAACACCTCATTAGTAGGAATAGATTCAATAATTTCAGCTTTGTAATGCTCACCCATCGACTTAAAGAGCTCTATTGCATCTTCTCTTTTCATCTCAAGTCGTTGAATTGGTAAATTCTGTTTAACAATAGCATTCATTTTTTTCTCAATCTTTACTAGATCCTCTTCAGAGAAGCCCTTTTCATAAGCAAAGTCATAATAAAAGCCGTTATCAATAACAGGACCAATTGTTACTTGCGCTTTGGGATAGAGTTGCTGAGTAGCTTGCGCCAATAGATGGGCAGTTGAATGACGAATAACTTCCAGCGCTTTATCATCCTTATTAGTGACAATGGCTAACTCTACATCACTCTCAATCAAAAAAGAGGTATCCACCAATTGTCCATCAACCTCTCCAGCTAGTGCCTCCCTTGCTAGCCCAGAACCAATAGACGATGCCACATCAGCAACTGAAAGCGACTGATCAAAAGATTTAACTGTGCCGTCTGGCAATGTTACATTTGGCATAACTAATGAATAAAAATTAAAAAATTTATTTTACCTTGATAGCGCTCTTATCTTGGTCAAAATTAAGGCTTTAAAAATCTTTTACATTACAGCTTTAAAGGTATATTAACAGGACATGAAAATAGCTCGAAAATCCCCTGAATTATTAATTCTTTTAATGACCATAGGCTCGGCAATAAGCTGGGCTGTATGGCTTAATTTACTGAACAACTTTGCCATTGAAAGGGTTGATTTTACTGGTGCAGAAATTGGAATCCTCCAAAGTCTGAGAGAAATTCCTGGCTTTCTAGCTTTCACTGTCATTCTGGTTTTAGCCTTTATTAGAGAACAAAAGTTGGTCTATGTGTCACTTGCACTTCTTGGAATTGGAGTCATGGTAACTGGCATTGTTCAAACAAATATGCCTTTTTATTTAGCAACAATAATTATGTCTGTAGGCTTTCATTACTTTGAAACAATCAATAGCTCATTAACGCTTCAGTGGGTTGATAAAGAAAAAACAGCTGAATTTTTAGGCAGAGTTATCGCTACCCGCTCAGCAGCATCAATCATAGCATTCAGCTTGGTTTGGATACTATTTCAGCAATTTCATATGGAGTATTTATGGATATATATGATTGGTGGTGGCGTTTCTGTCGCTATAGTTGTGTATTGTTGGCAGCATTTCTCCTTATTTCCAGAAAAAGTTAGTCAGACCAAAAAAATTATTGTGAGGAAGCGATACTGGCTCTACTATGCTTTGCAATTTATGAGCGGAGCAAGAAGACAGATATTTGTTGTTTTTGCTGGCTTCTTAATGGTTGAAAAGTTTGAATTTAGTGTTGCTGAAATATCTCTCTTATTGCTTGCAAATGCTGCCATTAATGTCATAATAGCACCAAAAATTGGCAGACTGATTCATAAATTTGGTGAGCGCAAAGCACTTGTTTTTGAGTATGTTGGACTTACATTTATATTTGCGGGATACGCACTTGTAGAAAGCAGCTATGTTGCAGTTTTTTTGTATATAGCTGATCATCTTTTTTTCTCAATCGCTATCGCACTCAAAACTTATTTTCAAAAAATTGCTGATCCAGCTGATATAGCTTCAAGCGCCGGAGTATCGTTTTCAATCAATCACATTGCAGCAGTCTTTATACCTGTATTGTTTGGGTTTATCTGGCTTTACTCGCCCTCTTTAGTTTTTTATGCAGGAGCAGGAATGGCGGTATTTTCACTGCTACTATCCCTTAATGTGCCAGCAAAACCTTCCGCTGGAAACGAAGTATTACTTGGAAAACTGTCAAGCTGATTTAGTTGTTCTAAGCTCGAAATGGGCTAGATTTTCAAAAATTATTCATGACAAGAGTGTACACTTACTTTATGAATGAACAATTTCGGGTGGCTCAGAAAGTCGGGCTCATGTTTCGTTCGGAAACTGAGATACCTGAGGATATAAAAGGCTGGGCAGTCTCTCAATTACATGCCGATTCGCCTGCACTTGGAATCAGCTCGAAGTACGGAAAAGTTAAATCTTGGCCCCAATCAATGCAACCTGATCTTATTGAACGTGCTAGGCTTTGGCGGCTCTACAGGGAAAACAAGAAAAAAGAAAGAGAACGAAAAGATGGCCAAGAGCTTGTATCAGCAAAGCAAGCGAATCGACAAAATAACCTCATGAGAGAGAAAGATGAGATGAAATTTGCCCATCGAAACGTCTACGGTAAAGATCAAATTAGAATGCGTTTGATGTCGTTTTGGGCTAACCATTTCACGATCGGTAATACTTTCGATAATGAGTCATTGATCGGACATGTGATGGAAGAGGCGATTTTGGCAAAATTGAATAGTTCGTTTTCTGAGATGTTATACAAAGTAACCACTCACCCAGGTATGTTAATTTATCTGGATAATATTTGGAGTGCGGGAGAGGAATCCAAACATACCATAAATTGTAGAAAAAAAATAGATTGCCAGGCTGGTCTTAATGACAATCTAGGTAGAGAATTGTTGGAGCTTCATACTGTCTCACCAAGCGCAGGATACACTGAAAATGACATCAGACAGACGGCAAAAGTGCTGGCTGGCTGGGGAGCTTATTTTGAAATGCCCCTTGCTGAGATGAAGGAAATGGCAGGCACAACAAACCACTGGGATGTATATAAACAAAGGTATGCTGAGCCTGGTAACAAAACGGTGTTGGGCAAGGTAATCGGTGTAGGTAAGGGTGGACTTCGACAATTAACTAATCACCTTGCACTACACGAAAATACTGTAATGCATCTCTCAACAAAACTGTGTCAACACTTTGTAAGTGACAACCCCCAGAAAATAGACATAGATTACATTGCCAATTCATGGAGACGGAGTAATGGTGACCTAGACCAGATACATTCTGCTGTCATTGATCGCGCTATTAATTCTAAAGATGAGAAATTCCAATGGCCAATGAATTGGCTTTTTCAGGTTTTAAGGCTTAGTGATGCAACTTTTATTAAGGGTTGGCAAGATGTACACAATTATGACAATCAGTTGATGGAAGTAAAAAAGATATTTGAGGAATTAGGTCAGTCTTTTTGGAGTACAAGACAGCCTGATGGTTATTCAAGTCAAAAGGAGGAATGGTTGTCAGGTGAAATGTTTGAGCGTCGTTTGAGGTTTGCTGACGCTATATATAATGCCGGACGTCCTAAAACTTCACCAGAAAAAATTATGGACAGGATTGGAGCAAATATGACCACACGTAATCTGGTTGAGAGTGCCGGAGGTTTTCGAAGAAGTCGCTTTATTGCCTTGATGTGTAGTCCCGAATTGATGGGGTTAAAAAGTGTCTAAATATATAATATCAAGAAGAGACTTTCTAAAATATTCTGGAGCTTCGTTGTTTCTTGCTGGTGTACCTATTCCTGGTTACACGAAAGACAAACCACCTGGTAATATTTCGGTCATCCTTTTGGAAGGAGGGATGGATGGATTGACTGCTGTTCCTCCGATTGGTGACCCAAACTTAATAGCGATGCGTAAAACAATAACACCCAAAGATTTCTTGAAACTTAACTCATTTTTTGGTCTTCATCCATCACTCCCTAACTTTTCAAGATTAATGGCGAAAAACAATGCGTCCGTTGTCCATGCGACCTCCTTTCCTTATATCAAAAGGTCACACTTCGAAGGTCAAAACTTGATGGAAGGTGGAGGACTTAGCCCGTTTGCTGAAAAAACAGGCTGGTTGGGTAGATCGCTCGACCTAGCACAGGTCCCGGGAAAGGCTCTTTCACTTGATATGCCTTTAATTCTCAGAGGTTATAAAGATAACGACAACTTCTACCCTGCAAGCATTAAAAACTCAAACGCTCTGATAAGTAATTTAATTAATTTAATCTCAATGGCTCACAGTAAAGATGAAGCTGAAATTTTTTCCAAGTTGAGTAAAAAAAGCTCACAAGCATCACTAACACCTAGAGACCCTGTCAGTTTGGCTAAATATGCCGGCAAAGAGATGTCCAAAGAAAATGGTCCTATCGCTTCTGTTATTCGCATAGGGCAATTTGATACGCACGCCAATCAGGTCTCAGATGATGGTTACGATAAGAATGGTAATCATGCCAAGCGACTAGAGATAGTCGACGACGTTATTGCTGGCTACCGTGAAGGTCTTGGAGATGCTTGGAATAGAAGCATAATCCTAACATTGACAGAATTTGGAAGAACTGTAGCAGTTAACGGTACAAGAGGAACTGAACACGGCTATGGCAGTGCTGGACTTTTAGCGGGCGGCACTATCTCAAAAAGTCGCATCATAGCAGAATGGCCCGGGCTAAGTAAAAAAGAGCAATTTGAAGGTAGAGATTTGATGGCTACAATAGATTACCGTTCAGTTTGTGCTGCATGTATTGAGCGGTCATTAGGACTCGACCACGACAGGATTGCGAGTGAGGTTTTTTTCACTCCTAAGTTGCCTCGTGTCTATGATTACATTTTTTCATAAAACCTTTTTAGTTCATATGAATGGACTAAGCACTATTCATATGCAATATCTTATGAAACGCAGCATAATAATATTAACTACATTTCTGTCAATCGGTCTAGCCGGTATTTCTTACGCAGGTTATCTTGATGACTGGCCTGATGACGCAATTTGCAGCTGGATGGAACAAGCATCACCTCCTGAATATATTGTAGATGAAGCTATAAAGAGAAACCTAGACTGCGTTCCTGAGTCTGTAACCAAAACTACTAAAAATGAGTCAAAAATTATAATTTATGATGTCGTTTTTAGTCAAACTGATTTAGATGATTTATTATCACAAAGTATGGGGAAGACCGATTATGACTTTAGTCAATATAAGCTCGCAAAAAGCCATAACAAGTTACAGTGTTTTTTTAGAATAAGGCGTGTAGTTTATGAGAATAAAGATGAGGGAGAGATAGAGGATTGGAATATAGCTGAAGGCTATCTGGTGATTGACGGTGGAAAAGTTAATATTGATGTCAATCGAAGCAGATGGAGAATGAGTGGACTTTCTGACGACCCAAGTTACCTCGAAAATGAAGTTAATTTAAGGCTTACTGAGGATGGACATCTTGTTGGTAAGATGGCATATTTTACTCATCATATAAATACAGGAGAAGCACCAAGAAGCCCTTTTTATGTTGAACTAATAAAACATAAAAAATCAAAGCCACTCAACTATAATAGCTCTAAAAAAGAAAGCGCGGAATTATGGATTGATGTTGAAGAATGGGCTGGTGGCGTTCTTCTACTAAGTAATTGTAAGACAAAATAGCTTCTTTTAGCCGTTTATTGGTATATCGACTCAATCATCAGTTGTAATGATTCTGTGCCTCTAAAAGAATTAACACTAAGCCTGTATGCAACCTTTGCTTTTGAGTTGTTGAGTTTCTCTTGAAAAAATGCAATCCCCTCAAATATAGCACTAGCATCAATCAATTTCAATGTGCACTTGAGATGTTTTTCACCGACGATCTTCTGCTCAAGAATCTCAAAATCTCCATAAAAAATAGGTTCCTCAAAACCCTGACCCCATGGGGCTGACTCACAAAGAAGTTGGGCATTCTTTAAAGTCATCTCTGAAGCATTAAGTTCTCCATCAGTAAGCAAATCAAGGGCTGGTTTTTTACCATTAAGATGCTTGGAAATAGCTTCAGAAAAAGCTTCTTTGAACTTCAATAAATTCTCAGAGGGAATACTCAAACCAGCAGCCATAGCATGTCCTCCAAATTTTACTATGAGAGCTGGATTCTCTCTATCAATTAAGTCGAGTAGATCTTTGATATGCACATCAGGTATTGACCTAATCGAACCTTTCAAGAGTTTGCCTGATTTTGCAAAGACAACGCAAGGGCATTGGTAATCTTCTTTTAACCTTCCTGCGACAATTCCAACAATCCCTTCATGCCAAGACTCATCAAACAAAGTAATCGCAAAAGGACTTTCATCAATAGACTGCTCGGCAACAATAGCCAGCGCCTCGTCTTGCATTCTAGCCTGCTCCTCTCGTCTTTCTTTATTGAATTTCTCAAGATTTGCAGCATATCTTCTAGCATCATTGATGTCTTCTGAGAGAAGGCAACTTATTCCTTGCGATATATCACTCAGACGACCAGCTGCGTTAATCCTCGGAGCGACAGAAAAACCCAAGTCAGAGGCCTGCAGTGACTCGACGGGACGTTTTGTCATCTCAAGTATCGCCAATATCCCCTTCGAACAGCGTTTTTGCCGAATTCTCTTAAGTCCCTCACTGATAAGAATCCGATTATTCTGATCTAATCTAACAACATCAGCTACCGTACCAAGTGCTACCAAGTCAAGCAGTTCACGAAGGTCAGGCACTGAGATCTGATGTTTTTCAAAATAACTCAAACTTTCTAAGTGCGTCTTAAGTGCTGAAAACAAATAAAAACAAACCCCAACACCTGCTAAATTTTTTGAGGGAAATTTACAGCCCTTTAGATTTGGGTTAATTATGGCATTTGCATCTGGAAGAATTATGGGAGGTAGGTGATGATCAGTAATGATGACATCGATACCAAGAGATCTAGCCAATGAAGTTCCTTCGATACTCGAGATGCCATTATCAACAGTTATGATTAAGTCAGGGTCCTTTTCTTTCTTTGCTTTGTTAACAATTTCTGGACTTAATCCGTAGCCATGCTCAAATCGATTTGGTACCAGAAAATCTACAAACTTTGCACCTATCATCCTGAGTGCCTTGACTGCAACAGCGCTTGCAGTAGCCCCATCTGCATCAAAATCTCCAACAATCAATATACGTCTATTTTCAGTGATTGCTCGCTCAAGAAGGTTAAGAGCGACATCCAATTGATCAAAGTTTGGTTTTAACAAACCAGGCAGCGACAATTCCAGCTGAGATTCAGTGACGGACCTAGCTGCATATATTT
>Ga0209554_1003221_pt1 | contig 10622 bp, 8 predicted proteins | sample MarorgKNORR_S2LV_5_FD_188221 | JGI IMG/M metagenome (GOLD analysis project Ga0209554, IMG submission 188221) | Marine microbial communities from the Southern Atlantic Ocean, analyzing organic carbon cycling - Bottom_A/KNORR_S2/LV (SPAdes) (version 2) | ecosystem: Environmental > Aquatic > Marine... | reverse complement strand
TGCCGGAGGGGTTCCGGGGGATCGCCTCCACGAACTCAACCGACCTGGGGATCTTGAACCCGGCCAGACGCTCACGGGCGTAGGCCAGGATCTCGTCCGCTGTGACGCCGGAGTCGGGCACGGGCACCACCAGGGCCTTGCCGACCTCGCCCCACTTCTCGTCCGGCACCCCGATGACCGCCAGGTCGGCGATCCCGTCATGGGACATGAGGGCGTTCTCGATCTCAGCCGGGTAGACGTTCTCGCCGCCCGAGATGATCATGTCCTTCACTCGATCGTGGATGTAGAGGTAGCCGTCCTGCATGTAGGCGATGTCGCCGGAGCGCAGCCAACCGTCGCCGGGCATGGCCCTGGCCGTCTCCTCGGGCATGTTCCAGTAGCCCTTCATGATTCCGTCGTGGCGCATCCAGACCTCGCCGACCTCGCCGTCCGGAACCGGCGCGCCGCTCTCCGGGTCCACGATCTTCATCTCCATGCCGCGGATCGGCTTGCCGGCCGAGCGCAACAGGCCGGGGTCGGCGTCCTTCCCATGATCCTCCGGGGGCAGGGTCGTACCGGCGCCGCAGGTCTCGGTCATCCCGTACACCTGGAAGAAGTTGCAGCCGAACTGCGCCATGGACTTGACCAGGATGTCCTCGGTGATGGGCGAGGCCCCGTAGGCGACATAGCGCATGGAGGAGAGGTCGATGCCGTCGCTCGGGACCATGAGGAAGAACTGGAGGATGGCCGGCACGAAGATCGCATGCGTGCAGCCCTCCGACTCCACGATCTGCAACCCGGCGACCGGATCGAACTCCCTCATCATCACGGTGATGGCGCCGTTGGCCATCCCGAACAGGGCCCAACCACTGCCGGCGATGTGGAACAGCGGCATGACGCAGAGGTTGCGGGAGTCCTCGTCCATGTCCCAGTCCACGGTGGCGAAGAGGGCCTGGAAGTTGCCGTTGGTGAGCTGGGCGCCCTTCGGCAGGCCGGTGGTCCCCGACGTGTAGAGCTGGGCGGCAACATCGTCATCGGCCGACCCGACCGGCTGGAAAGAGCCGTCGTGGGCATCGCGCCAGGCGTCGTAGGAGGTGTGTGAACCGTGCGAACCGATCACGACGATCCGGGTGACATGGGTGAGGTCGGCCTCGAATGCCGCCAGGTGCTCGGCGAACTCCTCGTGCAGGATCAGGACCTTGGCCTGGGAGTCGTTGATGATGTAGGCCATCTCCGGGGCAGCCAGCCGCCAGTTCACCGCCACGGTCACCCCGTTCACGTAGGCGGCACCGAAGGCCACCTCGAAGAACTCGATGGAGTTCTTGTCGATGAAGGCCACCCGGTCCTGGGATTCGATGCCGTCGGCGACCAGTGCGTTGGCCACCTGCCCGGCCCGGCGCTGCATCTCGTTCCACGACACGCGGTCGTCTCCGAGGACGACCATGTCCTTATCCCCGAGGGCAGCGGCCCCGAGGTTGATCACGTCCGTGTAGTTCTTTACGAGGGAGATGTCCATGGCGCCGAACCTACACCGGGCTTCCGCAACCCGTCGCCGCCGCTGCGCACCCCGATCCCCGGCCGAACTACCGTCGGCGCCCATGGGCCTGCAACTGGACATGATGGCGTCACCGCTCCCGCTGAGGGACGTCGCTGGCCTGGCCACCGACGTCGAGGCGGCCGGATTCGGAACCCTCTGGTTCACCGAGGGCTCCCGCACCGCCTACCTGTCCTGCACGGCCGCTGCACTGGCCACCGAGCGGCTGGGTCTGGGCACCGCCATTGCCGTGGCCTTCCCCCGGAGTCCGATGGTCACAGCCGAGGTGGCGTGGGAGTTGGCCGAAGCCACCGGTGGCCGCTTCGTGGTCGGCCTGGGCACACAGGTGAAGGCGCACGTGGAACGCCGCTACAGCAGCGAGTACGCACCGCCAGGACCGCGGCTGCGGGAGTACGTGCTGGCCATGAAGGCCATCTTCCGGGCCTTCCGGGGCACCGAGAAGCTCAACTTCGACGGCGACCACTACTCCTTCTCGCTGCTGCCCGGGATGTGGTCACCGGGCCCCATCGAGGCGGATGACCCTCCCATCTATATCTCGGCGGTCCTGCCGTGGATGAGCCGGATGGCCGGAGCGGTATGCGATGGCGTCCACATCCACCCGATGCACTCGCCGGGCTGGCTGTCCGACGTGCAGGTCCCGCTGATTGCAGAGGGTGCCGCCTCGGAGGGACGCACGCTCGACGACGTGACCCTCGTCTGCCCGGTGATCATCGCCGTGGGCGACGACGACCAGGAGATCGAGGCGATGCGGGAACGCAACCGGGCCACGATCGCCTTCTACGGCTCCACCCCCAACTACGCGCCCGTGCTGGAACACCACGGCTTCGACGGCCTCCAGGGTGAGCTGAACTCGCTCCAGAGGTCCGGCGACATGGCCGCCATGGTGGCCCTGGTGACCGACGACGTGCTGGACCACTACACGGTCAGCGCCACCTGGGGAGACCTGGGGGGCGTCCTGGCCGACCGCTACCGGGCAATGGCGCCGAACCTGCGGGTGATGACGTACACCGCCATGGACCACTGGCGCCGGGACCCCGACATGCTGGACCGCTGGTCTGGCGTGGTCACAGACCTGCGGAACGCCACCTGAGGCATCTGGCCTACATACCCACCGGCTGAGTCCACCACCGGCCGGGGCTGAACTCAGATGAGCTTGGACTCCGAGGCGATCTCGAACTTGTCCACCGACATCCCGGTGACGCCACAACCCCGGATGGCCTTCTGGAACACGCCCATGTGGGGTGCCGTCCTGTGGGCATCGAGGGCCTCGTCCGACGTCCACTTCTCGAAGATGCGGATGGTGCCGGCTTCCTTCGGGTCAGCACTCAGCACGTAGTCGATGCAGCCCTCCTCAGCCTGGGTGGCCTCCATCAACGGCACGATGGAGGCCAGCATCTCATCGACGTGGTCGGGGTCGAAGTTGATGGTGCCGGCGATGATGAGCATGGGTGGACCTCCGGAGGTCGGCCTTGGGTGTTGGCCTTCGTGGCTACTGGTCTGATGGGTCGGCGCGGAGCGTACTGTCGGACCTTCTCCCGTATGGAAGCGGGCGAGCCCCGGTAATCGACGGTAGGAGGTGGGGCATGGCAGAGGAACTGGGGACCGGCGCCGACGGCGTCGTCCGTTGCCACTGGCCCGGCGCACATGACGACTACCTCGCCTACCACGACCACGAGTGGGGGCGACCGGTGGTCGACGACGTGCGCCTCTTCGAGAAGGTCTGCCTGGAGGGATTCCAGGCCGGCCTGTCGTGGCTGACCATCCTCCGCAAGCGGGAGAACTTCCGGGCGGCCTTCGCCGGGTTCGATCCGACAGCGGTCTCGCTCTTCGACGCGTCCGACGTCGAACGGCTCCTGGGAGACGCCGGCATCGTGCGACACCGGGGGAAGATCCAGTCCACGATCAACAACGCCGGACGGGCCCTGGACCTGGCCGCCGAGTTCGGGTCCCTGGCCTCCTACCTGTGGGGGTTCGAACCCACTGGCCAGCCGCGGGCGGCCGACGGGGACATCCCCTCCTCCACCCCCGAGTCGACCGCCCTGAGCCGCGACCTGAAGCAACGTGGCTGGTCGTTCGTCGGTCCCACCACCATCTACGCCCTGATGCAGGCCATGGGAATGGTCAACGACCACCTGCCGGGCTGCGCATTCCACGAGATCGTCGAGCGGGAGCGTTCGGCGCTGGTCCGCCCGATACCGACCGGTGGAGAATCATGAGCATCCGACTGTCGGTCCTGGACCAGTCGCCCGTTCCGGAGGGCTCCACCCCCGGGGATGCCCTGCGCAACACCATCGACCTGGCCCGACGTTGCGAGGCCATGGGCTACCACCGCTACTGGGTGGCCGAGCACCACGGAATGACCGGCCTGGCCGGATCCAGCCCCGAGGTCCTCATCGGGTCGATCGCCGGTGCCACACGACGACTCAGGGTCGGCTCCGGCGGTGTGATGCTCACGCACTATGCGCCGCTGAAGGTGGCGGAATCATTCTGCGTGCTTGCATCGCTGTACCCGGGTCGGATCGACCTCGGGGTGGGGAGGGCCCCCGGCTCGGACCACCTCACCGCGGCGGCCCTGGCCAGAGGCGGCGCCCGGACCGCCCTGGATAACTATCCGAACCAGATCCAGGAACTGGTCCACCTGGTGGACGACACCCTGCCGGCCGACAGCCCCATCCAGGGCGTACGGGCCACCCCACGACCCGACGAGCCGCCAGAGGTGTGGATGCTGGCCTCCAGCCCCGACTCGGCGGCCTTCGCCGCCCACTTCGGCCTGCCGTTGGGTTGGGCCGACTTCATCGCCCAGGTGGACGGTGCCCCGGTCGTGGATGCCTACCGACGACAGTTCCGGCCCTCGGCCCGGTGCCCGGAACCGCGGGTCCTGATATGTGCCAGCGCTGTGGTGGCCGACACTGACGAGGAGGCCGAGGCCATCGCTGCTGCTGTCAGGGCATGGCGGGCCGCGGGCCTACGGGGCCCCATCCCCGCCGGCTCCGGTGGTTCCACCCCGGTTCCGCTGACGGTACGGCCGGGACGGCGTTCGATAGCCAACGGTTCACCCGGTCGGGTCGCCGAGCAGCTGCAGGCGATGGTCGATGGCTTCGGCGCCGAGGAACTGATGGTGGTGACGATCTGTCACGACCACGAGGCCCGGGTCCACTCCTACGAGCTGCTGGCCGCTGAGTTCGACCGGGCGAACGGAACCGTGGAGGCGACCGGGTGACCGACCCGACCACGACCACGCTGGCCGATCGGATACCTGCGGGAACCGAACCCGATCAGGTGGCTGACCTGTTCATCGACTGGACAACCGAACAGGACCTGGAGCTCTACGAGGCCCAGGAGGAGGCCATCCTGGAGATCCTGGGAGGCAGCCACGTCATCCTGGCCACCCCCACCGGATCAGGTAAGTCACTGGTGGCCACGGCAGCCCATGCGGCCGCAATGGCCAGGGGTGAACGCAGCATCTACACCGCTCCGATCAAGGCCCTGGTGAGCGAGAAGTTCTTCGCCCTGGCCCGTGACTTCGGACCTGAGAACGTGGGCATGGTCACCGGCGACGCCTCGGTCAACCAGGACGCACCCATCATCTGCGCCACGGCTGAGATCCTCGCCCACCAGGCCCTCCGCGAGGGCGCCGCATGCCCGTTCGGGCTGGTGGTGGCCGACGAGTTCCACTTCTACGGCGACCCGCAGCGTGGTTGGGCCTGGCAGGTTCCGCTCCTGGAGCTGACGAACACGCAGTTCCTGCTCATGTCGGCCACGCTCGGGCCCACGGCCCGCTTCACCGAGGACCTGACCCGCCGGACCGGACGCCCGGCAGTCACGGTGGCCGGCAGCGTCAGGCCGGTTCCGCTCACCTTCGAGTACCGGGACACGCCGCTCCACGAGTCGATCATCGAGCTCGTCGACTCCGACCGGGCACCCATCTACATCGTCCACTTCACGCAGAAGGCGGCATCCGAGAAGGCCCAGGACCTATGCAGCATCGACGTGCTGACGAAGGAGGAGAAGGCGGCGGTACGCCAGGAGGTGGGCGGCTTCCGTTTCGACACCCCCATCGGGAAGGACCTGAAGCGCTTCATCGGCCACGGGATCGGCCTGCACCACGCCGGGATGCTCCCCCGCTACCGGCTGCTCATCGAGAAGCTGGCCCAGAAGGGCCTCCTGAAGCTGATCTGCGGCACCGACACCCTCGGCGTGGGGATCAACGTGCCCATCCGCACCGTCCTGTTCACCCAACTCTGCAAGTACGACGGCATCTCGACACGCCTGCTGGGCAACCGGGAGTTCGCCCAGATCTCCGGACGAGCCGGTCGTAAGGGCTTCGACGACGAGGGCCACGTCTGGGTCCAGGCGCCTGTGCACTGGATCGAGAACCTTCGGGCGGATGCCAAGGTGGTCGCCGACCGGGGCAAGAAGAAGAAGCTGGTGAAGAAGAAGCCTCCGGAGAGGGGCTACTCCCACTGGAACGAGGAGACCTTCCAGAAGCTGGTCGACGGGTCGCCCGAGCCGCTCACATCCAGCTTCGACGTGAACCACCAGATGGTCCTGAACGTGTTGTCCAGGCCCGGCGACGGCGGCAGGGACCTCCGCAGGCTGCTGGTTGACAACCACGAGCCCCGGGAACGGCAGCGTCGACACATCCGCAAGGCCATCGGCGTGTACCGCTCGCTACGCGCCGCCGGGGTGATCGTGGAACTCGACGAGCCCGACGACGAGGGTCGCATGGTGGCCGTCGGCGTCGACCTCCAGGACCGGTTCGCCCTCCACCAGCCGCTCTCCCTGTTCGCCCTGGAGGTCATACCCGAACTGGCCGACCGGCCGGCCCCCCAGCCCGATGACGCCGACGAACCTGATACCGATGATGAGCCAGCGGTCAGCACCGACCAGACCGAAGTCGACCCGGAGGTCGACCCCGATGCCGCTGCCCGGGAACACGCCCTGGACGTGCTGTCGGTCATCGAATCCGTGCTGGAGAACCCGGGGGTCGTCATCGCCGCCCAGGTCCACCGTCTGAAGGGCGAGCTGGTGGCCCGACTCAAGATGGAGGGAGTCGAGTACGAGGAGCGGATGGAACGCCTCAACGAGGTGGAGGCACCCAAGCCCCTGAGGGAGTTCCTGTACGGCACGTTCGACGTGTTCCGGAACCACCACCCGTGGGTGGGCGACGAGAACGTGAAGCCCAAGTCCGTGGCCCGGGAGCTCTACGAGACCGGCTACGACTTCCGCCAGTACATAGAGCACCACGGCCTGAAGCGCTCCGAGGGCGTCGTCCTGCGGTACCTCAGTCAGGCCTACAAGGCGCTCGTACAGAACGTGCCGGAGACATCCAAGACCGAGGCCCTCTACGACCTGGAGGCGTGGCTGGGCGAGACGGTCCGCCAGATCGACTCCAGCCTCCTGGACGAGTGGGAGAAGTTGAGGAACCCCGACGACGTGCCCGATGGAGCCGACGGGGCATCCACGGGATCCGAACCTGAACGGCCCGACGTGACCCGCAACGCCAGGGCATTCCGGGTGATGGTCCGCAACGAGGTGTTCAGGTGGGTGCAGCTGCTGTCACACCGTCGCCTCGACGACCACGAGACCCTGGCCGAGGTTCCGGTCATGGGCGACGGGCGACGGAGTGTCGACGATGTCACCGAGGCCATTGCCCCGTACTGGGAGGAACACAGCGTGATGCCGACCGACACGCACGCCCGGGGAGGCGGCTTCTTCGTCCTGGACGACTCCGGCCCCGACCGGTGGCCGGTCCGTCAGACGATCGCCGACCCCGATGGGTTCCACGAATGGGTGCTGGAGGGAGCGGTGGACCTCGCCGCATCCCGAGAGGAGGGACGCGCCGTCGTCCGCCTGGGAGCGATCCGCCGGCTCTGAGACGCAGTGCTAGAAGTCCCTCTCGGCCACGAAGCGGGCCAGTTCGGCCAGCTCGATCACGGCAGTGTCGACCAGGCCCACATCAGCCACCGAGTCCAGCGCCGCATCCAGGTGGAGGCGTGCCTCGGCCACGGTGCGGTCCCGACCACCGGCTGCCTCTATGACGGCGGTGGCCAGGGCCACGTCAGCGTCGCTGAGGTCTCCCTCCAGGTCGTAGATGGCGCTGAGCCTCTCGGCGGCTTCGTCGTGGCCGGAGAGGACAATGGCCACCGGCATCGACTTCTTTCGCTCCCGGAGGTCGTTGCCGGCCGCCTTGCCGGTGACCGCGGGGTCGCCCCAGATCCCGAGAACGTCGTCGACAGCCTGGAAGGCCAGGCCCAACTCACGTCCGTAGGCCTCCAGGGCATCCACCTGGTTTTCCGCTGCGCCGGCCAGGACTGCGCCCACCGATGCCGAGTAGCCCAGCAGCGCACCTGTCTTGTCGGCCTCCATGGCCAGACAGGCCTCCAGGTCGATCCCCGTCATGTCGTCAAAGGCCATGTCGGCGGCCTGCCCGGCGATCATCGCCGCCGTGGCCGCCACCAACCGCGTCGTCGCCGAGACCCGCTCAGGGGTCGGGTCGTCCAGGAGCACCTGGTAGGCGAGGTTGTGCAGGGCGTCACCGGAGATGATGGCGTCCTCCACCCCGAAGGCCGACCACACGGTGGATCGGTGCCGTCGCATGGTGTCGCCGTCGATGATGTCGTCATGGACGAGCGAGAAGTTGTGGACCAGTTCGGTCGCCACCGCCCCGGGGACCGCCGTTTCGCCGGGGGCACCGACGGCTTCGGCTGAGAGCACGGCAAGGGCCGGCCGGAGACCCTTTCCCGCCCCTGCGCTGGACGGCGAGCCGTCGGCCCCGGTCCATCCGAAGTGGTACCGCGACGGCCTCCTCAACTCCACACAGAGACGATCCACAGCCGCAGCGATGGCCGGCTCGACGAGGAGCCGGGCACGCTCCAGAGACGCTGGCGAGACCATCAGGCCCGACGGTCCGGAAGGAACCGGAAGGCATCACGCACCTCTGCCACCCGACCCGGGTCCACGTCGGCAATGACGATGCCCTCCTCATGGTCGACACCCTCGGCGAGCACCTCGCCCGCCGGGTCCAGGATCACGCTGTCGCCCACGTAGGTGAGGCCGGCGGCCTCTCCCACCCGGTTCACGCCCACCACGTACGCCTGGTTCTCGATTGCGCGGGCCCGCAGGAGGGTCTGCCAGTGGTACCGGCGCGACTCCGGCCAGTTGGCTACGACCAGGTAGACGTCCGTGCCTGTGGCGCGCTCCCAGAAGGCATTGGCGAACCGGAGGTCGTAGCAGACGAACAGCGAGATCCGGAGGCCACCGATCTCGACGGTCACCGGCTCGTCGCCTGCCCGGTAGTGCTCGTGTTCGTCGGCGAAGGTGAACGGGTGGATCTTGTCGTAATGGTGCCTGGTTCCGTCCGGACCGACCAGCAGGAATCGGTTCGCCGGGTGGGCGTCGGGCCGGTCCCGGGTCGGGATGGAGCCGCCGATCCACACACCCAGGGTGGCTGCCCGCTCGACTAGGAACTGCTCGGTGGGACCACCCGGAGGTTCCGAGATCCTGTCGGCGGCCAGCGAGAAGCCTGGACCGAACATCTCGGTAAGGACGACGAGGTCGGCGCCGTCAGCCACCGCTGCTTCGATCATCGGCGCCAGGTGGGCACAGGTGGCGGCGGCGTCCTCCCAGACGATGTCGTGCTGTAGGGCTGCGATCCTCATGGCATCAGGCTGCCAGACCCGCCAGCCGTTCCATCGCCTCGTGGAGAACCTCGAAACGCTTGCAGTAGGCGAACCGGACGATCGAACGGCCCTCCTCGGCGTGGTCGTAGAAGACCCGGTTGGGCACCGCCACCACCCCGCAACGTCCGGGAAGGTCCCGGCAGAAGTCCATCCCGTCGTCGTAGCCCACCGACCGGACGTCGGCGGTGAGGTAGTAGGTGCCCGAGGCTCCGTAGACCTCCAGACCGGCAGCGGTCAGGCCCGTCGAGACCAGGTCCCGCTTGGCGCAGAGGTCTGCGGCCAGGCCATCGAAGTAGTCGTCGCCCAGGTTCAGCGCCGTCACCATGGCCCGCTGGAACGGCGCACCGCTGGTGAAGGAGAGATGCTGCTTGACGGTGTGGACTGCATCTATCAGGTCGGTCGGTCCGTGGGCCCAGCCGACCTTCCAGCCGGTCAGGCCATACGTCTTGCCGCCGGACGAGATCGTCACGGTGCGCTCCGCCATACCCGGCAGGGTGGCCAGGGGGACATGCCTCGTCCCGTCGTAGGTCATGTGCTCGTAGACCTCGTCGGTCACGACGAGCAGGTCGTGGCGGATCGCCAGTCGGGCGATCACCTCGAGTTCCTCCGGGGAGAAGACCTTTCCCGTCGGGTTGTGCGGCGAGTTGAGCAGGATCAGGCGGGTCCCGGGACCGATGGCCCCCGCCAGGTCGGCTTCGTCGAAGGTGTAGTCGGGAGCACGGAGGGTGACCGCCCGGCGTACCCCGCCGGCCAGGGCGATGACCGCTGCGTAGAGGTCGAAGTAGGGCTCGAATACGACGACCTCGTCGCCCTCGGAGACCAGCGCCATGATCGCCGCCCCGATGGCCTCGGAAGCCCCGGTCGAGACCATCACGTCAGCCGGGTCCACCTCCTGGCCATAGAACCGGGCCTGGTGGTCGGACACGGCCTGGCGGAGTTCCGGAATGCCACGGTCCGGCGGGTACTGGTTGTGACCCGCACGGATGGCCGCCACAGCGGCCTCGAGCACCTCAGGCGGACCGTCTGTGTCCGGGAAGCCCTGGCCCAGGTTGATGGCCCCGGTGCTGACGGCCAGCGTCGACATCTCAGCGAAGATCGAGAGCCGGTGGCCCTGCATCCTGGAGACCAGGTACGGATTGGGAGAGCTCATGGCGAGCGACGCTAGCGGCCACCCGCCACCGGTCGGATCAGGCGGCGTTGATGGCCGACCAGACCTTCTCAGGTGTCATTGGCATATCCAGGTGGCGGATTCCCCACGGCGACAGTGCGTCGATCACGGCGCTCTGCACAGCGGCCGTCGAACCGATGCTCCCCGACTCGCCGATGCCCTTGGCACCCAACGGGTTCCTGGGCGTCAACGTCTCCATGAAGCTCCGCTCGTAGCTGGGCACCTCCATGGTCGACAC
>Ga0209554_1003220_pt1 | contig 10631 bp, 7 predicted proteins | sample MarorgKNORR_S2LV_5_FD_188221 | JGI IMG/M metagenome (GOLD analysis project Ga0209554, IMG submission 188221) | Marine microbial communities from the Southern Atlantic Ocean, analyzing organic carbon cycling - Bottom_A/KNORR_S2/LV (SPAdes) (version 2) | ecosystem: Environmental > Aquatic > Marine... | reverse complement strand
GTAAATATTATACTTATTTCTGTAATGTTTTTTAAATATTTTTTGTGGATATATAATTTTATGTTTACCGATAAGTTGATTAATATCCTCCCAATTATGGTATAGTTTTACAGATTTGGCAGCTACAAAAGCCGCTCCAAGTGATGAGCCTTCAATATTATTGTAAATCTTAATAGGCTTTTGGATAATATTGGATGTTATTTGCATCCAAATATCACTTTTAGATCCTCCATCAGAAGCAATAATATTTTTTATCGGTAATTTTTTTTCATTTAAAATATCTAAATGGTGATTAAAACCAAAACTCACTGATTCAAGAAATGCAATCCATAAATCATAAATTGTGTTATTTAAACCTAATCCTGATATAGTTCCTTTTGCATCAACATCATGAATTGGTGTTTTTTCCCCTAAAAAGTAAGGTAATACAACTATTTTATTATTGATTATGTCAGTTCTAGATGATTTTTTATCCAAATAACTATGAATATTGGTATTTAATTTTTTAGAATGAGCATAAAAATTATCTATAAACCAGTTTAATAAACTTCCAGAGGTTGCCATACATCCATTTGGCATGAAAAGATCAGGTATAATATGATAATCAAGAAAAAGCCTCTGATCATCAATAGGTTTATTGGTTGCAATTAGTATATCTCCAGCACCCCCAAATTTTAAAAGTACATCCCCGCTTTTTTTAATGCCTGCAGAAAAAGCAGAAACTACATGATCGGCACATCCAGCAATAACCTTTACATTGTTTCTAAGCGACAATTCTTTCGCCAATTTTTCAGATATATTACCTAGAATTTGATCGGAAGAAAAAATCTTAGGGAGCATAGACAGTTTGATTGACCCTAATTTTACTAAGTCACTTGTAAATTTTTTCATTTTGAAATCCATTAAACCAGACTCAAGTGCCCAATTATGCTCTATGGAATATTTGCCAGTTAATTTAAAATTAATAAAATCGTAGGAACCACACACTGTATGAATTTTTTTAAAATTACTTTTTTCATTTTGTTTAAGCCATAATAATTTGGGTGCAATTAATTGCTGATTAACCCCACATTTAGTTTTTTTAACAAACCATTTTTGAATTTTATAATTAAAGAGTTGCTTGATTTGTTTTCCAGTTCTGCCATCACTTTGTTGGATGCTATTACGTATAACTTTACCGTTTTTATCCAAAATAACTAGTGCTGGTAGCATACCAGTTGTACCTAGTGCGATTATTTTTTTCTTTTTTAATTTTGAATATTGTATTAGTTTAATGAGGATTTTTTTTGTATTACTCCACCATTGGTTTGGATTTTCCTCTGCCCATCCTACCTTTGGAGAAAATAGATCCACCTTCAAAGAAACTTTTTTAAGAATTTTGTTTGTTTTGGTATCTAACAGAATACCTATGGTTGATGTAGTGCCTATATCAATACCTACCACACAAGACATCAATAATTATTTTCTAATCTTATTGACTTTATCCATAAATTTTTTAACCCTATCAGGATCAATATTATTCCAAGTATTTCCATCATATTTTAATGAAGAGCCGATTACACATCCATCCGCGACTGACAACATTTCCTCAACATTTTCTATCTTAACTCCAGTATTGGCAAATACTGGAACATCTTTTATTCTTTTTTTTGTTTCCTGTAATTCTTGTAGATTAACCGACTTACTTGTAATCGCACCTGAAACACAAATTGCATCAGCTAATGAGGAAAAATAAGCACTCTCAGCTTTTTCTGCTGTAGATCTCGTTCCTAGAGGTGAGGCAAATTCAGCATTTACATTAAATAATAATTTCATATCTTTTCTATGAAGATTAGTTCTCAATCTGACAGCTTCAGCAGCTTTAGGTTCCCATAATCCCATGTCTGAATCATAAACGCCAGTGAAAACTTCTCTAACAAAATTTGCATTACAAATAGATCCAAGGGCCACAGTTGCTACAGGATCCCATAAGTAGTTCACACCAAAAGGAATTTTAATTTTATTTTTAATAAGACCTATTACATATGCCATAGCTGATAGAGTTTCATTTGATGCTTTTAATAAATATGGTCTGTCCCCCTCATTCCCAAACATAACAGCATCAATTCCATTATTTTGCAAAGAGTCCAAGTCTGAAGAAATAGAATTTACAATTTTTGATAAATTTTTATCATCATCAAAATTTGGTGTACCAGGAAGCGGGGGAAAATGCACCATACCAATAATAATCTTATTTTTTTTCATTAATTCTTTCATAAAAATTATTCTCCTAATATTTTTTCAGTTTTAGAATCAAAATATAACATTTTTTTTAAATCTATATAAATATTTATATTTTCACCAGATTTATATTTATAAGTTGTGTCAGTTCTTAGGTATAGCGAATCATTTGTGGAGTTAAACTTTACACATAGTATATTCTCATGACCCAAATTTTCAACAACTTCAATTTTTGATTCAATCAAAAGCGTATCAGATCTTTCTTCTAAATATATATGTTCAGGTCTGATAGAAAAAAAAATTTGATTGTGATTAAGTTTAAAATTTAAATGATTTCTATTAATTCTTTTGTTAAAAATCTTTAAAATAATTCCATTTTCTTTTACGGTAATGTCACTTTTAAGAATATTATTTATAGGATTGGCTAAAAAATTTGCAACAAAAACACAATTAGGTTTATTATAAATAGTATCTGGTGATCCTATTTGTAATATATGACCTTTGTTCATTATACAAATTTTACTTGCCATCGTCATGGCTTCAACTTGATCGTGAGTTACATAAATAAAAGTCGCTTTTAATCTTTTTTGGATTTGAATTAGTTCAGTTCTCATTAAAGCTCTAAGTCTAGCATCTAAATTTGAGAGAGGTTCATCTAAAAGAAAAGCTTTTGGATTTCTAACAAGAGCACGGCCAAGTGCCACACGTTGCCTTTGTCCGCCAGATAATTCAGATGGTTTTCTTTCTAAAATGTCTTCAATTTTTAATAGTTTTGATACTTCATCTATCTTGCTATTAATATAATTCTTGGAGAATTTTTTTAATCGCAATGAAAAAGATAAATTTTTTTTAACATTCATATGAGGATATAGAGCATAATTTTGGAAAACGATTGCTAAATCTCTATCCTTAGGGTCTAAATTTGTAATATCTTTATTATCAAGATATATTTTTCCATTTGAGGCTGTCTCAAGACCCCCTATGAGTCTTAAGGTTGTGGATTTGCCACAGCCTGAGGGGCCTAATAGTACAAAAAAATCTTGTTCATCAATGGCAAAATTAATTTTTTTTACTGCTTCAATATTTTTTTGATATTTTTTTGATAAATTTTCAACAACGATTTTTTTCATCCTAATCCAATCGGTCCATATATCTAAACAAAGGAATTGTAATAATTATTATAATTAAAAGTAAAATGGATGACATTGCCGCAGCTTCACCGAGATTCAAACTAATAAAAGCGGATCTATAAATATAATAACTAATTAAATCTGTTGAATCACCTGGTCCCCCCTTAGTCATTATATAAATTAAATCATATGTTTTAATCGCAAAGATCAGTCGTATTAATACAGTTATAACAATCACAGGTCGCATATATGGTAAGGTTATATGTAAAAAACAATCAATTATATTTGCGCCATCAGTTTTAGCTGCTTCATAAGGTTCTTTTGGAATTGCAGAAAGTCCTGCCAATAAAAGAATAATCATAAAAGATACCTGATGCCAAATATCAACGAAAATAATTGTTGTAAATGCCATGTGAGGATCACCAAGCCAATTTACTTCTCCTATACCGAATAAACTTAACAAGAAATTTAATATTCCTAATTGTGGATGTAAAAACATTCTCCAAATTAATCCAACGACTATAGGATTAATTAATAAAGGTAATAATAGAATAAAATAATATACTGTTTTAAATTTATTAATAGAATTCAACAATAAGGCAATAAAAAAACCTAATATAAATTCAAAAAAAACTACTAAAATTACAAAAAAAAAAGTTACAAGAATGGAATTTATAAGACGTTCATTTTTCAAAGAATTTATGTAGTTTTCAATTCCAATAAAGTTGTTAAAAGATTTGTTAATGAGTGTATAGTCAAAAAAACTTGATACTATAGCAAAAGTAATTGGAAATAATATAACCGCTAATATAATTATAAAAGTAGGGGCTACAAGAATATATCCGAAGCCCCTATCAGCCAGTTCTAAGTTTTTATTCACGTCTTATTATTTATAAAGACCATCCTTTTTAGCTAATGCTTCTAGTTCTGAATTCATACTTGCTAGAGCATCATCTATACTTTTTTCACCTATTATCGCTTTAGAAAGTTCTGTTCCCATAATCTCTACAAATTGCGGAGTATAAGTGAAAACCGGGAAATTTTTTGCAGTAGCTAGAATATTCTTCAAAGCACCATAATGAGGATATTTAGCTAAAACCTCAGGATTATTAAACGCATCACTTCTAGTTGGTGCACCCCCCATTAATGCTCTTTTAGCAACTATCTCAGGTGACTCAACCCATTTAATGAACTCCCAAGCTGCATCTGCATTTGGACTTGATGTTGGAATTGCCCAACCCCAAGCACCATTTAAACTGCCATTATTAGGAACAGGTGCTAACGCCATTTTACCAACGACACCAGATTGACTTGCATCCTCATAAGAAGGCATAAACCAATTATAAGTTATATAGCTGTAAGCTTGACCTTGTGCAGCAACGTTAAATGCTTCATCAAAACCAAAGGCAGCAGCCCCAGTTGGCCCATGGTTATTCAAATTATGGATATAATCAGCAAGGGCATTTTTTGCAGCATCTGAAGTTAGTTCTCCATGCCAATTTTCATCATGAAATCTTCCTCCATTAGCATAAAGATAATTGGACCATTCCATTGCAACTGGATCAGCTTTTGAGCCCTGATTTACAACACCATACTTAGTTCCATTACCAGTAAAATAAGATACCTGATTCATATACTCGTCCCAACTAGTAGGTTCTTTTAAATCCATGCCATATTTTGATTTAAATCCAGCTTGGTGAGTAGCATCAGCTACCAAGTCTTTTCTATATGTTAAGCCCATTGCGTAATTATAAAATGGTAACATATAAGTAGTACCCTCTACTTTTCCTACAAGTTCCATCATAGAGTCAAAGTAGACTGATGTGTCAAAACTGTCCTTTTCAATGTAATCATCTAATGGAATCATCCAACCGGCTAAAGCAAATTCACCAACCCAGTAAAAGTCAACTGGCATAAAATCAATGCTTCCAGTTGAAGCAGTTAAAGATGGGATCATCTTTGGATGCATTTCACCGTATCCCATTATCTCAAATTCAACATCTATTCCTGTCTTAGCTTTGAAATCAGGAAGTAATTCTTGAATAAACAATGTATCCGGAACATTTTCCATGATTGCATTAAGAGTAACCGCTTTGGCACTAAAAGAAAAAATCGATATTAAAGAAATCAATAATAATGATTTAACAATTTTCATATTACCTCCATTTATTAATTGTTTTATGAAGTATCATAAGTAAAAATAAAGAATAGTTCTAAATAAAATATATTGAGTTTAAGCTAGCCAATTTCTTTTACAAATACCTAAAAATGTGGATAATTTATCTGACAATTAGTTGAGGAGGTTACAATTATGAAAAATTCATTTTCATTTTTTAGAAACCTACTAAGATTATTGATTTTTTTACTGTTAGATTTATCTAAAGCATTTTTGACAACTATATTATTTGATTGCTCCAAGAGATAAACCTTTAATTAAATATTTCTTTAAAAAAGGTAAAATTAAAAAAGCAGGAGCTACCGTTAATGTAGTTGCTGCTGCTAATAGTGCAATTTCAACTCCTCTATGAGTGCTAAGGGTTGAAAGTCCAATTGGTAAAGTAGACGTACCTTTGCCAGATAAAATTAGTACAAAAATAAATTCATTCCAGCTTAATATAAAACCTAATAATCCAGCAGCTATAAGTCCCGGGGCAATTAAAGGAATAGAAACAAGGTATAATGCTTGAAACCTTGTTGCACCTTCAGATCTTGCAGCTGACTCTAAAATAAAAATATCACGTGAATAAAAAGAAATTAACATCCAAGATAAAAATGGGAGAATTATAGTAGTGTGGGCAATTATAAGTCCTAAATATGAATTTAATAAATTTAAACTTAAATAAATACTAAACAACGGTAATACAATTATGATAGGTGGTATCATTTGAGTTGATAGGAGTAAAAGTCTTAATGGCTTACCTCCAGTATTAAATCTAGCAAAAGAGTAAGCAATAATCGCAGCTAGAGGTAAAGAGATAAAGGTTGTCGCAATTGCTATAACAAAACTATTTAAAAAATACGTATCAAAAGGATATTTAGAAAAAATTTCAATATAATTGTTAACAATTAATGGCGAGAATTCCGGTGGAATTTTATAAGCATGGAGTTTATCTGTAAAACTATTTCTAAATATCCATAATAAAGGAAGTAAAATAATTAATGAGAATATTATTAAAACTAGATGGGCTAAAAAATTGAAAAATTTTTTTTTCATAATTATATAATTATGTTGTATATACACCGCCAGTTACATTGATTGCTTGGCCAGTCATAAAATCAGATTGTTTGCTGGCTAAAAATAAAACTACTTTAGCAACATCTATTGGCTCTTCGAGTCTTCCTAAGGGAGTTTGTGATATATATTCTTGTATTACCTCTTCTTTAGTTAAGGATCTTAATTTTGCTTCCCATGCGACCTCTCTTTCTTGCATTGATGTTTTAACAAAACCAGGACAAACTGCATTAATTCTAATCCCATATTTTGCTGTTTCTCTTGCAGCAGCTTGAGTAAAGCCTACAACAGCAAATTTACTAGCTGAATAATGAGCCAATAACGGTGCACCTACTTTAGATGCTAGGGAGGCTGTATTAACTATCCTTCCTTTTATTCTTTTGCTTTTAAAATGCTTTATAGCTTCTTGGTTGCAAAGAAACGTTCCTTTGGCATTCACATCCATATTGAAGTCCCATTCTTCCTCAGATAAATCTTCTACATAATTCATTGTAGATACGCCCGCATTAGAGATTAATATTTCAAAATTACCAATTGCACTATTGATTGTTTTAAACACCTTATGAATTTCAGACTTATCAGTGACATCTAATTGATAACACAAACTTTTATTAACACACTCCTTGGATGTTTTTTTTGCAGATTCTAGGTTTTTATCTGTAATGCATACAATTGCATCATTTGCAGAAAAAAGCTTAGCAATTGATCTGCCAATACCACTACCTCCTCCTGTAATTACAACTACTGTTTTTTTAAACATTTTTCCGCATGTTCTTTATATAAAAATAATTAATATTTTTTGATTTGATTGAATTATTTCTAAAATCATATTTTCCAAACTTTGGCTATATTTATAATAAAAACGAGTAGATGTTTCATAGAAAATTAGCTTATTTACTATTAATAAACCAACGCACTTAAGACTTCTATCATAAATATTTTTTTATCTGATAGTAACATTATATAGTTTTAAATATATAAATCTGACTTTATTAGAAGATTTTTCATTATTTTATCTTATTCTTAATCTACTCAAAAGTTGATCAAATATGCATGAATTGTAATGAAAATGGTGTGAAATAGTAAGAAGGGAATTTTCCCTTCTTACAAGTTTTAAAAAAAAGTAGATCTAACAGTAGAATAATTAATCTCTGATCATGTAAGCTGTCACTCCAATTTCAACTTTATCAGTACCTAGCTTTTCGGCTTCTTCACTAATTCTAATTCCTATAGTTTTTTTCATTGTGTACCAAGCTATAAAAGACACAAGAAATACAAAAACATTTACAGATGCAATTCCTATTAATTGTGATCCCAAAGAGGCATCAGGATTAGAAAGTACCACGGCAAGTGTTCCCCAGATACCTGCAAATAAATGAACCGGGATAGCACCCACCACATCATCAATTTTTATCTTAATAAGCAGCTGGGATCCAAACACAACAATGGCACCGCCAATTCCGCCTATAACAATAGCCAGGAAAGGTGATGGCAAAAGGGGTTCCGCTGTAATCGCAACAAGACCGCCCAGAGCTCCGTTCAGCATCTGAATAACATCTGTTTTGCCAAAAACAAGCCGTGTCAATGCTGCTGCAATAGCAACACCGGCGCATGCGGCAAGATTCGTATTGATGAAGATTGTGCCAATGGCAGTGGCATCTTCAAATGAAGCTAACGCTAGTTGCGATCCACCGTTAAATCCAAACCATCCCAGCCACAAAACAAATACCCCTAAAGTGGCAAGTGGTATGGAAGATGCTGCATAGGGCTCCATTGGTTTTGCTTTTCCATTTGTAAAGCGATTCAAGCGAGGGCCAAGCACAATGGCTCCTGCCAAAGCAGCAGAACCACCGGCACTGTGAACCAAAGTAGATCCCGCAAAATCAGAAAAACCCACAGTGGAAAGAAAGCCGCCTCCCCATTGCCATCCCATTTCAATTGGATAAATTATGCCGGCAAGTATCGCCGCAAAGATAAAGAATGGCCAAATTTTTATTCTCTCAGCCAGGGTTCCCGATACAATCGATACGGTAGTGGCACAAAAAACCATTTGGAAAAACCAGTCAGATCCATCGGAATATCCTGTTGCCAATGTGCTAGCATCACTCCAGGGAATAAAAGATCCGATAAAACCACCTTCCGGAATACCGTAAGCTAAGTTGTAACCACACAACCAAAACATTAACCCTGCAATGGCGTATAAACCGATATTTTTTGCGGCAATGGTTGAGACACTTTTTGATGTCACCAAACCAGATTCCAGCATGCAGAAACCTGCCGCCATCCACATAACAAGAAAACCCATGACTAAAAACAGAAAAGTATTGAGAACATAGGCTGTTTCTTCTGATACTTCTGCTCTTGCCACAGACGTTAGTAATAATACACTTATGAGTGTACCAATAAAATATATTTTTTGTTTAGGCATATAACCTCCATAAAGATTCTACTCCTCATCACTACTCATTAGCGATGAGTTATTTTCATGCGTAGCTATGGAAATTATATATAAGATCCGCGTTCCTTCGGCTTGTGCCTACTTCCGATCCCCCCAAGAGGATTGAACGATTTTATAACTTTGCATGCGTTCCTTCGACTTGCGTCTACTTCCGTCCTATAGGTTTATGAAACCTAAAGGATGAACGATTGATGGAATCTAATACTATAAATAATAATTAAAAGAAATTTTAAATCATTTTAGTTATGCAATTAATGCATAGTAAAAAAATTTAAATAATCACAAATACCTACCACCAACCACGAGGAATGTTGAGCGTTCTTTGGCACAGTAGCACAGTTGTTTTTATTCTCTGGCTTTGTTGCTAAATGTGACAACAGAAGTTAAAAATATATAATAAAGCTTGACAGCAAGATTACAAATAAAACTTTATTAATAATTTTAACTTGTTTACTGTTTAACCCAAATTGGAGAAGACCAAGCTCTATGACCATTATGTTGAACTACTTCAACTCTATATCTATCTGTTTCATATAATGGATTATTGTCTACAATTTTTTTGTTTAAGAATAATTCATTAATATTATTAAATGGACCTATTTTAATTAATTCATTTAGCCATTTATTGGGATATATTACTTTACTTCCACTTTTGATAATTTCTCTTATTTTAATTTGATAATTTCTATCATTAATTGATAAATTTATTTTTGACATTACATCACCTTTAATTTTAAAATTTATTGATTGGTAGCCGGGATCTTTTAAAGAATAATTACCAGATGTAATAGATGTAAATTTAAATGAATGATTATCAATAATTTCACACTTATGAGGAAGATCTATGACATTAAGATAGTTTTGTTTTTTTTGATCAGGATCGAGTTTTGGAATACCTCTAAAACAGGAGTCTAATCTAGTTATTGTGCCATTTAATAAAATAACTTTTCCATTCCATTTAATTATTTTATTTTTTCTACCCCAACCCCAAGATAACCTAATACTTCCTTGGATCAATTCACTATCGGTATTTTGAGAATTAGAATATAATAACTTAAAAATCATATCATTTTTAAATAATATGACATGAGAAATTGAACTCATTGAATTAACTTTAATTTTAATTATTCTTTTTTTACAATTTTTTATTTCACTTCCCATTTCTTGATCGTTAATTGTAAAACGAAGATTAATTTTATCACCAGTTAATGCATATACATTCCTTTTTTTAAATGCTTTCCAAATTTCTTCTTTTGTATTCTTTTTTGCAATGGCAGCTATCATTCCATCTCCATAACTTCCAGGATATCCTCCATGATGGTCAGTACTGCCAATGACTCCAAATTTAAAATTTTTTCTCCATCCAAATTCTGCTGTCCCAATACCGCTTAGAGTTCCCATATCATGCAACATTGGAGAAGAGTTTTTTTCATCGATTGAACATCCATGCATTGAAAAAACTTCAACAAAAGGAGATAATTTTGAATTAAAAAATTTCCAGTTAATACCCCTATTTCCCTCTCCATAGCCAATATGGTGAGGAATTATTAAATTATCATTGTTTAATTTATTCTTTAAATTTTTTATGTTT
>Ga0209554_1003218_pt1 | contig 10644 bp, 6 predicted proteins | sample MarorgKNORR_S2LV_5_FD_188221 | JGI IMG/M metagenome (GOLD analysis project Ga0209554, IMG submission 188221) | Marine microbial communities from the Southern Atlantic Ocean, analyzing organic carbon cycling - Bottom_A/KNORR_S2/LV (SPAdes) (version 2) | ecosystem: Environmental > Aquatic > Marine... | reverse complement strand
GCACCGGCCCTATGGCTTGTTCTAAAAGACTACCAGAAAGCAAGATTGCATACCCTGTTCAATCCGGAACTGGACCCGTTAGGCGCAGGTTATCATTCGATTCAATCTAAAATTGCTATCGGATCAGGAGGGTTCTGGGGTAAAGGATTATTCGCCGGCACTCAAAGTCGGCTCAACTTTCTACCGGAAAAACATACAGACTTTATTTTTTCCGTCTTCGCGGAAGAAACCGGATTCATTGGTGTGATTCTTCTCATGTCTTTATTTGTGTTTATCATTTTAAAAGGATTGAATATTGCCTTCCGCGCCGCCGATCGTTTCGGGTTTTTCCTTGCACTCGGTCTTATCATTTCCATCGCCTTTTATGTTATTTTTAATGTCGGCATGACCATCGGCATCTTCCCCATCACCGGCATTCCCCTGCCTTTTGTGAGTTATGGCGGCTCATCCCTCATCACCAATTTTTTCGCCATTGGCTTACTGCTGAACATAGAAATGCGCCGCACAATACATTAAACGGCAAACCACCGCCAGCGTGACGCTGGACTCTAAAGGTCGGTGCCCATAAAGCCAGAGGATGTCTTCAAGCCTTTTACTATAGGCTCGCTAACATTGCGACCCTCGTTAGAGGGCGGGAGGCGACAGGTCTATTCTATTACAGCTAGACAATCACTCTAAAGCCTTTAACAATACCTCCGCTTTTAATCAGGCTGTGTAGTGTTTAGCGTGTTATAATTTCTTAATCCATAATAAGGAAAGTTTTTATGTCCTCTGAGATATATATCAATTCAAACCAGCGGGAAATCCGGGTTGCCCTGATGGAAAGTAACCTGTTGGTCGAATTGTTCATTGAGCATAACGCCCATAAGGGAATTGTTGGCAATATTTACAAAGGCAAAGTGACAAAAATTCTTCCGGGAATGCAGGTCGCCTTTGTTGATGTTGGACTCGAAAAAGCCGGGTTCCTTTATGTCGGCGACATCGATGTAAAAGACATGCTTGGCCTTGAAGATGATGCACTGGACCCCCCGCCTCTTGTTGAGGAAGACAAAGACCATCCTTTCGAAGGCAAACCGGGCCGCCCCAACCATGATGTGAAAATTCAGGACATGCTCCATGAAGGCCAGGAGATCCTGGTGCAGGTTGCGAAAAATCCTTTAGGCGCCAAGGGCGCACGCATCACCAACTACATCACGCTTCCTGGGCGACATGTGGTTTACATGCCTACGATCAACCATATAAGTGTTTCCCGACGCATCGAGGATGAAACAGAAAAAGAGCGTTTAAAGCAACTCATCAGCGAAGTTGGCAATGAGGGCGAGGGTTATATTGTGCGCACAGCGGGTCAGGATGCACTGAGGTCTGATTTTGAATCGGATGTCAGTTTTCTCCATCGCCTGTGGGAGAACCTGAAAAAAAATTCTGAAGACGTCAGCGCACCGTATCTCGTCTACGAAGACCTCAACCTTATTTTCAGATCCATCCGCGATCTGTTTGCCAAAGATACCGAGCGGCTGGTTATTGACTCGAAATCAGACTTCAATAAATGTTTGGACTTTTGCGCAACTTACCTGCCGCATCTATCCGATAAAATCGAATTGTATAAAGACCCGATGCCCATCTTCGATCATTATGGTGTCGAGTTGGATATCAACCGCGCCTTGGGCCGCACCATCTGGCTGAAATCGGGAGGCTACATTATTATTGACCAAACCGAAGCGCTGGTTGCTATTGATGTCAACACGGGAAAATATGTGGGACACAGCGATCCGGAAGATACGATTCTCAAGACCAACCTCGAAGCATTGAAAGAAGTAGTCTACCAGCTACGCCTGAGAAATATTGGCGGCATCATCATTGTCGATTTCATTGACATGGCCAACGAAGAAAGCAAAGAGATCGTGTCAAATGCCCTGAAACAAGCGCTAAAGAGCGATCGTTCACGTACCCGCATCTTGAAAATTTCAGAACTCGGCCTGGTGGAAATGACCCGCAAACGCGTTCGCGAAAGCCTGGTACAAACCTTATGCGACCCTTGTGATTATTGCGATGGCAAAGGCTATATTAAAAGTCCTTCTACCGTCTGCTATGAAATCATCCGCGAAATTCAACGCAGAGGCACCGACAACATCACCAATAAAAAATTGGAAATAAAAGTGCATCCCAGCATCTACGATATGTTATTTGAAGAGGAAAGTGGATTGCTCGAAGAAATGGAGAAACAAAATAATCTAGAAATCACGTTTAACGTCAACCCAAAACTGCATCGCGAAAAATACTATATCGAAACTTCATGAAAAAAATCGGTCATCATTCATCCACACCTTCTTTGAAAATTGGCCTTGCCATAATAGTTTTGGCCCTGTTTTTTTCAGGATGCGGATCGGTCGGCAAAAATTTTGATGAGTCGCTTTATGCCAACATTGCAAAAGGGACAACCACCCACAAAGAGATTCAGGCTATGTTTGGCGCGCCGTTTAAAAAAGGCATCCAAAATGGAAACCGCGTTTGGACCTACGAATACAACTACGTTAACGCCTTCGGCTCAGATATCATCAAGGACATGATTATCGTCTTCGAGAAAAATGGCGTGGTCAAATCTCACCAGTTGATGACCAACACCCCCAAGTAATCCCTTTAAACAAATGCTAGGTTTTTCTTCAACGCAGTCGCGCACCCTGCATTTGACATGGATCGCGTTTTTTCTGACCTTTGTTGCGTGGTTTAATATGGCCCCGTTCAACACCACCATCATGCACCAACTGGGACTGACGCAAGCTGAAATAAATATTTTGATGATTTGTAATGTGGTTCTCACCATCCCGGCACGCATCGTCATCGGTTCTTTGACCGACCAATATGGCCCACAAAAAGTTTTTAGCGGGCTGCTGCTTTTTTCCGGAATGCTTTGCATTGCCTTTGCTCTTTGTCAAAGTTTTTCGGGCTTACTGATCAATCGCATGTTGATGGGAATTGTCGGCGGCGGATTCGTGGTCGGTATAAAAATGATCGCCGAATGGTTTCCCGATAAAAGAATGGGCATGGCCCAGGGAATCTATGCGGGCTGGGGGAACTTTGGTGCCGCCGCAGCGGCCTTCTCCCTGCCTCTCATCGCCCTGCCCTTTGCCATCGACTTCGGCTGGAGAATCGCCACCGCTTTTTCAGGCGTTCTTTGCATTGCCTGGGCCTATATTTATTTACGATTCTGTCCCGACATTCCGGAAAGAAGTCGTGATTTTGAAATGGCAATACACGGTGCCATCGAAGTTTATTCAAAAAAAGATATAGTCTTGCAATCCCTTGTCCTGCTACCCATTTACGGAGCTCTGGCACTTTTTGTCTGGAAACTATCCGGTAATCCCTTCCTGTTAATTCCTTCTTCCCTGTCGTGGATATTGATGGCGGGTCTTGCAGGAATTTTTACGGTTCAGGTGTTCCGCTGCTGGCAGATCAATTTACCCCACATTAAAAAGGAACTGTCCGAGGACGAAAAGTATCCCTTCAGCCAGATCGCTATATTGAGCCTTGTCTATTCGCTTACTTTCGGTTCTGAGTTGGCTATCGTTTCCATTTTTCCACAGTTTCTCGAGACGACCTTCTCTCTTTCAGTCGGCTTGGCGGGAGTACTGGGAGCCAGCTATGCTTTTATGAACCTGATAGCTCGCCCCGCTGGCGGTTGGGTTTCTGATCGCTTCGGTCGCAGGCGAACTCTTTTTGTCCTCATACTGGGAGGCATGGTGAGCCACGGGTTCATTGGAGAAATAAATTCCGACTGGCAACTTACCAACGTCATCGCTCTTGTTTTAGTCGGCTCCATTTTCTTTAAAGCCGGCAACGGTGCCTGTTTCGCAGCCGTTCCTTTAATCAAAAAAAACCTGACAGGCAAAATGGCCGGATTGGCAGGAGCTTATGGCACGGTCGGGGCGGTTTGTTTTCTCACCCTTTATAGTTTCGTGTCACCCCAGGTGTTTTTTAAAATTATCGCCGCTTACGCTTTTCTGGTATTCTTGGCCCTGTTTTTCTTAAAGAAATTCCCTTCATCACATAAAATAAATAACTAAAGGAGCAACTTTTCAAATGGGATTCACCTGCGGCCTCGTCGGCCTTCCCAATGCGGGAAAATCAACCCTGTTCGGCGCCTTGACACGCACCAAAGCCCAGGCAGGAAATTACGCTTTCACCACCATCGAGCCGAACAGTGGCATCGTCCCTGTTCCTGATAAACGCCTCGACACCATCACCCACTACATTAAGACTAAAAAAATCGTTCCCACAACGATGGAGTTTGTCGACATCGCGGGACTGATTAAAGGTGCCTCCAAGGGCGAAGGATTGGGCAATAAATTTCTTGGCCATATTCGCGAGGTCGATGCAATCGCTCATGTTGTGCGTTGTTTTGAAGACAGCAATGTGCCGCATGTGAGCGATATCATCGATCCGTCCGAAGATATTGACACGATCAATACTGAATTGATGATTGCAGATATGGAATCACTGGAACGAAGAAAAACAAAAATAGAAAAACTTGCAAAATCCGGTGACAAGGAAGCCCGCATGCAATTGGCAGTGGTCACAAAACTGATCAAAAGCATTGACGAAAATTGCCCCGCCCGAGCGATTACCGATTTTTCGGATGATGAGAAAAAGTTTGTCAAAAGTCTGACTCTTTTAAGCGCGAAACCGGTTCTCTATATCTGCAATGTTATGGATCCGGGAGACACCAAAAGTGAGTTGGTGCAAAAAGTAAAAGAGATCGCTAAACAGGATGGCTCTGTCGTGGTCGCGCTTGCAGGAAAAATTGAAGGCGAGATCATGGAGATTGAGGATCTGGAAGAACAACAAATGTTTATGGAAGAAATGGGACTCAACGAAACTGGACTCGACCGCATGATTGCTGCCGGATATGGGCTGCTGGAACTTGCCACCTTTTTCACAGCGGGGGAAAAAGAAACCCGCGCCTGGACGATTCCAAAAAACTCCAAGGCTCCGCAAGCCGCGGGAGCCATTCATTCAGACTTTGAAAAAGGTTTTATCCGTGCCGAAGTGTATAGTCTGGAAGACTTGGAAAAATTCAAAACTGAAGCCGCGATCAAAGATGCAGGCAAACTGCGAGTCGAAGGCAAAGACTATGTTGTTCAGGATGGCGACATCATGCATTTTCGGTTTAATGTTTGACTGATCTTCCCCTCCTCGGGACTCAAGCTCGATCATCTGAGGGGGGGGATGGATTAATTATTGCCAAAACCAGCAATATTTTCCATCCAAGGTCAGGCTATTTTCCCCACCCCGGTACCAGGCAGCGCGGCGGCTTATCTTGCAAAGCATCCAAAACATTATCCGCCACAAGATCAGCCATTTTATTTCTTGTCTCATAGCTGGCACTTCCAATATGTGGAAGCAGCATCAGGTTTTCCAGTTCCGTCATGCCTTCTGACAATGCGGGTTCGTTTTCATAGACATCCAACGCGGCTCCTGCAATTCCTCCTTCTTTCAACGCTTCGACCAGAGCCTGATCGTCCACCACTTTACCGCGTGCGGTATGAATGAAGTAAGCAGTAGGTTTCATTACTAAAAACTGTTCTCTGCCGATCATATTTTTTGTTTGCTCTGTGAGCGGGGTATGCACCGTGACAAAATCGGATTGCCGCAGCAGATCTTCCAACGATACATATTCTGCATTCAATGCCTTTTCCTTTTCCTCTGCCATTCGGTTACGATTAAAATAGAGGACTTTCATATTGAATCCGGCTGCCCGCCGAGCCACTGCCGAGCCTATCTCGCCACAACCAATCACTCCCAGAGTTTTGCCATAAACATCTCCTCCCAAATACATTTTTGCCGACCATCCTTTGAACCGGTTGTCGCGGGTAAACCGGTCTGCCGGAACAATATTTCGAGCGGCTCCCAGGATCATGGCCCAAGTCAGATCGGCAGTGGTTTCATGCAACACTCCAGGGGTATTGGTGACCCAGATTCTCTTGCCAGACGCATAGCCCACATCGATATTATTGAATCCGGCCCCAAAATTAGCAATGAGTTTTAAATTGGGACCTTTATCTATAATGGTCTGGTCGATTTTGTCCGATAAGTAAGTGACCATGGCCACACTTTCGGAGGCGATTTTTGCCAAATCCGAAGCAGAAGGAGCATTGTCCGTCTGATTGGTTCTCAAATCACAATGTGGACTTAATTTTTCTAACGCTTTTTCAGGAAACATATTAGTAACTGTGACGATAGGCTTCACTCTTAACCGTCCTTTCAAAAAATTATAAAAGAATCTGTGGTAAAATAAGAGTCTGATTTTAAAGGAAAAAGTGGTTTAATCCCATGAAAATTTTATTCCTCGTCCCACCCGAAACCATCTCCCTTGAGTCCTCTGTGCCAAAAGCACTTGAAGGCGGCAAGGGTTATTATCCCAAACTGGGGATGCTCTATGTCGCGGCTTATTATGAGCGCGAAACCGGCAACCGGCCCGACTTCATCGACTGCCCTCCTGAAAACGTTTCCCAGGAAGAATTGTTGCAGCGCGTAGATGAGATTCAACCGGACTTGGTCGCCATGAGCATCATGACTTTTAATCTGCTCGATGCGTTACACACAGCGCGGGTTTTGAAACAGCAACATCCTAACCTGAAAGTTTGCCTCGGCGGACCGCATGTTAATTTATATCCCAAAGAAACTTTACAGCAACCCGAAATTGATTACGTAGTATTTGGCGAAGGCGAAAAGATTTTTACCCGCTTGATTCAGGCTTTGGAAAAAGAAGACTCTTTAAATCCCATCAACGGAATCGGCTGGAAAGAAAACGGTGCGGATCACGTCAATCCGGCCGAAACTGAATTGCTCGACTTGAATGAACTGCCATTCCCGGCACGACATTTGGTTGATGTCACCAAGTACCAGCATATCATCGGTGAGGGCCGACAGTTTTTCACCATTCAAGCGACACGCGGTTGCCCGGCGGCTTGCTCGTTCTGCGATATTCGCAAAACCAAGTTTCGCATTCGCACTCCAGAAAACGTCGTCGACGAAGTGGAGCAACTGGAAAAAATGGGAGTCGATGATCTTTTCTTTGTAGACGATACCATCACCATCGACAAAAAAAATGTTCTCGCTATTTGCAATCTCATTGTCGAACGTGGCATTAAAATCCATTTCAAAATTTCTGCACGTGTCGACACCATCAACGAGGAGGTTGTCGCAGCGCTGAAACGGGCGGGATGTTATCGCATCCATTTCGGCATCGAGTCGGCGAACCTAAAGCATCTCAAATATTTGCAGAAGGGCCAGACTCCTGAAAAAATCGAGCGCGCCTGCAAAATGACACGCGATGCGGGAATCGGATTTTTCGCTTATATGATGATCGGCATTCCGCATGAGACGAAAGAAGAAATGTTTGAAACGGTGGACTTCGCTAAAAAACTGAAACCCGATTACGCGCAATTCTCAATCTGTACACCTTACCCGAAAGTGGAACTTTATTTCCAGATGCTGGAGGAGGGAATTGTTCCGAAAGATTATTGGCAGGAATTTGCGGAAAACCCATCTGCCGATTTCAAAATAAAATTCTGGAACAAAGATTTTACCGAAGAAGAGTTGCGTAAGATTCAGGACGAATGCCACGCCCGGTTCTATCGCAGTCCCACCTACCTGATGAAGCAGATCACCAAACTGAGATCGTGGTCCGACTTCACCGCCAAAGCCCGCATGGGAACCCGCATTCTCACCAACCGGCTGGGCATATAAAAATCAGTTGCGCGTACCCCCCCCTCTTTTATCTATTGATTTTATCCTCGGTAAAACCTATATTGGGGTATAGAACATTTTTATGAAAGCTCTAATGCGAAATAAAATTCTAACGGTCCTGTTATCGGCAATATTGTTAGTAACGTTTTCAAATGCCGCCTCTGCCATGTCTCATATGGACTCCATGGATTGCAGCATGAAAGTAAGTTGTAATAATTGTATTGCCCAGGCGGTACTGCAAAATTCCGATGAGAAAACAGATGACACCTTTTTCCCGCCATTTCAGCCAACAATAGACTTATATATCTCTCTTTCTATTGCCCCTGATAGTCCTCCTCCAAAAAATTGAGCTCCCCAATTTATAAAGTTATCACTAATTAAACAACTGGTTTTTCGGTAACGGTTTCTCTAAGCCAGGGACATGCATTGCTTATCTTCTCCTGCTTTCCGCAGAAAGATTAGCCGATCATTGCATCTCGAAATCCGGACCAAGGGGGTTGTATGAAAAAATATTTTCCTGGGTTTGTCGCCCTGATTCTAATTTTCTGCACAAGCTGGGCTTTTACAGACGAGGTCGAATATGAAATTAATATCGATTATAAAACCGTCAACCTGACGGGAAAAAATATCAAGGCGATGGCTCTCAACGGCTCCATTCCTGGTCCAACATTAAGGTTTCGGGAAGGAGATTTCGCAAAAATCAGTTTTCATAATGCGATGGACGTTGCCACCTCCGTTCATTGGCATGGAATTCTTTTACCTTACAGGCAGGATGGAGTTCCTTATGTCACCAATCCGCCGATTGAGCCGGGGGAAACAAAAATATTCCAATTTCCTATCAAACAATCGGGAACCTATTGGTTTCATTCCCACACCGGCTTGCAAGAACAACGTGGTGTTTATGGATCTATCGTTATCACTCCCAAAGAAGGAGAACGGGTTTCTTCGGATCGGGATGAGGTGATTGTTTTATCCGATTGGACCAATGAAGACCCGGACGAAGTCTTGCGAACTTTAAAAAGTGGCAGTGACTATTACAGTTTAAAAAAGGGTTCCATGCAAAACTTGTTGGGCGCGGCAAAAGAAGGTGCCCTCATGGATGTATTTAAACGCAGTCTAATGCGTATGCCTCCCATGGATATTTCCGATATAGCTTATGATGCTTTTTTAGCCAACGGGAAAATAGAAACACAAATCCCGGCCAAGGCTGGCGAAAGAGTGCGCCTGCGTTTTATCAATTCTGCTACCGCCACTTATTTCTATCTTCAATTTGCCGGTGGCCCGGTTCAAATTATTTCAGCGGACGGAATAGATGTCCAGCCGGTAAATGTAGATCGTTTGCTCATGACCATTGCCGAAACCTACGACCTCATCGTTACCGTTCCTGAGAATGGGTCGTATGAGTTACGAGCGACGGCTCAGGATGGCTCTGGACACACATCTATATTTATTGGAAGTGGCAAACGCATCTTTGCTCCCAATGTACCTAAACCCGACCTTTATAAAATGAAAATGTCCATGGGTCATGATGAGATGAAAATGAAGAGCATGGATTCAAAGAAAAAAATGCCTATGGATCACAGTAAAATGGAAATGAAGGGCATGCATTCAAAGATGAAAATGCCTAAGGGTAATAGTATGAATAAAATGATGGGCATGGTTTCAATGAATGCTGGAAGTGAGCGTCCATTGTCTCCCTACAATAAACTGCGCTCTATCGGCAAATCAACCTTACCCAAAAAAAATCCAAAGCGGGAAGTGGTGCTTACCTTAACGGGTGATATGGAACGTTATATCTGGTCTATAAATGGGGAAATCATTTCAGCCGATAACATGATAAAAATTCGCCATGGTGAGAATGTACGATTTGTACTTATCAACAAAACAATGATGCATCACCCGATGCATCTGCATGGACATTTCTTTCGTGTGATCAATGGTCAGGGTGATTACTCGCCTCTCAAGCACACCGTCGATGTCCCACCTTTGGCAACGCAAATCATCGAGTTTGAGGCGAATGAATACAACGACTGGTTCTTTCATTGCCATATCCTCTACCATGCAAAAGCCGGAATGGCACGGATCGTCAGCTATGAGGACAAAGAGCTGGACATGGATCTCAAAAAAATCCGCCCCAAACTCTATAAGGACTCGTGGTATCCCTCCATCATTGGAACGGCTCAATCTCACATGACGGATGGCGTAGCAGTATTCAGTAATTCCAAAAACCTTCTAAGTACAACATGGCAAGTCGGTTGGCAAAATGTTGACAAAACAGATTACGATGTCGAACTGGCCTACGATCGTTACTTCAACCGTTTCCTCAATGTATTCACGGGAATAAATATTACCAACGAATACGAGCGCGGCATTTTTGGAATGCGATATTTACTTCCGTTTAATATTGACAGTGTATTAAGGATAGATAGCGAGGGAGAGTTTCGCATAGAGCTGGCGCAAGGATTACAGTTAAGCAACCGTTTTGGAATTTTTGCAGATGTTGAATACGATACGGAAACAAAAGAAAATGAAAAATTATATCAGAATGATAATGATATAGTAGATGTAGGTATTGGAAGATCAAATGATCGCAAATACTTTTTTATATCTGCAAGTAGTTATAATACTAGTGACATATATTATTTTAGTGAATCAGATCCGGAAATAAGGCAATTTACTGAAAAAGTAGAAGGTCTAAAATATTCAGTAGATCATCATGAAGGATCTTTTTTGATTACTACAAATAAGGACAATAGTACTAATTTTAAAGTAATGAAAACAGATATTAATAATACGTCAATAGATAACTGGGAAGAGTTTATTGAATATAATGATTCCATTTTTATTACTGGACTAGAAGAGTTACAAAAATATATTCTACTTACATATAAGCAAAAT
>Ga0209554_1003214_pt1 | contig 10653 bp, 10 predicted proteins | sample MarorgKNORR_S2LV_5_FD_188221 | JGI IMG/M metagenome (GOLD analysis project Ga0209554, IMG submission 188221) | Marine microbial communities from the Southern Atlantic Ocean, analyzing organic carbon cycling - Bottom_A/KNORR_S2/LV (SPAdes) (version 2) | ecosystem: Environmental > Aquatic > Marine... | reverse complement strand
TGGCCAACTTGCTAACGTAGCTTCGGGTTGCTAGAATCTAGTTGTATCAATTCTCACGATACTGTTACTTATGTAACATAGGCCTAGGCGATATGGCGAACGCTGTCTCAACCCTTCCAGGACTAAACGCATAGACTTTCTGGTAGATTTTCAATGACTCCCATGAAACGCGCCGTCAGCCTGGCCCGCCAGGCCCTAGGCACCACCAGCCCCAATCCCGCCGTTGGAGCGGTGGTGGTTAAGGACGGCGTGGTGCTGGGCACCGGCCATACTCAACCTGCGGGAAGCCACCACGCCGAGATTGAAGCCCTGAGGTCGGCCGGAGACTCGTCCCGTGGAGCGACTCTCTACACTACCCTGGAACCATGTTGCCATTTCGGCCGCACTCCCCCTTGCACTCAAGCCATAATCTCCGCCGGGGTAGCCGAGGTTCTAGTGGCCGCGATCGACCCCAACCCTCGCGTCTCCGGTAAGGGAAAGACGGAATTGGAAGCCTCCGGCTTGCGGGTCGAGGTTGGAGAGGAAGCCGAGGCCGCCGGGGAACTGTACGAAGCCTTCGCCAAATACATCACCACCGGGCTTCCCTTCGTCATCGCCAAGTTCGCTATGAGCCTGGATGGCAAGATCGCCACCAACTCAGGTGATTCCCGGTGGGTCACCGGTCCCCAGGCCCGGGAGGTCGTTCAGCGGCTCCGCCGGGAAAGTGACGCGGTGATGGTCGGCATCGGCACCGTACTGGCCGACGATCCCCAACTAACAACTCGGAACGACCAAGGAGAACCATTGACCAGGCAACCATTGCGGGTGATCCTTGACAGCCAATGCCGCACTCCCCCGGATGCCCGTATGCTTCAAGAACCGGGGACCACGCTGATCGTGACCACCGGCGATTCTACCGTTCAGCAAGCTGAACGCCTGAAAAACGCGGGCGCAGAGGTGTTGCCGGTGGCATCCAAACATGACGGAAGGATCGACCTGGAACAAGTCATGGCTGAACTGGGTAAGCGCGATATCGTCAGTCTTTTGGTGGAGGCGGGCGGCACTCTGCAAGGGTCCCTCTTCGACACCGGATTGGTCGACAAAGTGATGGCGTTCATCGCCCCGGTGATTATCGGGGGAATACAGGCCGCCTCCCCCGTCGAGGGGATCGGCGCATCCCGCATGGCCGGCAGTTGGCGGCTTACCCGAACTAATCTGCAAGAAGTGGGACCCGACTGGCTGGTGACCGGCTATCCGGATCCATCTCCAAAGGCCCCATCACGGCAGACGGAGGCATAGATTGTTCACCGGCATAATAGAAGAGCTAGGTACGGTAGCTAAGTTGGGTGACTTTAAGCTCACCATCAACGCGAGCAAAGTTCTGGAAGACCAAAAAATGGGCGACAGCATCGCGGTGAACGGAACCTGCCTGACCGTGGTTGACCATGACCGATCGGGCTTCTCCGTCGATCTATCGCCCGAAACGCTGAGCCGCACCTCCCTGGGAAGTTTGGCCCAGGGTCATAAGGTCAATCTGGAGCGGCCCCTGGCGGTGAGCGACCGGCTGGGCGGACACATCGTTCAGGGCCATGTCGATGCGACAGGCCGGATAACATCGTCCAGAACCGAGGGTAATTCCCAGATCCTACGGATCCGCTATCCCAACAGATTGAGAGTTTATATCGTGGAAAAAGGGTTCATCACGGTTGACGGTATCAGTCTCACCGTGGTACAAAAGGGTACGTCGTCCTTCACCCTGTCGGTAATACCCTATACACTGGAAAACACGAACTTGCAGGACAAGGGACCCGGCGACCGCGTCAACTTGGAAGCAGACATCGTAGCGAAATATGTGGAGAGCATGCTAGCAAGATGACCCAAGAGTGTTTGACCGACTCAATCAACTCTGCCCCGAAAAAAGGAAGGTTATATGCCTCTCTGTAGCTTGGAAGAGGCCCTAGAAGACCTCAAAGCCGGAAAGTTCGTAATCGTCGTAGACGACGAGCAGCGAGAAAATGAAGGCGATCTGGTGATGTTCGCCGAGACAGTGACCCCGGAAGCCGTTAACTTCGCGGTCACCGAAGCCCGTGGGCTGCTATGCATGCCCATCATCGGGGAGCGGTTGGACGAACTGGATATCCCTCTGATGATCTCCCAAAATACGTCCACTAAGAATCACACCGCTTTCACCGTTTCGGTTGACTACAATCAGGGCACCACTACCGGTATTTCAGCGCAAGATAGGTCCGCTACAATCCAGGCGTTGATCGACCCGGAAGTCAGAGGCGATAAGTTGTCCCGGCCGGGCCACCTGTTTCCCTTGCGGTACCATCCCGGCGGCGTCTTGGCACGGGCTGGACACACGGAAGCCATCGTCGATTTGTGCGTGATCGCGGGTGTGTATCCCGCCGGGATCGTCTGCGAAATAATGAACGAAGACGGCACCATGTCGCGTATGGAGACGCTGGAGAAGTTCGCGGATAAACATCAACTGAATGTCTTAAGCATCGCCCAGATCATCGCCTACCGCCGCCGCCACGAGAAGCTCATCGAGCGAGTGGCCGAGGCCCGTCTGCCCACCAAATACGGCGAATTTAAAGCCATAGCCTACCGTAGTCAGGTGGACCCCGGAGAGCACATCGCCATGACCATCGGCACGTGGAATGAGGACCAACCCGTGCTGGTGCGGATTCACAGCGAGTGTCTGACCGGCGACGTTTTTGGCAGTCTCCGTTGCGATTGCGGCGAGCAGATAGAGATGGCGCTGACCATTCTGGGAAAAGAAGGCGCCGGCGTGTTTCTGTACATGCGGCAAGAAGGTCGAGGCATAGGCCTGCACAACAAGATAAAGGCCTATTCACTGCAGGACGGGGGCTTGGATACCATTGAAGCCAACCAAAAATTAGGCTTCGAGGCCGACCTTCGCCATTACGGCATCGGCGCGCAGATTCTCCAAGACCTGGGAGTGAAAAAGCTCCGTCTCTTGACCAACAATCCTCGGAAGGTGGCAGGTATCTCGGGTTTCGATCTGGAGATTGTTGAGCGGGTGCCGGTGGAGGCTGCGGTTACCGACGAGAATCGGGACTACATGAGGACGAAAAAGATTCGCATGGGCCACATTCTGGGCAACTGCTAAACTCGGCTGATCCACTAGTAATCAAAGAGGCGGGTCTTTCGGACCCGCCTCTTGCTTTTGATTGGTCTAGGTGGTTTGCCAGACGAGGCACAACCCGAACGCTAGGTTTCCTGCTTTCCAACTTGCGACATCAAGTAGGCTTCGATAAATCCCCCCAGGTCTCCGTTCAACACCGCGTCGGGATTGGTGCTCTGGTAATTAGTCCGATGGTCCTTCACCGACTTGTAGGGGTGTAGAACATAGCTCCTGATCTGGTTTCCCCACTCCGGAATCGCGCGTTGACCACGTAGTTTAGCCAGCTCTTGAGCCTTTTCTTCGTTCATCTTGGCCAGTAGCTTGGCCTTGAGGATGCGCATGGCAAACTCCCGGTTCTGGTGCTGGGAGCGTTCGTTTTGGCAAGTAACGACCATCCCGGTGGGGAGGTGGGTGAGTCTTACTGCCGAAGCGACCTTTTGCACATTTTGGCCGCCCGGCCCGCTCGACCGAAATACGTCCAGTTTGATATCGTCGGAGCGGACTTCAATCTCCGGGTCTTCCTCTGCCGAAGGCAGTATCTCCACCTCGGCAAAGGAGGTGTGGCGCAGGTGGTTGGGATCGTACGGCGATAACCGGACCAGCCGATGCACGCCCCTTTCGGCGCTGAGATATCCGTATGCGTAGGGTCCGGTGACCTCGATGATCCCACTGCGAAGACCGGCTTCCTCTCCATAGGACATGTCCATGATTTCAACGGAGCGGGTGTCGGTTTCCGCCCATTTGACGTACATGCGAAACAGCATTTCCGCCCAGTCTTGGGAATCGGTCCCGCCGACCCCTGCGTGTATCGACACGATGGCCGAGCGTTCGTCGTAGGGTCCGGAAAGGGTCAGAATGATTTCTTGCTTGGACAGGGCATCCGAAATCTCTTTACCCTCTTCCTCCAGTTCGCTTTGTAGGGAGTCGTCCCCCTCCTCCATCGCCAATTCCGTCAGCTCGAACAGGTTGCCGGACCTGGACTGAAGCCCGCGCCAAGTGGAAACCGTATCTTTGATCCGGCCCAATTCTTGCATCTTCCGTTGGGCCTCCCGGGGATCGTCCCAATATCCGGGGCTGGAAGCAGCCAGTTCCATCTCACCTATGGTCTTTTCTTTGCCTGCGAGGTCAAAGACGCTCCACGACAGAATCGATCTTCTGGCGCATGCTAGATAAGTCTTGCTTTAGCTGTTCCATCGCAGTGTCAATCCTCGTAAGCCGTTACCGGCGAATTTGTGATACCCAGATCCGGTAGAATCGCTCAGGCGTGCGGAACCGTTGGTATCCAAGAGTGTTGTGAAAAGTTAAACCGTCCAACCCGTCCCCGCACTTGCACTTATCCAGTATATCAGACATCCAAAATCGTTCGGCTCAGCCCACCCCTAGCTGCCCTCGGAGCCAGGCTTCCCGGACGACGCTATGGGGATGGCCGCCTCCTTCGCTGCCCCCGTCGTAGACTCGCAGGTCGCAATGAGGCAATCGAGCCGCCAACAGTTCTCCGATGGGCAGAGGGCACAACCCCCGGTCCCGGCGTCCCAGGCTAAGCAGTACGGGGGCTGCTACCTTGGGAGCGGCCGCAACCGGGTCCAAAGGAGCCATGCTGCCCAGGATTGCCTCTTTTCGGTGGGGGTAAACCCTTAAATAATCGGTGAGTTCGGCCAAGGGATAAGCCAGGTCGTGCTCCAGAAGCTCCGGATGCCCCAAGGCCAGCGGAGTATCGGCCGCCACGGCGCTGATCCTAGGGCGGCGGGTGGCGGCCAGCAAGGACAAGGCCCCGCCGAGACCGCTGCCGGTCAACGCGATAGGCCCTACTTCGGCCAACGTTTGCCCCAAGAGAGCGTCAACCGACCGCAAAGCGTCGGCGAACACCCGCATCATCGCGAAGGTATCCTGACGCTCGATACCCTGGGTAAGCAGACCAGGGTAATTGGCTTGGAACACCGACTCACTTTGCCTCTGGCCCCGGTGGGTAGCGTTCATCACCAGAGCAACCGATCGAAGTGGCGTATATACGATGTCGTGAACGCTGCCGTAATCGGGCATGCGCAGCAATGCCGGAACCGGTCCATCGGCCGAGACCGGCGCCGACAGCCAGCAGAACAGCCGGTACCCGTCCAATCCGGTGTAATGCAACCGGTAGACATCCCAATCGGGTTGGGAGTAAAAAGCGTCCCGTTCCTGCTCAAGATCCAACGGGATCTGCTCCAGTTGGCGGTCCAGGGAATCCCAGATCGCGTCCGGATCGGTCCGGTGCTCAGTCATCTGCGCCTCCAGGGTTGGTCAGATCTATCTGCCGTTCCAGCCATTCCGTTTCCTTGGCCGGGTAATCGTGGGCGTTGCCGTGGCCCGAATCGGGAAATAGCCATAGCTCTTTGGGACCGGTCAGACGCTGATAAGCGGCGTAACTCGTTTCCGGCGGGCAGACCTCGTCCTCCAAAGCGATTCCCACGACCATGGGACACTTGATCCCCGGAGCGAAGTTAACCGCGTCGTAATAGCGCAGAGTCTCCAGCATTTCCTGCGCCTGGTCCGGATAGGCCCTGGCATAGCAGTTCAGCTCGTCGTAGGGGTAGCTACGCAGCATCCTCATCGACTCGGGGAAACAGCAAAGAAAAGGATATCCGGCTACGCCCCCTTTGATCTCAGGACGGAGCGCCGAAGTTATTAAAGTCAGTCCTCCTCCCTGGCTGCTGCCGCAAGCGAAAATACGTTGGGGGTCGACTTCCGGACGGGACAGCAAGAAGTCGACTCCGCGCGAGCAATCGGAAATTACGCCCTTGTAACCGTAAGTATCCCGGCCTTGGATACCGTGGGTCAGCAATCCCGGATATCCTGGATTGAAATCGGCGTGACTGCCCAGCTTTCCCCGCACCGCCACGGTCAAGGTAACGACTTCCTTACGGCCCCAATCCCGCCGCAGGCCGGGTTCGCCTTTGTAGCCGGGAAACCGGATGACGGCCGGAAAGGGACCGTCTCCCTCGGTTGGCACACAATACCACCCGGATATCTCAAGGCCGTCAAGGCTCCGGTAGTGGACTCGGGAAACATCCACGTCGGCGTTGGACCGCATGGGGTCCGGAGACAGGCTCGGTTCCAAGGGAATCTCTGCCAATCCGACCAGCACCCGCTCCCAGAAATCGTCGAAGTCTTCCGGGCGGGTTACTTGAGTGACGAATGCGTCCAGCTCTTTTTGGTCAGCCAAACATGTGCCTCCTGCCCGCCGTGGCCACCCAGAGGAATCGCGGCGATGCGGCCCATTATATTCCCCGGTTCCCCGCCCGGCAAAGCAGCCTCCCACCGGCAAGCCGGGATATATAACGTGTCCACCCTCTGGACACGGACGCCTATCTTCGCCATACGCCGTGTCCACCCTCGTCATTCCTGCGCAGGCAGGAATCCAGGTGACTTCTCGGCACGGACGCCTATCTTCGCCATACGCCGTGTCCACCCTCATCATTCCTGCGCAGGCAGGAATCCAGGTGACCTCTCGGCACGGACGCCTATCTTCGCCATACGCCGTGTCCACCCTCGTCATTCCTGCGCAGGCAGGAATCCAGGTGACCTCTCGGCACGGACGCCTATCTTCGCCATACACCGTCTCCCTAAACATAAAGAATAAAACCTGATCACCCTGGGAGAATCCGGTCCAGACTAGAAGTCATCCAAGCGAGGGGATAACATGGCGTGGCGGGCAGGCCGCCAGGCCGCTCGATTAACTGATCCTAGAGGGGTACAAGTTGATCTTTTTTATTGCCTTGGCCTTTGGTCTGGGCGCCTACCTTTTGGGATCGGTGCCGACGGCTTACATCATGGTTCGCCTAGTCACGGGACATGACATCCGGCAGTTAGGTTCCAGAAATGTGGGTGCGCTCAATACCTACCAACAGGTGGGGACGTGGCGCGCCGTGCCGGTCTTGATAGTCGACGCCGGAAAAGGCGTGCTGGCCGTGTTGGTACCGATGTGGCTAGGCGCCCCCCATTGGATGGTCTTGGTAACCACCACTTTAGTAGTGGCCGGGCACAACTGGCCGGTGTTCCTTGGGTTTCGCGGCGGCAAAGGGGCGTCGGCCATATTCGGCGTCTCTTTGGCTTTGGTGCCGTTGCTAACTCTGATAACCTTGGCGCCGGTGGCCTTGATAGTCCTAGCCGTCCGCAACGTGGTCGTTGGCGTGGCCTTCGGCTTCCTCATGTTGAATATACTTCTGCTGTTCTCCGGCCGGAACCCGGAGCAAGTAGCCCTGTGTATATTCTTGACGCTGATGGTATCCGTCACATATTTAGTCAGCATCTGGAGCCATGTTGTGCAGTCCATCAAAGACCACCGATGGAAGGAGTTGTTCACCGGGCTGGCTTAACACCCGAAGACGGATTCCAAACGTATATTGACCGATTTAGGCATATTTGCCGGACCGCATAAGCTATAATGTACTATGTCTTGTTTTCAGACGTGCAGACCAACCGGCCCGGCCCTCCGTCTGACCGCTGACAGCTGTGATAGCTTCTCTTCCAAATTCCAGCTAGGTTAGGTTACATGCTAGACCACGGAACCGTCGACACCGGACACGTCAGTCCCGAAATAGCCTTACGGCATCGCCTGCGCCATTCGGCAACTCACGTGATGGCCGACGCGGTGCTTAGCCTCTTTCCCGAGGCGAAAATGGCCATCGGGCCGCCAACCGAAGACGGGTTTTATTACGACTTTGACGTTTCCCGCCCCTTCACGCCGGAAGACCTGGAACAGATCGAAGCGTTGATGGTCAAGGCCATCGCCGCGGGCCATTCGTTCCGCCGCGAAGAGATGACGCGAGAGGAGATCACGTCTCTTTTTTCAGATCAGCCCTACAAGCTGGAGATAATCGAGGGGCTGGCTGAGGAAGAAACCCTCACCGTCTACCGCCACGACGAATTTGTGGACCTTTGCCAAGGCCCTCACGTTGAAAACACCGGAGAGATCGCTGCGGTCAAGCTGCTAACCGTCGCCGGCGCCTACTGGCGTGGCGACGAGAATCGGCCCATGCTGCAACGGATCTACGGGACCGCCTTCGAGAGCCAGGAGGCATTGGACGCCCACTTGGCGCGTCTGGAGGAAGCGGAGCGGCGGGACCACCGCACCCTGGGCCGGCAATTGGGACTCTACAGCATCCATGATGAGATTGGGCCGGGGTTGATCGTTTGGCATCCCAAAGGCGGCCTGGTGCGGACCCTCATCGAAGATTACTGGAGAGCGCTTCACCGCCGTTGGGGCTATGACATCGTCTACTCCCCCCACATAGGACGGGGCAGTCTGTGGCAGACCAGCGGGCATTTGGACTTTTACCGGGAGAATATGTACGGCTCGCTGGAAGTGGACGAGCAGGAATACTTCCTCAAGCCCATGAACTGCCCATTTCATATCATGATCTACAAGTCGTCGTTGCGTAGTTACCGGGAGTTGCCGCTAAGATACGGTGAACTGGGCACGGTGTACCGCTACGAGCGCAGTGGCGTGTTGCACGGTCTGATGCGGGTTAGGGGCTTCACCCAGGACGATGCCCACATCTTTTGCCGCCCCGATCAGGTAGTAGACGAAATCGGCCGGGTCTTGGACCTGACTTTCGAGCTTCTTCAGGCCTTCGGTTTCTCCGAATACTCCATCATGGTGTCTACCCGGCCGGAGAAGGCCGTTGGGGACCCGGTGATGTGGGAGCATGCCACGGATTCTTTGCGCGAGTCGTTGGAGCAACGGGGGTTGTCTTTCGGGATCGACGAAGGCGGCGGCGCATTCTACGGTCCCAAGATCGACATCCATATCACCGACGCTCTGGGCCGGGCCTGGCAATGCACCACCATCCAGTTTGACTTCAACCTGCCGGAGCGGTTCGACCTTACCTACCAGGACGACGAAGGCAACCGGGTCCAACCCTACATGGTCCACCGGGCCGTATTGGGGTCGGTGGAGCGATTCTTCGGGGTTTTGTTAGAGCACTACGCCGGCGCTTTCCCCCTATGGCTGGCCCCGGTGCAGGCAGTGATCATCCCCATCGCCGACCGCCACCTGGAGTACGCCGGCCAAGTACAAGACACTTTGGCGAAAGCCGGTTTCCGGGTAGAAGTAGACGCCCGCGGCGACCGCATGAATCAGAAGATCCGCAACGCCCAGATGCAAAAGGTGCCCTACATGCTGGTAGTGGGCGATAAAGAAGCGGAAGCCGACTCAGTGTCCGTCCGCCACCGCGACGAAGGCGACCTTGGGCCGATGCCGGTTGCAGCGTTTACGGAGCGGTTGGGTGAGGAGGCGGTGATTCCGTCGGCCAAGGCAACGACTTAAGTACTTTCTGAATCAGACCTGTCGATATTGCACGCTAGCCAGTTCTCTCAACCAGCCGGCCATTGGCATATTTGTGTAACACACTGGACATCAGCATCTGGTAAGGAATGCCTTCCTCCAACGCGCGTTTCTTGAGGCCTTCCAGGTCCTTGCTGGACATACGGATGTTCACACGCATATCCTTCTTGAAAGTGGCCCGAGCGTACTCACGATACCGCTCCATTTCCGGTTCGCGTCCTTGTATTGAACGCCATTCGTCCTGCTCGAAGGACTCCAGCAACTCCTGCTCTTCTTGATCCAATTCAGGCATCTTGTGGCCCCTTCTTAGGTCAAATATCTTTGTCTCGAATCAGCCCCCATTACAGGTTCTCGTACTCTGCGGTCCACATGGCCGGTTGGCCGTTCCAGACGTGCTGGATATTCTCGAAGGCGTTGACCGCCCGCTTGGGAATGGACTCCAGCGTCGGACCTGCCGTGTGGGGAGTGATTATCAGGTTCTCGATCTGAAGCAGGGGGTCGTCGGGGTCCGGGGGCTCGTGCTCCATGACATCTAATCCAGCGGCGGCGATGGTTTTGGATATCAACGCTTCCGCCAGGGCTGTTTCTTCGATGACCCCGCCCCGGCTGGTGTTGATGATTACGCTGGTGGGTTTCATCATCTCCAACTCTCTTTTCCCAATCATCCCGTAGGTCTCCCGGGTCAAGGGCACGTGGGTCGTCACGATGTCCGAAGTCTGCAGCAGCGTGCCCATCGAGACCGCCTGAATCCCCAAGGTTTCTTCTTCCACAGGGGTCAAGGGGTGGTATTTGTCGTAGTATTGCAACTCCAAGTCGAAGGCTGCCGCGCGCCGGGCCACTTGCCGCCCAATGTTGCCCATGCCGATGATGCCCAGGGTCTTACCCTCAATCTCGAATACGTCGATCTTGCGGTCCTGCTCGGGCTTCCAGCGCCCGGCCTTGACGTTGTTGGCGTAGAACATCATGCGCCGGTGACAGGCCAGCATGAGCATCATCGTGTGCTCAGCGACGGCGACCCGATTCGCCCCGCCGTTATTGGCCACCGCGATGCCCAGGTCCTCGGCCAGAGGCAGGTTCATCTGATCGTAGCCGGCGCTGAGGAGTTGCACCAGTTTGCATTTGGTAGCTGCCTGCAACACCCGGTCGGAGATGAAGCTTGGAAACACGATTATAAAATCGGCGTCCCTGACCAACTCAATCT
>Ga0209554_1003213_pt1 | contig 10657 bp, 9 predicted proteins | sample MarorgKNORR_S2LV_5_FD_188221 | JGI IMG/M metagenome (GOLD analysis project Ga0209554, IMG submission 188221) | Marine microbial communities from the Southern Atlantic Ocean, analyzing organic carbon cycling - Bottom_A/KNORR_S2/LV (SPAdes) (version 2) | ecosystem: Environmental > Aquatic > Marine... | reverse complement strand
TCGGCCTTAATGGTGAATTAGAGCTGGCTGAAGTCCTAACACCGCACATCGGCGGCATCGCCGGGTTCTACCGCCTGGACGGCGATACTTTGGACCTGGTGGCCCAGCAGGACGGCGTCACCTCCCACCCGATAGGCTCTCGGAACCTGGACATGGGACTGGCCGGCGACCTGGCCGGCGACGGCCAGCCAGAACTGGTGGTATTCGACCAACAGTTTCAGGAAGTTAGGGCGTTGCGGCGCACTGAGGGCGGAGTGGAGTTGGCTTGGCAAACGCCCGTTGGCGGAAAGGCGGTGACCAACCTGGCGTCGGTCGATGTTGGCGGAGGTTTAGCGCTGGGTGTTGGCCGGGAGGACGGGGTGTTGCGGGTCTGGCTGGCCCCTTAGACCTTCGACATAACCTCGTTGGCAAAATCTTCCATGTCTGCCAACATCGCGTCCAGACTCTCCGCAAGTCCGGCGACGCCGTGGAAACTGGGCACAAGGTTGTCGACTCCAAGATCCTGAAACCGGTGGACCTCCGAAGCGATCTGGTCCGCGGTCCCAGCGAAGGCGGCTTGTCCATTGCTTGACGCCCCTCCGTTCTTCTTCAGGTCATAACCCAACATCCGGCTGGTCACCTCCAAGGAACCGGCAGGGCGGCCGGCCCGTTCCAACTCAGTGTCCAGCCTCCGGAGAGCCGTAGCCAGCTCATCCGCGGTGGCTGTTGGAAACCGGCTGTTGTTGCCCAGAGGTTGCCAGCCGTCGCCGAAACGGGCGGCCCGGCGAATGGCCCGCCGCCCCTCGCCGCCGACCTAGATGGGAGGATGGGGCTTCTGGACGGGCTTGGGCAGGAAATCGATATTGGAGAAGCGGCAATACTGACCATCGAACTGGGGGTTTTCGCTGGTCCAGAGTTCTTTGAAGACCTGGATATACTCGTCGGTAACTGCGCCGCGCTCGGCGAAGGGTTGAGTCTCCAAGGCCCGGAATTCTTCTTCCAGCCAACCGGTCCCAACGCCCACCGTCACCCGGCCCTGGGAGAGGACGTCCAGTGTGGACAACACTTTGGCGGTGACAACGGGGCTGCGGTGGGGAACGACCATCACGCTGGTGACCAGTCTGATGGAGTTGGTCTGTCCGGCCAGGAACGCCAGGGTGGTCAGTTGCTCCATGGTCTCGCTGTTATCGGTCCCTGGAAAGACTCCCGACTGGGAGTAAGGGTACTGAGACGAAACATTCCGGGGCATCACGATGTGGTCCGGGAACATGATGAAACTGTAGCCCAATTCCTCGCCGCGTTTGGCGATGACCGAAAGAGACTCCGGCCGGGCCAGCGGTCCGCGGGAAGGCAGCATGAACCCGAATTTCATTTTAGTCACCCTCCGGCGCACTCCAGCAGGTCAGGGGCGTCAGTTCGGTACTTCAGGAAGCTCAGTAAGGCCGGCTAAAACTCGGTGATCAGCACCCACATGGGGCCTTTGCCCACATCGTAGACGTCTCCGGCTTCTAGTTCGCCGCTGTCTTGGTCGATGCGGTAGGAGGCCAGCTTACCGGTCTCCAGTCCGGCGACGTAGAGGAAATTTCCTTGGAGATCGATGCTGAATGCCCGTGGGACCGCCTCGGTGGGCGCCTGGGCGATGGGCGAGAGATGGCCGTTGTTGGGGTTCACGCGGAAGCCGGCGATGCTGTTGTGGCCCCGGTTGGGCGCGTACAGGAACTTGCCGTCCGGTGTGATCTGTATCTGGGAGCAGGAGTTTTGGCCGTCGTACCCCTTGGGCAGAGTGGACACGGTCTGGATCGGATGTAAGTTCCCCTTGTTCGACTCGTAGTTATAGACCGTTACGCTGTTGCCCTGCTCGTTGGACGAGTAGACGATATCCATGCCCGGATGGAAACAGATATGGCGCGGGCCGTCGAGTTCCCTGGGATTGGTCCGGGTTGGCGAGAGAGGGGCCAATGTACCCTTTTCCGCGTCGAACCGGAATTGAAAGATGGCGTTGGCGCCGGTCAGCGAGCCGTTCGCGATATGGGGCACGAAGGCGTACTTGTTGGCTGGGTCGGTCTGGATGAAGTGGGCGCCGAAATCGGTCTCCCGCCAGACCACGGGCGGGTCGGCCAACGCGCCGTCGTCGCTGATGCTGTGGACTGCGGCGGTCTTCTGATAGTAATAGGCCGACAACAGGAACTTGCCGGTCTTATCGGTAGACATATGGACCGGGTCTCCCTCTAGGGGGATCGACCCGATGGGAGTAAGACCGCCGGTCTTGCGGTCGATATTGAAACTAGTCATTCCGAAGTCACCGGCCTTGCGGCGTCCGGCGAAGAGATATTTATGGTCTGGGTCGATGGCGATAGGAGCGGGCCGTCCCTTGAGCTCCGCGTCGCCTAGATGCTTCAACTTGCCCGTTTTTGGGGTGATGCTGTAGATGGCTATCCGGTCTTCTTCCTGGATAGATATGTACATGTAGTAAGCCAATGCGTTGCCTCCGCGGGAGTGTTCTCTTTCAGTGTAACCGCCGTGTAATCGCCGGGGATGTTGCCTGAGTATTGCCGGAAATCCGGAAATGATGTTAACACTCAATCGCCCTAATGGGGTGTAATGGACTGGCCAATTTCCAAGACCGGTAAGCTAAATCGACCATTCGGGAGGGTGTCGAACCCACCGGTGTGGCGGAATAGCTGTTATACTTAATCAGGCAACGACTAAGTTCGTAACACGCACGTCTGGAACGTGCGGTTGTGCCGCGATTTTAGATTGACCGTAACCTTGGGCCTGAGAGTGTGACTTGGCTCGGTAAAGCAGTCAAGGAGTAAACCCTCTCAGTGAGTTTCCAAGAATTCTCCCTTCATCCTCAGGTGCTGGCCGGCGTTAAGTCGGTTGGCTTCACCAAACCCACCCCCATCCAAGAACAGGCTATCCCAGTCGCGCTACAGGGACGAGACCTATTGGGACTGGCCCAGACCGGCACCGGCAAGACCGCCGCTTTCGCCCTCCCCATCCTGCACCGCCTGGCAACCACAACCGGAAAACGGGGCGTTCGCTGCCTGGTCCTGGCGCCGACCCGGGAATTGGCCGAGCAGATACTTCAGTCCTTCCGTGAATTGGGACAGCACCTCGGCATCAAGAGCATCGCGATCTACGGCGGCGTCTCCAAAGGGCCGCAACTGGCCGGACTCCGGCGCGGCGCCCAGATCGTGGTCGCCTGCCCCGGACGCTTGTTGGATCACGTCAGCCAGAAAGACATCGACCTCACCGGCGTTGAGGTCCTGGTCCTGGACGAAGCCGACACCATGTGCGACATGGGGTTCTTGCCCGATGTCCGCCGCATCCTGGACCACGTTCCGGCAGATCGGCAGACCCTTTTCTTCTCGGCAACCATGCCCACCGAGATCCGGACTCTGGCGGTAAAGATCCTCAAGGACCCGGAGATGGTCCAGATCGGGGCGATCGCACCGGCCAAGACCGTGTCCCACGCTTTGTACCCGGTCCCAGAAAAGAAAAAGAGGGACCTGCTGCTGGCGCTGTTGAAGCAGACTCCCACCGGCCGGGCCCTGGTCTTCACCCGCACCAAGCACCGCGCCCGCACCTTGGCATTGGAACTGGCCAAGAACTCCTTCCGGGTGGCGGCGCTCCAGGGGAACATGTCTCAGAACGCCCGGCAACAAGCGATGGACGGGTTCCGCGCCGGCAAGTTCGACATCCTGGTGGCCACCGACATCGCCGCCCACGGCATCGACGTTCCCGAGCTCTCCCACGTTATCAACTTCGATTTCCCGAACACCGCAGACACCTACACCCACCGCATCGGTCGTACCGGCAGGGCCGAACAAACCGGCGAAGCGTTCACCCTGGCCGCGGCTGAAGACGCCAACATGATCCGCGAGGTTGAACGGGAACTGGGCGCCAAGATAGAGCGGAGACGTCTGGAAGGATTCGACTACGGCGATTTCACTCCTGAGGAACAGTTCCGGGAAGAACGGCTGGGACTGCGCCGTGCTGGGGGCCAGAGCAATGGCGGCAGGGCCGGCCGGAGCACCAGAGATTCCAGGCCGAGAACCGGCCAGAACAATAGCCAGAACAGCCGGAGCAGAAACGGCGCCGCCAATAATGGCGCCTCGAATAACGGAGCGCGGCCGGAACGCCCGGCAGATGCGCCGTCCCGTACCAAAACGAACGATGGAAACCGGTCGAACCAACCCGTCGGGGCAGCCCCACGGGCCAGGTCGTCCAACGGCTCGTTCAACGGGCCATCAAACAACGGCTCAACAAATAATGGGTCGTCGGGCAATGGGTCATCGAATAATGGTTCGTCGAACGGAAGGCGTTGGGACCAACCGGCGCGCACTGACCGGAGTTCCGATTCTTCCAATGGGAACACCTGGTACCCGCCGGCCGCCCGATCATCACGGACGAATTCCTCTGACGGAAGAAATACGGGCCCTAGAAAGTCGGGGACTCTGCTGGGCCGTCAGCCGCTAAGCGAGTCCGCGGAGCGGAGACGGTCGGGCCAAGTTCTGGGAAAAAGCGGACCGCCAATTTCATCCGATGGCCGGAGCCGGGCTCCCAAAGAAGGCGCACCGTCTTTCAATCCCCGGGGCCCACGCCCCGGTAAGCCTGGCAAGCCGCGAGGACGCGCCGCTTTTCGGCGGTAACGAGTCCCTGGCTTTAACGGGTTATCTTGAGCCAGACCGAGCTCGCCGGCCCGCCCCTTTTCTTGCCCCGGTGGCTAGCTGTACCTTCACGCAGACCCACGCCTGAAGCAGGAGCAGCGGCAACGCCAAAGGCGCGGTGAAGCCCGGCAGTAACGCGAAAGGTATGGGCACGGCCAGCAACAATGTTAGCAGGAAGGTCAGGGGCAGATTTCCCCGGCTGCGGTTGGCTTTATGGGCCGCCAGTGCCATGGCACACGATTCCACCACTATCGCGCCCAGTCCCACGCCCAATAAAGCGGTCCCCAAACACTCCAACCCGCCCTCACAGCGTGCGGCGGCGATGAACCCGCCGGCGAATGCTCCGCCAACGGCCCCGATGAGGCCAAAGAAGACCGCTAAGATATAGAGTTTGGAGAATCTCAAATCGTGCTGGCTTTACACGGTCAGAAACCTAGATCGTTGGCACAGAACGCAAGAAGGGGCACAGCTTTGCCGCGCCCCTAGACTAACTCAACTGAAATCGGTTTTCGAATTTGGCAGATAAAAGGCTACTTCTTTAGAGGAAACATGGGCAGCAGTTCTTCGCCCAAGATCTCCAGCTGCTCCATGGTCTCTTCGGCGGAACACATGGGGCGCAAGACGAACTTGGAGCCGCCGGCCTCGATGTAGCTCTGAATCATCTCCGCCACTTTCTCCACCGGTCCCACGGCCGTGAACTCGGTGAAATGGGCGTCGGGACGCTGCCGGGTGACGAACCGGTTCGCTTTCTCAGTGGCTTCTTTCACGTCGTCTGAGACGTAGTAACCCATCAAGACCCCGATGTGGTCATCTTCGATCTCACGATTGAACTCGTTGGCCGTTTCGAAGAGAATCTCGCAACCCTCTTTGATCTCCTCGGGCGTTGCGCTGGAGACCAGCCAGCCGTCACCGACCCGACCAACGCGCCTGGCGGCGGCGGGGGAACGCCCTCCGATCCAGACTGGGGTTGAAGGCTGCAGATATGGTTTCGGGGTCACCGTCACGTTGTGGCAGGTAAAGAACTCGCCTTCGTGGGTGACATCTTCTTCTTCCCACAACCGGCGCATCAGGGCGATGGCTTCATCGGTCCGGGGGCCGCGCCGGTCCTTGCTGACGCCGCACGCCTCGTACTCCTCCGGCTCCTCTTGTCCCAGGCCGACCGCGGGGAAGAACCGCCCTTTGGACAGGTAGTCCAGGGTGGCTATCTGCTTGGCCAGCACCACCGGGTTGCGCAGGGGCAGGGCCAGCACACTGGTGCCGACTTTCAGGCGGTCTGAATAGGCCAACACCATGGAGCAGGCCATCATGGGCTCAAGGCTGAACTTCTCGCCGACGATCCGGTCGCTGAGCCAGAGGGAGTCGTAACCGTGTTTGTCGCCGATCTCCACCAACTTCCGAAGATATTCGTGGTCTTCTCCACCCTCCCCGTAGGCTCCGGGCATATAACCGATGGCGATACTCATTCTGTCTCTCTAGGGCCGTATTCTTGGTTGCTCAGATCGAAAGCAATTATAACCCAGGTCGGCTGTGGAATTTCTTACCCGCTGATGGGGTCCATACCGGCCTCGGCGCGGGCGTCGTTGATGTGGTCCAGTATCCGCTGCCGCAGGGGCGCGATCTCGTAGCCGATGTCGGCCAGCATCCGGCTGTTGTCCACGTTATACACATGGGGCACCAACTGGTCGCCGGTGGATATCTGAGCGTCGGGGATGATCTCCCGCACGATGTCGGCCATCTCTTTGATGGTGCACATGCTGCCGCCGCTGATGTAGACCGGGTGGTTAAGCTTCTCCGCCAGGGCCGCCCGGACGAAAATCTCCGCGGCGTCTTCGGCGTGGATCATGGGCGATAGCTCGTCTTGGTGGAAGGGCATGCTCACCGGCTTGCCGATGGCCGGCAGGGACATCAGCAGCCCGCCGATCATCCCCGTCATGCCCGTGACCCGGCCGTGGCCAAACACGGTGCAGATGCGCACTCCCACCAGGTCCATGCCGTGGCGGTCGATGTAGCGCTTGGCCGAGAAGTCGTTCACAGACTTGGTCATGCCGTAGACGTTGATGGGGTCGTTGAGGTCGTCCTCGTTGATCGGCCGTTCGCCGAAGGTTGTCTGGACGCCGTAGACGGCGATGGAGCTGGCGTAGACGACTCGCTCGACGCCGGTCCAACGGGCCGCTTCAAACACGTTGTTGGTGCCGCCGATGTTGACCTGCATGGCGTAGTGGTGTCTTTCCTCGGTGTCCGGGGGCAGGAGCGCGGCCATGTGGATGATCTTATGGACGCCGTTGGTGTTGATGGCCTCCAGCAGGTGGGGCAGTTGGGTCACGTCGCCCCGGTACATCGTGATGCGGTCCAGGTAGGGTTCCAGGGTGGCCCGGGGCGGGGCCAGGTCGAAACAGACCACCTCTTCACCCCTATCAAGTAGCTTGCGGATGATTCGGTTGCCGATGAACCCCGTGCCGCCGGTGACCATCACGGACATAAAGCCCTCCAAATTGTCGTTTTATCAAACACGCCCCTGGCGTGGGCCCGTAAATCATATAGGCGTAGGCGAGCCCCCGCAATGCCGGACCGGGTTTACATAAATGTGACGCAGGCCCCTGACCCGGTATGGTATGGCGGCCAATAATTATTGTAAATAATCAACCGATAAACCTGGCTGCACACCAGTCGCACACGCGTCACGGGTAATGCCCAGGTAATATAGCCCCAAGTATGTTCAGGTAGAGCTTACGTTTCAGGGACGGGGGATGGGAACCATGACGAAGCAATTGTCGATCTTAGCGATTTTCGCGGCCATCTTGTTGGCTGCTTTGGCTGCCTCGCCTGTGGGCGCGGCTGGTAAAAGCCAAGAAGGTACCCAAGCCACTCACATAATCGTGTTCAACAGTGGCGTCGACGCCCAGAGCGCCGCCGGTTCCCTGGCAAGCGCCCACGGTTTGACCGTAAACAACGTGTATTCACACGCGCTAAGCGGAACGCCTACAGCCCTTGATGGAGCGGCAACCCCGCAACAGATGACAACGGCGGAAGCTATTACACTGTTGCCACCGCGGCCGCGCCGACAGTTGCGGACACCGCAATTCTTGATCCGATCACTTACGCCCTTTCGGGCGGGAAGAACAGAGACAAGAACCTTCTCGTAACCATCAGCGTGGTCGACAACTTGGGCGCCTCAGTGGAAAGCGCCTCGGTGTCCATCGATCTGACCGATGGGACTACAATCTGGAAGGGGACCGCGTCCACCGGCGCCGACGGCACGGTGACCTTCCGGCTCCGCAATGCCCCGGACGGTTGCTATAGCACGGACGTTACCAACGTCGTTGCCAACGGTCTAACTTGGGACGGTGTGGCTGCTCAGGGCCCAGGCCAATGTAAGCCTCCCAGCAACGGGAACGGTAACGGCAAGGGTAGCGGCGGATCGTTGCAAGCCGTCGAGTAACACCGTACTACCCGGTTGAATTCAGAAGGGGCACGCTTAATCGCGTGCCCCTTATTTTTTGCAGCTAAAGCGGCCTCTTCCCCGGGATTCCCACGTCTCTGGGATAACGCTCCGGGGTTGGCTTGGTCTTTTCCACCGAGATGACTATCCGGTCGTCGGTCAGGCCCTCAAGCAGCACCGTGGACACTCTCTCGATGTGCCCGCCCAGTTCTTCCAGGGCGTTGGCGGCCGACTCCTGTTCCGACCAGTCGCCGCCGTGCTTCAGGGCCACCAACCGTCCTCCGGTCTTGCAGAAGGGCAGGCTGAACTCCAGCAGTAAGGGCAGCTTGGCCAGCGCCCGCACCACCACCAGGTCAAAGGCGTCCCTCAAGTCCTTTTCGCGGGCCAATTCCTCGGCGCGGCCTGTATAGATCGAAACGTCTTCCAGGCCCAGCGTTTCCACGATGTGATGGAGGAAAGCGGTCTTTTTCTTCACCGATTCCACCAGGGCAAGTCTCAGCTCGGGAAAGGCCAGTTTCAACGCCAGGCCCGGCAGTCCCGCTCCGGCGCCCACGTCCATCACGCGCACCGGCCCGGCCAGGTAATCTCGAGCCGTTAAGCACACGGTCAACGAGTCTAGGAAGTGCTTCACCTGGACGTCGTCATACTCGATGATGGCGGTCAGGTTGGCCCGTTTGTTCCAGTCGGCCAACTCGTGGAAATAGACCTCGAACTGGTCTAGCTGATCATCCGAAAGGTCGACGCCCAATTGCGACGCGCCTGTCTTCAATAATTCCATTCTTTCAGGCATATAGGCTTATTATAGCCGGGTCTTGCCAGTCTCCGGGCACGTTCGGGGTAAATTGACACCGTGAGAAGCTGGGCCGTAAAATTACGGTCAACATTCGCAAGCTAGGCACCCTGCAGATTCGAAGAGGGGGAACCATGGCAACCAAAGCATATCTATTGATTGAAACTGCGGTCGGAAAGACGCGCGACGTGGCCAACACCCTGAACGGTCTACCTGGCATCGCCACGGTGGACGTGGTCACGGGCCCCTATGACATCATCGCGGTGGTATCCGGCGAGGATATGACCGTTGTCGGAGACTTGGTCACCGGCCATATCCACACCGTCACTGGCGTTGTGCGCACCGTCACCTGCGTGGCAGTGGGCAGTTAGCTTCCTAATCACTATTCAAGCCCCGTAGGAGATTCACTGTGGAGTTCAAGTTCACAGCCGAGGACGAAGAGTTTCGGAGAGAACTTCGGGCGTTCATGAAGACCGAGCTTCCCGACCCGTGGGAAGGCGCCGGCCGCTACCCCGAAGAGGACGACTGGGACCTGAACGTGGTCATACGCCAGAAGATGGCGGAGAAAGGCTGGCTGACCATGCACTGGCCGGAGGAATACGGCGGCCAGGACGCGTCTCCGGTAAAGTCGGCCATCTTCAACGAGGAGATCGCCTATATGAGGGCCCCGGGGCGGGACATCTTCGGCGTCCGCATGCTTGGCCCCACACTGATGATCCACGGCTCCGAGGAGCAGAAGAAAACCCATCTGCCGTCGGTGGCCAAGGGCGAGATTCAATGGTGCCAGGGCTACAGCGAGCCGGAGTCCGGCTCCGACCTGGCCTCCCTAAGCACCCGCGCCGTTCGCGACGGTGATGACCTGGTTATCAACGGCGCCAAGGTCTGGACCACCATGGCCCACCGCGCCGACTGGATCATGCTGCTCACCCGCACCGACCCCGACGCCCCCAAGCACCGTGGCATCAGCTTTGTGCTGGTGGACATGAAGACTCCCGGAGTGTCGGTCCGTCCCATCATCAACATGGCCGGCGGTCACGAGTTCAACCAGGTGACCTTCGACGATGTCCGGGTTCCCAGGGCCAACGTGGTGGGAGAAGAAGACCGGGGTTGGTATGTGGCCGTGACCCTGCTGGACTTCGAGCGTTCCGGCATCGATTACTCGGCCGCCGCCCGCCGGATGCTGGACGACACCATGGAGTTCGCCACCGAGACCAAGCGTAACGGAGTGCCCCTGATCGAGATTCCCTGGGTGCGCACGCTGATGGCCGACCGGTACATCGAATGCGAAGTGGCCCGGCTGATGGCTTACAACGTGGCCTACATGCAGTCCCAAGACCTCATTCCCACCAAGGAAGCGTCCATGAGCAAGGTCTTTGGCAGCGAGACGGTGCAGCGCGTGACCGAGGCCTGTCTCGATATCCTCGGCATGTACGGCACACTGGGCCGGGAAGAAAAGTGGGCGCCGCTCAAGGGCCGAGTCCAGGAACACTGGATGAACGCCTTCGCCGGCACCATCGCCGCCGGGACCTCAGAGATCCAGCGAAACATCATCGCAGGACGGGGTTTGGGGTTGCCGCGGGGGTAGGTTTCTAGGGTTATGGCGAGCTAACGAAAAAGGGGCCGCTTGATGCGGCCCCTTTTATTTCTTGATATTGCCGGAATCCCATTCCCGTCATTCCGGCGAAGGCAGGAAGGTGGATTCACATTTGAAGTGCAACACTTGATCCCGGAATACCTCGGCGGGAGTGAGGGATCCGAGGCACTTACGTGGGGTAT
>Ga0209554_1003205_pt1 | contig 10667 bp, 9 predicted proteins | sample MarorgKNORR_S2LV_5_FD_188221 | JGI IMG/M metagenome (GOLD analysis project Ga0209554, IMG submission 188221) | Marine microbial communities from the Southern Atlantic Ocean, analyzing organic carbon cycling - Bottom_A/KNORR_S2/LV (SPAdes) (version 2) | ecosystem: Environmental > Aquatic > Marine... | reverse complement strand
TCTACAGGAAGTTTATCTGGCTTTCCTACTACAATAAAACTACTTCCAAGTACAAATCTACATTTACGGTTCATTTGTTTGAGTTTCTCTAAAATAAATAAAGTAGATTTAGTATTTTGATCAATGTCATCAAACGGTTTTTCGAAGGATTTTGAATGAGAAGTTATTCCAGCAAGGTGAATTATGACATCAGGCTTGTGTAGTTCTATTATGTTGGATAATTTACGGTGATTCGTAACATCTACTTTTTCAACTTTGATTTTAGCCTGGATATGAGAGATGTTTTTCTTCTTGGAATAACTTTTTGTCAACACAATAATTTTGTGTTTTTCTTGTAATAACAAATCAATTAAGTTGCTTCCAACAAAACCCATGCCTCCTGTAATTAGAATCTTCATAATACTTTCTCAGTATTAGTAAAAAAATCCATATAATAAAATTAAAGATGTATTTCTATTACTTAATGATTGAAAATGGCCTTAGGTTTCGTTTCTAAAGTACGTATATTTGCTAGATCTTGGAATATTCTAAAAAATTGGTATTTGTATCCTTTGGTCTACTTCAATCTTATTAAAAAATCTCATGTCATATTTGAAACAAAAAGTGGTCTGAAATTGAAAATAAGAACCGGAACCACTGACCTTATGGTTTTAACCAACGTTTGGTTAATTCAGGAATATTTACACGAGGAGTTTGATATAAAAAATAATCATGTTGTGTTAGATATAGGTGCACATATTGGATTGTTTGCATTATTTGCATCCCAGTTTTGTAAGAAAGGAAAAATATTTTGTTTCGAACCAATTAAGGAAAATTATGATCTTTTATTAGAAAATCTTGAATTAAATTCGATACAAAACATTGTTCCATTTAACTTGGCGGTTTATCATGATTCAAAAAAAGTCAAGATGTACATTAATGCTGATGAGGCAGGTCATAGTATTTTTTTACCAAGTTCAAAATCGATTCAGGTAAATTCCATTTCATTAAAAAAAATTTTTGACTCCAATAAAATTGATCCGTGTGATTTTGCTAAGATAGATTGCGAAGGATCAGAATATAGTATAATTGATTCATTACCATTAGAATATTTGAAAAGAATTAAGAAAATGGCAATTGAATACCATTTTGCAGACTCTAAACCTGAACTTTCAAAGAATTTAATTTTAAAAATTAAAAATGCAGGTTTTCATGTTAAAAAAAAATCTCATTATAACGATATGGGGTTTCTTTACGCTAGAAAATAACAAATTATGAAAAATAGACCAAAAATTGTCTTTCATTTGTTTAAACAAATATGAGTGAATCCTAAATAGATAAGATTTGAAATGAAATTGCTATGAAAATTGCTTTAGCATGTCCTGCCTCATTACCAGCCACGCAGTTTGGAGGAATACTTTCTTTATGTGTTGACATAGCAAGAGAATCATCAAACAGCGGTCACGATACTACAATTTTTACAACCAATTTAGATTTTGCCAACAACCTAAAAACATTCAATAAAAACTTACCAAGAATAGAAACTATTGAAAATTTCAAAATTAAGAGATCTAATGTATGGTTTTCTATTGGTCTATTTTATGTAAATCCAGGAATCTATTTTGATATGCTCAAAGACAAATATGATGTAATACATACTGTGGGCGTTAGGAGTTTTCAGTCATATATTGCTGCCTTAGTTTCAAAAAAGAGAAACACGCCTCTTATAATATCTGACCAAGGTGGACTAACAACCCATCCTGATTTGAAAAATAGTGGGTTGGTTAAGAGAATTTTTTATAAATTGCAATCTCCAATGATTCGATTTGTGATAGGTCAGTCAAAAAAAATCATAGTTGCAAATGAATATGAAAGAAAAATTTTTTCTAAGTTAACTGATGAAAATAAAATAGAAATAGTTGAAAACGGAATAAACTTGGAAAAAATGAAATCAAATATTGATTTTAAAAAAAAATATGCTATTAATCATGATTATTTTTTGTTCTTAGGAAGATTTCACAAAGTTAAGGGAATTGATATATTACTAAAAGCGATACACTTGATAAAAAATCATCATCTAATCTCAGGTGTTAAACTAGTAATTATGGGTGTAGATTTTGGATTTGAGGAAGAAATGCTAAAGATGATCAAGGAGATGAATTTAGATAATGTTGTTAAAGTAATTAAAAATCCTCCTCGTGAAGATGTAATTGCAGCGTATAAAGAAAGTGAATTTTTAGTTCTGCCATCAAGATGGGAACTTTCACCACTTACACCGTTGGAAGGATTTGCATTTAAAAAACCAACCATCAGCACAAAAGCTCATGGAATACCATATACGTTAGATGATGGAAAAAACTCAATTCTGGTTGAATCAGAAAATTTTAACGAATTAAGTGATAAGATCATAGAACTTCTAAATGATAAAACAAAATGTAGAGAGCTCGGAATGAATGGTTATGAACATATCCATAAAGAATGTAATTCACAAGAAATGGTTCAACACATGCTAAGGATTTATGAAAAGGCAGCTTAATTATATTTCAAAAAGATGTTGATTTTATGAAAAAGAAAGCAATAGACGCGTTTAATGATGCTTCAATAAAAGTACCGTTTATCATACCAGAAATCACAAAAAATGATAAAAATGCTGTATTAAATGCATTAAATTCTAGGCTACTAACAGACGGACCAAAATTACGTGAATTCGAATCAATTTTTGCAAAATTTACTGGAGCCAAATTTGCTGTAGGAGTTTCTAATGGAACTGCAGCATTACAATTATCATTGAAATCAATAGGGATAAACTATAACGACGAAGTCATTATTCCGGATATAACATTCATTGCTACTGCTAGTTCAGTATTTAACAACAATGCCATTCCAGTTCTAGCAGATGTTGATGAGTATCTTAACATATCAATAAAATCTATGGAAAAAAAAATTACTAAAAAAACAAAAGCAATCATACCAGTACATTTTGCAGGTAAATCTTGTGATATGAAAAAGATCATGCAAGTTGCAAGAAAATATAAAATTAAGGTAATTGAAGATTGCGCACATGCAATTGGAACAAAATTTGAAAAGAATCATGTAGGAACGTTTGGAGAAGCAGGATGTTTTAGCTTTTATCCAACAAAAAATTTTACAACCATCGAAGGAGGAATGATAATTACTAATTCAAAAAAAATTGCAGATTACGTAAGAACTAAAAGAAATCATGGATTAACAAAATCACTTATCCGGAGATATACACAAGGATATCCTTGGGAATACGATGTAATTGAATTTGGATATAATTTTAGATTAGATGAGATAAGATCATCATTAGGATTAAGTCAATTAACTCGTGTTACAAAATTAAACTCGTTAAGGAGAAAAGCTTCTAGATATTATAATTTGAAATTAAGAAATGTTGAAGGCATAAGTACGCCCAATATTTCAGATGAAGATTCATGTCATCTGTATATAATCAGAATTGGAAAAAAATACAAGCATTCACGTAACGAATTATATAAAAAATTATTAAAAAACGGAATACAAACAACTGTTCATTATAAACCACTTCATAAATTCTCTATTTTTAAAAATAAGAAAATACCAATCATTAATTTAAAAAATTCTAATCAATTATATAATGAGATATTATCCATACCTCTATTTCCTCAAATTACAAAAAAAGAACAGGATTGGGTAATAAATTGTATTATTAGTTAAACATACAAATCATTAAGAAAATTTTAATACCATTCTAATAGTCAAAAATAATTAAATACACATGAGTGATTAGATTGAAAATAGCTATTGGAATACCAGCATATAATGAGGAAAAGAATATTGCGGCAATAATCACTCGATTAAAGAAGATTACTGACAAGATAATTGTATGTGATGATGGTTCTTCAGATTTGACGTCTAAAATTGCCGAAGAATTGGGAGCTATAGTAATCAATCACGAGAAAAATTTGGGATATGGTGCGGCCATTAGAAGTATTTTTTTAAAGGCAAAAAATCTGGAATGCGATATCTTGGTAACATTTGATGCTGATGGTCAACATAGAGTAGAGGATATTGACAAAGTCATCAAGCCAATCAGTAATGGAGAATCAGACATAGTGATTGGTTCAAGATTTTTAGATGAGAGTGAGAAAGAAGTTCCAAATTATAGGAAAGTTGGGATAAAAGTAATAACAAAGATGACAAATGTAACAATAAAAAAACAATTAACTGATTCACAAAGCGGTTTTAGAGCCTATTCAAAAAAAGTGTTGAATGAATTAAATCCATCAGAATTAGGCATGGGCATATCAACTGAAATTTTAATTAAAGCAAGTAGTAAAAAGTTTAGAATTTCAGAGGTGCCAATAAAAATTTTTTATAATGGTAAAACGTCTACACATAATCCAATAACACATGGTTCATCTGTAATTATTAGTACAATAAAATATACATCACTACAACACCCATTAACATTTTATGGGATTCCATCTGTTATCTTTTTACTCATAGGAGGTATTTTTTCATATTTAGCAATACAATACTATGTAGAAATAGGTAGACTAAGCACAAATTTGACTGTGGTTAGTGCAACATTAGTTTTAATTGGAATAGTTTTATTGATTACTGCAATACTGCTTTTTTCACTTGTTTCAGTAGTTAGAGAAGGAAAAGATTAATGCCAAAATGTTAATAAAAAATAGGAAATATAATTTAGATTTATCTAGGCCGTTATTTTTTTTAATTATTATTACAATAGTTGGTTTTGTAATTCGTATTAATTATTTACATGATAACATTCCGTTAACGTTAGATGCGTTTAGATATTTCCTTCTTGGAACGGATATATCTATTTTAGGAAATTTGCCAATGTACTATGATAAACCAAATAGTGGATGGCCATTATTTCTCTCAGTTATTTTCCAGATGTTTAGATTTGAAAATTACCTTGATTATATGACATTACAAAAACTATCTTCAATTTTATTTTCAGCATTAACTGTCATTCCAGTTTACTTTCTTACTAAAAAATTTTTTAACCGAAAGTTAGCCATGATTGGTGCTTCTTTTTTTATATTCTCACCATATATTGTAGAAAATTCATTATTAGGTATATCTGATTCACTATTCATTTTTTTAATAATGATTTTTTTGTCATTGTTTTTTAGTGATAAAAAAGATAACGTTATTTTTTCATTTGCTATTCTTGGAATCTCATCGTTGGTACGTTATGAAAGTTTATTGCTTATTATTCCTACAACGATAATTTTTTTGGCTAAATATAGATCAAACATTAGTTTCAGAAAATTTTATTGGATTGGATTAGCTTTATTTTTCCTTGCAATAATTCCAATGGCATTATGGAGAATTCAAATGGGTATGGATGATGGATTAGCTAGCAGTTTGTTGGGAGGTGCATATGTTGTAATTAACGAGAATAGTATAAACAGTGAAACAATCGACAGATTCGATATAGTTCGGGGAATAATTAATCTGCCAAAATATATCGGTGCGTCATTATTACCAATTTGCTTTATTTTTGTACCTTATTCAATCATCTCTCTACTAAGAAAAGAAAATAAAAATTTTAGATATCTGGTATTGATGGGCATTTTTGCATTAATACCAGCACTTTATGCTTATAGTAGAGGTTATGAAGAAACTAGATATGTTTTCGTTGTGTTACCCATTTTAATTATTGCCTCATTATTTGTAATTGAAAAAATAATTTTGAGGTTTGGAAAACAAAACGTGGTAGCAGGAGGATTAATTGCATTGATCATGGTTAGTTCAATAATTTATCTTGATTTTAGAGAGCCAGATTATGAGTATGAAAAAGAATCCGTTGAAGTAGCAAGATTCGTGTCTGGTTTACCTGGAACGATTAATGATTATGGGCCTGAAATATATTATGTGGAAGTTATGGATTTAGAAGATAAAAAATTTCCAATTTTAAGTTCTGAGATAAATTTTCAAAAAAAAGTAATGAAGCTTCAAGGTGAAACAATTAATGAGATAATACAAGATGCAAAAGATAAAGGGTTATCATATTTAGCTGTAACAAGTGCTGGTCAAAATGATAATCATATTTTATCTAAGATTTATCATGAGGAGCATAATTATCCATACTTGAAAAAAATTTATGATTCAAAAGATTATGGATTCAAATTTAACGTAAAAATATTTGAAATAAATTATAATGAGTTTGAACTGTAAGATAAAAAAATTATGTTTTAATTATTTTTTGAAACTATTTCAATGAATTCAGTTGCTAATTTATTCCAATTAAAAATATCAATTACTAAATTTCTACCTGCAGTTCCAAATTTTTTTCTAAGTTCATCATCATTAACTAAAATCGTTAATTTTTTTATCCATGCTTCTGAATCACCCTCATCGACTAGAAATCCAGTCTTATTGTCGTGAACCATTTCAGGGATTCCACCAACTTTTGAAGCTACAACAGGATTTTCCATAGACATTGCTTCTCTACAAGATAATGGTGTTGTATCCATTCCTGTAGGTAATGCATAGATATCAATTTCAGTTAGATATTGTCTTACTATATCAGGATATTCTAAACTTTCTAGATAGTGAAAATTTTTGAATTGAGAAAGTTTTTCTAATATTGGTTGTTTGTATTGACCATCTCCAGCCCAATAGAAATGAACGTTAGGCATTTTTTTAATTACATCTTCCAAAACTAACATCTCTTTTGTTTTTCCCCACCAATTTGCATCGTGTAACATTCCAACACATGGGTGTTTCAATTTCATTCCCTCTTGAGGATACCATCTAGATGTATCCAAACCTTCTAGAAAATGATATGTTTTAGCATTAGGAATTTGTTCTTTTATTACATTGTCTAGATAGTCTGCAGTCATAAAAATTCCATTACATTTAGCAAATACTTGATTTGCAATTTTTTTTTTCTGATCTACAACCCATCGCATTAATGGACTTTTGTAAATTGTTTTTTTTGCCCATTCTACTTCTGACCAATAATTACCTCGTAGATAGACGTAAGTGGGAATTTTTAACTTTATACTTTCTAATGCAAAATGGGATTGTCTATCGGCAAAGACTAGATTGGGGTTATATTCATTAATTAGTTTATGAAATTTTTTTTTAGAAAACCAGCTTTTGATGTCTTTACTTGGAAATCCAGAAATATAATCAGTTTCATATACTAATTTGTAATCAACACCCTTTCGTAGTAAGGCTTCACCAAAGTCTTTGAGATGAAGATATTTTCCAATTCGACCTTTAGCTGAGCCACCAGCTGCACCTGATGCTATTAAGATACGCAATTCAACAATAATTTGAAATTTATAAATAAAAATGTGCGTAATGAATGATAAGATTATCAGACATGACAGAACTGCAAAAAAAATTATGTTAAATGCAGTATTAAATGGTTAGCGAAATTGATATAACAGCACTCATGCGTTGTGGTAATGAGGGAAGCTATACCTTTTAGGGCTTGGTTTTATTTTAGAATGGGATGGGCAACATACTTCGCATTCATTTTTGCTGCCGTAAACACATTAACTGTTACTTATTTTCTGGCAATTGAAAATTATCCATCTTTACAAGTAGTTTTTCCTTCATTTGCATATTATATTGTAATTGTTAGTTTAATTGGGGTTCCACTGTTAGTAGCAATAGGTTATATTCATTTTAAAAAATCCCAGTCCTATAGAGCTGAATCATCGGTTAATTATGAAAGCAATCCATGGGCATTAAGAGATTTAGTAAATTCAGAATACAACCTCGTTTTATCCTTTAAAATATTACAAATGATTACAAAATTAACCAAACAGGAAAATCTTGATCAAAATGAGTTAGATCAAATACGTGAATTGGAAAAAGAATTGAAGGAATTTTTGGAAAGCAGGACTGTAGCAAATAAAAAAGATCTTGAGTTTTTCAAAACTTGGAAATAACGCAAAAAGATGTTTGTATGCAGATAGAGATAATAAATAATAAATAATTTTGATTATTTCACATCATTAATTATATTTAATTAATAGTATATTCCTTGAAAAGATTCACTAATGAATTTGCTGCATTATCATTAGTTAAATTATTCATCGTATACTTACGTCCGTTTTCTGCAATCTCAGACCATTTTGTATTCTTCGGATCAGAAATAAACTCTGATAATTTTTTTTCATAATTTTTTTCATTAATAAAAATTGCGTTTTTACCATCATTGAATCCTAATATGTTAGCTTGGTTTTTTTCTGTAACTTCCATAAATGTGAGACAACCAGCTGCAGTACTTTCCCAATATTTTATTACAGGAAACGACGAACAAGCAGCAATCGATGTACAATATTTCATGAGTAATAAAGGATATTTGTCGTTGATATACTCATGCTGTAATGTAGATGTATAATCCACATAAGGTAATTCAATACATTTAGTTCTTAGTTTGTAATGTTTCCATTGACTCTGTTCTCCACGTATAATATACCTCAGTCTAGAAGAAAATTTTGTACTAGCAGCAGCTCCTGAACATAGAATTTTTTTCTTAATTCTTTTTGAATACGGAGTTAAATTTTCGTAAAGTTTAGACTCAACACCATAAAAGATCACTTTGTATTTGAAATTCTTTGGATAGTATTTGTGAAAAAATCTTTCAGGTAAATAACCAAAATAATGATCAATTTTGTACTTTTCATGATAATCAATTTTTCCTTTGATTTTTGCGTCTTGAGCATCATTTATTCTACAAATAACAGGAATGTCGAGATTTTGAATTCCACTTAATTCATCTGGACTGCCCCAAGGGTGATTTTCCCATAATAAGATAATATCAAATTTATCACGTAGTTTTGAAACATCAAATTTCTTCTCTGCAGGAAAATAAGCCATATCAAGATCTGCATGGCGATTTAATGCATTCATAAAAAAATGATAATAAGTTGTTGCCCAAGCAGTCTTGGACATATATGGATTAGATGGTTTGTAGATAAAGGCGGTTTTAATTTTTTTCATTATTTTTTAAAAATTCTCTATCGATTTAATTTTTGATTTTATTTTTTGGCGATGATTCTGGAATTCTTGAAGTTTTTATCATAAAATTCATTCAATTCATTGATTAGATTTAGAGTTTCATTATTGATTAATTTGAGATTTGGGATTACGCAGTGACCACCAATATATCCAGGATACATTTTCGGACGATTACCTAAAAATTTGTGAATCTCATCAGAGAATGACCACATCTCATCATAATTTACATCATAATTTTTTGCTATTAGATTGCTAACTTGAGCATAGTTTACTAACCAACCTAGATAAGATGTATCACATATTATTTTTGCAAGCTCCAAAGTTATGGGCCTGGACATCTTTTTTGTTTTAATTCCACAAAGTTTCATTTTTTTAGAAAATGAGGATATTGCCCATTGTTTTCTGGGCGATATGGAACATATAGCAAAAAATTTTGTGTAACGTTTAAGATCCTTTAACATGTTTTTATGAACACCTCTTGTTGCACTATAGATTACAGGAATTGGTAATTTTCCTTGTAATTCTTCCGTAATTCCAGGCTTTATAGTACTATGAATAACAATACATTCTGGTTGGAATTTTTTGTAAAGTTTCAAAACATTGTTAATGAATTTGCCTGTTGCTGGTATAGTAATATGCAAAAATGAGGTTTTAAGAATTTTGTATCTTTTAAATTTTTTATCATCCATTAAATCATGATTTAAATCAAATCCAACAACAATATTATCGTGAGATAATAGTTTTAAAATTGGCTTTCCTATTTCGCCAATCCCTACCACAACATCTTTTTTCATTGTTTGATTTTTTGGCTTTTAAGTTGTAAATTAATTTAGTGTAGTATTTGCACTCATATCCTTCGTCACGAATAATCTATACCAGATCTCAAATGCTAACAATCCGAGGAACTTATTGACGTATCTGACATCCAAACCAGCTTTGTGTATGTATTTATCAATCCAATCTTTGTTTATCCAGCCGTCTTTTGCAATCTCAGAATCTATGAGATATTCTTGACACAGAGATTGTCCTACAGATTTCCATAAATTAAGCGTATTTACATTAAATCCTAATTTTTCTTTGCTAACTAATGACATGGAGTTATTTTGTTCTAATATTGCTCGTAAAGGTAATTTGCCAATTCCATGTTCTAAGTCGTATTTATAATTAGATGGGATATGAGGAGCGTTTGCAATTAACTCATTATTTAGTATGGGAGCTAATTGATTCATTTCAAAATGATTAACTATTCTAGAATTTATTGGATTAAAATTATACAGTAATTTTCCATTGTAGTCAGCCAAATATACTTGATCCAATCTAGCCAAGCTATTATCAAAAAATGACAAAAGACTACTGTAAAGAGAATTCCATGAAAACCCACATTTCTGGTTGAAAATATTTTCTTGGTCAGCTACTCTATCTCTTTCATGGCATTGTAAATATGCTTTAACTTTTTCAAGTGGGGTTGAATTTTCAGATGTTAGAGATAGGAATTTTTTATATCTGAACGTGTAACCGGCAAAAAGTTCATCTCCTCCATCTCCAGAGATAATCGTTTTAGACAGAGTTTTTGATTTCTTTACTACATAATACCAATGTAAATCCCAAAATGGTAATTTAATAATGCTAATTGCTTTTGGTAATTCAGAAAGATAATTCTCTAGTTGAAT
>Ga0209554_1003204_pt1 | contig 10668 bp, 8 predicted proteins | sample MarorgKNORR_S2LV_5_FD_188221 | JGI IMG/M metagenome (GOLD analysis project Ga0209554, IMG submission 188221) | Marine microbial communities from the Southern Atlantic Ocean, analyzing organic carbon cycling - Bottom_A/KNORR_S2/LV (SPAdes) (version 2) | ecosystem: Environmental > Aquatic > Marine... | reverse complement strand
CGTCGTAAATGGTCCCAAGGGTAAAGCGACTATCTTGGAGGACGGTACCGCCGGATTGCGCCTTTCCTTTCTTTGGCAAGAAAGCATTGAGGACGATCGAATTCCAATTCGTCTTCTCGTCGGTCTTCCCAGACCGCAGACTGCTCGGAAAATTCTTCAGCAGGCAGCCAGTTTAGGCGTCGAGGCAATGGACTTTTTTGGAACCGACAAAGGCGAGCCTTCCTATGCCGACAGCAAACTTTGGAGTTCCGGCGAGTGGCGTCGCCATCTTCTTCGTGGAGTCGAACAAGCTTTCTCTTCCTTTCTTCCCGTCGTGAATCGTCATCCTCATATCGAAGCCGCTCTTGCCGAATTACCTCGTTCCGGTAGGCGTTTCGCCCTCGACGTATACGAAGCCGCTTCCCCGCTGGCTTTTGCTGATTCTGCCCTTCCGCAGACCTCGTGCCAGCTCGCCGTTGGCCCTGAACGTGGTTGGTCCGCCCGAGAACGTGACCTGCTGAGAGAATCGGAATTCGAATTTCGCCATCTTGGTCCTCGTGTTCTCCGGGGAGAAACTGCCTGCGTTGTCGCCCTGGGAATACTTTCGTCCGGGTACTGGTGAAGGATTAGGCGGAAGTCGGGCGAAAAAGAGCTAGGGTTGGCGCTCCCTTGCGCGCTTTTCCCAATCGGCGTTCGCATTGCCAGCCTTCCGCATCTAGCTCCACCTCGCCGGGCAATTCCAAAATGAGCAGGGAACTTTTGTGCGCCAGACCGTCTCCAAGTATCCGAGCAAAGAGCTTTGGAGCAATTTTCATGAGAATGGCGTAAGGGGGGTCGGCGAAAATTAGGTCGAATGATCCTGTTTGCCGAGGTGTGGTTCGGAGGGCATCGCCACTTACGACTTCAAAACTTTCCGGAGAAACGTTGGCGCTTTTGCATACGGCGGCCAGATTATTTCGAAGGCATGATGCCGTGTTGACGTCTTGTTCGATGAAGACCCCACTCTCGGCTCCACGACTGAGTGCTTCCAATCCATAGGAACCTGTCCCCGCAAAGAGATCGAGGAATTTCGCACCTGACACGAGATCTCCCAATGAGGAAAATAAACGTTCGCGAACTGGTTCTGCCGCAGGTCGCAAGGGACTGCCTTTCGGTATCCTCAGCTTTATGCCTTTAGCTTTCCCTCCTGAAATTCTCATCTGATTAGAAGCTTTATTGAACGCCGAAGTGGAACTGCCGGTCTTATTAAATGCGTTTTCATGGTACTGAAGTACTGAATGACTTCATATCATTGTTTGGTTACAAGAGCACCGTCCTTGGACGGTGCTTTTTGTTGTACTCGTTGTCAGATTCCTGCAGGAATGGTCAATCGCATTCGACAAAAAATGAGCCGAACCTACCGAGTATTCGCACCGGACGACCTTCCATCGGAGGAAGGCATGTTTCACTTGCAGGGAGAGGAAAGTCGTCATCTTTCCAGAGTTTTACGGGTTGGAGTGGGAAATGCGGTCGAGGTATTGGACGGGCGAGGGACAATTTTTCGGACTGAGGTCGTTGACGTGAACGGAAGGGTTGTTGTTCTGAAAAACCTTGAATCCGTTCAGGTCGAGAAACCTCGGGTGGCCTTCGATCTCGGGGTCTCTCTACCAAAGGGTGGAAGAATGGATGATATAGTTCGGCAACTCACTGAACTTGGAGTTTCGTTTATTAGTCCGCTATTTTCGGAACACGGCGAGGTTGCGAATGTGGAGCATAGGGTAGATGCAAAGATGGGGAAGTGGTCGCGAATTGCGACAGAGGCTTGCAAGCAGTCGGGGAATCCATGGCTGCCTGTGATCCGAAAACCTCGCTCTTTCCATGAATGGTTGCAAGAATTACCGGACGGTGGTGTTCGATTGATCGGTTGTCTTGGAGTTAATGCAGTTTCCGTGTCTTCGCTGTCCAAGAGTTTCGAAACTAACATTGCTTTTGCGATCGGTCCGGAAGGGGGATTTTCCGAAGCGGAGCAAAAACTTGCGGAAGATGCGGGGTTTGTTCCCGTCCGCTTGGGCCCCCATACCATGAAAGTAGAGACGGCGGCTATTTGCGCATTGGCAGTTGCATGCGAAAAATTTGGCGTTTAAGTATATTTGTCGTAAACTGATTTCTAATGGCAAAGCATTTTAGTGGAGAAGAAAAACTGCGGATCGTACTGGAATCGATTATCCGCGGCATATCCAAGGGCGAGCAATGCAAGAAATACGAGTGCTCGGAAACGGATTTCGATGCATGGCGGGAACATCTTGTTACAAATGGCGGGAAAGTTTTCGAGCCAGGGTACGGTATTGTCGCTACGAAATCGAACAAATCTTCAGGAGGTGGATGGTTTTCGAAGCTTGTCCTCACTCTCAGCATCTTGGCGAATCTTGCGGTCGTGAGTGCTGCACTTGCATGGCAAATGAAATGGATCGATTTTGGAAGCTATTTGCCGATACATGAGGTGGCATCTACAGCTGAACCATCATCTTCTCCCGTTTCGCTCCAGTCATCTGCTGCCATGCCCGGGGGCGATCGGAAGGGAGGCGAAACTTTGGAGTCATTGTTGCTTGCCGCAAAATCTTCTACTGCTGAACAAGATGCTTTAACTTCTTCGGTCTCAGTCCCCCCGTCTACGAAAGCGCCGTTGTTTTCCGGATTGCCCGGAAGAGCTCGACCAACCTACGAGATCGATGCTTTCGGAGTCCGCACCCCCGGCCGCCAGATCGTTTTTGCCTTGGACGCAAGCGACTACATGACCCGAGGTAATCGAGTCGGACAGTTTCGCGAATTGAAAAATAAGTTGCAATTGGCAATCTCCGGACTTTCTGCAAAGTCTTACTTTAACCTCTTGATCTTTCGTAACTTGCGCGAAGTTGAAATATTCGGAAAAACCATTCTTCCGGCCGATCCCACCAACAAGAGTATGGCCATAAAGTGGCTTAAGGAAATTGGGGAACCTTACGAGAATAAGCAAGCAGCTTCAATTCGGCGTCCCAATGATAGTGACATCGTGGATAAACCACCTCCAGGCACCGTGGGTCCTTGGTATGCTCTTTACTGTGCGATAAAAAACTATGAGCCTGATGCAGTCTTTGTTTTGACAGGGGAATGCTCTTCGATGCGTCCTCAGGATTTTTCGGTCGTTGAGTCCGATCCATCTGGTTTGAAGGAAGCAAGCGATCCCGAAGACTTAAAGAAATGGGAGCAACAGACAAAGACTCTTCGTCTCACTGCCGTCAAATGGTTGCTAGCTTCCATGAAGGCTGCTGAGGTGACCCCCACAACCCAAGACGAATTGGAACTTCTTGCTTTGGCCCGCCTTCAAATGACCTTGCCGCCCAAACCAAGGGTGTTATCCGGTGATTCATGGCCTTGGCGCGATGTTTATGATAAGTTTCGTGTTGCCTTGAACGAGGAAGAAACCCACTTGCCGATCGTTCATTTCGTTGTGGCTTTACCTGAGGGCGTGACTTGGCCTGCTGATTTGACGGAGACTGCGGGCGAGTTTGCACGTATGGCCAAAGGGCAGCTAATGTTCATCAACGCGACCACGCCCTGATACGGTTTCGTGTTGATGAGGATGCTTTCCGTGCCGATACGGGTCTCCCGTAGACTTCTTTTTCTCGGAAGCCTGTTGTGCGGAATGGCAGCGATTGCTTTTTCAGATACTGGTAGCAAAGTTTCTACCATTCCCGAAGTAATCACAGACGGCTATTCGACGTTATGGGTACTTCTAGGTTTGGTTTTGGCATCTATGGCAACCTGGGTGTATGGCCGTTGGGGAGGTCTTGGGATGTCCTCTCAAACTCGTCGGAAGGCTTGGTTCGTGTCCTTCTCTTTGTTGGCTAGCGGCGTTTGGCTTGGTTACCCTACGGAAAAGGGGGACCTGAACGGACTTCGATGGGAGAAATGGACTCCTGCCCGCGAGCGTGAACTGCTGGAAGCAGGAAAGGCTGTTTACGTTGATTATACGGCTAAGTGGTGTTGGAGCTGTCAGGTTAACAAGCGCGTTTTTCATTACGAAGACGTAATCCGTAAGATACGGGAATTGGATATTGTGCTACTCAAGGCGGATTGGACGGATAAAAATCCTGTCATTCTTGATGCGTTGCAAAGCTATGGACGCGAGGGCGTTCCTCTAAATATCTTTCACAAGGCTCACGACCCAGAAACGTTGCTCCCCACGCCTATTCTGATGCCGGAGGTCTTGACGGAGGCTATGGTATTGGATGTTCTTGAGACGGGCAAACCTTTCATGGAACCGGGTGAGCAAGGGTTTGTAGCTATACTTGGATTTGCCTTTCTCGGAGGTCTAATCCTAAATTTGATGCCGTGTGTATTTCCCGTGCTTGGACTGAAAATCATGGGGTTTGTCAAACAGGCGGGGGAAGATAGGAAGAAGATTGCTCGTCACGGTTTCATCTTTACGGCAGGGGTCTTGATTTCCTTTTGGCTTTTAGTCGGTATTCTTCTGTGGTTGCGTAATACGATGAAGCAGGAATTGGGGTGGGGCTTTCAATTGCAGGAACCCGGTTTCGTCTTTGTGTTGGCGCTGGTGCTTTTGATCTTCGCCCTGAGTCTGAGCGGTGTTTTCGAGATCGGGATGTCGCTCACGGGCACGGGGGCAAAGCTTAGCGGGCAATCGGGTTACGCGGGTTCCTTCTTTTCGGGCGTACTTGCGGTGGTGGTTGCCACGCCCTGCATGGCGCCTTTCCTCGGCGTCGCCGTGGGAGCGGCCTTGGCGATGGCGTGGTTGCCTGCCATTGCCGTTTTCACCTGTGTCGGATTGGGATTGGCCTTTCCCTATCTGCTCTTATCCTTGATGCCGAACTGGATAAGTCGTTTACCCAAGCCGGGAGCTTGGATGGAATCCTTTAAGCAGGCGATGGCCTTTCCTATTTACGCAACGGTCGTCTGGCTCGTCTGGAACTTGTCTGCCCAGCTAGCGTAAAAGAACAACCTTAGCTGGCTTCAAAGTATTATTTCCTCGGGTCGAAGGTCTATAACGCTTCGTCCCCTTGCTCACCGGTCCGAATTCGGATGGCCTGTTCGAGTGGCTGTACGAATACTTTGCCATCGCCGATCTTCCCAGTTTTTGCGGAGGTTACAATGGTGTCGATCACCTTGTCGATGATCTCGTCCGATACTGCGATTTCGATCATCACTTTTGGGAGGAAGTCGATGGTGTATTCGCTACCTCGATAAATCTCAGTATGGCCTTTCTGCCTACCGAACCCTTTGGCTTCGATGACCGTCATTCCTTCGATGCCGATTTCGGCAAGGGCATCCTTAACGTCCTCTAGCTTGAAAGGCTTTATAATTGCTTTGATTAACTTCATGGGAAATTTGCTGATTATTTAGGAATTAAAATTATTGAATACTGTAACCATTCTCCCCATGTAAAGCTTGGTCAAGCCTCTTCGTTTCTTCTTCGGAGACTCAGGTAACACCTCTGGTTGCAGTTGATGCTATCCTTTACGATACATAGATGGCAACGACCGAGATTGGAATGGCGGCTAGACAGCATTGAGCCTTCATTGGAAATTTGTCTCCCGCGCTATCTAGGTTGATGCCTTGCCTTTCGAAGATTTTTTTCGCCCAGAAAAAGGACCGATCCTCGAAAGGATCGGCCCTTGAAAATCGACCGCATTAGGCGGTCAAGGATAACATTCCGCTTAAACGGCCTCGTCTCCTTTTTCGCCTGTGCGAATCCGTACGGCTTGTTCTATGGGCAAGACGAATACCTTGCCGTCTCCAATCTTACCCGTTTGGGCGGACGTAACGATTGCATCAATAACTTTGTCGACTACCTCGTCGCCTACTGCCACCTCTAGCTTTACCTTTGGTATGAAGTCCACGGTGTATTCGCTCCCGCGATAGATTTCAGTATGACCTTTCTGGCGACCGAAACCTTTGACCTCGGAGACAGTCATTCCCTCCACGCCGATTTCGGTGAGTGCGTCTTTGACCTCGTCCAGTTTGAACGGCTTTATAATTGCTTTGATAAGTTTCATTGAATTTTCTTTCTCTCTGTTAGTGAGGTTAGGAGGAATATCCCGTTTCGCCGTGTTCGGTCAGGTCGAGACCCGTTTCTTCGGAATCCTCGTCGGAACGGATGCCGCCCACAACGGCACCTGCGATCTTCAGTGCAATAAATGAGACTACTCCACTCCAAGCGATGGTGAAGAGCACGCCTTTGGCTTGAATCCAAAGCTGGTAGTCACCATTTTCGTGCAAGTTCATTATGCTAAAGCTTTCGCCTCCATGGGTTGCATCGACTACGAGACAACCCGTGAGCAAGGCTCCAACGATGCCACCCACGCCGTGGACGCCGAAAACGTCGAGACTGTCGTCGTATCCGAACTTGGCTTTGATTGAGGTGGCCGCCCAGTAACAAATTACTGCGGCAGCAGCTCCTATGAGCAGGGCTCCCATCGGACCTACCGAACCTGATGCAGGAGTAATGGCGACGAGACCTGCTACGGCTCCCGTGGCCAAACCAACAGCGGTCGGCTTGCCCTTGGTAAACCATTCCACGAACATCCAACTGGCGGCGGCAGTGGCGGTGGCTACTTGAGTGACTAGCAAGGCCATTCCGGCAGTGCCATCGGCAGCCAGTTGGCTGCCTGCGTTGAAACCGAACCAGCCGACCCAAAGCATGGAAGCTCCAATTACCGTCAAGGGTACGCTGTGCGGAGTAAGCTTGGCGCTCCCGAAACCTTTTCGTTTCCCTACCATAATACAGGCTACCAGACCTGCTATGCCTGCGTTGATATGAACTACCGTGCCGCCTGCGAAATCGATTACACCCCAAGTGTTGAATAGAGCTCCGTCACCCGACCAAGCCATGTGGCAAATGGGAGCGTAGGAAAAAGTGAACCACAAAAGTGTGAACACGAGAACGGCGGAGAATTTCATCCGTTCCGCGAAAGCTCCAACGATTAGTGCCGGAGTGATGATGGCGAATGTCATCTGGAAGGTGATGAAGACGACTTCGGGAATAGTCCCGCTTACTGTGTCTGCGCTAATGTTTGCTAGTAGGGAGGTGCCCAAACCTCCTACAAAGGAGTTGTAGTTCGTCACCCCTGCTTCCATTCCATCCGTATTGAAGGCAAGACTATAGCCATACAGGACCCACAAGACAGTTATTATAGATGTAATGGCGAAACACTGTACAAGTACGGAAAGAATGTTCTTAGACCTTACGAGCCCACCATAGAAGAGAGAGAGACCCGGAATAGTCATGAAGAGTACGAGCAACGTTGCCACGATCATCCAAGCGGTGTCGCCGCTGTCGATGGTTGCCACCTCTTCTGGTGCATCTGCGGGCGCCGCTGCATCTACGACTGCTTCAGGAGCGTCAGGACTTGCCGTAGCGTTATCTTGGGCAAACCCTTGAGCCGTGAACGACATTAGTCCGAGGAGCGCTAGCATGAGCGATCCCGCGAACCATGGCACAATTTTTTTATTTAACATGGTTTCTCTTTCTTATCAGTTTGTAGTTGAGTGGTTTGTGGATGGATTGATCCATTTGATTAACATTTTGCAACTACCGCGCCAACTGTTCCTAAGAATAGAAATTGACTAAAAATATGTCAGAAAATGAAAACTTTTCATAATTACTCATTTCCTGAGCATTAAGTTCGCGCTTCCGCTTCGAACTCGGAAGCGAACGAATATACAACCAAGACGGCTTTCGCGAGTTTCCCGGCAGCGAACGATGCTATGCTATTCGTTTTTCGTGCTGATCCCGAAACTTGTGATTTTCCGGATTTGTTTTGTTCCGGAGAGGTTTTGGTTCTGAAAGACGAGTATCCGTTAATCGCTTTCGGGGAGAACCGAACGGATGTGAAGGTCTCGGAGTTGTTTGTCGGTGGCGGTGCTTGGGCTGTCCGTCATTAAATCCTGACCTTTCTGAGTCTTTGGGAAAGCTATAACGTCTCGGATACTATCTCTCCCTGCCAGAATGGCGACGAGGCGATCTAACCCAAGTGCAATCCCGCCATGAGGAGGGGCGCCAAAGGAAAAAGCTTCCAGCATGTAGCCGAACCGGCTTTTTACGACGTCGGCAGGTATGGCGAGAATCTCCTCGAAAACTTTCTTTTGTAAGTCGGGTTGGTGGATGCGGATGGATCCACCGCCAAGTTCGATCCCGTTAAGAACTATGTCGTAGTGTTGGCCTCTTACCTTCTTGGGCTCCGAGTCCAGCAGCTCAATGTCTTCCGGCACCGGAGAAGTGAAAGGGTGGTGAGTGGCTACGTAGCGACCTTGTTCCTCATCATGACTCATGAGAGGAAAGTCGATCACCCATAGGAATTTCCAGTCCGTCGGAGATCGTTCGATCATTCCTCGTTTTTCCAAGAGGGTGGCGGACTCCAATCGAACGCGGCCTAGAATGTTGCAGGAGCTTTTCCAGTCGCCTGCCGCGAAGAAAATAATGTCTCCTTCTTCTACGGAGAGATCTTCTCGAAGCTTGTCTTGCTCGGACTGCGAGAGGAATTTGAGGATGGGCGATTTCCATTCGCCGTTTTCAGACTTGATGAATGCCAATCCTTTGGCTCCGAGAGACTTGGCGGTTTCCTCAAGGTGCTTGAGCTCTCCTTGCGTGAGGTCGGCCAACCCTTTGGCATTGAATGACTTTACCGAGCCACCGCTTGCGATCGTACCGGAGAAGACTTTGAAATCAGATTCCCGAAAGGTTTCGGAAAAGTCTTTTATTTCTAGGCCGAAACGCATGTCGGGCTTGTCGGAACCGAAGCGGTTCATGGCTTCCTCAAAGGGAATGCGAAGAAAGGGGGTCTCTATTTCAGTTCCCAGAGTTTCTTGCCAAACTCTTTTCAACAATCCCTCGATCAGGGCATACATGTCTTCGCGGTCGATGAACGACATCTCCACGTCCACCTGGGTGAACTCGGGTTGACGGTCTGCCCGCAGATCCTCGTCGCGGAAGCAGCGCGCCAACTGGTAGTAGCGCTCCACGCCCGCGACCATTAACATTTGCTTGTATTGCTGAGGCGACTGAGGGAGGGCGTAGAACTTGCCGGGGTTGAGGCGACTGGGGGCGAGGAATTCGCGAGCTCCTTCCGGGGTGCTCTTGAATAGCATCGGCGTTTCAACGTCGAGAAAGCCATTGGCGTCGAAATAGTCGCGGATGGTTTTGCTAGCCTTATGGCGAAGTTTTAGGGTCTCGAGGTTTTTTGGTCTTCGAAGATCCAAGTAGCGATGGGCGAGTCGCAACTCCTCGCCCACCCGGTCTGCCTCGTCGTCCATGGGGAAAGGAGGCGTCTTGGACTGATTGTGGATCATCAAATCGGTGACGTGGATCTCTACTTCTCCCGTGGGGAGGTTGGCGTTTACGGTGTCACCATCTCGTTCGCGGACTTCACCGGAGGCTTGGATGACGCTTTCTGGCTTAAGTTCCCCGAAAACCTTTGCGAGTTCTGAGTTCTCGGGATCCAGCACGAGCTGGGTTTTGCCTTCGCGATCCCTGAGGTCGATGAAGAGAATTCCTCCGTGATCTCGTACGGAGTCGATCCACCCTGCGATGTTGGCGGAGGATCCGGCGTCGGCTTTGCGGAGTTCGTTGCAGTGATGAGTGCGTTTCATAGTTCCTAGAAATACGGAAAAGCCTTGGCATCATGTAGAAAGCGGACGGTATGGCAAGCGCGATGCCGGATTTGATTTTTTCGAAGGAGGACTGCAATTGGATGCTCGGGTTTTCCTAGTCGACCTTTTTTCTCGCCAAAGAGTGCATTCATTCGTTGCTTCTGAAAATATGAACAACCGATACGTGGTAATTATGGCAGGGGGTCGCGGAGAACGTTTTTGGCCCCAAAGCCGTTTGCGTCGTCCCAAGCATCTCTTGCCCATCGTGGGAGACGAGCCCATGCTCGTGCAGACAGTGAATCGTCTTGGCGGCTTGGTCCCGGTCGAAAACGTTTTCGTGGTTACGAACTCCGAGCAACGGGATGCAGTTCTTGAAACTTGTCCGAATCTTTTGCCCGAGCGGGTAGTTGGAGAACCGGAGGGAAGAGACACCGCCGCAGCCGTTGCTCTTTCGGCTCTGCTTGTTCAGCGAGAGAATCCCTCCGCCGCTTTTGCGATGTTACCTGCGGATCACGTGATCGAGGACAACGCAGGTTTTCGAACCATCCTCGATTCGGCTTTCGAGGCGGCCGAAACTCAGGATTTGCTTGTAACGATAGGTATTCGACCAACCGAACCGGCCACAGGTTACGGCTACATTCAACGTGGGGAACCTTGCGGTGAACCCGGCGGGCGAACTCTCTACAATGCCGTTCGCTTCGTTGAGAAGCCTGATCGCGAGACCGCCGAGAGCTACGTTGCCTCAGGCGATTATCTTTGGAATGCCGGTATGTTCGTTTGGCGTCCTGAGGTGATCTTGAAAGCCATTGCGAGCCACGCTCCCGATCTTGCCAAAGGTATTAACGCACTCGACGATGCTTGGACCGAAGAGGCTTCTCTAGACGAAGCCATGCAGTCCGTTTACCCTAAGTTGACCAAGATATCAGTGGATTTCGCCGTTATGGAAAAGGCCGAGAACGTGGCGGTGCTGGAATCCGCTTTCGACTGGGACGACGTGGGCGAGTGGCCCGCGATCGAGCGTCACTTCCCTGCGGATGAAATGGGAAACGTCTTTCGAGGAGCAGG
>Ga0209554_1003202_pt1 | contig 10678 bp, 6 predicted proteins | sample MarorgKNORR_S2LV_5_FD_188221 | JGI IMG/M metagenome (GOLD analysis project Ga0209554, IMG submission 188221) | Marine microbial communities from the Southern Atlantic Ocean, analyzing organic carbon cycling - Bottom_A/KNORR_S2/LV (SPAdes) (version 2) | ecosystem: Environmental > Aquatic > Marine... | reverse complement strand
ATACGACAAGATCATGTTCGACTGCCCGCCAGTCTCGGCTGTCAGCGATCCGCTGATGATTGCTGCAGCGACGGACGGAATCATCTTCGTCAGCAAGTTCAACAAGGTGCGCCGCGAGCACGCACGCAAGACCGTGCAGCGAATCCAGGATGCTGGGATTAACATCGTTGGCGTCTGTATTAACGACCTTGATTTCGAGGGGAAGGATTCCTACTACTACTCCTACTATTATTACCAGAACCGTTATTACGCGAGTCACTACAAGAGCGATAAGCCGGGTGGCAAGGACGGAGAAGCGAACCCAAAGAAGCTTGAAAAGGAATCAAGCGCGGCTTAATCGATTGGCCAGGCGCTTGGCCAACTCCGCAATGCTTTCAATCCATTCCTGAAGTCGCGTTGCCGGATGGAGCTTTCCTCGCTGAACCCCGAGCAACGTCAGGCTGTACGCACCGTTGATGGCCCGTTGCTCATTCTCGCCGGCGCTGGTACCGGCAAAACACGGGTCATTACCAGCCGCGTGGCTTACATGATCTCGCGCGGCATCCGGCCCCGGAACATCCTTGCCGTCACTTTCACCAACAAGGCCGCGCGTGAGATGAAGGAGCGGGTGAAAAGCCTGGTGCCCAAGCGGCGATTGGTCGGCGAGGATGGCCAGACGGAGAAGCCGACCATCTGCACCTTTCACTCGCTGTGCGTCCGCATTTTGCGTCGGCACATCACGAAGCTGGGCTACAAGAAAAACTTCGTCATCTACGACGCCACCGAGCAGCTTGGCGTGGTGCGCCGCATCTTGAGCCAAATCTCGCTGGGCTCGAAAAAGCCAGACCCATACGCCGTCCTGTCGCTGATCAGTCGATGGCGGAACAGCAACAGCGATGAGCTCATCGCCGAGGATCAGGACTTGGCCGCCTTGGCCAAGCGCTTGGTTGCGACCTATCAGCAGACACTCAAGGCCAGCAACGCCGTCGATTTTGACGACCTTATTTTGCTCGTCCTGCGGCTGTTCGCAGAGTGCCCGGAGGCCCTCGACGAATGCCGCGAGCGTTACCGCTACATCATGGTGGACGAATATCAGGACACCAACAACTCGCAGTTCGAACTGGTACACAGCCTGGCCCGGGAGCATCGAAACTTTTGCGTCGTGGGCGACGACGACCAGAGCATCTACGGCTGGCGCGGTGCCGAGGTGGCCAATTTGCTCGACCTTGAGAAACATTTTCCGGAGGTCAAGGTGGTCAAGCTTGAGCAAAACTATCGCTCCACCAACACGATCCTCGAGGCCGCCAACGCGGTCATCAAAAACAACATTCAGCGGCGCGAGAAAAAACTTTGGTCCAACAAGGGAGCCGGGGAGCCGATCACGCTTTGGGAATTCCGCGACGATGAAGAGGAGGCACAGGCGCTGGTGGAGGAGATCAACTTCAATCGCAGCATCAAAAAGGTGAAGTGGCGGGAGCAGGCGATACTGTTCCGCACCAACCAGCAGTCCCGCCCGCTCGAGACGGCGCTGCGCAAGGCCGAAGTCCGCTACAACCTCGTCGGCGGGCAGAGTTTTTTTGATCGGCGCGAAATCCGCGACTTCGTCTCGTACCTCAAGTTGTTCCTCAATCCCGACGATGACACCGGCCTGCTGCGTATCGCGAACGTCCCGGCTCGCGGCCTCAGCAACGCCACGATGGAGAAGCTGCTTGGCCTGAGCCAGGAGCGCGGTTGCACCGTGTTTGCCGTGATGCGCGACGAGCCGGCGCTTGGCCAATTTCAACGGCGCACGGTCGACAGCATCCTCGACTTTGTTGAGTTGGTGGAGTCGGTCAACGAGCGGCTGAACCGCCCGATCGCCGTTCAGCCGGCGAACCCGCTCAAGATGTGGTGCACCGCTTGGCTGGATGAGGTGGGTTTGTTCCGCGAGATTCGGCGAATGGAGAAGGACGAGGAAACCGCCGAGAACCGCGTGCGCAACATCGTCGATTTGCTCGACTCGATGGATCCCGGTTTTGTCCCGGCCGATCGTCCGGTGGCGGAACGGCTGCACCGTTTTCTCGAGCACATTTCACTCGACCGCGAACGCGATGAGGATGACGAAATCGGCGACGCGGTGACGCTGATCACCGTGCACAGTTGCAAGGGACTGGAGTTTCCGCACGTGTACATTGCCGGCGTGGAGGATGGGCTGATCCCGCACTCGCGCTCCAAGGCCGAGGGGACGCTGGACGAGGAGCGGCGGCTGTTTTACGTGGCAATCACCCGGGCGCAGGTGACATTGACGATGAGCCACTGCGAAAACCGGCGGAAGTTCGGTGAACTGATCCCCTGCCATCCGTCGCCGTTTTTGAAGGAAATCCCCGAGGAACTGATCGTGCACGGCAACGAGTCCGAGCCGGTCTCGGAGGAAGCCGGCCTCGACTTTTTCGCCAGCCTCAAGGCGTCGCTGGAGTGATCGCGCTTCCCTTCGTTTTGGGGCTCACTTAGGCTGGGCGTTTCGCTGTCGCATGGCCGGCGAGCCACTTGAGATGGGTAACACAAACAACAATTCCGCGGGAACCGACAACGGCGAGGCCAAGCCGGAGCCGCTCGATTTCATCCGCGAGATCGTCGCCGCCGACTTGGCCAGCGGCAAACATGCCTCGACGGTGACACGTTTCCCGCCGGAGCCCAACGGCTACCTGCACATCGGGCATGCCAAGTCGATCTGCCTGAACTTCGGCATCTCGCTCGAGAACGAGGGCGGCGTCTGCCATCTGCGATTCGACGACACGAACCCGGCCAAGGAGGACGTCGAGTACGTCGATTCGATCAAGGAGGACGTGCAGTGGCTCGGCTTCGACTGGGGTAAAAATATTTACTTCGCCTCCGATTATTTTGAAAAGCTCTACGGCTTCGCGGTCGAGTTGATCCAGTCCGGCAAGGCGTTTGTCTGCGAGTTGACGCTGGACGAGATCGCCGGGCATCGCGGCACGCCGACCAAGCCGGGCACGAACAGCCCGTATCGCGACCGCTCGCCGGGGGAGAATCTGGAGCTGTTCCAGCGGATGCGCGACGGCGAGTTCGCCGACGGCACGCGGGTGTTGCGGGCCAAGATAGACATGGCCTCGCCGAATCTGCACATGCGCGACCCGGTGCTGTATCGCATCCGCAAAACGCTGCATCATCGAACCGGCAACAAGTGGTGCCTCTACCCGATGTACGATTTCACCCACTGCCTGTCCGACTCGATCGAGGGCATCACGCACTCGCTCTGCACGCTCGAGTTTGAGGTGCACCGGCCGCTGTACGACTGGGTGCTGGACAACGTGGCGATCGACAGCCGTCCGAGGCAGATCGAGTTCGCGCGGCTCAGCCTCACATACACCGTCCTCAGCAAACGCAAGCTGCTGACGCTCGTCGAGGAGGGTCGCGTCAATGGCTGGGATGATCCGCGCATGCCGACCGTCTCCGGGCTGCGCCGCCGGGGCTACACGCCGGCGAGCATCCGCTCGTTCTGCAAAACCATCGGCATCACCAAGTTCAACAGCCTCACCGACGTCGCGCTGCTCGAGCACAGCATCCGGCAGGACTTGAACGACACCACGCCCCGCAGAATGGCGGTGCTGCGGCCGCTCAAGGTTGTGATCACCAATTTCGACGAGGACAAAGTCGAGGAGCTCGAGGCGGCCAACCACCCGAAAGACCCCGAAGCCGGAACGCGCAAGGTGCCGTTCACGCGAGAGATTTACGTCGAGCGCGACGACTTCATGGAGGAGCCGCCGAGGAAATTTTTCCGGCTTGGTCCGGGGCGGGAAGTACGGTTGCGCTTCGCCTATTTCATCACCTGCAACGAGGTCATCAAAAACGCCGCGGGCGAGGTGACCGAGCTGCACTGTACGTACGACCCCGAGACGCACGGCGGCAACGCGCCGGACGGCCGCAAGGTCAAGGGCACCATCCACTGGGTGTCCGCGTCGCACGCGTTCGAGGCTCAAGTGCGGCTGTACGACCGCCTGTTCACTGTCGAGGATCCGAACAAAGTGGACGACGGCAAAACGTATCTCGACCATCTAAACGCCGAGTCGCTGGAAGTGATCGCGGACGCCAAGCTCGAGCCGGGCTTGGCCAAGGCCGAGCCGGGCGAGCGTTTTCAGTTCGAGCGGCTTGGCTATTTCTGCGCGGACGCTGGCGACTCGCAAGCCGGCAAGCCGGTTTTCAACCGCACCGTCACCCTGCGCGATGCCTGGGCCAAGCAGCGGGGAAAAGGGTGAGCCGCGCGGCGCCTGGCCAAGCGCGTTGCCTTTTGCCGTCGAGCGACTACATTCCGCGTGTGGACTTGGATGCCACAACGGAGGCGCTCTGCCAAAAAGTCTGGGATGGCGAACGCGTGAGCGGCGACGAGGCGGCGCGGCTGTACGAGCTGCCGCTGCCGCAATTGGGCGCGCTGGCGGATCGCCGCCGCCGCTTGGCCAAGGCCGATGCCTACGACGGGCGCGGCAATGAGATCGCCACCTACAACATCGACCGCAACATAAACTACACCAACGTCTGCAACGTGTACTGCAAGTTCTGCGCGTTTTACCGGACGGAAAAACAGGACGACTCGTACGTGATCACCCGCGACGAGATCGACCAAAAAATCGAGGAGACGATCGCGCTCGGTGGCACGCAGATCTTGATGCAGGGCGGCCATCACCCGAAGCTCGACAAGCAGTGGTACCTCGATCTGCTTTCGCACATTCGGGACAAGTTTCCGCAAATCAACATCCACGCTTTCAGCCCGAGCGAGTTCATCCATTTTCGTGACGTGTTCGGCGAGTCGCTGGAAACACTGATTCGCGATTTCCGCGAGGCCGGCCTGGGCTCGATCCCCGGCGGTGGCGGCGAGATTTTGGTCGACGAGGTTCGCCAACGCATCTCGCCGCTCAAGGCGATGAGCGACGACTGGCTGGAGGTGATGGCCGTGGCGCACCGACTTGGAATGGCCTCGACGGCGACGATGATGTTCGGGCACGTCGAGTCGCTCGGGCAACGGATTGAACACCTCGAGCGCGTTCGGCGTCAGCAGGACGAGACCGGCGGTTTTACGGCGTTCATTGCGTGGACATTCCAGGCGGAGAACACCAAGCTCAAGGCGCCGACGGTCGGTGCCAATGAATATTTGCGGATGCAGGCGCTCAGCCGAATCTACCTCGACAACGTGCCGAACATCCAAAGCTCGTGGGTGACGCAGGGGCTCGAGATTGGCCAAGTGGCGCTGAAGTATGGTGCGAATGATCTGGGAAGCATTATGATCGAGGAGAACGTGGTCTCCGAGGCGGGCACGACCTTCCGGATGGATGTGGCGGACATGCGGCGCCTGATCGAGGGCGTCGGTTTCGAGGCCCGGCAACGCGACAACTGGTATCGGCTGGTCGATGGCCAAGCCGCGGCAGCGTGATAACAAACGACAAACGAAAACAAACGGAACGGCGTCGGCGGCTGGCCAAGCGCGGCATCGGCTTGGCACTGGGCCTGGCGTTGGTGACGGTGGCCGGCTGCCGGTCGTCGAGGCAGGGCAGCGACGGGACGTTCAGCCTGAGCGACAAGGTCCAGTACAGCGCTGCCTACGACCGGGAACTGGACTCGATCTTTCGCTTGTCCGAAAAGGGCAAGTGGGAAGAAGCCGAGGCGGAGGTGGGGTTGTTGCTTCAAAAACACCCGGAAGACGCCACGTTAAAGCGCATCAGCGCCTGGGTGACCACGCAGAAAACATTGCTCCGGGAGCAGGCCATCGAGGATCGCATCCGCACGATTAACGCCAAGCAGACCGGCATGACACCGTCGATCAGGGATATCTGGGAGGATAACAAGAGTCGCGGGCTGCCGCCGCGCAAGGACATCCGCGATGTGCTCGAGATGATCGAGGCCGAGCCGTATGTGCCGGAGACATTCGGCAATCAAGTCACGAAACGGGGGCTGCTTTTTGACGCACAAAGCGAGCGCGGCCGCATGACCGGCCTGCTCGAGAACACGGTGTCCATCCAGAGTGAGGAGCTAACCGTGAAGGAGATTCTTTTCGGGATCGGCGAAAAAGAGGGCATCAACTTCGTCGCCGACCAGGGGCTTGTGCCGCTGCAGCAAAAGCTCACGCTAAACCTTGACCGTGTAAAACTGAGTGAACTGCTGGGCTACATTTCGCGCAACGTCGGCGTGCACTTTCAAGTCGGGGATGACTTGATCTGGGTGATCGACGGGAAGGCATCGAAGGAGTTGATCGAGCAGACGCGGTTTTACCGGTTGCGGCATGGCTTCATGATGCCGGCACAGTTTGGGCCGGAAGAGACCACCCTGGTGACCGTGAAACCGGAGAAAGGTCCAACCACCATCACCGAGACGGCCAAGTACGAAATGTTTGTCAACGACAGCATCATGAAGAAACCGTCGATCGAGGAGGCGATCGAGAAATTTTTCAAGGGCTCGGACCATATGATCGACTACGAGCGGAACCTCATCGTCGCCACCGGCACGCCGGAGCAGTTCGAGGTTCTGGAGCGAATCATTGAGGAATTTGACCGTCCGATTCAGCAGGTGTTGATCGAGGCACGGTTTATAACGATCTCCGAGGCGGCGTTTCTCGACTTTGGTTTCCGGTGGGCGTCCAGCATTGCGGGCAGTCCGTCACTAGACCAGACCGGGATCGGCGGCGGGGCGCTGGGCAGCGAGGAGGGCCTGCTGACAAGGATCACATTCCAAAATGTGTTCAAGGAAAGCAGCATCCTCAGCAACGCCGACCTGTCCGCAGCTCTGACTGCGCTCGAGCAGAGCGGCGAGAGCCGGTTGCTTAGCGCGCCGCGCCTGACACTGCTCAACAACCGCCCCGGCTCCATCAGCGACGGCGAGGTGAATTACTATTTTGAACAATTTACTGTCGAGGAGACCATTACGTCGATTGGTAATAGCAATTCGTTTAGTTTATCCGGGAGGATGGTGCCCACCGGCAAACCGTCCAAGATCACCGCCGGCGTCTCACTGGAGGTTGTCGCCAGTATCGGTGGAGACGGGCAAAGCATCCTGCTGGCTCTTCACCCGGTGGTGAATCAGAATGTCCGCTATGTCTCGCTCAAGGGCCAGACCATCGAGGAAGTTACTAAAGATAAGGACAGGTTTGAGATTTTCCTGCCCCAGTGGCGCACGCAGGAGCTGGCCACACGCGTCGTCGTCGGCTCTGGCCAAAGCATCATGATGGGTGGTGTGCTTGAGCGCGAGCAGCGTACCATTGTCGAGTCGGTTCCGATTCTCGGTAACTTGCCCGGTATTGGCGCGTTGTTCCGCAAGCGTTCCACCATCGACAAGCCGCGGTATCTGCTGATTTTTGTCACCGCCACGCTGCTCGACGAGGATGGCTCCTTCGTGACCTACGAGAATCCGGGCGAAAGCCGTCCAGCGCCGGTCAGTGTGCCCAAGTCTCTGCCAGCACCGGGGCCAACGGCTTTCCCAATGCCGCCCGCACAGGCCCCGGCCAAGCCACCCGAGGGTTGACGCGATCCCGCTTGGCCAAGCGCCAAGCGGCTTGATTTTTTCTGCGCACACCGGGAACATCGCCAAGACCGACACCGGGCCGGTAATCTCAACCCATGCAACCCCGTCATGCCCAAGATTGAGCGTGCGCTCATTTCCGTTTCCGACAAGTCAGACCTCGTCCCTTTCGCCGAGGCACTCTCCCGTGCCGGCGTCGAGATCATCTCCACCGGCGGCACCGCCAAGGTGCTGCGCGAGGCTGGCATCGCAGTGCAGGAACTCAGCGACTACACCGGCTACCCCGAGATGCTCGACGGCCGCGTCAAGACGCTGCACCCCAAGATCCACGGCGGCCTGCTTTTCCTCCGCGAAAACGCCGGGCACACCGCCACCGCCGCCGAACACGGCATCCGGCCGATCGATCTCGTCGTGGTGAACCTTTACCCGTTCGAGCACACCGTCGCCAAGCCGGATGCCACACTCGGGGACGCCATCGAGAACATCGACATCGGCGGCCCGTCGATGCTTCGCAGCGCGGCCAAAAACCACCAAAGCGTCACCGTCATCGTCGATCCCGCCGACTACGGCCGCGTCGCCGAGCAAGTCTCCGAGAACGGCGAAACCACACTCGAACTTCGCCGCGAGTTGGCCGTCAAGGTGTACTCCCGCACCGCCGCCTACGACGGCGCGATCGCCCTGCACTTGGCCAATGTTTACGAGCAGCAACAGCCAAGCGACGGCCTGCCGGACAAGCTCGTCGTCCGCGCCGACAAGGCTCAGGTTTTGCGCTACGGCGAGAACCCCCACCAACGCGCCGCCCTTTACGGCCGCTTCGGCGAGTTTTATCAGCAGCTCCACGGCAAGGCGCTTTCGTACAACAACATCCTCGACCTCACCGCCGCCGCCGGGTTGATCGTCGAGTTCGACGCCGACCCGCCCACGCTCGCCATCCTCAAGCACACCAACGCCTGCGGCCTTGGCCAGGCAGACACCCTCGCCGACGCGTGGGACAAGGCCTACGCGACCGACCGGCAGGCGCCGTTCGGCGGCATCATTGCCTGCAACACCGCGCTCGATCTCACCACCGCCGAGGCGATCAGCGGGATTTTCACCGAGGTCATCGTCGCGCCCGACTTTGACGCCGACGCACTCGAGTTGCTGCAGCAAAAGAAAAACCTGCGTTTGGCTAAGCTGCTGCTCAACCCGCCCAACGTTGTGCCGTGGGACATTCGCTCCGTTGGCGCTGAGTCGTTCCTCGTGCAGGAGCGTGACCTCCGGCAGACCACCGCCGCCGATCTCGAAATCGTCACCAAGCGTCACCCAAGCGAGGACGAACTCAAGGCCATGCTTTTCGGCTGGCGCGCCGTCAAGCACGTCAAGTCCAACGCCATCGTTTACGCCGCCAAGGATCGCACCCTCGGCGTCGGTGCCGGCCAAATGAGCCGGGTGGACTCCAGCCGCATCGCCGTTTGGAAGGCAGGCGAGGCCGGGCTCGACCTTAACGGCAGCGTCGTTTGCAGCGACGCATTTTTCCCGTTCGCCGACGGCCTCATCGCCGCCGCCGAGGCCGGCGCGACCGCGGCCATACAGCCGGGCGGCTCCAAGCGCGACGCCGAGGTCATCGTCGCCGCCAACGAGCGCGACATGGCCATGGCCTTCACCGGCGACCGGCATTTCCGGCATTGAGCGCCTGGTCAAGAGGAGGTTTTGTTGGCTGAACTGCTCTGCGGCGATTAACTTGGCCCGGTCGTGTTGACACACAAACCATGGAATCCCGAGTCGCTGCTCTGGCTTGGTTGCACCTTCATGCTGGCTCTCTCGCCGGGCGCAGTTGTTGCCGGTCTGTTCGCGGACGGCTCCGTTGCGCAGATGGCGGCCAATATCACCGTGCTGCCGGTCGCCATCCTCGTCTCCATTATCGTTTGGTTTCAGGTCAACCATCGTGTTTACCGGTCTCCGATCTGGTTGGCTGACACCTTCGGCTTCAATCGCAAAAACACCGGCCGCTGCCTGATGCTGGGTTTGGTGACAGGACTCGGCTTGGTCCTCATCTCCATGGTACTTGCCTTGTTGACCAGCCAGCTGATTCATGCCCTCGGGGATCAGGCCGAGCCACAAAAACTGGTTACACTCATCGCAGAAGAATACTCCAAAAAGGAAAACATCCGGACGCTAATCTTTTTCGTGGTGATGGCTGTGGTCGTCGCGCCTATTGCGGAAGAGATTCTCTTTCGCGGCATCCTTTACCCGGCAATCAAGCAAATTGGTTATCCGCGCCTGGCCGCGATCGGCACGGCCCTTTTGTTTGCACTGTTTCACGTCAACCTGCTGACTTTCGCGTCGCTGACGGTTGTGGCGTTGGGGCTGATTGCACTGTACGAATTCACGGATAACCTACTCGCCCCAATCACTGCCCACGCCGTTTTTAACGCCTCCAATTTGATCATGCTGTTTTGGCGATGAGCAAAGCCACTCCCAACCCCGGGCCGGACGAGCTCGAGTTGATCTCACGGCTCAAGGCCAAGTTGCCGGTTGGCGACTCGGTAGTCGTCGGCGCGGGCGACGATTGCGCCGTGATCGACGCCGGCGTGCCCGGCCAGTGGCAACTCCACAAGACCGACGCCGTGGTCGAGGGCATTCATTTTAAGAAAGACGCTGATCCGCAGCAGGTTGGCCATAAGGCCCTTGGCCGCGCGCTGAGCGACATTGCCGCGATGGCCGGCACGCCGCGCTGGGCCACGATCACGCTTGGTTTGCCGGACGGCTTCGACGCCGAAACGGTCGAGTCGATTTACGACGGCATGACCGCCTTGGCCAAGCGGCACGGCGTGTTGCTGGTCGGCGGCGAAACGGTGGCCAACCCAGAGCGGCTCTTCATCGGCGTGTCGCTTGTCGGCGAGATCGCGCGTGACAAATGCATCCTCCGCAGCGGCGCAAGCGTAGGCGACGGCGTATGGGTGACCGGCGAACTGGGCGGCTCGATTGCCGGACATCATCTCGAGTTCACGCCTCGCCTCGCCGAGGCGCGCTGGCTGGCCGCGCACCATCAGCCAAGTGCGATGATCGATCTCAGCGACGGCTTGGCCGGCGACCTCGGCCATCTGCTCCACGAGGCCAACGCCGGGGCCGAGCTGCTCGAGAGCGCCCTGCCGATCCGCCGCGAGGCACGGCTGCGCGCCCGCGAGTCGGAAGCCGCCAAGCCGCCGCTGCTCGC
>Ga0209554_1003199_pt1 | contig 10684 bp, 7 predicted proteins | sample MarorgKNORR_S2LV_5_FD_188221 | JGI IMG/M metagenome (GOLD analysis project Ga0209554, IMG submission 188221) | Marine microbial communities from the Southern Atlantic Ocean, analyzing organic carbon cycling - Bottom_A/KNORR_S2/LV (SPAdes) (version 2) | ecosystem: Environmental > Aquatic > Marine... | reverse complement strand
TGGAATCCACCCTGTTCTTAACTGCTGCGTCCATCTTAATAATCGGCGGCCATTCGCGGTGGAAGCCGTTTTCTCCTGGGAGTTTGTGGGTGGCGTCGATGCCGAGCTTGGTGCCGATGGCCATTTTGGTTGTGGCGTGGTCGAGCACGTCGGCGGGGCCGCGGGTGAAGAGGGCGTCGCGCTGGGGATCCGTGCAGGCGCCGAGGCGGAAGAGGACTTCGCTGGTGTTGTGGACGTCGACGTCCTCATCGACGACGATGATGTATTTGGCGAACATCATTTGGCCCGCGCCCCAAAGGCCGTGCATGATTTTGTAGGCCTGCATCGGATAGGTTTTTTTGATGCTGACAAAAACGAGGTTGTGGAAGACACCTTCGGCGGGCAAGGCGAGGTCGACCAATTCCGGGAAATTCATTTTCAGGATCGGCAGAAAAAGGCGAACGCTGGCACCGCCGAGATAAAAATCCTCCATTGGCGGTTGGCCGACGATGGTGCTGGGGTAGATCGCGTCCTTGCGATGGGTGATGGCGGTGAGGTGAAAGGCGGGGTAAGGTTCGGGCAGGGTGTAGTAGCCGGTGTGGTCGCCAAAAGGGCCTTCATCGCGGAGGGGCTCGGTGGGGTCTACGTAACCTTCGAGGACGATGTCGGCATCGGCGGGCACCTCGAGGTCGTTGGTTTCGCATTTAATCAATGGCACTGACTTTTGGCGCAACCATCCGGCGAGCAGCAATTCGTCCAGTCCATCGGGCAACGGCGCGCTGGCGCAGAAAGCGTAAACCGGATCGCCGCCGAGGAAGACACTGACGGGCATGCGTTCGCCTTTTTCGTAATAGCGGCGGCCGTGGCGGGCGGCAACTTTTTGCAACTGCCAATGCAGCGCCGTGGTTTGCCCATCAAAAACCTGCATCCGGTAAAGGCCGAGATTGCGATCGCCGGTGTCGGGGTCGTGGGTGACCACGCAGGGGAGAGTGAGAAAGCGCCCGGCGTCTTGAGGCCAGCACTGCTGGATTGGGAAATTTAGAAGAGTTGAGAGTTGAGAGTCGAGGGTTGAGGGATTCCCGCTCCCGTCTCCTGTCTCATCAAATCTGTGAACGACTTCTTTGCACGGGCCGCTTTTTACTTGCTTGGGTTTGGCGTGGCGAAGGTCGAGGGCGGTGCCGAGGAGTTTGAAAGTTTCGCCGAGGCTGGTGGGGGGCTTGGCTTTGACGAGCTTGTTGAGTTCCGCAGCGGCATCCTCAACGGTTTCGTGGCCGAGAACCATCGCCATCCGTTTCTCGCTGCCGTAAGTGTTGATGGCCAGCGGGATGGGGCTAGGCTCGCCGTTGACGGTCGGTTGCTCGAACAGCAGCGCCTGGCCGCCGCCGGGCTTTTTCATCTCGCGGTCGGCCACCTCGGTGATTTCCAGCTCGGTGGCGACGGGCTCGGCAATGCGCCGCAACTCGCCCTCTGCTTCCAGCTTGTTTACAAAATCACGAAACGAATCAAATGCCATGCGGGGGGCAGGTTAGCAAATGTTGGGCGGGGAGGGAAGCGGGCGAAATCAGGGATTGAAATCGGGGGGTGGCGGTAGAAGCGGGAGCCCATGCATTGGGTCGATCCGTTTGTTGCCCTTTTTGTTTTTTGGCTTTGTGTTGGGGTCGGGAAAGCCGGGGATGCGTTTTTTTGCGGTTTGAAAATTGATGGTTCGGATGGCGTTGAGGGGGATTGAAATTTTGCCGAGGGTGGGGCTGGTAAGGTTGAGGGTTTGGGCATCGGCGATTTTGAGTTGGCCGGTGATTTGGGTTTGGTTGGCGAGAGTTACAACGGCCGCGCCCTCGGGGCGTTTGAATTTGAGGACTGCCTTGCGGGCAAATTGGGCGGATTGTATTTTTTCCAAGGGGAGTTCGATGTTTCCGAAGTTGGATTTACAGATGGCAATGCCTTTTGCGATTTCCTTGATTTCGCCGTCGATGTGGTCGCCATTGGTAAAGGTAATGTGATCCTGCTTGAGCGCGTTGGGGGGTTGGGGCAGTTGGCGCCCGATAGGGGTGCGGCCGTTGCTTTTGCGGATGACAAGGTTTTCGATCCGCGTGGGTTGTTGGCCGCGTTGGATGAAAAGAATGCCCGCGCCAAATTGTTCGAGGGGCTGGTCGGATTCCCAACTGCCGATGTGTTGGCCGTTAATGGTGAGGTGAAGTTGGGTCGGGCGGAGGCTGGCGTGCACGGTGATGTGGGCGGCACGTTTGCCCAGCGCGGGGAGGGGAACGGATTTACCGATGCGTCCGTTTTGGCCGGCGTCCCGGCCGATGGGTTGCCGCTTGGCGGAGGCTTTGCCTTTGCGGAAGGTGAGGTCCAGGCAGTGCCCGGTGCGATGATTGGTTAGGTTTTCGGTAAAAAACTGGATGCCAATTTGCGGGTTACCTTGTGGCGAGCGCAGGTCAAAATCCATGCGGATGGCTTGGGGGTTTCCGGGCAGGTTGCGGCCAAGAAGCGCGCCATTGCCGCCGGGGCAAATGGCTGATTTATTTTTAATCATCCAGCGGCCTTGTTTGCTGACGAGTTTCTCGAGCAACCCGCCTTTGGCATCGACATTTGTGAACACCCAGTCGGCGGGTTTTTCGAATCCTTGAATCAAAACCGCGCCGTCCGCGGATCGGGGGAACAGGGCGCTGATGTGTTCGCGCGGAATGACCAACCGCCCGCAGTGGGTGGCATTGAGGGTGAGAGATTTTGCGTCGAGCGAAATGAGTTTGCCGATGAATTGATCGCCGGAAACAAGGCGGATTTCACAATTGGGCGCGGCGGTCTCGGCGGTGGGTTGGAGCTGGAGAAAGCCCACGGTGCCGGGCTTGAGGTGAAAGGGTTCCGCCACGGCGGGGTGCTGCCATCGGATGCCCTTGGCGGGGTCGATGCCAAGAAATTTGCCGGGAAAGATTCCGCCCTCGAAGAGTGCGGCAAAGGGGCCTTCGGGCAGAATTAGTTGAGGCCCGGACGGAGCGTTCTTTCGGCCGTCTTTAAATAATTCCAATTCAAGCTGCCGCTTGATTTCTGGCGGCAAGGGCACTTCTTTCGCGGGACAGAGGAATGCGCCAAGCAGCAAACAAATGGCGAGCCGGACAGGCATAGGTTTATCGTTTGCGCGGAATGATGAGTTGTTGTTCCTGTAATTGCTGAAGGCGATCGATGACTTGCGGGGGCAATGCGCGGCCATTGATTTGATTGAGGTTAATGGTTCCGAGTTTCGAGATGTTGCGGGTGGCGGGGCTGAGGGAAGTGCTTCGTGGTTTGCCCAGGTTAAACTCCACCCTGCGAAAGATGCTCGCATCGAACGTGGCCTCGCCGAAGATGGGGCTGGTGAGGGTGACCTGGTTGCCTTTCCATGCCTTGATGATGCCGGTGACGCGGTTGCTGCCGGCAAGGGTGGCTCGCACCGAATTGGCGGGAGTGGGCGGGGTAACCTGAGTGTTGCGCGCAAAATGGATGGCGCCAACTTTTTCCAGAGGGATTTTAACCTCACCAAAACCGTCGGACTGAAATTTCATCACGTCTTTGCCGATGGACTGTAGTTTGCCGGTGATGCTGTCGTCATTGACGAATAACACGAAATCCTCTTTGGCGCCCGCCGCGGCGGTCACACTGCCCGAGTTGGGCAGGTTGCCGCTCCACTGGTTGATGGTGAGGCGGCTGATGCGCATGGGATTGCTTGTGCGGGAGGAAAAATTCAGCCCATTGCTCAAGGGCGGCGCGTTGGGAACGGTGTCCGGCCATTCGCCGACAAGTTTGCCGTTAATAATGACGGCGATTTTTTTCTTGGAGGCATCATGGCAGAGCGCGATGCGCACTTTTTTTGGGCCGCTTCCGAAACTGTAACTTCGGCTGGAAGGCTGCAGGCGTTGGCCGCGGATGCCACCGTTTATTTTCGCATAGCGATACACATACACCGAACTGCCGGTGAGCCGAATGCTGTAGCAATTGCCGCTGCTGTACGAGGTGAGGTTGTCTGTCATGAAGCCAATGTAAATGCTGGGGCTGCCGCGCTGCCATTCAAGGTCGAATTCCACCCGCGCCTTGGCGGGCATTTTGGGAAAGCTGCGGCCGATCACCGGGCCACTGGAGGCCGATTCGAATCCGCCATCTGAAAATGTCCAGCCCAGCGAGCCGCTCTTGGTTTCCTTCCAGCCTTTCTTGGTGGCCGGCCCGGAGTACAGCGACGCGCCGGAAATCATGCCCGGCAAAAGTGTACGGATGGAGCTGCGATCCACCGCCAGCTCGCCTGCGTACCAGGTGCTGACGCGAAGTTTATTGTCTGTCATCCCTAAAATGTCGCCAGTGAGGCGGTCGCCGTTTGTAAACTCAATCACACCGCTGTGAGACTTGGCGTTCGCTGGCGCGGGTTTGATAGCAAAATCAAGGCGGCTGATTCGATCTGCCGGGATCGTCAGCATGTCAGGTTTGATGTCCGGATGATTCCACGTAAGGCCGCGCTGCGGGTCGAAGCCGAGGAATTTTCCAAGCATACTATTGCCGCGAATCAATTGTAATTGGTCGGTCTTGCCGTTTGCTATAAAGGTTGAGGCGGGGCGAGTCGGTACGGGGCGGGCGGGGCGAGTCGGTACGGGGAGCAGGCCACCCAGTTGGCCGAATGCGGCACCGGCCAGTAATCCGCCGAGAGTGAAAATTAAAGCTCGTTTCATAGTGGGAAAATAAAACGCCACTCCGCCTGTTTCGTCAAGTAACCGCATTTATCGGCGTGGCTTTATCTTGGGGTCAGCGGGGCGCGGGCGCACGTTTAGCTCTAAACGTAAGCCATTGGGAATTTTCCGGAGTTGGGGTACAGGCAAAGCTCTTTGTTGAAGCTGGCGGGGGATGCGAAAGCCCGGTTCAATTCTGGGGGTTGGATTGGTGGTGGGCGAAACGCCGGAAGCCTGTCGGGTGCTTTTGCCGGTGAAGTCAATGGATTGAAACACGGCTGCATCAAACGCCGCCTCGCCAAAGAGCGGGCTGGTGGCGGTGACCTTGCCATCCTTCCAGCCGGTGATTTTCATCGCCAAACCCCCTTCGCCCTTGAAGGTGGCACGCGCCATACCCGTCAGGGGCGGGATGGCTTGCACGCGTTCGGTGGCGCGATAAATTACCCCCACTTTTTCCAGCCCGATGCTCATCTCGCCAAAGCCGGATGTAAAAAGGAGTTTGCCATCGGCAATGCCGGTTAACTCGCCGGTGATGTGGTCGGCATTGTTGAAAAGAACATAATCATCCTTGGGATCGGCCTTTGCCTCTGGATTGTCCTCGGGCAGATTTCCGTTCCAGTCGCTCACCAGAATGCGGCTGAGCCTCATTCGGTTGGTGGTGCGTGAGCTGAAGAGTAATCCTTTGCCGCCATCAGCAAAGTTGCCAAGGTTTTCCCATTTTGCGATGAGTGCGCCGTTGATGAGCAGCGCGACGGTTTTCTTTGTGGCATCCATTTTGAGCGCCACGCGCGCGTTACCCTGCAGGCTGCCGAGGTTCACCCGCACGTTGTTTCCCACGCGCCCGCCGCGCCCGGCACCGTTGTTGAAGTTGTAGCGGTAGAGATAAATGTAGCTTTGGGTGAGTCGCAGGCAATAGCCGTTGCACTGGCTGTAGCTGGTGAGGGAGTCGGTGAGAAAATTGATGTACAGATTCAGGCTGCCCGTCCATTCCAAATCAAATTCTGTGCTGGAGCGATCGGGTGTTTTTTTCATTTCCCGCCCCACCGTTGCGCTGCTGGCGGTGGATTCAAATACGCCGTTAGCAAATTTCCAAGTCGGTCTATTGGTCGCCTGTGCCGCGCGCGCCTTGAGCAACTGCTGTTGTGCGGCGGGTAAGTTCGGGATTGCGCCAAACGGGATTCCAAGGTTTTGGCCATTGCCGAAAGTCCAATTCTTTGCGTCCTTTGGCCCCTCAAAGAAAACCTTGGCGGTCGAGAAACCGGGCTTGATCGATTTGATGTGCGCGGTGTTGATGGCCAGTTCGCCGGCATACCACGTGTCTAAAACAAGTTTTCCGTTTTCCATCCGCAACAGATCGCCCGCGAGGGTGTCGCCATTGGCCAGCTTCACTTGGCAGGTGTGATGCTTCGCGCGCGCGGGCAGTGGCTCCATCTTGAAATTCAAACGGCTCACTCGGTTCGGCAGAAAATGAATCACGTTGGGCAGGAAATCCGGGTGCGACCATTTCAGTCCCTTGACCGGATCGTAGCCCAGGAATTTCCCGTGAAAGGTCTCGCCTTTGCGCGTCAAAAGATGCTCCTCCATAATCGCCCGGCGCGGGTTTTTGGAAGGGATGTTCACCATGCCCGGCATCCCATTTGGGGGGATAATAAACCGCGCATTGAGTTGCTTTGCCAAAACAATATTGGGCAACGGCACGGGAAGCGGCCTTTTAGCGAGGCGTGGCGGAGGCACGGCCTCGGCGAGGGCGGCAACGAGTAACAGGGCAAAAACAGGGATCACGCGTTTCATAGGCATCATTCAACCTGATTTGACGGGATTTGCCAAGAAAACTCCGCGATTTTTTAGGGCTATTTTTCGGGGATGACTTTCCTGTTTTCCAATGCCTTTAGCTTCGGCTCAATGAGAAACGCGCAATACGGATTGCCCGGATTCAGCCGGAAATAATCCTGATGATTCACCTCCGCTTTGTAAAATTTCTTCAACGGCTCCAGCGTCGTCACAATCGGGCGCTTGAATTCCTTGGCCCACTCCTTGCGGCTCTGCTCCGCGATGGCCGTTTGCCCCTTGTCGTGCGGCATAATGGTTGACCGATATTGCGTGCCAAAATCATTGCCCTGCCGGTTGAGCGTGGTCGGATCGTGGCATTGCCAAAACACCGACAAGATTTGATCGTACCCAATCTTCTTCGGATCAAAATGAATCTGCACCACCTCCGCGTGCCCTGTGATGCCCGCGCAGATTTCCGCATAAGTTGGATCCTTAGTCTTCCCCCCCGCATAACCGTTCTCCACCTTACTCACCCCCGGCAACCGCTCAAACACCGCCTCCAAACACCAAAAACAACCCCCACCTAAAGTGGCAGTTTCAGTTTTATCCGGTTTGTCCGCGCTCATTAAAATTCCTGACGTCACGAAAAATGCCAATAAGGTCGCCGTTCTCATCTGGAAGATTCTCCCGTGATGCGCGTGTTTTAGCAATCTCTATTTACTGCCAGGTTTTACCGCCTCGGTGTTTTGTAAATCTTCGGGGAGATTGTCCGGCTCGAAGGTTTCCACTTCCATCGCCAGTAAACTGTGCAGCGGCACGTCGGGTTGGTAGTTGCCGTTCGAGCGATCGACCACGATGGCCACGGCGCGGAGGTCGGCACCTTGGGCGCGGACGATGTCGATTGTTTCCTGCAAACGCCCGCCGCGGGTGATGACGTCTTCGACGATCAGCACTTTTTCATCGAGGGCCAATGAGAAGCCGCGCCGCATCACGAGCGCGCCGTCGTCATCTTTTTCCACAAAAATAAATCGCACGCCCAGTTGGCGCGCCACTTCCTGCCCAATCACCAAGCCGCCCATCGCAGGGGCCACGACGGTTTCGATCGCTTCGCCCCGCACGCGGTCCGCCAACGCCGCGCCGAGTTTCTCGACCACTGGCATTTGTTGCAGTGCCTGGGCGCATTGGAAAAATTGCCTACTGTGCAGCCCGCTGCGCAGCACAAAATGGCCGTCGAGCAGTGCGCCGGTTTCGCGAAATATCTGGAGTGCTTCCTCCTGCGTCATGCGCGGAAGATAACGGCGCGACGGCGACGGAGGCAATGTAATGTTTTCAACTCGATTTCACGGTGCATTTGTGGTGTAGTTTTCCCGTGCCGAGGAGGCGTAAATTAATCGTGGCGATTTTGCTGCTGCCGTTGTGCGTGGGCGTGGGGCGTGCCTTGGGGCAACTCATCGCGCAATCGGGTTTTGCCGATACCACCGTCGCCCCGCTGGCGGCGGGGGTGGCGTGCATGTTTCTGCTGTATCATTACGCACCCAAGCCGATGTGGATTTATGTGTTCGGCCACGAATTTACCCACGCCGCCGCCACGATGGCGTGCGGCGGGCGTGTGAAGGGGATGAAAGTCACGAGCGACGGCGGCCACGTGTTGGTGACGAAAGATAATTTCTTCATCAGTCTCGCGCCATATTTTGTGCCGTTGTACGTGGTGCTGGTGCTGGCGGTGTTCGTGGGCGGCCGCGCGCTGTGGGGCTGGAGCGGTCCGTGGGCGTGGAGTTTATTTTATTGGATGCTCGGCTTGGCATACGCGTTTCACGTGTTGCTCACTTGGCACATCCTGCACACACGCCAATCGGACCTCACTTCGCAGGGCTATTTATTTTCCGCCGTCATCATTTTTCTGGGAAATGCAGGGGTTTTGCTGCTCGGTTTGCCGCATTTGCTCGATGGCCCCGACACCCTCGATGCCTTCAAAATGGCTGGCGCGGGCACGGTGGAAACCTTCCGCGATTTGGGCGCGCTGGCGACTCGTGCGTGGAATGCGGGCAATTCGGCCTTGAATTAGCCGCCCACTTCGTGCCGAATGCGCGCGACGAAATATGACGCTAAGCGAAATAGTACAGGCCGATCACATCGTGCCATCTCTGCAGGCCACGAATCGCTGGGAGGCGATTGACGAATTGGTCGACCAACTTGTGTCCAGCGGCGCGATTGCCGCCAAGGATCGCGAGGCCATCATCGATGCCGTAAAGAAACGCGAGAACTCGATGAGCACCGGCATCGGCTTCGGCATCGGCATCCCGCACGCTTCCACTGATCTCATTGATGAAGTGGTCGGCGCGCTGGGGCGTTCGGTCGAAGGGATTGATTTTGAAGCGTTGGATAATCAACCGGTGAATTTGGTGGTGCTGTTTCTCGTGCCGCAAGGCCAGTTTCAAAAACATCTGCACACGTTGGCGAACATCGCCAAGCTGCTGCACAATAAAGAGTTCCGCCAATCGCTCGAGCAAGCGGGCGATGCCGAGGCGATTTTGAAAATCATCAGCCAACCGGCCAAACAATAGCGCCGCTTCAAAAGAAAAGAGAGTGATTCAAGGGCACATCGAATCCCGCCTGCAAGCTGCCGCCGCAGCAGTGCTGCCCGAGGCCGACGTGAGCCGCGTGCTCGTGCGCGTGTGCGCCGATGCCAAGCACGGCGATTTCCAAAGCAACGCGCTAATGAGTCTCGCCAAGCAGCGGCAAATCAACCCGCGCCAACTCGCCACCGACGTGGTGGCGCAGCTCGATGTGGCCGAATGGTGCGAGCCGGTGGAAATCGCTGGGCCCGGTTTTCTGAATTTCCGCTTGCGGGACGATGCGGTGAATGCTGCGCTGCAAACTGCCCTCACCAGCGATACGCCGTTCATCACGCCCACCGCCACACCGCGCACGGTGGTGGTTGATTTCAGCTCGCCCAATGTCGCCAAGCCGATGCACGTCGGCCACATTCGCTCCACCATTCTTGGCGACAGCCTTGCGCGCGTGTTGCGGTTGCTCGGCCATCGCGTGGTGACCGATAATCACATCGGCGATTGGGGCACGCAATTTGGGATGCTGCTGTTTGGCTGGAAAACCCAACTCGACGAAGCCGCGCTGGCCGCCGATCCCATCGCCGAACTGGAGCGGATTTATAAATTCATCAACGGCGATGAGGCGTTGCGCGAGGATGCGCGAGCGGAGTTGGTGAAACTGCAAAATGGCGACGAAGAAAACCTCGGCATTTGGCAGCGGATGATTGAGCTGTCGCAGGTGCAGTTCGATCACGTGTACTCGCGGCTCGCCATTGAGTTTGACGAAACGTTGGGCGAAAGTTTCTACAATCCCAAGCTCGCCGGTGTGGTGGAGGATTTAATTTCCAAAAACATCGCCGAAGAAAGCGAAGGCGCGATGGCGGTGTTTTTCCCGGACGACCCGCAGCTCGTCGACAAACCGGCCATCGTCCGCAAAAGTGATGGTGCCGCCAACTACACCACCACCGACCTCGCCACGCTGCAGCATCGCCTCGCCGAATGGGCACCGGACGAAATTGTGTACGTCACCGACGGTCGCCAGCAATTGCATTTCCAACAACTCTTCACCATCTTCCGCCGCTGGCAAACCGATGCAAAGGTGCGGCTGGAGCACGTGTGGTTTGGCTCCATCCTTGGCCCCGACGGCAAGCCATTTAAGACGCGCAGCGGTGAAGTGGTGCGCTTGGCCGATTTGCTGGACGAAGCGCAAGAACGCGCCTACGCCGTAGTTAGCGAAAAGAATGCCGACCTCGACGAAGCGCAACGCCGCGAAATCGCCCGCGTGGTAGGCCTCGGTGCGCTGAAGTACGCCGATCTCTCGAACAATCGCCAAACCGATTACGTGTTTGACTGGAACAAAATGCTCGCTCTTCAGGGCAACACCGCGCCGTATTTGCAGTATGCGTACACACGCGTGCGCAGCATCTTTCGCAAAGTCGATGCGCCGGATTTCAGCAACATCACCCTTGCCGCAAGTGCGCCGGAAGAATTGGCGCTCGCAAAACATCTGATGAACTTTGGCCAAACGCTCGAGATGGTGGCCGAAGATCATCGCCCGAATTTTCTCTGCAATTACCTTTTTGAACTTGCCGGTCACTTCAGCCGTTTTTACGAAGCGTGCCCCGTGCTCAAGGCAAAAGAAGACGCTGAACGCGAAAGCCGTCTTGCGCTCTGCGAATTGACCGGTCGCATTTT
>Ga0209554_1003197_pt1 | contig 10688 bp, 7 predicted proteins | sample MarorgKNORR_S2LV_5_FD_188221 | JGI IMG/M metagenome (GOLD analysis project Ga0209554, IMG submission 188221) | Marine microbial communities from the Southern Atlantic Ocean, analyzing organic carbon cycling - Bottom_A/KNORR_S2/LV (SPAdes) (version 2) | ecosystem: Environmental > Aquatic > Marine... | reverse complement strand
TGGCGGGTCAGGGTCTCGCCCCTGGCCGCCGCCTCGACGAGGCGCTTGTTGTAGCCGGCCAGATTGCGCACCCCGAGCTGCGACATGGCGCGGTAGCGGTTCTCCATCTCGCGCACCGTCCATTTCAGCGCCACCACCGCCTTGTTCGGATCGGTGACCACCGGGGCCAGGAGATGGGGGATGCCGTCATAGACCGACAGCTCGAGCAACTTGGGGTCGATCATGATGAATTTGCAGCGGTCCGGCGGCAATCGGTAGAGCAGCGACAGGATCATGGTGTTGATGGCCACCGACTTGCCCGAGCCGGTGGTCCCCGCGACCAGCAGATGGGGCATGCGGGCAAGGTCGGTGATGACCGCGTCGCCGCCGATGTTCTTGCCCAGGGCCAGGGTCAGATCGACCGCCGTGCTCTCGTAGGCGGGCGAGGACAGCAGCTCGCGCAGATAGACCATCTCACGCTGCGCGTTGGGCAGCTCGATGCCGATCACCGTGCGTCCCGGGATCACCGCCACGCGCACCGAAACGGCGCTCATCGAGCGGGCGATGTCGTCGGCCAGGCTGATCACCCGTGATGATTTGGTGCCTGGCGCCGGTTCCAGCTCATAGAGGGTGACCACCGGACCGGGCCGTACCTTGACGATCTCGCCGCGCACCCCGAAATCGTCGAGCACGGCTTCCAGCAGCCGGGCGTTCTGGGCCAGGGCGTCGTCGTTGCCGGCCTTTTTCTCGGCCTGATCGGGGGGCAGGGTCAGCATGGCGAGCGACGGCAGTTGGCATTCACCGGGGTTAAGCAGATCGAGAGTCTCCTGGCGCGCCGCGGTGCGCTTGGCGTCGCGCTTGGCCACCAGGGCGGCGGACGCCGGCCGGTGGCGCTTTTCCGTCGCTTCGTCGCCGAGCCGGGCGCGGCTGCGCAGGGTCGGCGCGGTGAGGGACGAGCCGCCGCGTAGGGGATCATGGGAGGCGTCGCGGCCCGAGCGAAACAATCCCGCCAATCGGCCGGGCAGGGTGAAAACGCCGGCCAGGGCGCCGGCGAAACCCCGCCATTCGGCGAGGCTCAACCCGATCACCGGAAACAGGGTCGCCAGGCTCAGCGCGGCGGCCAGGATAGCGACATGGATCGCGGCGCCGCCGACGGTCGCCAGCAGGGCCGTCGCCTGATTGAAAACCATGAGACCGACGGCGCCGCCGAGGCCGGCGGCCAGCGGCCATGAAGCGGGCGTCGGCAGGGCGGCCAATCCGGCCGCGGCGGCGATCAGGCAGATAGGCAGCAAGCCGAGGCGCAGCCAGGGCCTGGTCAGGCGGTGGCGGGTCGCCAGCCGCCACGCCCAGGCGAGGACAGCGACCATCAACAGCAGGGCGGACAATCCGATAGACTGCAAGGCGAGATCGGCGACCACCGCGCCGGCGTAGCCCATGAGGTTGGCGGCATCGCCGCCGGTCGCGGTGTTCAACGAGGGGTCGGCCCTCTGAAAACTGACCAGGGCGGCGCCGAAAATCACCACGGCGGCGGCCAGCGCCCCGGCGGCGAGCTCGATCATCCGACGCTTGAGAAACGCCACGGCGGCGGGCTGCAGCAGGGCCTGTTTGGCGGCGATGGTCGAGCGGCTGGCCATGTGCAAACCTCCTCGGAGTTATAAATCCATTCCAGAGTAGGTCGAAATATATAGCAAAAATCCGCACGGAATCCAAGTGTTACGTCAGACTCCTCGATTCGATTATTAAGTAAGAGCCTTGGGCGTCGGTTTGGCGATCGGCTCCATCGCCAGCTCGCAGGCGGCGGACAGGCGGAGCAGGGCCGCCTCGGTGAAGGGCCGAGCGAACAGCATGAGCCCGACCGGCAGGCCGCCCGGGTCGGCGCCGCAGGGCAGGGTCACGGCGCAGACCCGGAGCACATTGCCGAAGACGGTGTTGTGCAGGGCGCCGCCGTTGGCCGTCCTGTAGGCGTCGTCATCGGCTTCGAGATCGGCGATCGGCGGCGGGGCGATCAGGGTGGTCGGGGCGATCAGGGCGTCGACTCGCGCCAGGCGGGCGTGAAACCGCGCCGAAATTTGATCGAGCGCCCGCCGCATGGTCTCGTAGGCCGCCACGGTGATCTCGGACCCGGCCCAGAAGCGTTGCAGGACATTGTGATAAATCTTGTCGGCCTGGCTGTCGACCAGGTCGTGCCAGCGGGCATAGGCCTCGGCGGCAACCAGCGGGCAGTACTCGGCGAACAGGTCTTCGACCTCCTTGAATTCCGCCACGTCTTCGCTGACCACCTCCGCCCCGGCCGCCGCGAGCCTGTCGATGGCGGCGCGCACGACGTCCTCGATGGCCGCCTCGACGCCGTCCCAGAGCACATTGCTCGGCGCCAGCAGACGCACCCCGTCGAGCGCCGCGCCGGTAAGATCGGCGGGCCGCCGCGCCGCCAGCACGGCGAACAGGGCGTTGGCGTCGGCGACATCGCGGCACAGCGGCCCGGCGGTATCGAGGCTGGCGGCCAGCGGTATGACCCCGTCCAGGGGCAGCAGCCCGGCGCTGGTCTTGAGCCCGACCAGGCCGTTCCAGGCCGCCGGGATGCGCACCGAGCCGCCGGTGTCGCTGCCGATCGCCGCCGCCGCGAGGCCGCGCGCCACGGAGACCGCGGCGCCCGCCGACGAGCCGCCGGGAACCCGCGCCACGCGGTCATCGTAGGGGTTGGCCGGAGTCCCGTAATGGGGGTTGATGCCGAGGCCCGAGAAGGCGAATTCCGTGAGGTTGGTCTTGCCCAGGCAGACCAGCCCGGCGCGGGTGGCGCGGGCCAGCAGGGCGGCGTCGGAGTCGGGAATGCGCCCGGCGAAGATCGGCGACGCGGCGGTGGTCGGCGCGCCGGCGCTGTCGAACAGGTCCTTCCAGGAGATCGGCACGCCGTCGAGCGGGCCGCGCCGCAGGCCGTTCCGGGCGCGCCGGGCCGCCGCCTCGGCCTCGGCCCGGGCGCGGCTCCCGGTGACATGGAGATAGATCTTGCGGTCGTCGTCATGGGCCGCGATGCGGGCCAGGAAATGCTCGCACAACGCCACCGGGTTGATGTCGCCGTCGGCGATGCCGACCCCCAGGGCGCAGGCGCTCATCTCGTGCCAAGGTGTTGTCATGGGCGCAGCCTAGCGGGCAATGCGGCTAATCGGCAAGACCCATGATGCGAGTGCGCAAGCGGCTCTGCATCGGCTCCCAGGGCAACAGGTATCGGATCACCATATTGCGGACCCGGCGCGCCAGCGGGTTGCGGCTTGCCATGATCGAGAGCATGGCGTCGGTCTGGCGGATGATCGACCGGCCGATCGGCCGCCGGTCCGCCGAATAGGTCTCGAGCCCGCCATGGCAGATGCGGTCGGCGAGCACCGTGGCGTCCTCGATGCCGAGGTTCATGCCGCGTTCCCCGGCGGGGGAATGAATATGGGCTGCATCGCCGCAAAGAAACACGCGGCCCGCGCCATAGTGATCGACAAGCCGGTGACTGGTGGTGAAATCCGATTGCCGGATGACGTCGCCGAGGACCCGGCCGAAGGGCAGTTGCGACAACACGCCGGGGGTCGTGGCGACAATGCGGAACCGCCTCTCTCCGTAGGGAATAACCAGCAATACATTACCGGACGCCGCCATGAACATCGCCATCTCGTCATCACCGTAAGGCCAATCGAGGGTCACGTCCGCGAGGCTCCAGTGGTGATCGTGGGCGGTGCCGGGATAGCCGACGCCGAGACTGCGCGGACCTTGCTGTGGGCGCCGTCGGCGCCGATCAGGTAATCGGCGGTGTGGTCTTCAAGCGCCCCGCCGCGATCCAGGGTGGCGATCACGCAGCCGTCGGTTTGTCAGAGCCCGACCAGGGCGCATCGGCGCTCGACGACCACGCCGAGCTCCGCCAAACCCTCGGCCAGCAGTCGCTCGGTCTCGTTCTGCGGCAGGGAGAGGATGAAGGGGTGGGGATGGTCGATGCGGTCGAGATGCAGCGTCGCCAGTCGGTCGCCGCCTTCATGGAGGATCATCCGGCGGATCTTCTGACCGGCGGCGATGAGCCTTTCGGAGATTCCCGAGGGCGCGAGAATATCGAGGCTGCGGAGATTGACCGCAAGCGCCTTGCTGAAGCGCGTCCCCGCGGCGGCGCTGTCGATGATGCGCAGCCCGGCGCCGTTGCGGGCCAGCCGATTGGCCGCCGCGAGACCGGCCGGCCCGGCCCCGACGACCAGAACGGAACGATGATCGGCCGGATGATTGCCCTCCGAGATCATCCAGGGAGTATCGAGATCATCCAGGGAGTATAATGCCCCTCTCGCCTCTTTACAGGGCGCCCGGCCGAACTATATTTGTATTATGACGCAAACGAACAAATGTACGGATAACCGTTCCTGCTGCGAACCTCTCGGCGATGTGCTCGAGCCGCGCCTGTTCAAGGCCTTGTGCGAGCCGTCACGGCTCACCATCCTCGCCGAATTGGCCCAGACCGGGAAACCGCTCTCGGTGGGCGCCATCGCGGAATCACTGCCGATCGATGTCTCGGTGGTGTCGCGTCATCTCGCGATTCTCAAGGACGCCGGTGTCATCGATGCCGAAAAGCGCGGCAAGGCGGTCTATTACGCGGTCCGCTATGAACGCCTCGCCGACACCTTCCGCGCCATCGCCGGAGCCATCGAATCATGCTGCCCGCCGGAAGCCGGCGATCCACACCCAAAGGAAGAAACCGCCCATGACTGACAGCGACAAGATCCACGACGAGGTTTCATCCTTCTACGCCAAGGCGGTGGCCGGCGTCGCCGATCCCGGCGGCTGCTGCGGCGGCGCGTCTTCCTGCGGCATCGCCGGCCTCGCCGGTTATGACGCCGATTCGGTTTCCGATGTTCCCGACGACGCGGTGGCGAGTTCCTTCGGCTGCGGCAATCCGGTCGCCTTCAGCGGAGTTGAGCCCGGCGACGTGGTGCTGGACTTGGGCTCCGGCGCGGGCATCGACATCATCCTCGCCGGCCACAAGGTCGGCCCATCCGGCCATGTCATCGGCGTCGACATGACCGGCGACATGATCGCCCACGCCCGCGCCAACATCGCCGAGGCGGGGCTCGAGAATGTCGAGGTCCGCGAGGGGCTGATCGAGGCGCTGCCGGTCGACGATTCCAGCGTCGACTGGGTGATCTCCAACTGCGTCATCAACCTGTCGCCCGACAAGCCGGCGGTATTCGCCGAGATCGCCCGGGTGCTCAAGCCCGGCGGCCGGATGCTGATCTCCGACATCGTCGTCGAGTCCCTGCCCGATTGGATACGCGACAGCCAGTATCTCTATTCGGCCTGCGTCGCCGGGGCGATCGGCGAGACCGCCTATGTGGCGGGCCTGCGCGAAGCCGGCCTCGCCGAGGTCGAGGTGCGCGACCGGATGGTCTATGACGCCGCCCAGGTCTGCGGCCTGATCGCCTCGGAAATTCCTCCCGCCGACATCGCCGCATCGGTCGAGGATATGCTGCGCAAGGTCGCCGCCGAGGTCGAGGGCAAGATCTGGAGCGCCAGCGTCTACGCCCGCAAACCGCTTGTACCAACCTGAGGTGATAAAGACCCCTAGAGCGTTTCGGGTTTGAATGGAATCACTCAAGCCCGAGACGCTCTGATTGCGGCGTACGCCGTAATCCGCCGCGAAGCGAGCGTTAGCCTGCGTGGCGCTTGAACGTCGTTTGATCGTGTGTGCACGATTAAACGTGAAACGCTCTAGCCGCCGCCGACGGGAATCTCGAGACCCCGAGGCGTCTTGCGCTGGCCATCGCCGATCACCATATATCCCCTTGGCCCGATTGCTCATTCGAGGATCGGGACCTGAGAATTTAACCGCTCATGAGAGGGTTAGGTAACGATGGATATGGAAAAATTCACCGAACGATCGCGGGGCGTGATTCAGTCCGCCCAAGGGCTTGCTCTGCGCAGCGGCCATCAGCGCTTCATGCCCGAGCATGTGCTGAATACCCTGCTCGACGACAGCCAGGGCCTGGCCGCCAACCTGATGACCGCCGCCGGCGCCCGCCGCCGGGACGCCATCTCCGCGGTCGGCGCGGCGCTTGAAAAGCAGCCCAGGGTCGACGGTCCCGGGGCCGGTCAGGTCTATCTCGCGCCCGACACCGCGCGGTTGTTCGAGAGCGCCGTCGAAATCGCTCAAAAGGCAGGCGACGGCTTCGTCACCGTCGAGCGCCTGCTGCTCGCCCTGTCCCTGGCCGGCGGTACGGAGGCGGCGCGCATCCTGGCCGACGCCGGGCTCGAGCCCGAGGCCCTGAACCGGGCGATCAACGATCTGCGCAAGGGCCATACCGCCGATTCGGCGACCGCCGAGAGCCAGTACGAGGCGCTCAAGAAATACACCCGCGATTTGACCGAGCTGGCCCGCGACGGCCGCCTCGATCCGGTGATCGGCCGCGACGAGGAAATACGGCGGGTCATTCAGGTGCTGTCGCGGCGCACCAAGAACAACCCGGTGCTGATCGGCGAGCCCGGCGTCGGCAAGACCGCGCTGGCCGAGGGCCTGGCTCTCCGCATCGTCAACGGCGACGTCCCCGAGAGCCTCAAGCGGAAACGCCTGGTGTCGCTCGATCTCGGCGCCCTGGTCGCCGGCGCCAAGTTCCGCGGCGAGTTCGAGGAGCGGCTCAAGGCGGTGCTCGGCGAGGTCATCGACGCCGCCGGCCAGGTGGTGATGTTCATCGACGAGCTGCACACCCTGATCGGCGCCGGGGCGGCGGAAGGCTCCATGGACGCCTCGAATCTTCTCAAGCCGGCCCTGGCGCGGGGCGATCTGCACTGCATCGGCGCAACCACCCTCGACGAATACCGCAAGCATATCGAGAAGGACGCCGCCCTGGCGCGGCGCTTCCAGCCAATCCTGATCAATGAGCCGACGGTCGAGGACACGATTTCGATCCTCCGCGGCCTGAAGGAGAAATACGAGCTTCACCACGGCGTCAGGATCACCGATTCGGCGATCGTCGCGGCGGCCACCCTGTCGCACCGCTACATCACCGACCGCTTCCTGCCCGACAAGGCCATCGACCTGATGGACGAGGCGGCGAGCCGCAAGCGCATGGAGGTCGATTCCAAGCCCGAGGCCCTCGACGAACTCGACCGCCGGGTGATCCAGCTCAAGATCGAACGCGAGGCCCTGAAATCGGAGACCGACGCGGCCTCCCGGGACCGCCTCGAGAAACTCGAGAGCGAACTCGTCGAGCTCGAGGCACGGGCCGACGAGGAAGGCGCCCGCTGGCAGCTCGAGCGCGATCGCGTGGCCGGCGCCCAGAAGCTCACCGAGCGGCTGGATGAGGCGCGCAAGCAGCTCGACGCCGCCCAGCGCCGGGGCGATCTCGCCCGCGCCGGGGAGATCACCTACGGCATTATCCCCGAGTTGGAAGGCAAGCTGGCTGGTTCCGCCGACGGCGGCCCGGAGACCATGACGCGCGAGGAAGTAAGCGGCGATGATATCGCTGCCATCGTCTCGCGTTGGACCGGGGTGCCGGTCGAGCGCATGCTCGAAGGCCAGCGCGAGCGGCTGCTCCATATGGAGGACAGCTTGCGCCGCCGGGTGATCGGCCAGGACGAAGCCATCGCCGCCGTGTCCAACGCCGTGCGCCGCCATCGCGCCGGCCTGCAGGACCCCGACCGGCCGCTCGGCTCGTTTCTCTTTCTCGGCCCCACCGGGGTCGGCAAGACCGAGCTCGCCAAGACCCTGGCCGCCTTCCTGTTCGACGACGATCACGCCATGCTGCGCATCGACATGTCGGAATATATGGAGAAGCATTCCGTGGCCCGTCTGATCGGCGCGCCGCCGGGCTATGTCGGCTATGACGAGGGCGGCGCCCTGACCGAGGCGGTGCGCCGCAGGCCCTATCAGGTGATCCTCTTCGACGAGGTCGAAAAGGCCCATGGCGATGTCTTCAACCTGTTGCTTCAGGTGCTCGACGACGGCCGCCTGACCGACGGCCACGGCCGCACCGTCGATTTCCGCAATACCCTGATCGTGCTGACTTCGAACCTGGGCTCCGAGCTGCTCGCCGAGCTGCCCGAGGGGGCGCTCATGGGCCCCGTCCGCGACCGGGTGATGGCCGAAGTACAGGCCGCCTTCCGCCCGGAATTTCTCAACCGGCTCGACGAGATCATCCTGTTCGAGCGCCTGAGCCGCGATCATATGAAGGGCATCGTCGAGATTCAGCTCGGCAATCTGCTGAGCCTGTTGGCCGATCGGGGCATCGAGCTGGTGCTCGACGAGGCGGCCCGCGGCTGGCTGGCCAAAGCCGGTTACGACCCGGTCTACGGCGCGCGGCCCCTCAAGCGCATCATCCAGCGCCATTTGCAGAACAACCTGGCCTCCATGATCCTCGAAGGGTCCATCGAGGACGGCGCGGTTGTCACGGTCGGCACCGGGGTGGACGGCCTGGAAATCAACGGCAAGCCGGTGGCGGCGGAAGCCGCTTAAAGAGTTTCACCACAGAGATGAAGAGCCGTCAGCTATCAGCGGTCAGCTAAATATCGCTTGTTGGCTGAAAGCTGATAGCTGACCGCTTTATTTCTTCTCTGCGCCTCTGTGGTTTTTCTTCTTCTTATTCCGTCGCCGGCAGCATGGCGTCGGCGACGCGGCTGACCAGGGGGTGCGCCGCGAGTTGAGCCTCGATCCCGGTCAGCGACCGCTGGAAGGCGGCCAGCGCCGCTCCCTTGAGCTTGGCGCCGGTCGGCAGCTTGACCTTGAGCGGGTTGATCTGCTTGCCGGCCAGCAACACTTCGTAATGGAGATGCGGGCCAGTCGAGCGGCCGGTCGAGCCGACATAGCCGATCACCTGGCTCTGTTTCACGCGGCGGCCCTTTTGGATGCCCGAGGCGATACGGCTGAGATGGGCGTAGGCCGTCGAATAGCGGCCGCGGTGGCGAATCCGGATATATTTTCCATAGGCGCCGTTCCACCCGGCGGCGACCACCACACCGTCGCCCGCCGCCATGAAGGGCGCCCCCCGGCGCGCCCCGAAATCAACCCCGCGATGCATCTTGGTGTAACCCAGGACGGGATGTTTGCGCTTGCCGTAGCCCGAGGTCAGGCGGGCGCCGTCGATCGGCGTGCGCAGCAGCGCCTTGCGTACGCTGTTGCCGTCCGCGTTGTAATAATCGGTGAAGCCGTCGCCGTCCGTATGGCGGTAGATTCGCAAGGGCGTGCCGCTCAGGGTAAGCGCCGCATAGATGATGTTGCCTTCGCGCACCGGCTCGCCGGTCTCGTCGAGGTAGCGCTCGAACAGCACCTCGAAACCGTCGCCGCGCTGGATTTCCCGTTGGAAATCCACGTCGTAGCTGAAGGCGCGGATCAATTCCCACAGCACCGGCGATGGAACCCCGGCCTCGGTGGCCGCCTCATAGAGGGACGATTCGATGGTCCCCCCGGCGTGAACCATCAGGCGCTCGAGCGGCGCCTCGACGGCGCGCGCCGCGAATCCGCCGTCCACCATGCGTCCGGCTTCGACGCTGCGGCCCGGAGAGATCGCGATGGTCAGGCGATGGAGCACCGCCTTGCCGCCGCGGTCTGCGGTGAAGGCGACATTGAGCCGCTGTCCGGCGCGCAGCTTGCGGGGATCGAACAGGCTCTTGAGCACGGTGATGGCGGCCTCGGCGTCGCGTGGATCGCTGCCCGCATTGAGCAACGCCTTCATCAGCGTATCGCCGGCGCGCACCTCGATGCGTTTGCGCTCGGCGGTCGCCGGGATCGGCGCCAGCTCGATCGGCGGCGGCGGCGCAGCGGCGAGCGCCTCGTCCCGATGTGCGCTTAGAGTCAACAATGGGCGAAACTCAGCGGTCCAGTCGATAAACTCTGGCCGGGTTGTCGTGCCCGATCTTAACCGCGAGGTCGGGTTGAAGCTGGTCGAGGACCGCCCATGTTCCGACAAAGGATGCCGCCGGATGACGGACATCTGCGTTCGGGCTAAAGAACTCATCCGACCCGATCATGACTCGATCGGAGAAGTCCACGATCAAGTCCCTCCAACCCGGCTGGATCTGTCCCCGTCGATCAACGATCCGATTTGGCATCGGACCGCCGCCGCCGACTTGCCTTCTGCGATCCTCGATGCGTAACGCCAAGAACAAATTGGGGTGACTCTCGAGCAAGCGACGCAACAGCGCCGGTCGCATCTGGCCGACGTTGTCCCAACCAATATGCTGCCAAACGATTCTGGCGTCGCGATTGTGAGAAAGTAATTTCTCCAGACCGGGCACGGTGGCAACAATGCGGCGAGGATTGGCGCGGCAGGCCCCCCGAAGATTCTCCGGAGTATCGTGTTCAGTCTCCACAGCCTCCATGTGTATATCGATCGGTACATCGTTGGCAGCGGCGATGTCGGCAAGGAGAAAGAAGAGGGGATGGTCAGCCGCCGCCTGCTGGAAGGAATGCGTGTTCGACATACACAGGTGATAGGAGATCATCTCGCCGAACCCGACGGCGCCCTGCTCCAATATCTTCTCGGCCCTGGCGCGAAAGCGAGCGCGCACGCGTTCCGTAACCCGGTCTGGAGCGGTTTGCTGGATCATCGGACCCAATGTGGCGCCACCAGCCATAAGAAATAGCCGGTCAGAGTGGCTCCCCACAGCTCGGCGGATGTCGCGGTAGTCGTCCTCACCGGATTGGCCGGGCGTTGGCACCACGACCACAAGCGCCCTGCCAACGCCCAATTCGTCCATCTTTG
>Ga0209554_1003196_pt1 | contig 10691 bp, 9 predicted proteins | sample MarorgKNORR_S2LV_5_FD_188221 | JGI IMG/M metagenome (GOLD analysis project Ga0209554, IMG submission 188221) | Marine microbial communities from the Southern Atlantic Ocean, analyzing organic carbon cycling - Bottom_A/KNORR_S2/LV (SPAdes) (version 2) | ecosystem: Environmental > Aquatic > Marine... | reverse complement strand
AAATGCGGGCTTCCCTACGTGAGACCCCGGAGCTCAGGTCGCTCTTAAAGACGCTTGTGGAAGGGGACTGACGCGGGAGTTCGTTCCCGATACTTCATCCAGCCCGGGTGTGGCTACCCGGCCCCTTCTGGGCGGGGCGGGCGTTTAGCAGAGACCTTTCGCAGCGCACGTCGGAAATCAGAACCGCCCGTCGTAGCACGTCGTCCAGAAACCCGTCGGCGTGTCGTGCCGTCAGGCGCATTCAATGTCGGCCGGCCATCAACTGAGCCCACGATGTCCGTGACTCTCCTGGCCGCTCTTCGTCGGGCCGGAGAGCCGGTTTGCGTCCCCACGGCTGTGTTGATGCCAGTTCGCCCGACGCCACGGCGCTGCGAGGATCGCAGAATCCCGCCGGACGAATCACGATCCAGTGTTGTCTCCAGCCGTTCGAGGACGACGTTTTGCCGATCAACAGCCTGCACAAGACTTTGAGATGCTGTCGACATCGCCTGCACCGTAGCGGTGTGACTTTGCAGGTGGGTGCCGTAATCGGCGATCGCCGCCGTGAAATGTTGCAGTGAGTCCCGGGTCTCGTGGATCCCGGTCTCGATAACTTCCAATCTCTCGTCGGAAACCCCCGCCACCAGGCGTAGATCGGCCGACGCCATGGTCTGGCCAACAGCGACGCCTGGCGCGAGTCCAGGCGGAACACCAGATTGCTCACCACCAGCCGCATCCGCGAGCGGTTCGCCGCCGGCCTGCTCTTGCGTGCCAAGAGCCTGTTCTGCCGCTTCCGGGGATAGCGTTCCCGCCCCGGTCTGCGCAGCGACGACGACATTGCGCCAGTTGTCGGACACTGCGATGTACAGAATGTAGCCGACCACAGAGACACCCATGATCAGGGCAAAAATCCGACCCTGCGGGCTATTCAAGAACAGGAACAGGTTGCCGAGTTGCGGGATGTCGTAGACGACTATCCCGCCGACGCGGTCCGGAGAGACCGGGACCGGGTCAATATTCGTGTTGGCATCACCCTTGGTGATGAACTGGACGTTATTCCCGGTCTGCTGGATATCAGTAATTCTATGCAGGTTGTTCGGCGGCAGACCGAACTGTTCCTGGAACGCACGAGGGATCTCGACCTGGGCTATATCGCCCACCCGTATGTCGGCCGGGGCGACTTTTCGGAGGATTACAAGGTCGCCACGTGAGAGCACCGGCTCCATCGATCCACTGATTACTGCGCCGATCGGCTGAAACGTACCCAGTGAGACGGCGATCGCGAGGTATCCAAGACCTATCACAGCGATGATCGCTACGAGGTCCATCCACCCTTTGGTCTTTTTCTTCTTCTTGTCCACTGGGAGTTATCTACTCTCCCTGGCCGTCCGGTGATTCCGGTGTTCCTGGCGACGACCCAAACCTCGCCAGCACCTTCTCGTACATTTCCGTCATACCGGCGGCAAGTCGTGTGCCGGGCAGGAACCTGTACCCCATGTACACCACTATCAGGACGACAAATAACGTCAGCATTACTATCAGCGGAATCGTGATTCCGCTGATAGTAATGCTTGGGAGTCCCCGGCTGCTATCGAATGAGGTAATTACCTGGGCCTGAACCGGCGATGCTGAACTTGAAACACCGCCGAAATTTGCCAGGACGATCACCTGACTATTTGCGTCCACCGGTATGAACTCGGCGGACCCCCTACCACTTTGATCCGTTACGTCCGGTGGATTCAATAATTCCCCGGACGTGGTTTGCCAGATAAGCGCAGCGCCGGCTACCGGACGATCACCAAGTGTCACTATGGCGTCGATCACCGTCGTCTGGCCTACGGCGATTGTAGATGGGTTGATGGATACGATGATCCGTAGCGCAGCCTCCACAACTTCCATGGACGCGACCACGGACTCGGTGCCCGGCAAAACACCCGATACGTCGATCGTGCCGCCACCCCCGAGGAGCGTCATCGGAAATGACTTGTGACTCTCCCCGGGGAGGAAGCTGGTAGATCCCGGTACATCGACAGATTCCGAAAACAGGAACAGAGGCGTTTCTGACACGGCCGGCGCTGGTACGCCGGATGCATCCAGCAGACGGGCGATGATGAAGTTACTCGCCGAGGCGCCCAGGCTGGAAGTCGGGTATGCGAAACTCAGATCGAATGCGTCGACAGACCGCGTGTGCCCGGTCGCCGTGACGGTCGTACCCGTCACACCGGACTGGGTGACGGTAATCTGCGTTGGCGAGGGGCTCCCTGAACTGTCTATCGTTCCGGACGCGTATGACGCGTTCTCACCACAATTCAAGCCTTCAGGGACCTCCACAATTCCGTCGCGGATACTGATCCCGTCCACGACATCGGTCGTGACATGCACCGGATTGCAGGCAAACGGCGTCGGAAGCCCTGAAGAAGTGAGAGCCTGGGTCACAACGAGCGCAGAGGAATCACCGGGCAGGAACCACATAAACAACAAGGCTTGAAGCGTCTGTCGGTACAAACTCGATGAGCGGCTCCTCGTCCTCCTCGACAGGTTCTGTGGAAATGATCTCGTCAAGCGCCTGTTCTGTGATCGTTACATTCTGAGAGTCGGTATGGAATCCGTTCGCCTGCGCCGTGAACGCGGCATTGCCCTGATCTCCAACGGCGTACTGTCCGAATATGGCGTTCGCGCCGGCCGTGACCGATGATATGGAGCCCACCGACCGAAGGAGACCATGTGGCCCCGGAGGCGTTTGGCGCTTGCTCAAAAACGTCAGCGGCGGTGGTGTAAGTGGCCCCGATGATCGGATTCCATGTTGGTGTCCTGTCGGATACCGCCTGTTCCTTGATAGAGGTGGTCCCGCCGGCGGCGAAACTCGTGGCGAGGGGCGGGGTGATAGTAATCGAATCTTCTGAAACGGTTGCGACGGTGTAGTACCCGTGTACCGTTCCGTCGTCGATGCGAACGTAGTCTCCGGAGATGAAGCCAATGGTGTTGTTCACGGTTAGAGTGGTCGATCCGGAGAGGGCGACCGAGATCAAGTCAGCAGATCCGGGGATTTCCTGTGGGATCGGGCGGCCTGAGCCGCCACTGATGCCGATGCATGTAATGACGTTGGAAGCGGAGGCCGGGGCCGTCTGCGCATATGACACCACAGACACGAGTAACGCGCCGATGATCGTCATAAGTGTTAGCAGAAGTGCCCGGTTGCTCTTCATAATCGATGGCGGGTTTGCGTCGCTGCGCCCCGCCTCCTGCTTCGCCTGTTTCTGGCACCTCTCCGGCGCCTGTCATGCAGCCTCCTTTTTGGCGTGATCGCTGACGCCTCCCGAACGGCTAAAGGCAGCCGTGATGAGCGGCTCAGACTTGTGAGCCGAAAGACTCATGGGGCAGCGACCGCCCGGCTCATCGGAGGCCGTGTTCCCTCCGGTGCAGGACGCGTGAAAAAACCCGAACACGCGAATGCGCGACTCGGGGTTTGAACGGGAACGGGACGGCGGCCTCAGTACGGAGGCGTTGTGGTCCGATGGGCTGACGCTGAATGGAGGCGTCCGCTAACATCGGTAGGCGAAGATTTCCGGGCTGGGACTCTTCGTCGCCCATAAAACGTCAATAAACGGTTAAGAAAAGGCCACGCATGCGTCTCGCTCTAATACAGATGAACGCGACAGAAGACCGTCCCGGCAACGTCGATCGCGCCTGTGAGTACATAGACCGCGCTGCCCGCGATCACGGCGCGGATTTGATCGTCCTGCCGGAGTTTTTTAACGCCATCTACTTCGCCCAGTTCCGTGACCTTGAGTACCAGTCGTGGGCTGAGTCAGACACGGGACCTGCTACCGCTCGCATAAAGGAGAAGGCGCGCGAGCATGGCGTCCACATCATCTCGACCATCTACGAAGAAGAGTCGGCCGGGCTGTACTACGACACTGCGATGGTGATCGACCCGAACGGCCAGATCATCGAGAAGTACCGCAAGACGCACCCCGCCGGACTGCGAGCCGTGGAGAAGATCTACTTCCGGTACGGAACGAAGTTCCCGATCATCGAGATCAACGGCTGGAAGGTCGGGATCAATATCTGCTACGACCTGTCGTTCCCGGAGAGCGCCAGGATCCTGGCCGTGCAAGGAGCGGAGCTGATAATCGTCCCGTACTGCATCCCGGCAGGTTATGTCGGCTCCGAGCACAATTCTGAGTACACAAGCGCCCCCGGAGTCGCCGGCGAGGAGTTCATGGATCGCGGACGTTGGATGCGCTGGTGGGACTCGCTAATACAGACGCGCGCATACGAGAACGTCGCCTACCTCGCGCCCGTGAACCATGTTGGACAAGAGGGGAAGGCGGTGTTCTTCGGCGGCACGAAACTGGCGGGACCGGATGGCGAGACTGTTGTGCAGGCCGAAGAACGGGATGACATCATCGTGGCCGATCTTGATCGAAATCATTTCGAACAGACACGCCGCCTGACGCCTTTCTTCAGGGATCGGCGCCCAGACCTGTACGGAGCGCTATCTACGGAGACCGATGAGCTTCATGCGTGAATCCCCGCTAACGGGATCGGGGTGGGACGAGGTGGTTATGACGAGACCGGAGGTAGAACACGAAATACTCGAACGCTCTCTGGCGGAGCACGTCCCAAGATTCGCAGTGATCCTGCATAACGATGAGGTCAACTCAATGGAACATGTGGTGGACGCACTCCTGAAGTCAGTGCCGACGCTCAGCGAGCAGGATGCAATTCGGGTGATGATGGACGCACACACAGACGGCAAGGCAATCGTTACCGTGTGTCCCCTGGAGACGGCCGAGTTCTATCGAGACCGACTCCAATCGTTCTCAATAGGAGCGTCGATAGAGGCGGCTTAAATTAGTTCCAGACTGGGCAAAGGCGCTGTCATCCTGAACTCGATTCAGGATCCGTCCTTCTTACCAACCAGCCGCATTCCGGACAATCGGGTTGATGGACGTGGACGATCCGTGTCGCTCATCTTAGAACGCTGCTGTTCGACCATCCGATCCTGAATCAAGCAAGTTCAGGATGACAATAAGCCAGTTCATGGCACCACATAGTATTGCTCCCTTTCTACTCCCGGAAGAGGCCCGCGTACATCAAGGGTGTGGGGGTGGCGGATGCTAATCCGCCTATTTCGGCAACCCGAATCTGACGTGTCAGATCGCTCTAGTTACCGCTCTCGCCATCCGGCTTGAACACCTTCTCGCGGTAATACTTCAACTCGGCGATCGACTGCCGCGTGTCCCAGAGCGCGGTGTGCTGAGCGCCGTTCGGCTTGCGGTGGTTGATTCCGTACCACCAGCCAGCCAGCTCTTTTATCGACGACACGTCGATCATCCGATAGTGCAGATAGTTCTCCAGCGCAGGCATGTAGCGCTCAAGGAAACGGCGATCCTGCCAGATCGAGTTGCCGCAAAGCCGGGCGGTCCCGTAGTCGCAGTGCATCGAGACCAGCGTCAGCACCTCTCTCTCCGCTTCCTCAAGGGACGTTTTTGATTGCTGAATCTGCCGTAGCAACCCGGACCGTTCGTGCATATCCCGGACGAACGGCGTCATGCGGTCCATCGTTTCGGGCGGGTGCCAGATCGTGAACTCCACCGGCTCTGCGATCTCGTTGAGATCTCTATCGGTAACGATCGCCGCGATCTGGACGATCACGTCCTTGTCGGGCTCTAGCCCGGTCATCTCGAGGTCTAGCCACACCAGGTTCTGTTTACTGCCGTTCTGCAATCGGAATCCTGTCGTTTGTTTGGGTATATGCGGGCCGACTTAACGGCTCGGGGTTCTAGTCGAATCGGAATCGTATCACCGGTATGGGATGAATTACGGTGACCATCGGGAAGTGATCTGTCTGATTAGTGCGCAATAGTCCAGCCTGTAGGCCTTAGTAAAGCTGAAACTTACGAGTGAACCCCCGGTTAAATCGATTATATAAACATTCTTAACCATATAATTCACTGAACTATTGCGCCATTGACCGCAATACTGCAATAGTGCATAGTTCTCTGATGCCATTCGATCGAACCGTACAACTGGCCGGCGCACGGGCGCGCCAGTTACAGGCGTTACCTCGTTACCGCGAAGTGCTTCGCCTGCTCGATGAAGGCTTGAAACCGGGAGAGATCGGGGCGGCGCTGCTCCCGCCAGTGACAAGACAACGGGCATCGGCACTGATTCAACAGGCGAAGCGTGCGCAAGCGCTCGGATTATTTGAAGACGAAAACGGGGACGAAAACATGAGTTCGGATATGACTACAGTTAACTCCGGGGGGGTCACGTCCGCAGAGGGCTTCTCCGCCGGAGCGATTTTTGCCGGCATCAAGACGGCCGGCGCGGACAAGCGCGACATCGGCTTGCTGCTATCTGATCGACCTTGCACTGTCGCCGGAACTTTCAGCCAGAACTCGGTCCTGTCACCGTCCGTGACCCTTTCAAAAGCGGTGGTCGATGGCGGCGGGGATGTTCGGGGCGTCATCGCAAACAGTGGCGTCGCCAACTGCGCAGTCGGCGAGCAAGGGCTAATCGACGCTCGTGAGGCCTCCGCACTCGCCGCAGAAAAACTGGGCGTCGGCTCGGACGAAGTCTTGATCGCTTCTACCGGCGTGATCGGCGTAGAGCTTCCGATGGCGCTCATGCGGGAGCACATCCCGCAGATCGAACTTGGCGATAACGACGGCGACGAGTTCGCTGCGGCCATCATGACCACAGACACGCACCGGAAAGCGATCGCGGTGCGGATCGACGTCGGCGGATCGACCGTGACGATCGGCGGCTGCGCCAAGGGCTCCGGCATGATCCACCCCAACATGGCGACGATGCTGGCATTCCTGACCACGGACGCGGCCGTAGAGAAATCGTTTCTCCAGAAGACCCTCTCCCATGCCGTCACACTCAGCTTTAACCAGATCGATATCGACGGCGACCAGTCCACAAACGACACCGTTCTGCTGATGGCCAACGGCGCTGCGGGCAATGCGCCGATCGCTGGAGACTCCAATGATTCAGGGACGTTTGCCACAGCCGTGGACTACGTGACCCGCTGGCTTGCACGAGAAATGGCGCGGGACGGAGAAGGCGCGCAGACCCTGATTGAGGTCACGGTTGAAGGCGCTCACACGGATGAAGACGCACGGCTGGCCGCTCGGTCAGTTGCCGCATCACTGCTGGTACGTACCGCGGTATATGGCAAGGATCCCAACTGGGGCCGGATCCTGATGGCGGTCGGCAAGAGCCAGATCCCGTTAACGGAATCCCAGATCGAATTATTCGTCAACGACATCCAGATCGTTTTCGAAGGCAAGGCGATCTCGTACAGCATCCCGAGTGTGGTCTCAGCCCTCGGGGAGAGTGAAGTGCGGTTACGTGTCGGCCTGAATGTAGGTGACGGTTTTGGCGAGGCGTGGGGATGTGATCTCACCGAGGAGTACGTCGTCTTCAACTCTGCCTACACCACGTAGACGGGTAGAGGTTGAAGCGGTCAGCACGATGACATCCGTATCAGGATCACGCGTTAGAAGAATCGGGCGCGGCGCGCGCGAGGGCGACATCATCGTCGTCAAGGTCGGCGGGTCCACGCTTGGCGAGGGCGACTCCACCATGCCGGACCTGATTGCGCTGCAGAAGAAGGGCTTGAAGCCGGTCGTCGTCCACGGCGGGGGCAAGGTGATCTCAGACTGGGTTCGCCTTCAGGGCATTCAGCCTGAGTTCGTGCGCGGCCTGCGCAAGACGGATAAGCCAACTCTTGATGTGGCGATCGCGGTCCTTTGTGGGCTTGTGAACGCACAACTTGTCGCTGAAATAGCGGCGGCAGGCGGGAAGGCCGTCGGGCTTGCGGGAGTTGACGGCGGGATGCTCAAGGCCGAAGTCCTTGATCCTGAGCTGGGGATGGTAGGGAAGATCATCTGCACGGATGCAACGACCATCACGGCTGTGCTGGAAATGGGCGCGATCCCTGTAATAGCTCCGGCAGCACTGAACGTAAACGCTGAGCAGCCGGACGGCTCCGACCGCATCCTCAACATCAACGCAGATACCTCGGCGGGCCACGTGGCGGCAGCTCTGGGCGCAGCGATTCTGGTGTTCCAGACCGATGTATCGGGTGTGCTGGACGCTACACGGAGGCTCATCCCTCGAATGACCCGCCGCCAGGCGAAAGACCTGGTCGACAGCGGCATCGCGAACGGCGGCATGATCCCGAAGATCGAGGCCTGCGCATTTGCCGTGGAGACGGTGCGCGCCGGCTACATCATCGACGGACGTATCGCCGGGGCGCTGCTGGAGTGCGTCGCCGGCAACAACATCGGTACCAGGATCACGTGATCACAAAGCACAGGGTGCCGGGGTGTATATTGACGCACCTCCCGGACACGGGAATCAAACGCACACGAACAACGGCTTCGAGAGATCAATCGATCCTCGGAGCCACCGAATTCTGACAAACAAACCGTAGGGGTGGCTGACTACCTGCCCTACACCCGCCTTCCGGCACATTTGGAATGCGGAACAACCCGACCACACAAACTCCGGACCACAGACAAACCAACAGGAGCAAAAACATGACCACCACAGGCGAACAGTGGAAGCAGATCGAGGCCGACTACTACATGCAGGTGGTCAACCGCATGCCGATGGTCCTCGACCACGCCGAAGGCACCTGCGTGTACGACACCGACGGCAAGCGCTACCTGGATTTCACCGCCGGATGGGCCGTCCTGAACGTCGGCCACTCGCACCCCGCCGTCACCGCGGCCATCGTCGAGCAGGCCGGCAAGATCATGCAGATGTCCAACCTGTTCTACACGATCCCGCAGCTCAAGCTGGCCCAGATCTTGATCGACAACTCGGTCATGGACCGGGTCTTCTTCTGCAACTCCGGCGCCGAGGCCAACGAGGGCGTCTGCAAGCTCGCCCGCAAGTACGGCAAGATCAACAGGAACGGCGCGTACGAGATCATCACCGCCAATAACTCGTTCCACGGCCGGACGATGGGGATGATGGCCGCCACCGGGCAAGCGGCCTACCAGGACAACTGGCGGCCGCTGGCTCCCGGCTTCGTGAACGTCGATTACGACGACATCGACGCCATCAAGGCTGCGACCAACGACAAAACATGTGCAGTGATGCTGGAACCGGTACAGGGCGAGGGCGGAGTGAACGTCCCCGCGCCGGACTACTTCAAGCAGGTTCGCGCATGGTGTGACGAGAACGACCTCGTGCTCATTGCTGACGAAGTGCAGACCGGCATGGGTCGGCTCGGCACCCTGTTTGGCTACGAGCAGTTCGGTTTTGAGCCGGACGCTATCAGCATGGCAAAGGGCCTCGGCGCAGGCGCACCGCTCGGCGCTTTCCTCTGCAAGCAGAAGTACGCCGTTCTTGAGCCGGGCGACCACGGTTCTACATTTGGCGGGAATGCGCTTACGACCGCCGCCGGCTGGGCCGGAGCCAAGGTTGTTGTCGACGAGAACTGGTCGGAGAAGGGCGCGGAGACCGGCGCGTACCTCAAGGGTCAGCTCACGGGGCTTATGGAGAAGTACGACTTCATCACAGAGGTTCGTGGCATGGGCATGTTGCTCGCCATCCAGATGAACGCCGACAACGCAGGCGCGGTCATCGCCGAGACGGTGGCCAACGGCCTGCTCCTGAACGCCGTTCGCCCCAACATGATCCGCTTCATGCCGCCGCTCACGACCAGCACCGAAGAGGTGGACGAAGCGGTCAGAATCCTGGATGCCGCGCTCGCAAAGGTGTTCGGAGCCTGATCTAAGTCCTAAACTTGTAAATACCGGCCCGGCATCAACCCGCCGGGCCGGATTTGCGTTTGATGGCAGTCGCTCGCCCACTTAACCCCCTCTCCCAGCGGGAGAGGCCCACATACATCAAGGGTGAGGGATCGAAGAGATTCTTTCTAAACACCAAACAGCATCTACCAATAACAAACCGATAAGGGCACCACAGCGGCCGGCCCAAAAGAACATCCCGAATAAGAACCCCTGAGGGGTCGAAATAATGGCAAGAGAAAAATGTGTGCTCGCCTACAGCGGCGGCATGGACTCCACGATCAGCGCGGTGTGGATACAAGAGCAGTACGACATGGAAATCGTCACGCTCACCGTAGACCTCGGCGCGGGGCCGGAGCTTGATGGCGTGCGCGATCGGGCCAAACAGGCCGGCGTGACCGAATCCCTTATATGGGACGTACGCGACGAGTTTGTGGAAGGCTACATCTGGAACGGCCTCAAGGCCGGAGCCATGTATGAGGGCGTGTACGCGCTTTCAACTGCGTTGGGCAGGCCGCTCATGGCCAAGAAGCTGGTCGAAGCTGCACGGCAGGTCGGCGCGACCGCCGTTGCCCACGGCTGCACGGGCAAGGGCAACGACCAGGTCCGGTTTGACGCCGGCATCATGACGCTTGCCGCCCACGGCGACCCCCTCAAGATCATCGCCCCCGCCCGCGAGTGGGGCATGTCTCGCGACGAGGAAAAGCTGTACGCGGCGAAGGCCGGGCTGGACCTTCGGGAAGTTGGGGACGACCAGCGGGTCTACTCGATAGACCGCAACCTCTGGGGCCAGGCGATCGAGGGCGAAGACCTCGAAGACACATGGTTCACACCACCCGAGGACGCCTACTCCTGGACTAGGCCCGCGACCGACACTCCGGACGAGGCGGTCGAGGTGGAGATCTCGTTTGAGCGGGGCATACCTGTTTCTCT
>Ga0209554_1003195_pt1 | contig 10692 bp, 8 predicted proteins | sample MarorgKNORR_S2LV_5_FD_188221 | JGI IMG/M metagenome (GOLD analysis project Ga0209554, IMG submission 188221) | Marine microbial communities from the Southern Atlantic Ocean, analyzing organic carbon cycling - Bottom_A/KNORR_S2/LV (SPAdes) (version 2) | ecosystem: Environmental > Aquatic > Marine... | reverse complement strand
TCGCACTGAACACCACTACTTCTGCATAGTTTATGACTGGTTTGTCGCCGGCGTAGTTACTCAATGTAAATTGGGCATCGCTGCTAGCATAATACTTTGCTTGAAAGAGCGCTTCGACATCAGCGTTTTGAGATATCCACAGTTCTTCATCCGCTACGATTTGTCTGTAGTATTCTGTTGCTTCTGCAAGTTCTAGCTCTAGATAGCGGCGGATGTCTTGGTGATCTAGGTTTTCCTTATAATGCATCACGCGTTCAACCAGTTCGTGATATCTGTTGCGCGACACCTCATCGTCTTGCGGCAGCAAATCGGCAGCTCGCATGTACGCTCGGGCAGCAATTGTGTAGGCGGAGTTTTGATTGACACTGCTTGTTTCACTCAATAAATCCCCCAAGCATTCGAGCAGCACGGGTGAATCGTAATGGCCGAATCGCATCATTCCCATAATGCCCGTTACCGCATCGGCCGTTTGCTTTTCATCGATTTGTCGGTACGTACCGTCATCAAAATAGACGACAGCAGATCCAAAATGGCGAACTTTTTTATGAGGATGAATTTGAGCTGTGTTTTGTGATGAATCGGTCTCAAGATCAGTTGCTTGGGAGTCATGATCGCGGTCATATCGTAAAGGGAGTAAGAGTTTCTCGTCGCGCAGGTGACCATTCTCTAGGCGTAACTTGATGTACTTTGCCAGATATAACTGATATCGTTCACGGCCAAAGTGAGCGTTGGGGTTTATCTTGATGGCCAGTTCGAGCTGTTCGATGCCTTTGTCGAGTTGCCGTGAGTGTAAGTAGAATGTTCCTAGATTGGCGGCAGTCTTATAGCGGTTGTCAGCGCTGTCATTGAATTTTTCCGCTTTCTTATGCATCCACTCAATCGCTTGGTCGTCTTGCCTTAGCTTGTCGTAGGCAACGGCGATATCGTCATAATAACTCGCTTGGTCATCACCGCTATCAAGCTTGGCTTGGCGGTCTTCGATTCGCCATTGGTAGAAGGCGGGACTATGACGCGGGAATTTTCCGGCGATCAATTCCAGTACTGAGGGGAATTTCGCTCGTTCTTGAGCCAGGGTATCAAAATCCCACAGACAGGCCATGGCCGTTGAGATGGTCAACAGCACAACAGTAATTGCAACGGCAACGGGCGAGAGTCGAAATTTCATAGCTAACCCCTGACTATGTAAAATGAGCACTGTCTTCTCACACCTAATATTATATGCCTAATACCTGACGACTATGGGCTACAACATCTCGCAAACAACCTTCTTTGAATGGGCTGATGAGCTGGGCGCTGGCCACCAATTCTTGAAACGGTGCTTCGCCGCCACGTTTGCACAATGCCACATAATCTTGCATCGCTTGTTCTCGATTCTCTTCGGCTTTGATCCAAAACTGTAACGCGCAGGTTTGCGCCAAAGTGTAATCGATATAATAGAAAGGTGAGCGGAAAATGTGTTGTTTTTCTTGCCACCGTCCACCGCTGCTCACGTGTGGCAAATCACCATAGTCCAAATAGGGTTCATAGGTTGATTCAAGTTGTTTCCACATTTCGTGACGTTCTTTTCGAGTGGCTTGCGGTTTGGCATAAACCACGTGCTGGAATTCGTCGACGGTAACACCGTAGGGTAGAAACGTTAGTGTGCTCGCGAGGTCAATGTGGCGGAAGTCGGCGGCACCGTCGCCGAAGAACAGCTCCATTTGTGGGTAACATAGCATCTCGAGAGACATGGAGTGAATCTCGCATGATTCATAGGTTGGCCAGAGGTAATCAAACCACGGTTGTTGGCGACTCATGTAGCACTGAAATGCGTGTCCCATTTCGTGAGTGAAAACTTGGACATCCGCTCGAGTGCCTTTGAAGTTGGCGTAGATATACGGCATGCCGACCGTACTGAAAGCGGTACAAAATCCACCACCTGCTTTACCGTCGCGACTCTGTAGATCCATGAATCCACCTTCGTTCATGAGACGAAAAAAATCATCAAGACCATAATCCATGTTATTAAACATTTCAGTCGCTTGACCAATCAGCGTGTCATAGTCGCTCGAGGGCAACGGATTGCCCGCTTTGAGATAGACTGATTCATCCCAGAACATAGTTTTGTCGATGCCGAGGGTGGTCGCTTGGCCGTCACGAATTTGTTGACCCAGTGGCGTGACTTCCGCGCGAACCATTTCTCGGTAACGCGCTACATCGTGTTGGTCGTAATCGATCCGGCTCATGATTTGATAGCCCAGATCGACGTAGTTTTCGAAGTCAAGTTTTTGTGCCATGCCATGGCGTAAAGCAACCATTTCATCAAATAAGTCGTCGAGCTCTTCGGCATGTTCAGCAAACCACTGCCAGCGCACCAATTCCGCACCGTAACGCAGGTCGCGGTCGGCGTTTTCACGATAGCGAGTGATGGTCGAGTGGTTAAGCGTGTCGCCGTCAAACTCGAGTTTGGCGGAGGCCAGCAGTGTTGTGTATTTTGTTTTCAAGCCAGATTCTCGGATCATGTCGTCAGCAATGACGGGGTCGAACGTCGGGATTTCGGCTTCCCATAAGGCGAATAACTGAGCACCTGTTTCCTGTTCAAGCTCCGCTCGCAACGGATGGCTGACCAGCGCGCGTTTAATGTTAATGTCGAGTTCAGTCAGTTTAGGCTGTAACTGGTCCATTTCGTCTTGAGCCTGTTTGGCTTGTTCGTCGGTCGTGTCTTGGCAAAAACGTAGCTGTATGAGTGCTTCCCAAGTGCCTGTTTCCCGGCGACCTTGATCCCACTGTTGCATCGCTAAGCGGACGTCCGTAACGCTACTGGCAGACTCGATTTGATGGAGTAGCTCTGTGCGCGCAGAAGTGACTTCTTCAATGTTAGGAGCGGGTTGTTGGATTTCTGAGAATTGGATCATGAAGTTTGGCTTTGCATGGAATGACGAGTAACAGGTGTTGGTAAATGAAAAAAACCGCAGTTGCGAATCAACGCCACTGCGGTTTAGTTATACACGTTTGTGCTCGTAACTTGAAGCAACGAATGCTGACAGGATTACATGTTACCTAAGATTGCACAAAGGTCAGTCGTACGGTTGGAGTAGCCCCATTCGTTGTCGTACCAGCTAACGACTTTAGCAAAGGTACCTTCACCACCGAGGACTTGTGTAAAGTCCGGTGCGAAAATCGAGCTATGTGGATCACCAATAATGTCAGTCGATACCAATGGATCTTCGGTATACTTCAGAATGCCCTTTAAGGGGCCTTCGGCAGCTTCACGGATGGCATTGTTAATTGCTTCGGCCGTTGTTGCTTTGCCAAGATTAACAGTCAGATCGACAACCGAACCAGTGGGCACAGGAACTCGCAGAGCGATTCCGGTGAGTTTGCCATCGAGTTCAGGGATTACTAGACCAACGGCTTTGGCCGCTCCAGTCGACGTCGGGATGATGTTTTGGGCACCAGCTCGAGCTCGATAGAGGTCGGGGTGTGGCATATCCTGCATCCGTTGGTCGTTGGTGTAAGCGTGAACGGTTGTCATCAAGCCCGATTCAATGCCATATTGTTCGTGAAGAACTTTGGCAACAGGTGCCAGGCAGTTAGTCGTACAACTTGCGTTGGAAACACACTTCATTTCTGGAGTCAACAAGTGTTCGTTAACTCCGATGACGACGGTCAAGTCAGCACCGTCTTTAGCGGGGGCACTGAGGATGACTTTCTTTGCTCCAGCGTCGAGGTGTGAAGCGTAACCGGCTTTACCATCACCACCACGGGCCGTGAAAATACCAGTACTTTCAACTACGACATCAACTCCGAGGTCACCCCAAGGTAAATCTGCTGGATTGCGTTCGGCAAGTGCGCGGATCGCCTTGCCAGCGACGATTAGGTTGTCGTCGTCGTATTCCACATCACCATCAAAACGACCGTGGATACTGTCATATTTTAGCAGTGTACGGAGGGTTTTATTGTCTGTGAGGTCGTTGATTGCGACCACTTCAAATTCATCACTACGACGAAATAGGTTACGAAAAGTTAGTCGTCCGATACGGCCGAACCCGTTAATTGCGACACGAATTGTCACGATATTCTCCTTCAAAACTCAATGAACTAAAACCGGAAACAGTGGTCAATCAAACACCTGTGATTGCGATCTTACGTGTTTGTGACTCTTGCACGAACAAACAGATTGTTAGTGGTTGTTTACGAGAAACTAAAGCGTATTCGCTTCTTAAAGAGGCAATTATAGGTTTGAAATGCAAGGCTCACAATGGGCGAATTCGACTGGAGCCAAGGATTTTTTGTTGTCGCCGAAACTTTTTACCGGTCGTAGCGTTTAATTACGTTACTAATTACTCGTAGATCCCTAGTGTTCATAATACCCGTTAACACTATATCTGCGGGTAGTTAGTTCTTGGAGGTCGGCGGGAGACTGAACAGCGTAGTTTGTCCGCTGAAACGAAGTCTAGGCGGAGCGGGTAAACTCCTCTGACTTGGACCGCTCGTTGTTCAGCATAAGAGAACCACTACTTAGAGGCATCGTCGTCTTTTTCTGCTGGGACTGGTTTTTCGACTTCTGCCGGGGCTGGTTTTTCGACATAACCGTATGGTTTTTCGGAGATGAACTTTAAGCTGTTGGCTTTCGCTTGCATTAATTGTGCTTGGCCGGCATAGTACCAAGCGTCGACATTGACTTTATCACCCACCCGAACCAGGCTGGGGTTATGGCTTTTGACGCGGATGGTCATTTTATTGGCTAGTGCAACCGTGGTTCGAAATCCTGGTGCTTCGACCACCATTTTTCCGTTGTTGATATTGACCAATCTTCCGGAGATGAGAAACCGCGAGGTCTGGACGATATTGGGATCTTGATTCGCGCCGAATAGATTTTTATTAGCGCCTGAGACCCCGTCTCGCTTAGCCCCGAGTTTAGTATCTTTGTTTGGCTGAAATACAAGAATGTCTTTTATCTCAGTCTGCGGTGCGCCCTTTGCGTCGAACAACCCCGCAAAGCTAACGAACATTCCCCGCTTTAACCATGGCAGCACTGCCGTCCCCGAGACGTCAATATACTCAGGCTTATCGGGTATATAGATGACCCATTTTTTACCGTCTTTTAACTCGACTTGAATTTTGCCAGCGCCGATAGCAATGACAGTACCGTCACCGCGTAATGTTTCCTTGGGCGGTGGCTGCTGTTGTGCGTTGGCGTTGGCAGTAGCGAAAATAAATGCTGCTAAAGTGACCAATGAAAAGATGCGATTGAATTTACTAAGTTTTGTCATGATTCGTTTTCGATTAAACTATTTATTCACTGAGCCATCTACAGCTAGACCATATCAGTTTACTTGAAAATGCAGTATAGTCGATAAGCGACACGTCTTCTTCCTCTTACATTATAGCTTGTTGGAAAAGCAAAGCTAAATAAATCAATAATGGCCGCCGCAAAAAAACAGATGACCGTAAACGATTTCATTGACTTAAAGCGTCAGGGCCAGCGGATTACAATGCTGACGGCGTATGATTTCACGACCGCTAAGATTCTTGATCAAGCCGGTGTGGATGGGATTTTAGTAGGTGATTCCTTAGGTATGGTTGTGCAAGGTCGAGAGACAACGTTAAAGGTCTCGCTTGACGAAATTATTTACCACGCCGAAATGGTAGGTCGCGCTGCGGAACACAGCCTGATTGTGGTGGATCTTCCCTTCCCGACACACCTCGTGGGTGATCACGAAGCGATAGCCGCCGCGGCTAGGATTCTGAAAGAGACTGAGTGTCAAACGGTCAAACTTGAAGGCGGCGTTCAACAAGCTGGCACGATCGCTGCTTTAGTTTCAGCTGGAATTCCCGTCATGGGGCACATTGGCTTACAGCCACAAAGTGTATTGACGATGGGTGGCTATAAAGTGCAGCGGGATGAAGAGCAGTTGTTGGCGGATGCCAAAGCCGTAGAAGATGCGGGGGCGTTTTCTGTCGTACTAGAGTGTATGGAAGCAGCGATCGCCGCTAAGATTACCGCGGCGTTATCGATTCCAACGATTGGTATCGGCGCCGGTGAGCATTGTGATGGCCAAGTTCTCGTAATCAATGACCTTCTCGGGCTAACCGATTCTCCGCCGCGTTTCGTGAAAGAATACGCACAACTGCGAAGCACAATTAGCGACGCTGTATCGCAGTATTGCCAAGACGTTCAATCGAAGACGTTTCCAGATTCATCCAATAGCTACTAAAGTGTGTAAGTCGCAGTACGGTTTGGGTTACAATATTTAGTATGAGCAATTAGATAACCAAAGAGTGAAAACCAGAACTTAAAAAGTTGCGTTATGTGGGTGCGAAAACGAATTGATATTGGTTGGGCCGATCTGGCTAGTGCAGTGGGGCATTGTCTCTTTCCAAAGCGTGTTGACACGACCACCGTCAATCAATGCTGGCGAGATTCGCGGCATGCGTTTACTTGCTTAAGCGTACGATCTGGCCTCGATATATTACTGCAAGCTTTGGACTTGCCGCGCGGTAGCGAAGTTATTGTCAGCGCTATGACGATCGATGGGATTCTCAAGATCATTGCTAAACATGGTCTCGTGGCAGTACCGGTTGACCTGCAATTTGAGACGCTTGCTCCAACACCAGAAGATGTTGAATCAGCGATTACCGATCAAACTCGACTCGTGCTCATTGCTCATCTCTTTGGTACACAAATAGACATGCAACCCTATGCTCGTATTACACAACAGCATGGATTGTTACTGATCGAAGATTGCGCCCAATCCTTTCGCGGCATGCCGCAAGGAAAATCAGATGTTAGTGACGTGGCAATGTACAGTTTCGGGCCGATCAAAACGGCCACTGCTCTCGGCGGAGCTGTACTTTGCGTCGCCGACGGTAAGTTGACAAAAAAGATGGAACAAATCCAACAAGCGTATCCAACACAATCCACGCTGGTATATTTTAAGCGTGTGGTGAAATACGGTTTCCTCAAGTTCCTCTCTTATCGAATACCCATAACAGCTTTTATCGCGACCTTAAGAATTCTAGGAGTGGATTACAGCGAAATACTGAAGAAGAGTGTGAAGGGATTTCCCACCGACAAGTTGTTTTTAAGGATCCGGCAGCAGCCCTGTCAGGCGTTATTAAGTGTGTTGCAACGCCGGTTTACAAGTTTTGATGAGCGTCGTTTAAAACGCCATTGCGAACTTGGTGAACTCTTGTGCGACCACCTCAGTCAGCAATATGACTTGCCCGGTAGTGCTGCTACTTCAAATTACTTTTGGGTATTTCCAGTGGAAACAGATAACCCGCTCGAGACAATTCAAAACTTACGAGCATATGGGTTTGACGCAGACCAACGTGGGTCGATGGTCAAAGTTCCTACTGTACCCACGATGCAAGGCGAAGCGGTTCGATCAATATCGACGACCGATCGTATTCTAGACAACTCCGTGTTTTTGCCAATCTATCCAGCGATGTCGCAGCAAGCCATTAATCAGTTGGCTAAGGCGTTTTGCCAAGTCGCTGTTAGGCCTCGTCGCCCTGAGGAGGATCAACCTCCGCTAGTTGATGCTTGTGCCCATAGCGTCCCTGAAACTCTTGTGCGGGATATTTGAGTCGGTTCTTTTTCATTTTCTGCAGTAGTGATGTTGAGATGTCGAGGTTGAGTTGGTTTGCCATGGCTAATAAATAGCACATGCAATCAGCCAGTTCCTCGCCGATTTCTTGTAGCTTGTCTGCATCGTCACGACAACCCCGCGATTCATCCATCGAAATCCACTGAAAGTGTTCCATTAACTCAGCGACTTCAATCGCCAGTGCCATGCTTATATTCTTAGGGCTATGGAATTGTTCCCAATCGCGTTCGTGTACAAATTCTGCAACGACCTGTTTCAGATCTGCTAGTGAAGTTTCTTGATCAGTGGTCATGGATTGTTCCGTCATGGTTTACTCCGTGGTGGGTGAATCAAGGTATGCGGTGACAGCAGCAGCGAGCACCCGCTGTAAAGAAATGCCTTCGCGCTCGCTGATTTCTCGGGCGGATTCATACTCTGGTGAAAAACGTTGCTCGCCGCTTGGTAGCGTCGCAAGTTTTCCCAATAGTGGTCCCCAAGTTGTTTGCACTGTGTGTGGCTGCCGTGGGAGTATATGTCGTTGAGCTGTCCATTTGCGTATACCTAGGGTGGTCGTCTGCTCAAACATAATCCGTTCGGCTTCAGCAACTGAAGCGGAATGGCATAAAGCGGTTAGCGTCACACCAGGCCGGTTTTTTTTCATCTGAATCGCTGTGGTGTACACGTCGAGAACACCGGCTTGCTGTAAAAGTCCACAACAATGCCCAATGGCTTCACCGGTCATGTCATCGATGTTTGTTTCCAGTACCCACACTTCATCGTGGGTTTGATCGTCGGACGATTTCGCATGGCTCTCGATTTCGCCAATCAATAACCGCAAAACGTTTGGTTGATTTTCAAGATCACGGTCGCCGGCACCGCAGGCTACGGTTTTAATTTGCATAGCGGGCAAGCTGCCGAATTTATCAACAATGGTCGCGACAATCGCCGCACCGGTTGGCGTCGTTAATTCGACGGCAATATCAGATTGAGCTAAGGGAATGTTGGTGAGTAGTTCGGCGGTGGCGGGCGCTGGGATACTGACAGTACCATGCGCAATTTCTACGGTGCCATTGCCCGTGGGAATCGGCGAGCATTCGACGTGATCAACACCCAGTAAATCCCAACCGATGGCAGTGCCGACAATATCCGCAATCGAGTCGACAGCGCCGACTTCGTGGAAATGTACTTTTTCGATAGAGCAGCCATGCACTTTAGCCTCAGCTTCACCGAGCTTTTTGAATATGCGTTTGGCTAAGTCTTTTTGGTTTTCTGTGAGTTGACTATTATCGATCATCTCGGTTATCTGATGAAGATGTCGATGCACATGTTCTGCTTCGTACTGCACGTTTACATTGGTTGCGCGGAAGCCACATTTGCTGACGGTGTCTGCGACAAGGCGGCACGTCGGCAATCCCAGTGAATCAATTCCGGCTTGTATTTGTGCGATGTCGACGCCAGCGTCAATCAACGCGGCGAGCATCATGTCTCCGGAGATTCCACTTAGACAATCTAAATATGCGATTCGCATCGACTTGGGTCCCTCGATATTTCTAAGGCAACAATAAAATGAGTGGTAGTGTTACGACCGTCGTTTGTCAAACGTTGTCCATCTAATATACAACTTCTAAGTGCGGTAGAATATGACCTATGGCAGAGCAACAGGATCGACCGCCGTGGCAGTTACCTCTCGGAGTGAGCCGGGGGCTGTGGGATTATACGCAATCGAAGGTCGTCGCCGAGGACTATGACGACTACTTTGCCTATACCAGCCTGTTTTCGTTTGATGAACAAGTCATCCTCGACGAACTGAAACAGAATGGTCAGCTCGAGGATTTGATTGCTGATTTAGGCTGTGGAACTGGCCGGGCACTTGAGACGTTGTGTGCAGCAGGATATCGCGGACTGGCTGTAGATCTTTCCTGGCCGATGTTAAACGTCGTTCAGCAGAAAATTGAGAAAGCGGATTTACCGATTCACTGTGTGCGGGCCAATCTGGTCGAGCTAGATGTATTGGCGACCGCTTGCGTTGATCACTGTATTTGTTTATTCAGCACTTTGGGAATGATCCAAGGTCGTGAAAATCGTCGTCAAGCACTACAGCATATGGCACGTATTACACGGTCTGGGGGTAGTTGCGTGCTCCACATTCATAACGTCTGGTTCAATTTCTATGATCCTGGCGGACTATGGTGGTTGTTGAAGAATATTGTGAGGAGTTGTTTCTTAAAAAATCTAGAGATGGGCGATAAAACGTTTGGATATCGAGGCGTACCAAATATGTTTTTGCATGTTTTTCGGTGGCGAGAGATTAAAAAGGATTTGCGATTGGCAGGCTTTCAGATTAAGAAAGTGATACCGTTACATTCCACGCGACAGCATGGGTTGAAACATCGCTGGTGGATTCCCAACCTACGAGCCAACGGTTGGATTATTGTCGCCCGCAACCACCCATGAAAACCACCCTCGCTGCTGCGCTGCAAGTAAACTGAGAGTCGATTTACCAAGCTGCCTGATAGATTGCAAGTGCATCTTGTTCAGTGACTTTGCGAGGGTTGTTCACGAGTAATCTTGTCTGCTTCATGGCGTCGCTGGCCATGGTTGGAAGGTCGCCAGCGGTAATGCCAACTTCACGCAGCTTTTGTTGCAGTCCGACAGTTGCGGAGAGTGCGGCCAGGCGGTCGATGAATTCAGCACAGACCTCTTGAGAACTTTGAGTCGTATCGATGTTGGGGAAAATAAAAGGTGCCAGTTCCGCGTATTCTTGAGCTGCTGCAGGTGCGTTGAACCGCAAGACGTGGGGCAACACGAGTGCGTTGGATAATCCGTGAGGGACATGGAAAGTACCACCGATTGGATAAGCTAGTGCGTGTACGGCTGCCACGGGCGAGTTAGCGAAAGCCATCCCCGCCAGCATGGACCCGAGCAGCATTGCACCTCGCGCTTTGATATTGCTGCCGTCTGTAACAGCCAATTCAATATTTGCGCCGAGTAAGCTCAGCGACTGGGTTGCCAGAATTTTTGAGATTGGATTATTGTTCGCTCCTCGAGAAGCGTAGCCTTCGATTGCATGAACCATCGCATCAATTCCAGTTGCGGCGGTAATGCTCGCAGGCAAGCT
>Ga0209554_1003192_pt1 | contig 10695 bp, 9 predicted proteins | sample MarorgKNORR_S2LV_5_FD_188221 | JGI IMG/M metagenome (GOLD analysis project Ga0209554, IMG submission 188221) | Marine microbial communities from the Southern Atlantic Ocean, analyzing organic carbon cycling - Bottom_A/KNORR_S2/LV (SPAdes) (version 2) | ecosystem: Environmental > Aquatic > Marine... | reverse complement strand
AAAACAATAAAGAAATTGGTAAAGAAATTGGAATTACCAGTAAGGACGACATATATTCTTTAATAAAAAAAGAGATATAATGTAATGTATTATATCCTGCCTGGAATAGTACTTGGGCTTATTTTTTATCTTTCAGATAAATACATATTTTAGTTTTTATTTAAAATAGGTATAGTCCAGTAATGGATTTTAATCATTTCTTAACGAGCTATATGCCTGACTCATCAGTGGGGTCTAAAGTTCATTTTCAAAATATGATTGAACAAGCTATTTTAGCAGAAAAACTTGGTTATAAGACTGTTTCAATTCCAGAACATCATTTAGTAAACGTTTTAATGATGCCTTCTCCATTGCAGATGGCAGTTAAAATTGCAACTTTAACAAAAGAAATTAATATTTCTACAAGTGTTGTCGTTCTTCCTTTACATGACATGAGAACTTTTGCAGGTGAAGTAACTACAGCAGATATTTTAACAGAAGGTAGGCTAATTCTTGGGGTAGGACGTGGAGCTTTTGCATGGGAAATGAAAAGGTTAGGAACTCCAATTGAAGAGTCTAGAGAAAAGTTTGTTGAGTCTTTAGATGTCCTTCAAAAGTTATTAAAAGATGAGGAAGTTTCATATAAAGGAAAGTATTATAATTTTGATCCAATAACCATAATGCCTAGACCTATAAGCAATCCAGTTCAAATTATGATTGCTGCAATGGATCTTACTAGTATTAAAGATGCTGCCTCAAGAGGTTTTCACGTACAATCAACTGTTTTGTCTGGAACAAAAGAATTATTAAAACAAAGAGTAAATGCTTTTAAAGAAGGTTGTGTAAAACTAGGAGAAGAAGGAAAATTACTAAAAATTTCAATGCAAAGAATGGCCTTTGCTGCAAAAAATGAAAATGATGCAAAAGAAAAAAATAAATTAGCATACGAATATTACAAACGTTTTGATAATGTGTTTACCGGTCCAGGAAAAGTTAAAAGTGGCAAAATAGAACCTTTGTCAAGAAAACAAAACTTAGAAGAATTAACTGAAAATTTGTTGATCTGCCCAGTAAATGAATTGATAGATAAACTTAGCGTATATGCAGAAGCAGGTGTTGATGAAATTATAATAAGTGCTGGTTTTGGACAAAGCCAAAACGAAATGATTGAGTCAATGCATCGCATAAGTGAAGAAGTAATACCTTATTTTAAAAAATTTAATACTCAAGTTGCATAAGCAATGACAATTTCTGCTGTTGATTGTCATTATTCCATAACTGGATCAGGACCAGGTTTATTTTTAACGCATGGGATAGGGGCAGCAGAAGATGCTTGGCGATTTATGCTGCCCAAATTATCAAAACATTTTACTGTAGTAACTTATGATCTACGAGGCCATGGAAAATCACCAGTAACACATAAAAATTTTACTTTAGATGAATTAGTTCTTGATCTTGAAAGAATTAGAGAAAAAACAAAATTTGAAAAAGCACATTTTGTAGGACATTCTTTAGGTGGAATGATAGCTCCAGCATATGCATTAAAATTTCACGATCATGTTATTTCAGTTGGTTTATTGTCTACAGTTGCAGGAAGATCTGAAGAAGATAGTCAAAAAGTATGGAATGTAATTAACGAGATGGAAAAAAATGGAATAGAGAAAACATTACAAACTTTAACCAACAGATGGTTTACTGATGAATTTATTAAAAACAATCCTGATTTAGTTGAGAGAAGATTAAAACAAGTAGTAGATACTGACCCCGAAGTCTTTCTTAATGTTTTTAAAATATATGCAAAAACCGAGATGTTTCCCTGGTTAAAGAATATTTCTAAGCCATGTTTGCTTTTGACAGGAGAAAACGATGGAGGTTGCAGTCCAAAGCATAATAAAATTATGGCAAATGAAATAAAAAACTCTCAATTAGTAATTTTACCAAAACACAAACATTCTTTTTTAATTGAGGCACCGAATGAAATAGCAGAAAGTTTAATTAAGTTCATTAATGAATAAAAATCTTTCTTTATTAACTCTTAGTCAAATTTTTGGTTTTACAGCTGCTATTATCACAGTATTTTTAAGTGGAATTATTGGATCACAAATTTCTTCTATAAAGTCACTAGCAACATTACCTACAGCATTAACAGTTGTTGGTACTGCAGTTTTTACTATTTTTGCTGCTAAGATTATGAACAAAATAGGTCGTAAGTTAGGTTTTATTTTAGGATCTTTAGCAAGTTCAATAACATGTTTATTAGCTGCTTATGCCATTAATGATCAAAATTTTATTTTATTTTGTATTGCAAATTTTATTCTTGGCACAGGTATGGCTTTTACACACCAATATCGTTTTGCAGCTGCTGAAAGTGTTGAAAAAGATAAAGCTCCTAAAGCCATCTCTATAATTATGTTGGCTGGTATTGTTTCTGCTTTTTTAGGCATAAGTTCAGCAAATTATACAAAGGATCTTTTTAGTGACTTTCAATATGTTGGATCTTATCTCATGCTTGCAATTTTTACTTTTATGCCAACGATTTTTTTATCTTTTTATGAAAATAAAAATATAAGCAAATTAGAAGTTGGTAAAAATCATACTGGGAGAAGTTATTTTGAACTAATTTCGCAGCCCAGATTTTTTCAAGCAGTAATTGCTGCTGCATTTGCTTATGCTGTCATGTCGTTCTTAATGACCGCAACACCTATGAGCATGCATATAATGGAAAAAATGAGTTTAGACAAAACTGGCTTGGTTCTTCAATTTCATGTTGTTAGCATGTTTCTTCCTTCTTTAATTACGGGACATTTAATCAAAAAGTATGGCCACAGTAACATTATGTATGTGGGAGTTTTATTTTTCGGCATAATTATAATTATGAGTTTATTTGAGCAAACATTTAACAATTATTTGTTTGCTTTGATGTTTTTAGGGCTTGGCTGGAATTTTTTATTTATTTCAGGTACCAGTTTATTAGTTATCTCTTATAAAGAAGAAGAGAAATTTAGAGCTCAGGGAATTAATGATTTGCTTGTATTTTCTACAATGGCATTAGGAAGCTTATCCGCTGGAGTATTATTCAGTTTAACTAGTTGGAAATTTATGAATTTATTTTGTATTCCGTTTTTATTTTTGATTGTTATTTCTACTTTTAGAGCAGAATTTTTAAGCAGAAAATAAAAAAACCTCAGCAGTTTTCACCGCTGAGGTTTATAAATTTAGATATTATCTTTGTTTTTTAGTTTTAAATTTTCCACCTTTGATTTCTTTTTCTAAGAAAGAACCTACGGCTTCTCCAACATCAGTAAAGTTAACACCAGTTGCACCTTCGTAGTCAACTGCTTTACCTTTTGCTAGTAAATCTAAAGCTTTTTTAAGTTGTCCTGGGTAAATTTTCTTACCTGGACCATTTGCAACTGCCATTACATTATCGGCAATACCTTTTCTGTCTGCAGAACCTGAAGCTTGCATTGCAAGAACGATTAAAGCTGCAGCGTCGTAAGATTCCCCAGTATAAGGACCAGATGGATCTATTCCAGCTGCTTCTGCGACTGTTTTGAATACACCTGCACCTTTACCAGTCGAACCAGGAAGTGAACCAAAAGATTTATTTAAGCTTTTACCAAATGTGTCAGTTAAAGCGTCACCGATCATACCATCTGATAAAATAAATGTATCAAATGCACCAGAGTCTAAAGAACCTTGAATAATTCCTTTACCACCTTGGTCTATATAACCGATTACAACTACTGCATCCCCACCTGCTGAAGCAAGTGTAGCTACTTCAGATGAGTAATCAGCTTTTCCATCTTCATGGGCTGCAACAATTGTTACAGAAATACCATGAGCTTTAGCCGCTGCGGCATAAACATCTGCTAAACCTTTTCCATAGTCGTTATTAGTGTAAGTAATTGCAACGCTTCCGATTTTTCTATCTTTAGTGATATCAGCTAGAATTTGACCACCTCTTGCGTCTGATGGTGCAGTTCTAAAAAATAATCCATTATCAGCTAAATCAGTTAAACCAGGCGATGTTGCTGATGGTGAAATCATTACAACACCATTAGGCACTGCAACGTTTGTTGCGATAGCACCAGTTACACCTGAACAGTCAGCACCCATAATTGCAGCTATACCTTGCGCAATAAGACCTTCCGCTGCTGATTGAGCCGCAGCTGAGTCAACACAAGTTGAGTCTGCTCTAATTGGAGTGATTGTTTCCCCACCTAATAGCGAACCTGAATCAGATGCCTCTTTAAACGCAAGCTCTGCAGAAGCCGCCATAGCGGGTGTAAGAGATTCTATAGGACCAGTAAATCCTAAAATGATTCCCACCTTAATCTCTGCAAAAGAATTTGTTGCAAAAGTAGCAACAAATATAAATGCAGCAATAAATAGTTTTTTCATTATTCCCTCATTAATTGTTAACAATTTATAAAAAATAAATTAAATCCTATTGGTATAAATTTTCAATAAGTAAATTATCTTATTTTTTGGAGCATAAACACTGAACTTATTACAATAATACCAACTTAAGGAGCCCTATAACAGCCAATACAAGAAATAAATTGTTTAGTAGACAAATTTATCTCATCGAGAAAGGGTCAAGCGTTGGTTCATCAGAAGTATAAAACCAAGTTGTTTTAACTCTTGTATAATCTTTAATAGATTCTATTCCGGCTTCTTTACCATAACCACTATCTTTTATTCCTCCGAACGGAGCAGAAGGTGAAATTAATCTATAAGTATTTACAAAAGTAATACCAGCACGTATTGCTTTTGAAACTCTTAATCCTCTAGCTAAATCTTTTGTGTATACTCCTGAAGATAGCCCGTACTTATTATCATTCATTTTTTTTATAACTTCATCCTCTGAGTTAAATTTCATTACTGATAAAACAGGACCAAATAATTCGTTCTCAGCCGTTGGAAGATTATGATTTTCACACTCAATTATTGTTGGAGGAAAGTAATAACCTTTGTTAGAAAAAGAATGTCTTTTTCCACCACATTTTATTTTACCACCTTGGTCAACAGTAAGTTTTATGTTTTTTTCGATTGTTTCTAACTGCTTAAAATTACTTAAAGGACCCATTTCTGTTTTTGGATCCATTGGTGCACCTATTTTAATTATTTCAGCGCGCTTAGTTAGTTTGTCTAAAAATTCGTCATAGATTCCTTTTTGAATATATAATCTAGAACCAGCTATACAACTTTGTCCTGTAGCACCAAAAATTCCTGCCGTAATTCCATTGATAGCATTTTCTTGATTAGCATCATCAAAAACAGCAACTGGACTTTTTCCACCAAGTTCCAAACTAACTTCAGATAAATTTTCTGCAGAATTTCTAATTATATTTCTTGCAGTTTCTGGTCCTCCGGTAAAAGCAACTTTTTCAACAAGATTATGTGAGGTTAAAGCTTTACCACAAGGATCACCAAAACCACTAATAATATTTACTACACCTTTGGGTATTCCAGTTTTTTCAATTAGTTTTGCAAACTCAAACATAACTGCTGGGGCTAACTCAGAAGATTTAATTACAACGGCATTTCCCATTGCAAGTGCAGGAGCAAGTTTTGTTGCTGTTAAAAACATTTGAGAATTCCAAGGAACGATAGCAGCCACCACACCAATAGGTATTCTCGTAGTTATTGCTTGAACATTTGGTTTATCAATTGGTAAAACTGTTCCTTCTACTTTATCTGCAAGACCAGCATAGTAATCATAATATTCTGCAATGTAATTTGCTTGCTTATTTGTTTCTCTAAATAATTTTCCTGTATCGATTGTTTCTATTTTTCCTAACAATTCTGCATTTTCTCTTAACTGATTTCCAATTGCTCTTAAAAATTTTCCTCTTTCTCTAGGTAATAATTTAGGCCAATCACCCTCGAACGCTTTTTGAGCTGCTCTTACGGCATTATCCACATCTTTTGCATTAGCTTCAGGTACTTTTGCCCAAGGCTCATTATTTTCAGGATTTAAAGTTTCAAAAGTTTTTTCACTTTCTGATTCTACCCAGGAACCATCAATAAACATTTTATATTCTTTAAGCTTCGTCATAATTTCGATCAATAAATAGTTCTATAGTTTTATTAAAATTTTCATCACATTCTACATGGCAGAGATGTTTACCATTTTTTACTTCTATATATTTTGCGCCTTTAATTTTTTCAGTTAATTTTTTTGCCATTTCTGTGGTAGATCCTACGTCAAACTGTCCTGTTGTTACAAGGGTATTTGTATTAATATTAGCAAGCATTTGATCTTCATCTTCATAACAAACAAAGAGTTTGTAAGCTTTTAGAAAGTTTTTGTGATTATTATCTTCAAGCATCGAATATATTTTATCATGAACTTTCTTATTATTTTTAATATAACTCTCTGTGAACCATCTTCTCAAGGAGCTTATCTTTGATGCTGGGTTATCCATTTTTATTAATTCATATCTATTTTCAACAACTCTTTTTTGTTCCTTAGATCTTTTATAAATTGAACCATGAAGAACCAAAGAGCTTAATCTATCTCCATGTTGAGCCGCAAATCGTCTTGCAATAAGTGCTCCCAAAGAAAAACCAACTAAATGAATTTTTTTGAGCCCTAACTCGTCAATTAAATTGACCAATTGTTTGGTAAAATCTTCAAAATTTAGCTGTGTTTTATCTAGAGGTGTTTTTCCATGACCAAGTAGATCATATGTAAGGATATTATGGTCTTTAAAAAACTCAATTTGTGGACTCCATATTTCTTTCGTTAAACCTACTCCATGAATAAATACAACGGGACTTGAATCATTTTCTTTTTTAAAAAAATAATTAGTTTTATATTTTTCAGAAGTGTGAGGCATAGATATTATTTAGGATTTTTTAATCCCATCTCTTTCATATCTTGATATCTATCACCCGTTCTGGCATGTGCTCTTCCACTAGATGCTCCACCAATTGCGATTACAATTTCATCTTCACAAGGAGCATCATGAATGGTGAATTCATGAGTTAGATAATAAGGTCTTAAACCAGAATCTGTTTTATGCATCATTGGAATGGAAATTTTGCATCCTGCAGGACCTCTTGTATTTGTAAAACTTAAATAAGAAGTTCCACCAACAGCATCTCTAAATTTATTTCCAAATCTTAATGTATGAATAAAAGCTGAAGCGTGTTCAATTTCACCTGCAAGACCAACAACTCCAGCTTTTCCATAAGCTAAAATTTTTTCTGGAGAACCCATTTCTTTAATTAATTCTGGAACCAAAATATCTCCTAGCTTTGGAGCTAAATCTAAAATTACAGGTTTTAAATCTTCAACAAATCCTTTTTCATGCCAAGGATTTTTAAACACTGCGGCAACTGAAACCATCACTACTGGCTCTTTAGCTTCTTTGCCACCTTCAATAAAAGTTTTGTCTACAAACTTTGCAAGTTTTCTTAGATTCAAACTCATTTATTTTGTCTTGTGTTTAAAACTATCTCTTCTAAAGCTGTATAATGCGTTAGGATCCACGTTAACATTAATTACAGCAGGCTTATTATATTTTATTGCAGCTTTCAATGCTTCATTAATTTCTGAAATTTTGTTTACTTCAAAACCTTTTGCACCATAAAGTTGAGCGACTTTGTTAAATGGAGGGCTGCTTATGTCAGCACCAATATACCTTCTTCCAAAAAAATCTTTTTGATAAGCTTTTTCTGCACCCCAGCTATTATTGTTCATAACAATAGTAACAGTATTAATTTCATATTGTACAGCAGTACTTAATTCAGAAATTGTCATTCCAAAACCTCCATCTCCCATTAAACTAACTACCGTTTTATCTGGTCGAGCAACTTTGACACCTAATCCGCAGGCAAAAGAGAAGCCAACCAAACCAAAATCTAAAGGAGTAAAAAGAGAAGGTGGGTTATAGTATTCAAGTGCATCAGTTGCTTGAAGACAAAGTGTTCCAGCATCTAAAGTAATTGCAGAATTTTTTGGCAGAACTTTTCTTAATTGTTTAAATAATCCTGATGGTTGTATAGGAAATTTATTTAAAGATCTATTTCTATCCCTTTTATTTAAAAAATTACTTCTTTCTTTTAAATAATTATTAGTCCAATTTTTTACATTCAATATAATTTTTTGTTTTTTTATTTCGTTATAAATTTGTTTAGTTGCGGTTGCAGCATCAGCACAAATACCTACTGAGATCGGAAAATACCTGCCTAACATTTTCTTTTCCAATTCTACTTGAATAATTTTGGCTTTTTTGTTTATATTTTCATAAGAATAAAAGGTTGAATTAAAACCAAGGCGAGTACCAAGAGCAATAATTACGTCAGCTTCTTTAACTAGTTTTGAAGCAACTGGATTTCCTCTAGGTCCCATCTGTCCAGCATTTAATTTATGATTAAATGGTATAGCATCTCCATGACCTGCAGAAGTTACCATAGGGATATTTAAAAATTCAGCTAACTTTATTACCTCTTTATATTTAGCGTTATATTTTATTCCTCCACCCGCAATAATTACTGGTTTGATTGATTTTAAAATTATTTTTGCAGATTTTTTAACATCATTGTTTTTTGCTTTCAAAAAACTTTCAGACTCATAAGATTTTTTATTTTGATCAATATTAAATTTAGCTTTTGTTGACAAAATATTTCTTGGTAAATTTATTTGTACTGGCCCTCTTCTTGGAGACATTGCTAAATTAAAAGCTTCACTAAAAATTTTAGGAATTTTTTTTGCATCTTTAATAGTCCAAGTTTTTTTAGTAATTGGCTTAAATAAAGATTGTTGATCAAGACCTTGGAAAGCATCTTGAACTTTATCTTTTGTAGAATACGAACCCGCTATTGAGACAACAGGAGAAAAAGCAGCTGCTGCCTGAGCTATTCCGGTTACAAGGTTTGTAGCACCCGGTCCATTTTGACCAGCAAGAATTACTCCAGGTTTGTTTGAAGCTCTAGCATAACCGTCGGCCATATGTGTTCCAGTTCTTTCATCTCTAACACCAATAAATTTTATTTTTTTTTCATGGTAAAGAGCATCAAACATTTCTATTGTTGCAGAGCCAATTAAACCAAATAAATGTTTAACTTGTTCTTTTTTTAATGATTGAACGGCTGCCTGACCCCCAGTTAAATTTTTTGAGGTTTTACTTTTTCTAAGTTTAATCACGAAACTTTTTTGACTTTAGTATCCACGCCATCTTTGAAATGAGGCATTACTTTTTCTGTGAACATCTTAATACTTTTCATGCAATCCTCATGTTTAACTCCAGGAAAATTTGACCAGACTTGCAAGTTCTGTAAGTTTAGTTCAGATTTAAGTTCTTTTATTTTATCAATAACATATTCTGGAGTTCCGAAAAGCATATTACGTTTATGAAGAAAATCATAACTTAATAAGTCTAATTTACTTTTGGTCACTGGTAACTCTTCGCCAGGATCCATATGATTTCCTAAACCTCTCCAATGACAAACCCATCTCATATAATTGACCATATGTTCTCCAGCTTTTTCTTTTGCTTCTTCCATGCTATCAGCAACAAACATATCTCTAACCAATGTAACGCCTTCTCCTAATGGCACATTTCTTTTTTCAGATTCAGAACGAGCATTTTTATATGCCTCAAATTTAATTTTTAAGGCTTTCACAGGAGGTATCCACATAATTATATTAATTCCATTCCTTGCTGCCCATTCTATTGATCTTATTCCATCAACAACCTGATGAATTGGTGGGTGAGGTTTTTGATAAGGTTGAGGAACAACACTTATTTTTTTCAATGTATTATTTTTTAAATCCATAAATTCTTCATTAGGCGGACTCATATCGTGCTGCCAAACAAAGTTTGGAGATGGATAAGTGTAAAATTCACCTTTGTGAGAGAAAAATTTTTCGGTCCATGCTTTTTTTAATATTGTTAAAGTTTCTTCGAATAATCTAAAATTTTTTGCTTGATCTTTTAAATCAGCTTCCACATTCATATGGATAGCTTCACGACCATAAATTCCCCTACCAACTCCAACATCAACTCTTCCTTTTGATAATTGATCAAGTGTAGCAATATCTTCTGCTAGCCTTATTGGGTTGTGAAACGTAATTATATTAGCAGCTTGTCCAATTCTAATATTTTTTGTTCTTGCCGCAGCATCAGCTCCCAACATTAGAGGATTTGTACATGACTCCATTCCTTCATGGTTAAAATGATGTTCGGTAAACCAAATAGAGTTCCAGTTATTTTGATCGCAATAAGTTGTTATATCTTTGGCTTCATCTAGAACTTTTGAGAAGGGGTTTTTATTCCAATTAGTAGTGTTACAAAAATAACCAAATTTCATTCACTCTCCTTTAAATATTACAATTTAAAGACGACCGATCCCACTTTCGTTTTGGAAATTACGATGAGTTATGTATCGCTTTATTATGTAATATTATTATTGTTATCTTTGATATTCAATGAATTTTTTTAGCGAGTTGTTTAAAAATTTTTCATAAATGATGCCATTATTTTTATTTTTTGATGATCCATTTAAGAATGATTGGCTCATTTTAAAATCATAAGAAGGTTCAAAGAAAAAGGGAATAGACATTCTTTTTGTTTTATTCCAAAGAACTCTATGATTAGTTGCTTTAAATTTGTTATGGCTTAAATATTGTAGAGCCAATCCAGTATTTACTATTAGTGCATTATTATTATAAGGAATGTCATACCATTTTTTATTTTTTCT
>Ga0209554_1003191_pt1 | contig 10701 bp, 14 predicted proteins | sample MarorgKNORR_S2LV_5_FD_188221 | JGI IMG/M metagenome (GOLD analysis project Ga0209554, IMG submission 188221) | Marine microbial communities from the Southern Atlantic Ocean, analyzing organic carbon cycling - Bottom_A/KNORR_S2/LV (SPAdes) (version 2) | ecosystem: Environmental > Aquatic > Marine... | reverse complement strand
TAAAAACCATCGAAGGCCCTAAAAACACATCGTCTTCACAGATAACCCCCGTGTATATGGATACATTGTTCTGCACCTTTACATTATTCCCAAGAACGACCTCAGGCGATATAACTACATTCTGACCGATATTACAGCCTTTTCCAATTTTGGAATTACTCATAATATGACTGAAATGCCAAATTTTTGTCTTTGCTCCAATTTTAACATTTTCATCAATTATTGACGTCTCATGACAATAAAAATCTTCTCTCATTATTTTTAATTAATTGTATTTTTTCATGGCTTCGCCGCTATAAGTCCCATTTTTATAACATGGTCAAATAGCTCTTTGCTCTATTAATAAAGTCAAATTTTACCTTTAGGAAATCCCTAATGGTATTCTTTTATCTTTTTCTCGGAACTAAGTTGTAATTTAATAACATAGCCTAAACTTTCTAAAACCACCCAACATTGTTGCCCTGAGACATATTTTACAGTACCTTTTTCTTGTTGAAATCCAAATTCCTTTAAGTTAATGTTACTTCCCACTTTTAAATGCTCTACACTCAGAGATTTATAGGCTTGGTCCTGCATCGTTTTTAATGCAGTTATTTCATCTTGTCTTACCACTGCTGGTTTTCCTAACCAAAATAAATATCGCTTTACTCCTGTTACTGCAAAAACCTTAGACCTGTCCATATCATCAAGATTTACCAAAACCATGGAAGGTAATAGTGGTACTTCTATTTTCTTTTTCCGGTCGCTCCATTGTCTTACTTCTTTTCGTACTGGGCAAAAAGCCTCTATTCCCATTTGAGATAGTTGGCTGGCAGCTTTTTTTTCTGCCTTTGGTTTAGTAATTAATACAAACCACATTTTATTTTGCTGCTTCATTATTGACATCATATAATATTAAACCTTCGCTGTTGTAATCTTGGTTTATCATAAAATTAACTTTGCGTCCAATCTCTTTTTCAATTTTTTTTGATAATCTTTTTATGTATTGTGTATTTAAATTAACGCCATCCACCATCACTTCAATTTCACCGCTGTCAATACCTTGAGCGTAGTCGCCAACTACAACAATACGTTTTATGTTTCCCATACGCTCAAGTATAGATTTTACAAGGCTATCCAAGCCTAGGTTCTTTAATACTAAACTATGAACAGTAGAAAATAAAGGGTGCTTCTTATTAGCTTTGTAGTATTTTTTATACCTGCCATTTTCTATAAGCACTAAATATCCTGCTTTAGTGAGCTTATTAAGCTCTTTGCGAATAGCGTTGGTAGATTCGTTAAACTCTTTAGCTAATCCTCTTAAATAACCACTATTGGATGCATTGACAAAAAACTTTGTCAATAGTTTTATTCTGGTTTTAGATGTGATAAGAGTATCTAACATGTATTAATATTGAGTAATAAAAGTACTCAATATAAATGAATTATACAATTATACAATTATAAATTATAAATAAACAAATATTGAATTGAATTTTTAGAAATTTTAGTTCATTTTTTTAACAGATATTAGGTCGAACTCAGGTTTAAAGGGTGCAAGCAAATTAATTATTTGTTTTCGAATAGATTCTGCTTTGGCGGCATCGGTCTTAACCATTAATTCAAATTGACTTTTACGTTCTGTTGCGCTAAGAATAGCTGTTTTATTTTTTACCAAATAATTGTATCTGCCTCCTAATCTTTCTTTGACATCTTTGAGAGTCAATTAATTATTTATAATTCATCGGCAACAATGTTTTTTTAAAGATTGGAAGATTAATTTTCTCATCTTTTTATCTGTTTCACTTATTGTTTGAACTTAGTAATTATATTTAAAGTTGAAAATTAGTAATTTATCTGATTATATTTATTACTTTTATGTCTAAATTATAAATTATAAATTAAGATGAAAAATTTTCTGTTACTTTTGGGTTTTTTAAGTTTTTGTATATCAGTCAATAGTCAGGATCGCAATGACACCTATCGTTTTAGTTTTGGTGTAAATGCAATTGACAATTCAGGACGTCAATCGCCTTTTAGTAACATAAACGATTGGGCTTTTATACCGGCTATTACTATTATTGGTTTTGAATATAGAATAAGTAATTTATTTACCATAGAGGAATTATTTAGCCTAAACAAGTTTTCTTCTGGTTATAAAATTGATGGTGTAGCGCTTAATAAAGATTTAAGATACTTTTCAGCGGATACTAACATAAAATACTATATTGGTGAGTATTTTTTAAATTCTGAAAAAATAGATTTATTTCTAACTGCTGGTTTAGGTTTTTATGATTATTCTGTTACATTTGCTTCTGCAAATTTAGGAGGTGGATTTGTGTTTTGGTTTAATGATGATATTGGGATAGGTGTACAAAGTTTGGGTAAATTTACTTTGGGTGATAAGGATAAACAATTCAGCAGTAATCATCTGCAATATTTTCTACAGTTAATATATAGGAATTAAAGGTTTGTTATTTATTTAGGACTATTCCTAAATAACCGTTACTGGTATATACAAAAATAGTTTTAAATCTCCGAGAGTTGCAACTCTCGGAGATTTTTGTTTTTATAGGTTTTGGTTTAATTCCCCGACCCTCAGGGTCGGAATTTATGATGTTTGCGATGCAAACTCCATATTAATACCTCGTATACTTGCGTCGAGTTAGTTTATTGTTTTTTTGCCTGTTTCCAATAGAATCTTAAAAAAATTACTTTCTTTTTTTAGTAACCCCACTTTTACTTTTGGGCTATGGAAACAAAATAGAAATTAATATTTCCGGAGAGTCTGCAATAGATTTTTCAGGAGTTTCCGTAAGTTTAAATAACGATGAAAGTATCTTGGCTAGTGTAGCTTTTTTTAATAATGGTAATGGAGCGGATTCTGGTCATGTTCGTGTGTTTGAATGGACAGGAAGTAATTGGGTACAACCAAGAGCTAATATAATAGTTAAAGTAGAAGTTTCTATGACGACTTGTAAGAAATCAGTTGTTCTGTCATATTATGATGTACCTATGGAGGATAGTTAATGCATTATTAAAAAATATTAAAATACAAACTACACAAGATCATTACGGACAAATTGTGCAGAAAGATGTTAGTTTAGAAATGAAGAGGTTGACAGTTGTGGTAAAAACTTCCCAAAAACCTAATAAGAAACCAAAAAAGGGTCAGCGATTACTTCTAGTTGTTGAATCTAAAAAACGATGTAGCCATAGATCCTAAGAAGTATCAGAAGAGGTTGTCCAAAAATTATTCAATGGTTATATCGAATTTTTAAACAACCTCAATTGGTTAAGAATGGCAATAAATACGTTTACTTATTTCCGAGCATTAATAATTCGTTACAAACTACTTCGGTTATATATCGTTTTTCCCCTTCTTTGGTTTCGTAACTTCGTGAAGTTAGTTTGCCTTCTATAGCTACTTCTTTTCCTTTGGTTACATATTTTTCAATAATCTCTGCAGTTTTTCCCCAAGCCACAACATTGTGCCATTGTGTGTCAGTTACTTTTTCGCCTTTGGAATTTTTGTAGCTTTCGTTGGTGGCAATAGAAAATTTTGCTAATTTTTTTCCTGATTCAAGATTGATAATTTCCGGGTCGTTTCCTAAATTTCCAATCAACTGTACTTTGTTTCTAAGTGTGTTCATAATAATAATTTTAATGCCTGCCATATGGAAGGCTGGTTAAACAGTTAATGCTATCGAGTTCTTATGTTTCGACACTGCAAATATGAAACAACATCCAAATAGTATTCGGTTATTAAATATTTAAAATCGTTTGTAAATGTTTGTAGTCGTTTGTAAACGAATATTTTTTGTATATTTGAGGAACTATATACAACAGGGGATAAGATTAAATTGTAAGATTTAATAATTTTTGGTGAAATGATAAAACTAATAGGCATTCCGTTCGATGAGAATTCTTCGTATTTAAAAGGTTCAGCATTGGCACCTTCAAAAATTAGATTAATGGATTATGAAGGTTCTGCCAACCGTTTTTGTGAGCATGATTTGGAAATAATTGAAGGCGAAAATTACAAGGATTTGGGAGATATGGTTTTTGACAATAGTAATTCAGAATGGGTTTACAAAAAAATAAAACAAACCATACAAAGCGAACTAACAGTACCTGATAAAATTATTTGTTTTGGTGGAGATCATTCTATTTCCTTTCCTGTTATTGAAGCTTATACCGAAAAATATAATAATTTAAATGTATTACATCTCGATGCACATTCTGATTTGTATAATAATTTCGAAAACAATCCATTTTCTCACGCGTCTCCTTTTGCAAGATTGATGGAGAAAGGAATCCTAAAATCGTTAACTCAAGTTGGTGTTAGAACATTAAACACACATCAAAAAGAGCAAGCAAAAAAATATAATGTTACTGTTATAGAAATGAAAGATTTTAATTTAGACTTTGTAAAAACGATAAAAGAACCACTTTATATTTCTTTAGATTTAGATGTTCTCGATCCTGCTTTTGCTCCAGGTGTTTCGCATCATGAACCTGGAGGTTTAACCACCAGAACCCTTATTTCTATAATACAGTCAATCAATGTTCCTATTGTTGGAGCAGATATAGTAGAGTTAAATCCGAAGAGAGATATTAATAATATGACAGCTATGGTTGCTTACAAGTTGTTTAAAGAACTAGTATATAAAATGATGAATTAAAAACAACAATAATTAATACATGTAACAAAACTATGAAACCAATCAAAATCATTATCTTTTTGTTATTGATATTTCCTTACTCAATAACAGCACAAAAGAAAAAAAGCAAGAAAAGTAATTCAGAAATCATACAAATTGATGATTCTCTATTTACAGGTTTAAAATTTCGAAATATTGGTCCGTTCAGAGGCGGACGGAGTGTAGCATCAAGTGGTGTTGTTTCCGATCCTATTACCTATTATATGGGAAGCACAGGAGGAGGTGTTTGGAAAACTTTGGATGGAGGAATTAGCTGGAAAAATATTTCAGATAAATTTTTTAAAACAGGAACAGTTGGTGCAATTGCTGTATCAGAGTCTGACCCAAATGTCATTTTTGTTGGAATGGGAGAACATGCAATTAGAGGTGTAATGACCTCAAGTGGTGATGGTGTTTACAAATCTACAGACGCTGGAAAAACATGGAAACACGTTGGACTGGATAACACGATGCATATTTCGGATGTAATCATTCATCCTCAAAATCCAGACATTGTTTATGTAGCAGCACAAGGTGCTCAATATGGTGATACAAAAGAAAGAGGGATTTATAAGACTGAAGATGGCGGCGAGAATTGGAAAAAAGTACTTTTTGTTTCTGAAAATACTGGTGCTTCTTCGCTTTCTATGGATTTTACTAACCCACGAATTTTGTATGCTTCAATGTGGGAACATCAACGTTATCCGTGGATAATGAAATCGGGCGGAAAAGAATCAGGAATTTATAAATCTACCGATTCTGGCAACAACTGGAAAAAATTAGAAACTGGATTACCAGATACCTTTGGTAAATCTGGTATTTCGGTTTCGAGGGCTAACCCAAATAGGGTTTGGGCAGTTATTGAGGCTGAAGGCGAAAAAGGAGGCGTTTACCGATCGGATGATGCTGGAAAAAAATGGAAACAAATCAATAAAAACAGGATAAATATTGCAAGATCATGGTATTATATGGAAATATTTGCTGACCCTCAAAATGAAAATGTTGTATATGTTTTAAATGCTCCTGTTATGAAATCTATCGATGGAGGTACTACATTTAAACCCTTACCAACACCACATGGAGATAATCATCATTTATGGATAAACCCAAATAACAATCAGGTTATGATTAACTCGAATGATGGCGGTGCAAATATTTCATTCAACGGCGGGAAGAGCTGGAGTACACAGCAAAACCAACCCACGGCACAGTTTTATCGGGTAATTACCGATAACTTAATGCCTTACAATGTTTATGGTGGTCAACAGGATAATTCAGCAATAGCCATCGCAAGTCGAACGAACGATAATGGTATAGATTGGAAAGATTGGTATAGCGTTGCAGGTTGCGAAAGTGCTTATCTGGCTTTTGACCCTAACCATCCCGATGTAATTTATGGTGGCTGTTATCAAGGTATTATTGAGCAATGGGTAAAAAAATATAATGAAGGCAAATCCATAAAAGAATACCCCGAATTGGGTTTAGGTATTGCGCCAAAGGATTCCAAATACAGGTATAATTGGAATGCTCCAATTATTAGCTCTCCACATGACAGAAATACCATTTACCATGCCGGGAATGTTGTTTTTAAAACACAAGACGGAGGTATGAATTGGGAAGTAGTAAGCCCCGATTTAACCCGAAACGAAAAAAGCAAACATGGCCCTGGAGGCGGTCCTTTTACCAACGAAGCAGCAGGTGGCGAAAATTACAATACCATTACCTATCTTGTTGAGTCGCCACATGAACAAGGTGTGCTATGGGCAGGGACGGATGATGGTTTAATCCATATTACTAAAGACGGTGGCCTAAACTGGAAAAAAGTAAGTCCTAAAAACATTAAGGACGGCATTATTAACACTATTGAAGTCTCTCCTCATGATGCTGCTACCGCTTATATCGTGGTAATGCGTTATAAATCCAATGACCTGAAACCCTATATTTATAAAACTTCTGATTATGGAACAAATTGGAAATTAATAACCAATGGCATAAACGAACCACATACTTTTGTGCGTGTGATACGTGAAGACCCAAAAATTAAAGGCTTTCTATATGCGGGTACAGAAACGGGACTATATATTTCGAATAATGATGGTGAAAATTGGCAGAAGTTTCAACTTAACCTTCCTATAGTTCCTATAAACGATTTAGTTATTCAGGATAATGATTTGGTAGTTGCTACCGCCGGAAGATCCTTCTGGATATTAGACGATTTAAGTGCTATACAGCAATCCAAAGGAAAATTTAGCACTAAAACTATTGAAATATTTACCCCTAAAAATACCTATAGAATTTTTGGTAATTCTAGCGAAAAACCTGGTAATAGCATTGGGCAAAACCCAAAACAAGGCGTAACATTCGATTATTATTTAAACCAGAAATCCGATACGCTCTCACTTACTTTGAAAGTGTTTGATTTGCAAGAAAATATTATTCGAACAATTACAAATAAAAAACAGAAAGATTTTAAATCCTGGCCTGGCGGACCATCAAAACCTGCAGTGTTGCCTTCCAAAAAAGGTCTTAATCGCTTTACTTGGGATTTTAGAAGAGAAACATTGCCATCTATCGATAAAGTTTTTGTTTTTGGAGGGCATCAAGGTTCGAGAGTAGCTCCAGGCGATTATAAATTGCGACTTATTTTAGAAAAAGATTCGGTAGAAACCATTGTAACTATTCTTCCAAATCCTAAAATTAAAGCAACAGCTTCAGATTTCAACCAACAACAAACTTTTTTACAAGACATAGAAACTCAAGTAAAAGACATTCATAATGCAGTAAATGCAATGCGTTCGGCGAAAGCACAGTTAAAATCGTATCAGTTATTACTAAAAGAAAATAAGGAAGCAAATACATTATTAGAAAAGGCTAAAATAATTATAGATAGCATCGATTCTTGGGAACAAAAATTAATTCAACCCAAGCAAAAAACCTTTCAGGATGTCATAAATTTTAACAATCAACTCAATGCACAATTTATGCATTTAAAGAATTATGTCGATGCTGCCGACCCAAGATTAACAAGTGGAGCAAAGTTACGTTTGGCTGATTTAAAACAACAATGGCAGGTGTTTTCTTCCGAAAAGAATACCATTGTTAATGAAGAAATGAAGGCTTTTAACGATTTATACAAATCGTTAAATCTTCCAGCACTTATTATGGAAAACTAATGAAGATTTATTTAGAAACAGAACGTTTGATTTTACGTGAAATTTTACCTACGGATGTCGATGGCATGTTTGAATTGGATGCAAACCCAATAGTACATCAATATTTAGGAAAAAAGCCTGTAAAAACTAAATTGGAAGCTAAAAATGTCATTCATTTTATTAGAAAACAATACAAAGAAAGAGGTATTGGGCGTTTTGCTGCTATTGAAAAATCTTCAGGTAAATTTATAGGTTGGTCTGGGTTAAAATTAAATTTAGATAAAAAGGAAGAACTCAATGGAAAAAGAGATTTTTATGATATTGGTTACCGTTTTATACCCCGTTTTTGGGGAAAAGGTTACGCAACCGAAACCTCATTAGCAGTTTTAGATTATGGGTTTAATACACTAAATATTAAAACCATTTTCGGTGCTGCTGAAATTGAGAATATAGCATCTAATAAAATATTACAAAAAATAGGCTTGCAATTTATAAACGAATTTTATTTTGAAAATGTAAAAGTAAATTGGTACGAACTTAAAAAAGAAGATTATGAAACAATGTCCTGAATGTGGAACTAAAATAGTTGGCAGAATTGACAAGAAATTTTGCAGTGATGCCTGCAGAAATTCGTATAACAATAAATTTAATAAGGATAGTAAAAACCTAATTAGAAACACGAACAATAGACTGCGAAAAAATTATAGAATTCTTGAAGCTTTAAATCCTGACAAAAAAACCAAGATGTCCAGAGCTAAACTTATAGAAAAAGGTTTCGATTTTAATTATTTTACAAGCACATATACCACAAAAATAGGCACAATTTATTATTTTGTTTATGACCAAGGATATCTGCCATTAGAAGGCGATTTTTATGCTTTAGTGAAGCGGGAATAATGGTTTGTGAATTAAGCGTTGGGCATTTAAAAGTATTTTCTTTTAGGTTTAATGCAATCTTTATTAAGAGTATTACCTTTAAATTAATCAATTATTGCCAGTGATTTATACACTTTGTTCTGCCCAGTAGTTGTATATTAATTGTCTTTTTGAGTTCAATTCAATTTGACAGAATTTTAATATCATCAATTAATCGAAGAATTTCTGAATCGTCTGTTCCATCATAAACCCCTCGTATTTGTTTTTTTATCAACTAATATAAAGTTAGGTGTGTGTATAAAATCTTGTAAACCGCCATCTCCTTGCTCAACGACTGCAAAATAACTTTTTCGTGCTAACTCATAAATAGGTTTTTTATCTCCTGTGGTAATATTCCACTTTGCGTCTATCACACCTTTGTTGTCTGCATATTTTCGTAGGACTGCAACACTATCAATTTTTGGTGTTACTGATAAAGACAAAAACATAATTTCATTATTATTAATAAACTTATCTTGAAGTTTAACCATATTATTTGTCATTATTGGACAGATAGTAGGGCAACTTGTGAAAAAGAAATCGACAACATAAATTTTGTTCTTATAATCTTCTTGTGTAATCGTTTTCCCATTTTGATTTATTAATTTAAAATCGGTTACTGTATGATTTTCACTTGTGTTCAGCAAACTTCTATCCACCAATTCTGGATCGAAATCTGAAGGGTTATAAACGGGCAATTGCTTTGTTGATGTTTGATTGCAAGAAACAATACAAAGAACAACGAAGCTCAATAAAATGATATATATTCTATAAATTCCCATCTTAAAATTAAATTGCTTCCTGTCCAATAAATTTTCTTGCCTCCTTTATTTCAGGTCTTTCTACATTTGAGTTCTCTGTTAATTCAAGTAATTGTTCAAAATACAAGGTAGCTTTTTCATTATCACCTAATTGTTTAGCAGCAATGGCTGCACCATAAATACCATTAAATCTCCGCATACCTCCTGGCCGTTTCTAAAGCTTTTGGCGCCAAAACAGGGTTGTCGTAATTATGAATGATATAATGGTAAATCCCTGGGTGATTGGGATTATCAATAATGAGAGATTCAAGAATTTTTCCTGCCTTTCTTTCATTTTTATAGTCTTTTCCAACTCTATCTCTAGTAGAAAATAATGCCAAGCTGTAAAAAATAGCAGCTTCTATATCTTCAGGATATTTTATGTAAATCTGCTCCATCTTTTTTCAAATCTTTTTGCCCTTGTATTGTGGTCTATGGTTTCCCAATCAGTATAAAATGCATCAATTGCATTTATATAATCCCTTTGTTTATCATCCATTGCTAATTCTTTAGCAACTTTCATTATTTTTGATCCTTTAATTAAATCTTTTTCTGTAGGCGGAAACCAAGCCGCATGGTATATGCTCATGGCAACGCCCCAATAAGCCATGGGACAATTAGGGTCGGCATCGAGCACCTTTACAAATGCTTTTTCAGCTTCGGAATATTGAAAAGAGTGTAACATCGCCACGGCTAGGTCAAAAGCGCTCCTGGTTTCATAGTTACAAGACAATGAGAATTTGAGTTCTCCAAACTGTCCATCGCCACATAATAATAATTCTCCTCTTAAAAATTATATAGAAGCTAAAGCGGGATTTGATTTTTGTGTTTTGTCTTTACATGCAGATAAACTCAAAAATAAACATACAAGAATTAATATATTTTTTGAATGTTTCATTAGTTTGATTTTTTTAATATTTATATGATGGTTTATGATTTTTACTATTGGGCACAACTTCTTTTAGCCCAAACTATGATTAGTATATCTATTACGCCCTGACAGAAAAATATTGCTCTGCTAAATTTTTTGTTATTGAATTTTGGTTAAAGAAGGTAACCGAAATACGTCGAAATATTATAGTTTCAATTCTCATTAAGAAGTTCTAATGTACAATTTGGACAAAAGAGAGCATTACGAAAAGTTGGTTATTT
>Ga0209554_1003180_pt1 | contig 10733 bp, 11 predicted proteins | sample MarorgKNORR_S2LV_5_FD_188221 | JGI IMG/M metagenome (GOLD analysis project Ga0209554, IMG submission 188221) | Marine microbial communities from the Southern Atlantic Ocean, analyzing organic carbon cycling - Bottom_A/KNORR_S2/LV (SPAdes) (version 2) | ecosystem: Environmental > Aquatic > Marine... | reverse complement strand
CCGGCGGCGGCCCCGGCATCATGGAAGCCGCCAATCGGGGCGCTTGCGAGGCCAAGGGGCTGAGCATCGGCCTCTGCATCGAGCTGCCCTTCGAGGCCGCGGGCAACCCCTATATCACCCCCGATCTCGCCTTCGAGTTTCATTATTTCTTTATGCGCAAATTCTGGTTCACTTATCTCGCCAAGGCGATGGTGGTCATGCCCGGCGGCTTCGGCACCTTCGACGAGTTGTTCGAGGTCTTGACCATGTTGCAGACGCGCAAGATGACGAAGCATCAGCCGATCCTTCTGTTCGGCACGGAATACTGGAATTCGGTGATCAATTTCGACGCCCTGGTGAAAGCCGGGACGATCAGCGCCAAGGACCTCAAGTATATTCACCATACCGATTCGGTTGACGACGCCTTTGAGTTCATCACCCGCGAACTCACCAAATATGCCCTCGCCGACCCCGGCGGCAGTCTTTGAGAATCCGCTAAACCGTCACGCCTTCCAGGAACGAGTCGAAATCGGTGTTGGCCAGGCGATTGGTGTAGTTGGTTAGGGTGCAATGGGCGATATCGGCGATCACCTCGATCATCTGCTGCGCCGTCACGCCGCGCGCCTGAAAATCGGCGAAATCTTCATCCGATAGGCGGCCCTTGGTCTCGAGCAGGGCGTGCAGCAGCTCCTGGATCACCAGCAGCCTCGGCGTGGTGACCGCCCTCCCCTCGACGATGGCCTTGATGTCGGACTCCTCCAGGCCGCCGTCGCGGGCGCCCAGAATATGCGCCGGCACGCAGTAATGGCAGCCGTTGATTACCGCCATGGAAAGCTCGATCACCTCGCGCTCATGGCGGGTGAGAGACGATCGCGGCATGGCTCGGTGAATGGCGAAGAAGATTTCGAGGGCGACCGGCGCGGTGGCCAGGGTCTTGGTGACGTTCCAAACGCCCTGCCAATCGCTGCCCTCGCCGTTGCTGATCATCTTGGCGGTCCTGGCGTCGATGGTTTCCGGGGTGACAAGCGGTATACGCGGCATGAAGGCTACTCCTGTATCTGTTGACGCCACTATCATCACCGTATCCGGGGCGCTTTGACAGCGCATCCTTGCCAGAAAGCGCGCGCGCCGATACTGCTGATCCCTGATTGGAACCCACCGAGGCCATGCCAATGAAAATCGAGCGCATCGGAACTACACGCTATGACCTGGGCGAAAGCCCGTTCTGGGACCCCATCGGCGGGGCGCTTTATTTCGCCGATTCACCAGCCCCTGCAATCCATCGCCTCGACCCGCAAACCGGCGCCATGGATCATTGGCAGCTGCCGGGCCGCTATCTCGGCTCGTTTGCCTTGCGCGAAGGCGGCGGCGCGGTGCTGGCCATGGATGCGGGCTTCCATCTGTTTGATTTCGAAAGCGGCGAATGCCGCACTATCTGCGAGCCGGAAGTCGGCCTGACCGACCAGCGCTTCAATGACGGCAAGGTCGACGCCAGGGGGCGCTTCATCGCCGGCAGCATGCATCGCCATTTCACCATGCCCACCGGTTCGGTCTATCGCCTCGATGCCGACCATAGCTGCGCCAAGCTCGATGACGGATATTACTGCTCGAACGGGCCCTGCTGGAGCCCCGACGGCGCAACATTCTACATCGGCGATTCCGGGCGTGGCGTCATCTACGCCTTCGATTGCGACAGGGAAACCGGCGCCGCGGACAATCGGCGGGATTTCTACTCATCTTCTACCTGCGAGCCCGACGGCGCCACGGTCGATTCCCAGGGCTATCTCTGGAGCGCCCGCTTCGGCGCCGGCAACATCCATCGCATCGACCCCGACGGCGGGCTCGACCGGGTCATCGAGCTGCCCATCGAATGGATCGCCAGCCTGACCTTTGGGGGGCCGGACCTCGATGTGCTTTATGTCACCTCAATCGGCTATGAAATGGGCGGCAAGCGCGACCCTTCGCCCGACGCCGGCGGCCTGTTCGCGATCCATGATCTTGGGGTAACCGGCCGGCCCGAACCACGCTATAAAGGGTGACCATAAACGGCGGGCTGACAGGAGATTGAGAACAGGATGAACGAGATCACCACAGAGGAAGGCCCCAACCGCGACCAGATCAGCTTCTGGAACAGCGATGCGGCCAGTAAATGGGTCGAATTCAACGAAGTGCTCGACCACCGGCTCAAGTCTTACAGCGATCTCGTCATGGGCCGCGCAAATCCGGCACCCGGCGATCATGTCCTCGATGTCGGCTGCGGTTGCGGCGGCACGACGCTCGATCTTGCCGCCAGGGTGGCGCCCGGCGGGACCGTCACCGGCCTGGATGTGTCCGTCCCCATGCTGGCCCTGGCGCGGGAACGCTCCGAAGCGGCGGGCTTCGCGACGACCTTCATCAATGCCGACGCTGAAACCCATGCGCTGCCGGCGGCCTCCTACGATCTGCTGTTCTCGCGCTTCGGCGTGATGTTCTTCAGCAATCCCAAAGTAGCCTTTGCCAATTTCCACGGCGCGCTGAAGTCCGGCGGGCGGGCGGCCTTCGTTTGCTGGCGCGAGCCAAAATACAATCCCTGGGTGACCGTCCCCTTCGAGGCGGCACGGCCTTTCGCGCCGGATTTCGAGCCTCCGAAAGGCGACGCTCCCGGCCAATTCTCCTTCGCCCGCGAAGGCTGGGTCGAGGAGATACTCAGCGACGCAGGCTTTATCAATATTCAGATTGCACAGCATGACACCACCGAGCGCGTCGGTGACGGCGATCTGGACTCCTGCGTCGAGCTGATGCTGAAGCTCGGTCCGGTCGCGCGCCTGTTGCGCGAGGTCAATACAGACCTGGTACCCGCCATCACGGCGGCGGTCCGCGAGGTCGTGGCGCCGCATTACGACGGCAAATGCATCGCCCTGGCGGGGTCGGTCTGGATCGTCGCCGCCAACCGCCAATGATCAAGCCCGACGGCTCCGATTTCGATGGGCCTGATTTCGACTCTGGCAAGCTCCGTGACGACGAAGCCCTGGTGGCCAAGAGCTTTTGGGACAAGTTGCGCAAGACCCTTGGCCGCATCCCCTTCATCGAGGACGCCCTCGCCGCCTATTACTGCGCCAGCGATAAGGCGACGCCGCTCTATGTGCGCGCGGTGTTGATGGGGGCGCTGGCCTATTTCATCATCCCGTCCGACGTGATCCCCGATTTCATCGTCGGCCTCGGCTTTACCGACGACGCCTCGGTGCTCGCCGCCGCCATGGCCGCCGTGCATACCGCCCTGAAGCCGGATCACTACGACGCCGCGAGAAGTTTTCTCGACAAGGAAGCAGCGGACGCGGGCGACGAGGAGGAATAGCCGGAGAAATATCGTGACGTCTGCTTTTAGCGGCTCACAAGAATTTCCAACAACACAGCGTTGCGTTCACTCCGGTTTCGTAAACCCATCAATTCCAATGGAAACCAAGGTGCTCATCAGCTTGCTCTTATTCTTAAGGGTGACGCTCGCTTCGCCACCCGGCAGCCGATAGAAGTAGGAGGCATAGAAGTCTGGGTGATTAACTGACTGATCCTTGCGTTCTTCTGCGAAGTGCCCGATGCAGCTTCGCATCTCTTTCACAAACCCTAGAAATTGCTGTTGAGCGCGCTCGTCTCCATGAGGGTGTTTCCAAGTGCACTGGTAAGACCCCTTCTCCGCATCTTCTAAAATTACGCAGAACCAGGCGCCGGATAGAACGAACGTTGTATCGTAGCCTCCCTGTTCATTTCCCGCGCTTCCCCGTATTGCCAAAAACTGGGTTTTGGATTGCTCAATCAAGTAGAGGATATCGGAGCATGGAATCGGCTCTTGTGAGGCTGCGTTCAAGACCGTAATGGTGGAAAATACAGCGGCGGCAGCTACGGACAAGGCATGTTTTAACCCATTGGCACATAACGAAAATACTATTTTCATGCCTGTCCCTTTTTACGGCTGGACATAAGCTGACATCATCGCGCTTCGGAGTTAACGGCCGAAGTCTTTCCAAGACAGGTCATTCCGAATAGACGAGCAACACGAGCGCGCCACTCTTGCTGCCGCCGGTATGGATAGCGCCAGGCGCGCGAACAATGAAATCACCAGGTCCGTAGGTGCGGTATTCGTCATAGAATTCACCCTCCAGCACAAGAACCTGTTCCAGCTTATCGTGCGCATGTGGCGATGCAACGGCGCCGGCATCCACTTTCATGAGCAGGGTGCTTTGTCCCGTTTGCAGGTCCTCAAACAGAAGCTTGTAGGCGAAACCCCACGATCCATCTGCCTCCCAATCGGAGGCGGCTGGTCGCGTCACCAGGGAGCCGGATTCCGGGCGCGACACTGTGCCCAATCTATCGGCGGCGCCAGAACTCTCTTGTATTGTTGGTTTCATTCATCCCTCACACGTTAATTGACCCTAAATGATAAAGAATAGTTGGTCAGCCCTGTGTAGGGCGCGTGGCGCCTAGAGCATCATCCGATCCAGGATTAAGACAAAAATCGTCTTGAAGAGAATTTGCAAATCGAAAATCAACGACCCGTTTTCGGCATAATGGGCGTCATAACGAACCCGTTCTTCCATCTTGTCCAGAGTATCGGTTTCACCGCGCAGGCCGTTGATCTGCGCCCAACCCGTCATGCCCGGCTTGACCCTATGGCGGGCAAAGTAGCTGCGAATCAAAGGGGCGTATTCCTCGTTATGCTCAACCGAATGGGGACGCGGGCCGACCAGGGACATGGTCCCGTTGAGCACATTGAAGAGCTGCGGCAGCTCATCCAGACTGGTGCGGCGAATAATGCGTCCGATGCGGGTTATGCGCGGGTCGTTGCGCGTCGCCTGAGGGGTGCTATCCTCCGACGGCCGATCGTAATACATCGAACGAAACTTATAAATTTCAAAGACTTGGTTATTGTAGCCAAAGCGTTTCTGGCGGAACAGGATCGGCCCTTTGGAATCCAGGCGAATGGCCAGGGCGACAAGCGCCAAAACAGGCGCAAACAGCAGCAGAAAAAGCACGGCGAGGATTTTATCTTCCAGGATTTTCACACCGATATGCCATCCCGTAAGCGGCAGCTTCACCACCTCCACCATGAGTACGCTGATGAACGGATTGGGCGAGGGCCTGTAGGGGAACCGAAAACCGCCCTGCTCGGATTCCAAGTGAATGCTGGTCGGCAACACGCGCAATTTATTGATGATGCCGCCCAGACGCTCCTCGGCGCTCCACGGCAGGGTGACGATTATGTCGTCAACCCGATGAGAGCGGACATAATCGATAAGATCGTCCAAATTCCCAAGCACCGGCGCCTGTCCGACGTTTGGTCCGATTCTTTCGAGCCGGTCGTCGATCACCCCGGCTATATAGTTGAAGCAGGGGCGCTCCTTGGCCATCAGATCTAACAGCTTTTCGGCGGCATCCCCGCCGCCGACAATGATGACATTGCGGGCGAACACACCAATATTCGCCAGATGGCTGATCACCAGATAGCCGATCATTCGGATAACGAAAATCCCCGAAAAAGCAAAACCGCCGTAGGAAAACATCCAGAGGCGCGAATAGTCCGCCGATAATTTCAAAGTAAATGCGATGGCAACCAACAGCAGAAACGCGGCGCAGCAGGCCAGAGCCAAGCGTAGTAAATTAGCCACCGGCGACATGATAGCGGCAAATTCGTACAGCCCGCTGTAATAGAAAAGAAATAGTGAAATCAACCAGATAAACAAAACTGAGGCGAGATAAAGCTCGGGCGGGGGGGTCGTTCCGTCAACCAGGAGGATGTAGGCGAGGGTCCCGGATGCGAAAACCCAGACCCCATCCAACAGTACGAACAAGCCAACGATCACCCACGAAGAGAGCGGGAAACTCTTTTCGCGCGCGGTCATGAGGTTTTCAATTTCGTTCTTCGTATCGTCGGTCATTGAGAACCCGATCCTGCCGGGCAACACCAATCCAAGGCTAACCAACAACCACCATTCGGACAACCAAGTATCATCGTGGCCGCCTTATCGGGCTTAGTCCCTGAAATTTATATATTGCAGGGGGTGGCTGATCTTCAGTCCCTTGATGAAAGCGATGGCCGCCTGCAAATCGTCGCGCTTTTTGCCCGAGATGCGGAGTTCGTCACCCTGAATGGCGACCTGCAGCTTCATCTTCTCGCCCTTGATCGCCTTGGTGATCTTCTGGGCAATCTCACGCTCGATGCCCTGTTTGATGGTCACCGTTTGGCGCAGGCTGTTGCCGGAGGCCTTCTCGGGCTCGGCAAATTCGAACGCGCGGACGTCCACCTTGCGCTTGGCCATATGGCTGCGCAACAGATCCTCGACCTGGGACCGCTTGAACTCGTCGTCAGCTTTTATGGTCAGAACCTGATCGGCGCGCTCGATGGAACAGGCGCTGCCCTTGAAATCATAGCGCGTGGCGATCTCGCGCCCGGCGCCGTTCAGGGCGTTGTCGACCTCGGCCATGTCTGTCCGCGAGACCACATCGAATGTCGGCATGAAAAACCTCGTAAGTGGGAGATGCTGGACCCTGTTCCTACAGCACTGAGAAACTTTCCGCCAGCAGCCGATCTTGGGTGCGGCAACGGGCATCATCGGCTACCATCGCGGCAATATTAAAAATCTCCTGGAGTTCGCCGCCATGCTCAACGATGCCGAAACCATTCTGCTCGATCGTGATTCCGCCCATCTCATCCATCCCCTGCATAACCCGGCAGCCCATGCCAGCGGCAAGGTCTGGGTTGGCGGCGAGGGTGAAATTCTGATCGACGCCAATGGCGGCCGCTATATCGACGGTCTGTCGGGCCTGTGGAACAACACCGCCGGCAACGGTAGGCGTGAGCTGGCCGAGGCAGCCTATAAGCAGATGCAAGAGGTAGCCTTCGCCTCGGGCTACATCGGCAGCTCCAATCCGCGCGCCATCGATCTCGCGGAACGGCTGGCGAAGATCACCTACCCGAACATCAACCATTTCTATTTTACTTCCGGCGGCGGTGAATCGACCGATTCAAACATCAAGCTCGCCCGCCACTACTGGAAGCTCATGGGCAAGCCCAACAAGACCAAGGTGATCTCACGCATCTGGGGCTATCACGGCACCACCCTCGCCGCCATGTGCGCCACCGGCATCTCGACCTATTGGCCGATGTTCGAGCCGCGCATCCCCGGCTTTATCCATATTCCCGCCGCCGACTCCTATCGTTACGAGGCGCCCGAGGGCACCAGCCAAGGCATCGCCGCGGCCAATGAGCTGGAAAAGGCGATCCTCGCCGAAGGGCCGGACAACGTCGCCATGTTCATCGCCGAGCCGGTGCCGGGCGCCGGCGGCATACTCATCCCACCGGATGATTACTTCCCCAGGATCCGCGAGATCTGCGATCAATATGACGTGCTGCTGGTCTCCGACGAGGTGATCACCGGCTTTGGGCGGACCGGCAAGATGTTCGGCCTGGAACATTGGGGGGTTCAACCGGACCTCATTCAGTTCGCCAAGGCAATCACCTCGGGCTATTTCCCGCTCGGCGGCATCGGCATGAGCGACGCCGTCGCCGATGTGATGCTGAACAGCGGCCAGGCCTGGATGCACGCCTATACCTATAGCGCCCACCCGGTGGGCTGCGCCGTGGCCGTGGCCATGCTGGACATCGTCGAGGGCGAAGATTTCCCCGGCCAAGCGACAGCCAAGGGCGCGCGTCTGCTCGAGGGGCTGCGCCAGGCGCTCGGCGATCATGAAAATGTCGGCGATATTCGCGGGCTCGGGCTCATGTGCGGCATCGAATATGTCCAGGACCGCGCCAGTAAGAAGCCGTTCGACGCCGGCGATACGGTCGGCCCGAGAATCCATGCCGCCGGGCTGGAACGGGGCCTGTTCAGCCGAACTCGCGGCGATGTCTACCAGATCGCGCCACCTATCGTGACGACGGATGAAAACATCGACCGCTGCGTCGAGATCATCGCCGAAGCAACCAAGGCCGTGCTCGGCTAACTCTGGTCGGGAAGTTCCAGGCGGATGACCGTGCCGTCGCTATCGCTGCGCTCGATGCGGATGTCGCCGCCGTGAGCCTGCATGATCTCGCGGGCGATGGGCAGGCCGAGGCCGCTGCCGCCGGCGCGGGACGATCCGGCGAAGGGCTCGAACAGATGGTCACGGGCGCGTTTCGCTAACCCCTGCCCGTTGTCCGCGACCTCGATGACCGCCTTGCCGTCGTTACGGTGCGCGCTGATGCGCACCTCGCCGCCGGCTTCCATGGCGTCCATGGCGTTCTGGCCGAGATTGAGAAAAACCCGGAAAAGCTGGTCGTAGTCGCCGATCACCATGAAGTCATCCGCAACATCATTGCTCCAGGTGGCTTGCCCCCGGCTCGTCAGCATCAAGGCCTTGCCCACGTCCTCGACCAGGACGGTCAAATCGACGTGGTCGCTCTTCACGGTAAGCTCGCGGGCGCGGGAAAAGCGTAGGGTCTCGACGCACAGGGTAATCGCCCGGTCGATGGCCGCCACCAGGGCGGGCGTTTGGCGGCGGACTTCGGGGTCGTCGCTGTCAGCCAGCCTCTCGGAAACCAGGGCCGCCGTCGACAGGATATTTCTGAGATCATGGCTGATCTTGCTGACCGCCTCGCCGAGAGCGGCCAGGTGAGCGCGCTGACGGAGGGCGACGCGCAATCCCCCGCTGCATTTCGGCCAGTTCGCGCTGGGCGACGCCGATCTCGTCGCTGCGCAGGGTCTGTTCCAAATCCTTCGAACGATCCTCGGGCTGTTCCCTGAAACTGGCCATGCGTTCGGTGATGCGCTGCATGGGGCGCACAATGAGCAGATGCAGGCTGAGGAACACCATGGCCGCCGTCATCAACGACAGCACGATGGAGAGGATCAGGATGCGCCGCGAATAATCATACATCTCATCGCGCATGGGGGCTTCGTCGAGGGTGATATCGACGATGATACGCGGATCGATGCGCGCCGGCCCCATCACCCGCAACACCCGGTTTTCAGTCTGGACCAGGGTGGTGAAGGCGTCGCGGATCAGGATATAGACGGTTTCCTGTCTGAGATCGAAGGTCGCGTCGATTTCGGGCGGCACCCCGAGCATCATATAGGAGGCCACCGGCAGGCGCAGGGCGATGGAACGAAGCCGGGCATGGATCAGCAATTGCTGTTCGAGATCGGCCGACACAACGCCATCCGGCGAGGCGTCGAGGGCGAGGGTCGCCTCATGGGCCGCCGCCAGGCGCTCTTGCAGATAGGTCAGCCGATAGCGCGAGACCGACGGCACATAGATCAGCACTTCGCCGATCATCACGAAAATGATGGTCAGCAATAGCAGCCGTGCCGACAGACCCCGCGTCAAGGACGGCATTTTGAGTTTGTGAGGCTTGTCGGGTTGCTCGGTCATAATTCAATCAAATCTTTGACATTTCTCAACCGAACCAGGAGAGAAATTTGACCAGCTTCCTGACGCGCCCGCCGGTCAATTTCGGAACGTAAAAAGTGCTCGCCGCCCGTTTGTTGACCTCGCCCAGGGTCGGGTAGGCGACGGTCATTTCCGCCATGGCGCTGATCTTCAGGCCCGCGCCGATTGCCAGCGCCCAGGGCTGGATCAATTCTCCCGCCGCGCGCCCGACGATACCGGCGCCGAGAATCGCCCCGCGCGGGGTGACGATGGCCTTGACCAGGCCCTCGGTGGCGCGCTCGGCCCGAGCCCGGTCGTTCTCGGCAAACGGCCAGCGCAGCACACGAAAATCGCGGCCCGCGGCGCGCGCCGCCGCCTCGCTCATGCCGACCTGGGCGAGTTCCGGGTCGCTGTAAGTGACCCAGGGCATGGCGCTTGTGTCGAGCTTGGCGGGCAGGCGGAACAGGGTGTTGCGGATGACAATCCCGGCCTGGAGATTTGCCGCATGAGTCAGCATGGGCGGCCCGGTGACATCGCCGACAGCAAACACCCGGCGATTGCTGGTGCGCAGGCGGGCGTCAACCGCGATCCCCTTGGGGGAATGCTCGATATGGCCATCGTCGAGGCCGAGATCATCGACCGTGGGCACGCGGCCGGCGGCAACCAGAAGATGGGAGCCGTCAACAGCGTGAGATTCAGTGGTAACGACAATCCGGTTTCCCTGGCGCTCGACCCCGGATATGGATACTCCCTCCTGGATCTTAACGCCCTCGGCGCGCAGGCGGTTGCGCACCACGTCGACCAGCTCAGGATCGTCACTGCCGAGCAGGGTGAACATCTCGATCAGGGTGACCTCGGAACCAAGACGGCGGTGGGCCTGGGCCAGCTCGACGCCGACCGGGCCGCCGCCGATGATTATGAGATGCTCCGGCGCCGTGGTCTGGTCGAACACGGTCTCGTTGGTCATGTAAGGTGTGCCGTCGAGCCCCGGTATCGGCGGCACGGCCGCGCGGCTGCCGGTGGCGACGACGAAGCGCCGCGCTCTAATTACAGTGCCGCCGGCTTCCACCCGGTCGGGCGCGGTGAAGCGTCCATGGGCCTCGATGACCCGCACCCCGAGACCCTCGAAGCGTTCAACGGAATCGTTCGGCGCGATGGCCGCGATGACGTCCTGCACATGATCATGCACCTTGGAGAAGTCGATCCCGGGCATGGAACCGTTGACCCCGAAACGCGCGCTCTCGCGCATGGCCTGGGCGGCATGGGCGGCGGCGAGGAGCGATTTCGAGGGAACGCAGCCCATATTCAGGCAGTCGCCGCCCATCTTGTCGGCCTCGATAAGCACCGTGGGCGCCCCCATGAGAGCGGCCGCGGCG
>Ga0209554_1003178_pt1 | contig 10739 bp, 6 predicted proteins | sample MarorgKNORR_S2LV_5_FD_188221 | JGI IMG/M metagenome (GOLD analysis project Ga0209554, IMG submission 188221) | Marine microbial communities from the Southern Atlantic Ocean, analyzing organic carbon cycling - Bottom_A/KNORR_S2/LV (SPAdes) (version 2) | ecosystem: Environmental > Aquatic > Marine... | reverse complement strand
CAAATTTCATCAAATACAAAACCTACCGCTTACTGCTCTTTCAAAAATAGCGTGTCGGTATTTAATTCACAGCCAAAATTTTTCGTACTGATGAATTACGAATTATAAGTTCGCTTTTAATTGTAAATGTTTGATTTATAGTTTTCGATTTTTCATTATTGATTTGATCAAGTAAAATTTCAGCAGCTTTCCGGCCCATTTTATACCCATGCTGATCAACTGTAGTCATTGTTGGACTGATCATTTTGGTTATAGGATCATTGCTAAATCCCGTTACTCCAACATCATCGGGTATTGTTAATTCAGCTTTTTTGAGCTGTTGATAAACACCCACTGCTACAGGATCGTTTACACAACATATGGCATCGAGCCTTGGTAAACATTTTAATAATGATTTTGCACCTTCATATCCACCTTTTTCATTCAAATTGACATGGATGATCATCTCATCCATAACTTCTAACCCATTATCAATGAGAGCTTTTTTATATCCTTCTAAACGGTTTTTTGTAATGTTCAAGTGAGGCGGACCCGCCAAGTGAGCAATATGTCGAAATCCCGATTCAATGAGATGATTTACTGTTTCATAAACGTTTTCATAATCATTGCTTATTACTTTAGAAACCTCAAGGTCCTCAAGTACACGGTCAAAAAGAACGAGAGGGGTTCCTCTGGCGATGACCCGATTGAAGTGTGATCCATCCACTGTTGACTGACTGATTGATGCGATAACACCAGCAACACGATTAGAAATAAGACTTTCCATATTAAGGATTTCTCGTTCCAGATTTTCATTTGATTTAGTTACAAGAATTGTATAACCATCTTTATAGGTTATCTCCTCAATACCGTCTATTACAGATGAGAAAAAGAAGTGGGATATTTCTGGTACAATGACACCAATCGTATGAGTTTTTTTCTTTTTCAGACTTATGGCAAGTGCATCTGGAAAATACCCTATTTCCTTTGCTAACTTTCTGATCTGTGCTATTGTATTCTTATTTATATCAGGATGGTTCTGTAATGCACGTGACACGGTAGAAATGGATAGTCCAAGCTTTTGTGCAATATCTTTAAGAGTCGGATTATTTATCATTTTTGATCTATATTATATAGAAAAATTGATTTGATTCGTTAAAATGTTATATAGGTTTTCCACATTAGTTTTAAGTGAAAACGCATCTATCAAAAACCATTTTCTGCATTTATTTTAACAGCATTACTTTTTTTGTTAATTAAGAAATATACTTGTTTAATATAATTGTCATGTTTTTTAAACTTCTGAAACAGTTTTTTATAATGAAACACCTACAGAAATTCTGTTCACAGGAGAAAAATCTCCAGCGTCATTGAACGAGTAGCTCAAATTTGTCATAAAACCTAACAACTGTAATGAAAATCCTACACCTAATGATAGGCCCTCTGTATCATGATTAAATTTGTAACCACCACGTAAGAAAAGCATTTTATTGTATCCATATTCAAAACCAATATTTACACGTTCAGTATAGTCTATAGGGTGGACTGCGTCCACTTCAAAAAGCAAATTATTTTTTTCCCCAAAATTTCCAAAAAAGTCCATAATATCCATTGCTACTCCAATTGTAAAAGTAAGAGGTAAAGGGAATGAATCATCTTCATATTTAAAATTCTTCGAAAAATTCCTGACACCCATTCCAAATCGGAAACTTTTGATACCTGGGTAGTAAATAGTGCCAAAATCATAAGCAAGGCCATCGGTTTTATTTGACTTTTCTGCGCCGTCGGGCATCAAGGTTTTTCCAAGGTTCTGACTTACAAATTTTACTTGACCACCAACAGCAAACCGATCAGTTAAACTTTTTGCAAAGGAAATCCCCATTGCTGAAGCTTCTACTTCAACGTTGCCTGTTTCCACAAAACCATCAGTATTATCAGCAACTTGTGTTCCAATTATTTCCCCATAATCAGATGCATGCATACTGAATCCTATTACTCCTATATTTCCCAGTTTCTTTGTGATGCCTAATGTAAAATAGCTAATATCAGCAAGCCACTTTGTTTGGGTACTGAAAAAGTCGATATCACCATGCTGTTCTGTCAATCCTGCAGGATTATAAAACATGGAACTTGCACCTCTACCAAGAATAGTAAAAGCTCCACCCATAGCTGCCGCGCGTGCATCGGCATCAATTTTTAAGAACTGATATCCTGATTGGGCAACTTTTTTTATTTCAGCACTCAATTTTGTATTGGTTGGGCCCAATAAAAATATTGCGAGAATAAAAATTCTAATTTTAGTAATCATAATCTTGTTAGTTTGAAAAAAACTACCATGAATTTTCTTATCTAATAATAACAAATTTAGTTATGGCTGTATCGTGAGATTCATTATCAGTAATATGAGCGATATAAATTCCACTTACGAGAAGTTGACCGCTATCTGAAACAGTTTGTAAATCGAGAATATTTCCACCCCAAATTTCATCTCCTGATCCGGAGTCATGTTCAATAGTTTTTACTAAATCTCCGCCCTCAGTGTAGATTTTGATTGTGCAGTAAGCAGGTATATCCATGAAAACGATCTTATTAGGCTCTCCTGGAAAATTGTTGGCATTTACATTAAGAGGGTTAGGGACTACCCGAATTGATTCCAATGTGCCCGCTGGACGAGATCGGTATGCTGCTGCACGTGTTCGATTTATATTCCAACCGCTTTCAAGACTGCGTATCTGTCCGTTAGGACTGGGTGCATTTGATAATCCATCATCAAATGCAGTCACATAATAGAAATAAGCTACGCTTCGTTGTGCAGTTGTATCATTAAAAGTATGAGTTAAAGAAACTCCCAAATTATCTCCGCATTCAAAAATTTTAGTAAAGGAGGAATCTGGACTTCCTGTGCTTCTATAGACTCTATAACCAGAGAAATCGCTAGCATCTTCAGATTCTGTTCCCCAATTGATCTGGATATAATCCGGTAGTCCTTTAACATCAATTGAGGGTGCTCTGGGTGGTACTGGGAGTTCATAATTATTTTGAACAGCATATTGAGCAGCCCAAGCATTTTTAATCAATGAATCTTTTCCAGTCGCTATCCAGCAATCTTTCGCATAGTCGTTATCATTATCATACAAATCTGGATGTTGAATATATTGAGGAGGCAGATTATTTTCACCGTCCCATGTGGCTGTCCCATTGTTCCATGCGCGTCCAATTTCCCGTCCTTTTGCAGGTGAGATAGTTCCCATTACAAAAGCATAAACAAACCGGATACTGTCTCCGAAGGCCAGATCATACGGACCTGATGAAGTATGTGCTATTGCGCGCCAATTCCACCATGGAAAATCTTTGGGAAATTTATATCCTTCCTCATCCATCCTATATGAATGAAATGTATTTTCATAAACGTTATCTGTCTGGTATTCAAAATTAAAAAGTGGTCCTCCAAACCCATATTGAAGAACTTCATATAAATTTTGAAGTTCACTAGCGCTATGGCTTGAAGCTTCAAATTTTAGCCAAAATATTTCAACACTTTGAACACCTGTCATTCGGGGTTGGGTAATATCATCAGATTTATCTGATGCGGATTTATCAGCGTGCAAAAATGCTTCGCCAACATAAAATGGTCGATTAATAAAATCTTTACTTTTATCAGGATCACCAAAATCATCATAATCAGAATCTGGTCCTCGAGCTGGATAACCATACATAATACGTAGAGAATCTCCAATTTGTTCACCATAAGTACTGTACCAAGGTGAACCTCTACCAGGTGAATAAAAGTTATTCATGCGCATAAAATAGACATCTTCCAAATTTTGACCAGGTAATTCTATTTCAGGATCATCATCAGTATTGCCATTATTAATAAATGTCCAGTCATATATAATAAAGTCATCATAATCAGCACTGCTCCATGCCAGTACCTTCTGTTTAAGTGTAACACCCATTATTGTATTGACAGTTGATTCCATCATCAAATCTGCAGTGCCAGGAATTTTATCAGGATTCACTTCATCACCGGCTAAAGGAAAAGGATCATTTAATATTTCATCATTAACTTTAATTGTAGGGGGGGCATATCGCACATACTGTTTCAAGGTAATACCTGCATCATCAGCAATAGGCATTGTAATATTTTCATTGGCTCCAGCTGTCGCCGTACCAACAACCTTAACCGGCCAGTTGGTTCCAGTCTCATCAACCCAATCTACTGTACCCAAATGCCAGCCGGCGTTGTACAGATGAAAAGTTTTGTAATTGTCATAATAGTAATAAACTGCTCGTGAACCAGCCAGTTGATCTTGATCGGTATTATCAACAACCTTCATTTCTACGTTTCCGATCCGAATCCATTTAAAGGTACCAGCATACATTATTTGCGAACTAAACAAAAGAATAATAAAAATTGTTGAGGTGAGTTTTTTCACTTTATCCATTCTTGAAATTTTGGTTTAATTAAAAATTAATTCTTATGCCAAGAGTAATACTTCTAGGGTTCAAAAAGGTAAGAAATCCTCTATTTGGCATATTTATATGTGGTTTATCATCACTGTATACATCACCAACTTTATCCTTACCACCAGTGTATCCTGCAGCAACATATTGTTCATCATTGTACATGGGCAAATGCAAAGATTCTAAATAGTTTCGCCAATCGTCACCACCATCAAATCCTTGCATGGCAATATATTGCAGATCAAAAACATTATTAATATCAACAAAAACCATTAGATCAAGTTTATTAGTTGAAATTTTTTTCCCCATACGTAAGTCAGCCGAGAAATCATTTTTCCATTGAAGATTATCTTGTAGTTCATAGGTATCTAGAGGATCCCAAGTAATGTAATCTCCAGCTTTCCAACCAATGAGAAGATTTATTTGCCATTGGTCTAATGGATGAGTACCTAATAATTTTGGTCCCCAAGCTTTCGGCGTGTGTAAAACCAGATTTGCTCTGAGGAAAGGTCTTGCCAATGGTTTTTCCTGTTTGGGGTTTTGATATCCATAACGCAACTGGTCTCGAGGATTTTCGTAATATTGATCCCGCCCAAAATATCCCCATGTTTGTACGATATAATTGTAGTTTATCCAACCGGTGAACCAGCGTCCATATCTCTTCTGAACTCTGATTTCGAATCCACGAATATCTTCATAATTGCTATTTTTTATAGTAGTATAGTTTACGCTACCATCAATGCTAGTATATCCAACGTAAGCGATTTGATCAGAAACATCTTTGTAATAACCTGATGCATGTATAAGGATCATATCAGATACATTGTATTCCACGCCTAATTCGTAGGCAATTGTTTTTGGTATTTCAGCTGAAGGATTACCAAGAAAATCTATGCCTTGATATGCTGTTCCATAGCCTATCTGATACATATCTATCGATGAAGGCATAGAATAAAAGTGACCATAGTTGAAGTATAATTTTGCTGTGCTGCTAATAGGGTGAGAAACACCCATTCTCGGGCTTATTTTTAGATGACCCTTTGCAGGTTCAGTCGGTGCTAATTGTGTAAACTCATCTTTAAAGGGTGGAGATAAATATTTCGAATATAAATCTACAGTATACCAATCTTGATTAGGAGCGTTACTATCCATTCTTAATCCCAGATTAGCAATAAGACCTTTGATTTCTATTTTATCTTGAATATAGGCCCCCATTCTAATGGGATAAGCTCGATATTGATTAACATAGTTGTTTTTAGGAGCGTAGTCAAACTGACTTTGGTAAGACGTATTCAAATCATCGTAATTAAATTCAAATCCAGTTTTAAGTTGATGTATCTTGTTGATTTGACTAGTTAAATCAAATTTCAGATTTAATGATTTTACTTCTGATTCATCTCTAGTTACACCGCCTAAAGAAGCAAAAACCATCCCGTCACCAGATGGGGTATAATTACTAGCGACTAAAAATCCAAACGGTGCTTCATCTACAAAAACATTTCCAAACGATCTAACTGCAGTCGTATCGCGGATAAAATCTGGGTCATAACAAGCGTTCTTAATATTTACATTAGATATACGGAAATTGTAATATGTATTGGGACTCAGAACATGATCAATGGAAAAACCAAGCATGGATCGATAAATGTTAAAAGGGTTAAGAGCATTAGGCCAATAGAGTGCGGAACCTCCACCATCTGCATAGGCATCAGAGGTGGCAAGGTAGCTCAAGAAAATATCAGTTCCACTATTTAGATACCAGTTGTTTCCAGAACCTTCTGGACTTGCAGAAAGAGTATTAATCTCACCATACAGACCTTCAATTTTTAATTTTATCTTATTAGAGGGTTGCATCGTCAACTTTAGATGTGAATTTGATTCGTGGTAATAATCACGGGCTGTGGGTAAAGCGAACATTTCATTTTTTTTATGATGTGAGATATAAAAGGTGGTGTTCCCCATTATTTTTCCTATTAAAGGAATTGGCCCACCAAAACCAATATCTACATTGTAATCCGGTTTGTGACCGTATTGGCCTTCTTTTTGCCCTAATTCATCACTTTCTTCTACCCTGTGATACCATAAGAAAAGATCACGAGCTTGTGATGGTGTCATATCATTTGTTGGGTCATTATCTGATAACAAACTTGCTGATACTGCATTCCAACCTATAAATTCTGGGTAGTTTGCTTGCATATCAGTATCCCAACTACCATTTTGGGTGCCACTCCACATAACTCCAGGTTCTAAGTATGACCTTAGATAATAATTCATAGGATCAAAAAGTGAATATCCATTATGCTTTAATTGTGGAGTATCGTATTGAATATCAATAGATCCAGTGAATTTGGAAGGTGACCCCTCTTTTGTTATAATGTTAATTAAACCAGAACGTATATTTCCATATTCCGCATTGAATCCACCTTTAATTATACTTATTTGATCAATTGAACTCATATTCACCATCATAACAGGTTCATTCGATCGATTATCAACAAATGATATTCCATCAACCATCAATGAGATTTGGTCCAATCCACCTCCACGAATAAAGTCGTTTTCAATGCCAGCTTCCAAATTGAGATAGTCTCGAATATTACGAACTTTGGGTACAGTATAAATATCCTCTGATAAAATATGAACTTCACTTGCAGAACGATCCATTATAATAACTTCTCTTTTTGCTATCACAATAACTTCTGATGCTTCAAGCACTTTGGTTGATAATTCATAATCAAGAATAACGGTATGGTCAGGGATGACCATTACTTCTTTGGTAGTGATAGTTTGGTAACCAATCATTGATACAGTGACAGAATATTTACCGGGGCGTATATTTAAGATAAAATATTCACCATCTGCATCTGTTGCAGCTCCTTGAGATGTGCCATTAACTATTACATTGACACCAGGCAACGGGTCTCCATTATCCCTATCAGTAACCCTACCATATATTTTTCCTGATACTCCAGCCCAGATGACATTTTGTAGACAAATGACAATAAGTATGTAGCTCGTCCAAAAATTTGTAATTGAGTTTATTTTTTTATGGCATTTTGTGGTACTAATTGGCATGCCTTTTTCTTTTTTAGAGAGGATTAAAATTTGGTTACTAACTTGGTAGCGGTTAAAAAAACGCCCCTTAATGTTATAGGGGCGTTTTTTAATTAAAGGCTTTTACCACGTATTTTGGGGTACAGCCCCCGTACCATATTCTTCACCTAAGTGCAATACATATACTGAACTATCTTGATTTCCTGCTGCAATATATAACTTATTGTTATGCCATACAGCCTTATTGGGATTTTCGGTTGGAAGCTCCCATACATTTTCGACAGCGCCTTGAGGAGTTACTCGAGTTAGTGTTGAATTACCCCAGCCAACCATCAAATAAGTATTACCCATACCATCAATCGCCAAACCTGACGGGTTATAGTCTTCGCTAGCAAGTATCTGCGTGATCGAACTAGCTGTTATAGTATCGCCTTCTGCAGGAACTGGTGCTTTAAAAAGACCATTACTACCAGAATCATTCTTAGTATACCAATAAAGTTCGTCATTAAAAAGACGCATAGTTGATCCCCATGCTCCAGAGGATTTCAATAATTCGACCTCATTGTCAGTATTAGCTAGTCGACGGTAAATAGTTCCATCAGCTGTTCCAATGTACATATTCCCATTACTATCCCAATCGAAATCAAATGGGTTATTAACATATATGTCTGGCATCCAACTTTCATAATCACCTCCTCCTGGAGGGATTCGAACTATACCATAGTCACCCCAAACAACTGCAGCGTAAAGGTAACCATCTGGACCAAAATGCATTTCTCCTTCACCCCAAACTGTTTGACCAAAATAGCTTTCTTCTCCATCAGGTGTTATCTTGTATACATCTGCAGGATCTTGCCCGCGTACATACAAGTTCCCATCTGCATCGAAAGCAATACCTCCCTTTGTTTTGGGAAGGCCATTTACATATATAATGTCAAAAACAGGTAATAAACTGATAGCTACACTTTCACTGACCTTTTCATCTGGATCTTCAACATTGCGTACCCGTAGAGAGGCATTGATTGTTACACCTACACCGCTGACATTTGGTCGAGTGAACATCAACATAGTTGTGTTACCACTCATAGGAGTTACGGAAGCGAGAGGTACACCTGCAGTATCAATTTCAATTAGATTCAAAGATGCTTCAGCGTTAAAGTTTTCACCCATAATCATTACTTCTTCACCAGGATACCCTTCAGCAGGACTAATTGAAGTGATAACCGGAGTGGGAACTTCAGTGTCAACTGGATCATCCTTTTCTTCCTCACAAGAAAAGATTACAATAGCAGATAATGAAATAAGAGTTAAAACTCTGAGGTATTTAATATCCATGATTTTCATTCCTATCCTTGATTTTTATTTAATTAATGAGCAAATTGTACCGCAAACGTTTGCAAATACTATTGAAATTAAAAGGATATTACAAAGAAGTCAACTATTTTGTTAATTATGATAATTTTATTAAATAGTGAAATTTCGAAATTGTATAATGACATAACTGAAGTAGGATAAATTGTTAATAGAAGGTGCAATTAGACTGAAAATACTTTTGCAAATCTTGCATTATATAATAATTCAAATTAAACATGACATATTTACAACGTAACTTTTTATCCTACTTATGTCAGTATTTAATTCACCACCACCCAATTATTCATTAGAGGATATAATTAAATTGGTCGAAGATCATTATGGATTTATAGTCCAAATAACAGTTCTTAACAGTGAACGGGATCAGAACTTTCTTTGTGCAACCGATAAAAAAAAATATGTGTTGAAGATATCCAATCCTGATGAAGACAGGGCTGTGCTGGAGATGCAAAATGCATGTATGCAATACATTAAAGACCATGATCCGTCACTGCAAGTGCCATTAGCCTTTAAAGAGGTCAAAACGATTGAATATGAAGGTACATCTTTTTTTATCAGACTAGTAGATTACTTACCGGGACAATTTTTAATGAATGTGGATCATCATAACGATCTTCTTTATGAATTGGGGTCATTTCTTGGAAGATTAAGAACCGCCATGAATGGTTTTGATCATCCTGCAGGACATCGCGATTTTCCATGGGATGTTGCTAATGTTGATTTTATCAAAGAGCACAAACATTTTCTTAATTCAAAAAAGGGAATTGTTGATAATTTTATTAATCAGTACGAGCAGAACGTTTTACCAATTGTATCGAAATTGAGGAAAGTCCTGATCCATAATGATGGCAACGACCATAATGTGCTGGTGAATGAAAATGGAAAAATCAATGGAATAATTGATTTTGGCGATATGATTTATACATTTATTGCCTGTGAACCGGCTGTGTGCATGGCTTATGTCGCTTTGGAAAAAGATGATCCATTGGAGGCTATTGCTCAAGTATTAAAAGGTTTTCATGAGAAATTCCCTTTGACTCATGATGAATTGCTGTCTGTAATTTATTTGGTTTGTATGCGCTCGTGTATCACCGTAACCATGGCAGCCTATCGAAAACAATTATTCCCGGATAATAAATACATTTCTGTTACTGAAGATCAAGCTTGGGATTTCTTGAAGAAAATGCAACATGAAGACCTGAAAAAGTGGTCGGATAAATTAGTGGTATATGCTGAATCATAAAGAGATATTAGACCTGCGTGGTAAACACCTGGGACCTTCCTTGAGCGTATCTTATGATGAACCGCTGCATATTGTCCGCGGCGAAGCACAATATCTTTTTGATGCAAAAGGGAATCGTTATTTGGATTGTGTGAATAATATTCAACATGTGGGACATTGTCATCCAAAAGTAGTCGAAGCAGCACAACAGCAATATAAAAAACTGAATACGAATACGCGCTATCTCGATGAGACCATTGTCAATTATGCCAAGGAACTTACTGCAACAATGCCGGATGGTTTGGATGTGTGTTTTTTCACAAATTCCGGAAGCGAAGCCAATGATCTTGCTCTGCTTATGGCTCGCAATTTTACGAACAGCAAGGAAACGATCGTTCTGAAGGGAGCTTATCACGGTAACCTTTCGTCGCTGATTGAGATTAGTCCCTACAAGCATAATGGTCCCGGCGGCAGCGGAACCCCTGATCATGTTCATGTTATATCCATACCTGGCCCCTACTGTGGAAAGTATAAAGGCGCGGAGTGGAGTGAGCAATATGTGCAAGAGGTCCAAAATGCAATTGCAGAAATCCAAAGTACCGGAAAAAACGTTTCCGCATTCATTGTTGAAGCATTGATGGGCTGC
>Ga0209554_1003173_pt1 | contig 10753 bp, 9 predicted proteins | sample MarorgKNORR_S2LV_5_FD_188221 | JGI IMG/M metagenome (GOLD analysis project Ga0209554, IMG submission 188221) | Marine microbial communities from the Southern Atlantic Ocean, analyzing organic carbon cycling - Bottom_A/KNORR_S2/LV (SPAdes) (version 2) | ecosystem: Environmental > Aquatic > Marine... | reverse complement strand
GATGTCCGTTACGGGTCAAAAGCAGACCTTTTCCGACCACCCTCAGAATGTCCGCTTTCGGGGGTAAAGCGGACCTAATTCACTCATCGCCATAATGTCCGCTAATAGCCATAAGCGGACAATAAGAATTGGGGAAGCTACGCGTCCACCAATCGACTATCATGGGCCGACGATGTCGACTGCATAATCGGTTCAGTAACGATGAGATCACCATGAACTACAATACGACCGAGACCCGATCCCGTTGGGGCATCGACAACGACTACGGCGTCCTGCGTGACGTACTCCTGGGGCGGCCCGAGTATTTCCGCTGGATTGACGCCGGCCCGATCACCCAGCGCACTCTCAAGAACGCCGAGAAGATGGGGGTCTCGTTCGATCTTCAGGAGGCCATGGCCCAGCACGCCGAGATGGTGCGCATCTATGAAGACGCCGGCGTCAACTGCCATTTCCTCGAGGCCGACGAGGTCCTGCACCGCAATTTCTTCGCTCGCGATTCAAGCGCAATGACGCCCTGGGGGGCGATCATCTGCCATATGCAGCTCAAGTCGCGCCGCGCCGATTATGCCACGGTCATCCAATTCTACCAGAGCATGGGCATTCCCATCTGGAAGTACGCCACCGCCGGCCATTTCGAAGGCGGCGACTTCGTCATTCTCGAGCCCGGCCGGGTGCTCATCGGCTACAGCGGCGAGCGTTCCGAGGAAGAGGGCGCCATGCAGGTGGCGGGCTGGATGGAAGAGCAGGGTTGGGAAGCCATGGTAGCGCCGATCCCGGCCCACTTCGTTCACATGGACGGCATGGTGGTGCCCCTGGCGCCCAAGTTGCTAGTCGCCTGTGTTGATGCTTTGGAGGACTGGCTGGTCGATTGGCTGCGCGAGCGCGATTTTGATTTCGTCGATGTCGGCTATGGCGAGGCCAAGGCGCTCGGCGTCAATCTGGTGTCTCTCGGCAACAAGAAGGTGCTGTCCATGAAGGGCGGCGTAAAGCTGAACCAGAAGCTTCGTGATCTCGGGTTCGAGGTCTATGACCCGGATATGTCCATGTTCACCCTGGGCGGCGGCGGTGTTCATTGCCTCAGTCAGTCACTCTGCCGCAATTCGGAATAGGGGCGTTCAGATCACCCTGTCGGGCGGCGTTTCACCGGCGAAGAAAACCAGGGTGTTGTCCACCATCTTCATGCCCTTGGCGGGGCTATTCTACGTCTAAATTTCGTCAATCGCTCGGAACCGGTATCCTACTCATACCGCCCGCGGCACGTCACCAACGTCCGTTGTGGGTCTATTTTGTTGAAAAACTAATTTGAGGGCTTCAAATTCTAGGCTTTTAGATGCCGATGAAATTTAGTTTCAATAATTTCAATTATTTAGAAATACTTCAAATTAGTATTGCTGTTCGATTTGAGCCTGAAATGACATTTTCAGGAGTATTTCAACAAAATAGGTCATGTGTGGACGGCTCCCTGTTGGCAAGGGTTATTTTGAGGTCTATGCAAGCTGGTCGGGTGCAGTCATGTGTCCGGCCTGTTGATGCGGCATACATGGCCGCTGGCCCTAATGCGATCCGCTGGATCGGGTCCCAATCAGAAGCACGCGCTTGATGCGCCCTGACCCAAACGGGTTTTCCCGATCCTCGGTTCGACCAATTTTGCATTACCTCACGTTCACCCTGCCAATAACGTTGCCTTTCCTTCTTAGTGGTTGCAACAACAAACGTTGTTACATTGCGATGCCGGCGGCGGGAGCCGTCCACAGCATCAGAAGCGGACATTTTGCGACTATCCCCAGAATGTCCGCTTTCGGGGGTAAAGCAGACGTAAATCACTAGGCAAGTGAATGTCCGCCAATAGCCAGGAACGAACATCGTCGGCGCCTTGGAGGCGTAAATTGAGATCGTCGTATCCCTACCAATTCAAGCTCAACCGAAGAGGCTGGTGGTCAGATGCGTTTGTCGTCAGATCGACCCGAATATCAACTATGCAATCGCTCACATCATTCGATACGAAAAAAAAATCACGGCAATGAGGACCTTCAGGCCATGTCTTGTGGTCATAAATTCCGCAGGTTGGCGCATGGAGTTTCTGCTCATGATGCCCCGTCCAGGCATCGATCAATGGGGGCGTATTCTCATCGATAGGGCTGAGCATTTGATTGTATTCAGGGCTGGTTGCTGAAAAGTTGAAATCACCACATACGATAAGCGATTTTGGCCGGGCTGAAATGGCATAAAGGCCCGTACCGGGATCGATACCGGGATTTCTGGCGTTGGCGCAGATTTGCCGGTGGAGATGGCGAATCGCGGCTACCTGCTCACAGCGTTGCGCCTTGGAATGATATTCCAGATGGGTGGTCAAGATGCGCAGGCTGCGGTCACCATGGCGAATAACCACTTCCGTCATCTGCCGCGGCATATGCCTGGCTGCCGGGTCGGCGAGTTGCGGAAGCGGGTAGGCGAAAGATTGAATGACCGGCAAGCGCGACAGGATCAAATTGCCAAATTGCCTGCGCTGCCCTGCTCCCTGGCCGGCAAGATTCATCGCAGGCCCAAAAATGGGTTCATGGTCGGGAAACAGCCGCGCCAAGACCATGACCTGATCATCCGCGGCGCCTTGATCCAGATCAGGCATGAATCGAGCGACTTCCTGAAGGCAAATAACATCCGCATCACCGAGATTTCGCAACACGGCCGCGATGCGTTCAAGATCGACCCTGCCGTCGCACCCCAAACCACATTGGATGTTCCAGGTGCTGATGGAGATCACTTGATACCCGCATGCATGAACGATTGCACAAACTGACGCTGAAACAACAGGAAGGCGATCAGCAGCGGCGCCACCGAGAGCAGGGTTGCCGCCGATATCAAAGACCAGTCAACACCCGACTCAGGGGCGCCAAATATAGCCAGCCCGACGGTGAGAGGACGGGTCTCCACCGAATTGGTGATCACCAGCGGCCACAGGAAATTGTTCCAGTGATAGCTCACCGAGACCAATCCGTAGGCCAGATAGGTGGAGCGGGAAAGCGGTATATAGACCTTCCATAAAATCTGCATCAGGGAGCAGCCTTCGATCCGCGCCGCGTCATCCAGCTCCTTGGGGATAATTTTGAACGATTGGCGGAGCAGGAAAATCCCGAATGCACTCGCCATATACGGTAACCCGATGCCGGCGATCGTATCCACATAACCGAGTTTGCTCATGATGGTGTAATTCTCGACGATCAACACTTCCGGCATGATCATCAACTGCACCAGAACCAACGCGAAGGCCACATCCTTGCCCCAAAATTCGAACCGGGCAAAGGCATAGGCGGCGAGGGTGCAGAGGACAAACTGCACCGCCAGAATGGAGGTCACCAGAGTGAAGGTGTTGATAAAATACTGAACGAACGGCGCCTGATCCCAGACCACGGCGAAATTGGCAAATGTGAGCGGTGCGAAGAGCTCGAACCGGGTGGCGAACTGGGGCGGATGAAAGCCGGCCCAAAACGCATACAGCAGGGGTGAAATCCACAGAACCGCCAGCATCCAGGCAGCGGATACCTCGAGACAGCCGCCCAGGGAAAATTGTCTTCGAGCGCTCATCTGTAGTGAATCCTTTTTTCAAGGAACAGAAACTGCCCGACCGCGGCCAAGGCCAGCAAGGCCAGCAGAACCACCGTCAGGGTGGCGGCATAGGATTCATCGAAGAAACTGAAGGCGACTTCAAAGATGTAATAGAGCAGCAGTGAGCTCGCGTTGTTGGGCCCGCCCTTGGTCAGGATGAACAGATGATCGACCATCTTGAAGGAATTGATAACCGCGTTGATGCTCACGAACAGCGTCGTCGGCATGAGCAACGGCCAGGTGATGCGGCGAAAGACATACCAGCGCCCGGCGCCCTCCAGATAGGCGGCCTCGTTCAGTTCCTCGGGCAGGGACTGGAGAGCGGCGAGATAGAAAATCATGAAAAATCCGGCTTCTTTCCAGATCGTCATGACAATCAAACAACTGAGCACAAGGTCGGGGTCGCCAAGCCAGTTCTGACTGGGCAGGCCGACGGCGGCGCCAATCTGATCGAACAGGCCAATCTGAGGCGTATAGAAAAACAGCCAGATATTCGCCACCGCGATCATCGGCAGGATGGTCGGGGTGAAATAGGCCATGCGTACCAGGCCCCGCGCCGGCAGGCGGCGATTTACCCACACGGCCATCAGCACGGCAAGGCCGATACTGGTCGGTATGGTGCCCAGCGCATACCACATGTTATTGCCAAGCACCTTCCAGAAAATGTCGTCCTCGGCCAACATTTGATAGTTTTCCAGGCCCACGAAAACTGAGGGCCGGATAGCCGTGCCTTCGGAAAACAGACTCTGCACCAGGGTGGCGACTGTCGGGTAATGGGTGAACGCCAGCAGGAACACCGCCGCCGGTAGCAGCAATAGCCAACCATAAACATGGTTCATGAAATTGGCGTTGGTCTTCATCAATATGTCATTTCAGAATGAAGGCCCCGGGCCACCCATGGGATGACCCGGGAAGTTCAAGGATCGTATTTATTGATAATTTTTGAGCAAACGATCCGCCTGTTTCTGAGCCGCCCCCAAGGCCTCTGCCGGCGAGCTTGAGCCGGTCAGCGCGGCCTGGATGGCGTCATCAAGCAATTTGCGGACGCGGCCGGTCTGATATGTGCTCAGTTCCGCGGTGGCAAATTCCAACTGGTCGCGGGCAACCGCGGCAGGCGGGAATGTGACCACGTATTTTTTCAGAGCATCGGTCTCATAGGCATCCGGACGGGTGCCGATGTAACCGGTCTTGATGCTCCATTCAGCGGCGCGTTCCGGCGACGTCATATACTGGATCAGTTTCAGGGACGCCGAGCGCTCTTCCGCCGTGGTGTCCTTGAAGATGTAGAAGTTTCCACCACCGGTCGGCGTGCCGCGAGACTTCATGGCCGGTAGCATTGCGACGCCGAAATCGAAGGAGGCCGTGTCTTTGACCTTCGTCAGGTTGCCGGTGGAATGCCACATGATGGCGGTTTTCTGATCCAGGAAGTTCTGGCGCAGGGTGCCCCACTCAATGGTGCCGCTCGGCATGACGGCGTGTTTGGAACCGAGGTCTTTCCAGAACTGCAGGGCTTCAATGGTCGCTGGGGCATCAAAATAAGTCTCGTTGCCGGCGCCGTTCATCAGGGTCTGGCCGTTCTGTTTGGTCAAGGCGCCAAACATCCAGTATGGATACCCCGTCGACGGGATCATCAAGCCCCACTGCGAGCCGTCGGATTTGGTCAGTTTCTTGCTCACCGAGACGAGCTCATCCCAGGTTGCCGGGGGATTTTCCGGGTCCAGGCCGGCTTCCCTAAAAGCGTCTTTGTTGTAGTACATGACGATGGTCGAACGCTGGAAAGGAATGCCCCAGGTCTTGCCCTGGGTGATGCCGTTTTCCATCAGCGCCGGATAAAACTTTTTCAGCCAGGCCTTATCATCGGCGGTCTCCGCGATATCATCGAAGGCTATGATCGCGCCCTGTTCGATCAGTTCATAGATATCGATCGAGAACATGACCGAAAGCTGTGCCGGTTTTCCGCTCTTCAACGCGGCAAGCGCCTTGATGCGGGCATCATTATAATTACCGGCGTAGATGGCATTGACCTTGATTTCCGGGTTATCGGCTTCGAAGCCGGCCACCAACCCATCGACGATTTGGGTCAGCGCACCGCCCACCGCGACCGGGTAATACATGGTCAACTCGACGGCGGCGGCGCTGCTCGCCTGCCCCAAGGTCAGGCCCGCGGCGATAACGGTCGCTCCCGCGGTTTTCGATAGATATTTCAGCATAATCGCTCTCCTCTTTGCTTCGTTGTTGCGGCAGCTCCCCCATGAAGCCGTCCGTAAGTTTGCACTGCATTTCAATTTCACAGCACGATGATTGCCCAGCGCCTACGTCGAGGCCTGTGGCGCCCCGCCGTTGGCGGCGGGGAAATTCCTCCGTTTTCCCGATTTCCGATCGAAGATATGGACCGCTTCATCCGACCAGGTCAGCCGCGCCTGATGAGAGCGGCCAATGATGTAGCGGCCGGGCACCGTAATGCGCACGGTCTGCTCGCCAATCCTGGCATTCATGATCGTGTCGGCGCCCAGGTAGTCGGCGGCGATCAATTCCGCCGGCACGCCCCGGTCGTCCGAGACGGTGATGTGTTCCGGCCGAATCCCGAACACCAATCCATCGCCGGGGCCGGCCAAAATTCCGTCATGGTCGCTGCCTTCGATGACGGCCCCATTCGGTCCGTCGGTCAGGGTCAGCAAATTCATCGGCGGGGTGCCAATAAAACCGGCGGCAAACGATGTTGCCGGCCGTTCATACAACTCTTCGGGCGGGCCTTCCTGTTCCATGTGACCGTCGCGCAGCAGGATGATCTTGTCGGCCATGCTCATGGCTTCCGTTTGATCGTGGGTGACGTAAATAACGGTGATTCCAAGCCGCTGTTGCAGCGACCTGATCTCGACCCGCATGTCATGGCGTAGTTTGGCGTCCAGATTTGAGAGCGGCTCATCCATCAGGCAGATGCTGTTTTCAGAGATGATCGCCCGGGCCAGGGCAACCCGCTGGCGTTGGCCGCCGGACAATTGCCCGGGCCGTCTCTCGAGCAGTTCCGACAGGCCGACGATTTCCGCGACTTTGTTAAGTCTTATCGTCCGTTCGGGGGCCGGCACCCGGCGCACCTTGAGGCCGAAAATAATGTTCTCGGCAACATTCAGATGGGGGAACAGGGCGTAAGACTGGAAGACCATGGAGAGTTGGCGTTTGGCGGGCGCCAGGTGGGTGACATCCACGCCGCCAATCTCAATCGTCCCGTTGGTCACCGTATCGAGCCCGGCTATCATCCGTAAGGTGGTTGATTTGCCACAGCCGGATGGCCCCAGTAGGACCAGAAACTGACCCTCGTCAACGGTGACGGATAGATCGTCAACGGCGACCACGTCGCCCCATTTTTTGGTAATGTTTGTGAGCCGGATTGCGGACACCTTGAGCGAGACCTCTTACAAAACTTCGGGGAGAAACAACGCAACGGAACTGGCCTTGAGGGCGTTGGTAATAGAGTCCGGTGGCTGGGTATCGGTGAAAAAGGCGTCGATCTCGGATACATGGCCAAGGCGAACCATGGCTTCGGCATCGAATTTACTGTGATCGGCAACGGCGAAACGCTTTTTGGAAATTGCCATGGCTGTTTTCGATATCTGCACATCGCGGTAATCGTAATCGAGCATGCTGCCGTCGCCATCGATGGAGCCGATACTGAAGACGGCGAAATGAACCTTGAATCTTTTTAGAAATTCGCTGGTATCTTCGCCGGTGATCGCCTGATCGCGATTGCGGACCATGCCGCCCGCCAGGATGATCTCGAAATCCGTCCGTTCGCTGAGCACCGACACAACACGAATATGATTGGTGATAATACGCAATTCCCGATGTCCGGTGAGCGCTTCGGCGACCACTTCCATGGTTGTGCCTATATCGATAAAGAGGGACGAGCCGTCGGGTATTTGCGCCGCAACCAAAGCGGCGACAATGCGCTTTTGCTCGAGATTTCGTGATTTACGGTTGGCATAGGCAAGGGAATCGGATCCATGAGCGAGTCCGGCACCGCCATGATATCGCGCCACCTTGTTTTCCAGGGAAAGCTGTTCCACGTCACGCCGGATTGTCTGGGTGGAAACGTCGAAGTGCTCCGCCATGGCCTCAATGGAAATGAAACCATGCTGACGAACCATTTGCACCAGATGCCCCCGACGCGTGTCAACAACGTATCGGCGGCCACTTGATAGCGCCTTATCGTCCCCTGCGTGGCGTTTTTCCGCTTTCACGGTTTCTCCATTCCCTCTTCGAGGATGCCCCAGAACATCCCTGTTTTTACTTATGTCATTCCCATGGAACAAAAATACCAATTTTCTGTTAGATAATCCACATAAAAGCGTTAGATAAACAACATAAAAAAGAAATTTTTGAAATCAAGAGCCAATTACTGAAAACCCTACCAATTTCAGCCGTAGGCGGAAAAGTGCGTGCAATACTCGACGGTAAAGACGGTTTAACGCTAAAAAGGAGGGCAACCACTCCCGTTTAACGCTTTTACTGTACCGAATGAAGTTACCCGCCAAACTTCCGCTTTGGGTCATAAGCAGACATCCCACGACTACCCTCAGAATGTCCGCTTTCGGGTGTAAAGCGGACCTAATTCACTCAGGGCCATAATGTCCGCTAATAGCCACAAGCGGACATTTGCTGACAAGAAACATGACCGTCATTTTTTTGTTAAGGTCCGCCGCCTATGCCTAGTCGCGACGGTGTTGATGTTCGACGGCTAACTCTGGCCCCGTAAAACCGCCTCTAGAGCTACGCCGAAGCGGTCGATATCGTCAGCGGTCATTGCCGTTGACATGAAGGCCGTGAGTTTCGGCGACATGATAAAGCCTGCCTCGAGTAAGGATAGGTGCAGGGCCTTGCCTCGGGCCGCTTCGTCGCCAACCGGATAGGCGCTACGGTAGTCAGTGATTGGGCGCTCGTGCAGGTGGATGGCGAACATACCGCCGACCCCGGTGACCTGACCCTCCGTGCCCGCGGCTTGGAAAGCCTGAGCGGCAACCGCCCGAGCGTGTTCACCGAGAGCGTCGAGCGCAGCGTATGTCTCGGGCGTCAACAGTTTCATGGTCGCCAGGCCGGCGCTCATGGTCACCGGGTTGGCGGTGAATGTACCACTCGACGGGTTGAGCGGCTTGCCCTCAGAGTGGCTGAACACTGCCATGGCGGAATCAGTGCCCGCCACCGCTCCGACGGGGAAGCCGCCACCGATAATCTTAGCGAAGGTGGTGTAGTCGGGTTTGATGCCGAACTTGGCCTGGGCGCCGTGATAATCGAGCCGCAAGGCGATGACCTCGTCAATGACGATAGAGGCACCGATATCATGTGCGACTTGTTGGATCATGGCAACAAATTCAGGGGTCATGGGGATCATGCCGAAGACCCCGGGTGCAGGGTCGATGAGGATGGCGGCGAGGCTCTCGCCGGCGTCGCGTAGGATGCGCTCGGCCACCGCAGTGTCGTTGTGAGGGAATACCACGGTATCGTCGAGAACCGCCTGGGGCGAGCCCGCCGCGAAGCGCACGGATTTCGGGTCGTTGCCCCAGTTATGGGGGGCTGAATCGAGGCTCACCTCGGCGTGGTCGTACATGCCGTGGTAAGCGCCCTCGATTTTGGCTATGCGCACCCGGCCGGTGTAGGCCCGGGCCGCCTTGAGGGCGAGCATCACGGCCTCGGTGCCGCTGTTGCAGAAGCGCACCCTCTCGACTGAGTCGACGCGGGCGCAAAGCAGTTCGGCCAGGGCGATCTCGGCCTCGGTGGGCATGGCGAAGCAACTGCCGTTGCGGGCCGCCTGGGTGGCTGCGTCGATGACCTCGGGCCGGGCGTGGCCATGGATCAGCGAGGCGAAGTTGTTCATCATGTCGAGCCGACGGGTGCCGTCGACATCGACGATGGTGGCGCCTTCGCCTTGACCGGCATAGATCGGGTACGGATCGACCCAGGTCTGAAGGCGTGAGATGCCGCCGGGCAACACCGCCTTGGCGCGTTCATAGAGTTCGGAAGACCGCGAATTACGGTCGGGCCATGATGCGCTAGAACTCATGTGAGACCCCTTGGGAAGCAGAAACGACGGCCTGCATAGTAGCTGATCGTCGCGTCTATTTCGATGATTGGAAGGAATCTGGCTCTGTTCACCACTCAACTCGCCATGGTCATGGACACGGTGAACGGCGATAGACTGTGCAGCTTGCGAATTGGCTCAACTCCGGACCTCAACGTCAGCCTTGAAATATATCCGCTGTGCTCCGTATAGCGGACTCTTTTTTGTACCCTATGGAATGTCCGCTAATAGCCATAAGCGGACATTCGTCGGCAGCTTGGATGCCCCTAATCGGGCCATCGGATGGCTGCGGAACCTGCGCCGCAATCTGCCCCGACCGTTCTCGAACTTTGACTGTGGCGAGCATGAAATGGGGTTACACTGAGCGTGTTCCGGTTGCCGAATAGAGCTTACATCCTGCGAACGGCGAGGACGGTGATATGCGCGAACCGACCGCGATGGAGATCGAGACCGGTGCCGGCCGGCGAAGCCTGCTACCAAGCCTTGCGGTCATCGTGGCGCTCTTGGTTTGCAAGGGCCTGCTCTATGGAACGGCATTGCTCGCGGTTATCGGCGTTGCGGTCGATATTCCGCCCGGCCCTTGGGCTATCGCGGTAGATCTCGCTGTCGCACTTGCGGTCATTGCCTTCTGGTTCAGCCGGCAGCGACACGGCGTGATCTGGCCGACACTCCTTGCGACTTTGGGTGCCATTCTAGTGATCGGCTACATGCACGGTCCCATACCGGTGGAGCTTGAATGGGCCGGACTCATTCTGCTTCTCATCGCTGCATTTCTCGATTGGAAAGCCGCCCGAAGGCGGATCGGGTAAGCAGACGTTTCAGCGGCATGGCTCAGACTTCCGTTCCTAGCCAATAGCGGACCTAAGGTTCATCTTGGTATTAGTCGAGCAAACCGGCTTCGTGCAAGACGGCGGCGAGACGCTCCATGAAGGGACGAGATAGATTTAGGCGCCTTCAAGCGTTGAACAGTCGCTTGACCTTCTCTGAGGTTCCTCCCATAAACGTCCCATGTCAGAAATAAAATCTCCCCCCGGCTGGTTGCGCTCGATTGTTGAATACGGACCCATCGCCACCTTC
>Ga0209554_1003171_pt1 | contig 10753 bp, 8 predicted proteins | sample MarorgKNORR_S2LV_5_FD_188221 | JGI IMG/M metagenome (GOLD analysis project Ga0209554, IMG submission 188221) | Marine microbial communities from the Southern Atlantic Ocean, analyzing organic carbon cycling - Bottom_A/KNORR_S2/LV (SPAdes) (version 2) | ecosystem: Environmental > Aquatic > Marine... | reverse complement strand
GCAAGTCCAGCACGCGGCCGATGGTTGCCACAAACAAGAACGGCGACGTGCTGTTCTGCTGGGTGGAGGTGCAGGATGTCGTGTGGCAGGTGTATGACAAGAATGGCGTGGCCTTGGCCAAGGGCGGGGGGCGGTTGAGCGGGGTCGCCGCAAAATGGAGCAACGCCGCAGTCGTCGCCACCGGCAGCGGAGATTTCGTGTTGTACTATGACGGGCACACGCCGGCCAAGGGCGCGGGCGGATGACCAACGAACGCCGGGACATGTGGCATGCCTAAATCATCCGCGAAGAGGAAGAACCGGGTTCTTGTCCGCGTCACGGTGTTGGCCGGGTTTTGTGCGTGTGTCTCCGGCTGTGGGGAGTCAGGCAAACCCCCGTCGGTTGATATGACTCCAATTCCGGCACTCACGAATTTGCTGGAGATCCCCAAGAGTAAAGCGGAACGAATGCTGGCTGTTGAGCGGGGGCACAACGCCTTTTACACTTACGGTTGTTGGCATTGTCATGCCATCGGAAACGAGGAAGCCCCGGGCATGCGTGACGAATTGGCCATGGGCCCCGACATGGCTGATGTTGGCAGTCGCCTTGGCCTCGGGGAAATTCTTCAGTCGATCCTGAAGCCCAGCGCTGTCATTGCTGAGCCGAGGGAAAAACACATGGTCGAAGGCATTTCCAGAATGCCGGCATTCAACGATCCGCTGGCGAAGGATGACATCCGGGACATCGTCCTGTTTTTGCGCCAAAGCAAACTTGCGGCTTCTCCAAAGCCAAAGATGACAACGGTGACCGATGAAAACTTTAGCGACACAGTTGAGAATTCCGAAGGCCTCGTGTTGCTCGACTTCTGGGCGGAATGGTGTTTTGCCTGCCTCGTGCTTAGCCCGGTGCTGGAGGAGATGGCCCCGGAATATCAGGGCCGCATAAAGTTCTGTAAAATCGAAGTCGACGAGAATCCGGTGTTGGTTGAGAAGTACGTTCCGGATCTCATGTTCCCCTGCCTTGTGATCATGAAGGACGGCAAGGTGCTTGATAGAAAGTACGGCGTGGGCACCGGCGTGGAGCCAATGCCTTTTCTCAAAGATTGGTTTGATAAGTTGGCGCAGTAATATTTCGAGCGGGCATTTTCATGAAAGCTATCATCATAGGCGCCGGGCGCGGCATTCGGCTGATGCCCACCACGGCCAACACGCCCAAGTGTTTCGCGGAGGTCAGGGGCCGCCGCATCCTTGACTGGGCGCTGGACGCTTTCCGCGCCAACGGTCTCGATGACATCGTCTTCATCGGCGGCTACCATATCGACAAGGTTCGCGAGGCTTATCCGGAGTTCACTTTTTGTCACAACGCGGACTGGGAAAACAACAACATCCTCGCGTCGCTTTTCCACGCTGAGGATGAGATGGATGAAGGCTTCGTCTGCGCCTATTCCGACATTTTGTTCACGCCCGATGCCGTTGGCCAAGCGCTGGCTCATCCCGCCGACGCCGCGCTTGTCATCGACACGGAATGGCTCGCCCACTACGCCGAGCGCAGTCAGCACCCCAGCGACGATGCCGAGAAGGTGACCGTGGCCAACGGACGCATCACGCGCATCGAGCGCTGCACGCCGGAGGCCGAGGCTCATGGCGAATACACCGGCGTGGCCAAGTTCACCGCCGTCGCCGCCGCCCGGCTGCGCGAACATTACCACCGCTGCCGCGATCAATTCGCCGGCCAACCTTTCCGCGAGGCCAAGTCGTTCGAGAAGGCTTACCTCATCCACTTGTTCCAACAGATGATCGAAGCCGGCGAGGAGTTCGCTCATGCTGACATCCCCGGTGGCTACCGCGAAATCGACACGCAGGAAGATTTTGAACTCGCCCAGCAACACTGGCCAAGCGCTTGAACCATGACCGACTTGCCGATGTTTCCCACCTCCGTCGTTGGCTCGCTGCCTCGGCCTGATGCCGTCCGGGCGTTGCTTGGCCAAGCCGATGCCGGTGCCCAGCTCGACGCCGCGATTCGGGAGGCCGTCGCTCTGCAGGAGGACGCCGGGATCGATATCTTGACCGACGGCGAATGGCGTCGCGCCTCGTACATTGGTGTCATCGCCGAACTCGCGCACGGCTTTGAACTTGGCACCAACCCGGCGGACGGACGCCCCTGGACGATCGTGGTCGATAAGCTCGCGCCCAAGAACCCCGGCTTCATCGCTGCGGAGGTTCGCTATTTAAAGACGATCACCAGCCGCCGGATCAAGGCAACTTTGCCAGCTCCCGCGTTGCTGGGCGAACGCATGTGGTCCGCCGAAAAATCCAGCGCCGCCTATCCCACGCGCGACTCGTTCGTTGCCGATTGCGTCCCGATCCTGCGCCGCGAAGTCGAGCTCCTGCGCGAGGAAGGCGTTGCCGTCGTTCAAATCGACGACCCGCACCTTTGCCTGTTTGTTGACCCGGAAGTCCGCGCGAACTACGACGACGCCGACCGCGCCGCTGACTTTAGTGTCGATATGGTCAACCAAGTTGTCGAAGGTTTTGGCGACATCAAGATTGCTGTTCACCTCTGCCGCCGCGCCGGTGCCCGCGCCCGGGGCGAAGCTGCTCACGCCGGGGGCTACACGCCCATTCTTGGCCAGCTCAACCGGCTGAAGGTGAACCACCTCACCATGGAATTCACCACCCCGGCCGCCGGCGACATGGCTGTGTTCCAGCACCTCCGCGAAGACCTCGAGATCGGGCTTGGTTGCGTGAGTTGTGACCCCGGCCAAGTCGATTCCGCCGATGAGATCGTCGCCCGCGTCGAGACCGCGCTCCGATACCTCGCCCCGGCCCGCATCACGCTGAACCCTGATTGCGGGTTTGCCCCGGGATCCGCTGCCAAGGTCAGCCTCGATGAGGTTGCCACCAAGCTGAAGAACGAGGTCGAGGCCGCACGGCGGTTGCGCGAAAAATATTCCTAAAACGGCCGCTTGGCCAAGCGGGGGCTTGACATCGGTGCGGCGGGGGGGTAGTTACCCCTGCTTCTGATCGCTTGGCGGTTAAACACGGAGCCAACATTCCCAGGTCTCCAGCCCGCCAAGCTCACTTCAATGTCGCGATTCTCGTGGCTCATTTTCCTCTAACTCAAGCCGGTAGGGATTACAAATGAAGGTTTACCGGCTTGGTTACATAAATGAATATGACAGAGAGGAAACCCCGCAATCGGGGCGATAAGAAACGTGGGCGATTTGGTGGTAACAAATCGCGAAGACGCGGCAATCCGAGCAGGGCTCGCGACGATCATTTTCGTCCAAACCAAAACCCGCTCCCCCGCGAAATTGCCGAGCCGATGGAGGCACTCGAGATGGAGGGCGTCTTTGGTTCGTTGATCCCGGAGGTTCAGCACGCGCTGCAAAAGGAAGGCTACTCCACACCGACGCCGGTGCAGGCCAAGGCCATTCCGCCGCAGATTGAGGGCCGGGATTTGTTCGGCAGCGCACAGACCGGAACCGGCAAAACCGCCGCGTTCACCATCCCGTTGCTACAGGAGTTGGCCGCCGAGAAAATCAACCCGGAGGGTCGCCACCCACGGGCGCTGATCCTTGCGCCGACGCGTGAGTTGGCGGCGCAGATCGGCGACAGCATCACGGCGTACGGCCGGTTTCTGCAAGTCTCCCACACGGTGATTTACGGCGGCGTGGGACAGGGGCCGCAGGAAAAGGCGATGAACCGCGGCGTTGATATTGTCGTCGCCACGCCGGGCCGGTTGCTCGACCTGATGGGGCAGGGGTTCGTTAAACTCGATGCCGTAAAGACGTTCATCCTCGACGAGGCCGACCGCATGCTGGACATGGGATTCATCCCCGACGTCGAGCGCATCCTGGCCGAGCTGCCAGCCGAGCGGCGGACCGGTTTTTTCTCGGCAACACTGCCGCCGGCCGTGGAGATCTTGGCCAAGCGACTGATGGCCGACCCGATCCGGGTCACGATCAACCCCGAGCAGCCGACGGTGGAGAAGATTTGCCAGCGGCTGCTGTACGTCGATCGTGATAACAAGGATGACCTGCTCGTCTCGATTCTCCGCGACCCGGAGGTGAAGCGCGCGATCGTTTTCACGCAGATGAAGTACAAGGCGAACCGAGTCTGCGAGCGGCTGGAGAAGGTGGGGATTTCTGCGGCGCCCATTCATGGCAACAAGACCCAGGCGGCGCGGACCCGGGCGCTGGATCAGTTCCGCAAAGGCAAGGTGAAAGTATTGGTCGCCACCGACATTGCCGCTCGCGGCATTGACGTCGACGGCATCACGGACGTGTTCAACTACGACTTGCCGACGGAAGCCGAGACGTACATTCACCGGATCGGCCGAACGGCCCGCGCCGGCAGCGAAGGCCAAGCGTGGACATTTTGCAGCAAAGAGGAGGCCGGTCTGCTGCTGGACATCGAGCGGATGATCAAAAAACAGATCCCCGACGATGTGGAGCACGATCTGCATTCCGAACGCGCGTTCAAGTCAGTGCGCTCTCCCCAAAAACAGCATGGGAGACAGCCGCGAAACGGCTACGGAAAAAATACGCCTACCAAAAGACGGCCAAGGCGCAACGCACGATACGCCCGGTAGCCGCTTGGCCAAGCGGCGTCGGTTCACGTCAGGCTCCAGCCTTTTCGGTAGTCGCGTTTCAGGAATCGCTCCGCGTCCGGGGCGTTGGGAATCCTCATGTTTTCCGCGTCCCACTCGATCTTTTTCCCGGCGCGATAGGCGACGTTGCCCAAGTGGTTGGCCTCGGTGAGCGGCCCGGAATAGCCAAAGTGGCAAGTGGTCGGCGCGCCGGTTTTGCAGGCGTGCAGCCACTCGGCGTGGTGCCCGATCGAGGGCGCAATCCACGGCTCGGGCGCCTGAAAATCTTTGAACTCCTTTTCCGGCAACAGGATGTGTTTGCCGTAGTCGGAAAGGAGCATGCCCTTGTCGCCGATAAAGAGCATGCCGCTGCCCCATTGGGGGATGCCTTTTTCCCTCCATATCTTCGGCTTGTTCTCTCCCTGATGCCACGTGAGCGTGACCGGCGGCATGTCCCCGCGACTGCCGTAGGTGTACTTCGCCGCCATCGAGGCCGGCGCGATGTCGTGATGCGGCGGCGGTCCCCACGCCTCGACGGTTTTCGGGGCGTCGAGCTTGAGCGCCCAGAAAGGGAGGTCGTTGAAGTGGCTGCCAAGGTCGGACATGGTGCCGTTGCCGAAATCCCACCAGCGATACCATTTCGGCCCGGGGAAATAGACGGAGTGAAACGGCCGGTGCGGCGCCGGGCCAATCCAAAGATCCCAGTCGAGGTGCGCCGGCGGCGTCTGGGCTTCCTTCGGCGTTTCAAACGACCAGACGATGTCGCCGTTGCGCTTGGCCGCTTCCTGACTCTGCCAGCCCCAGGCCCGACCGACCCAGACGTGGGCCTCGCGAACAGGGCCGATGGCGCCCGACTGAATTTTCTCGACCACGCGGCGGTAGTTGTTGCCGGCATGAATCTGGGTGCCCATTTGCGTGGCGACGCCCGCCGCCTTGGCCGCCTTCGTGATCACCCGCGCCTCGTACACGTCGCGCGTCAGCGGCTTCTCGCAGTAAACGTGCTTCCCCGATTGCAGCGCCGGCAGCACGGCGAACGCGTGCGTGTGTTCGGTCGTGCTCACCACCACGGCGTCGATGTCGTCGGTTTTCTCGTAAAGCTTGCGGAAGTCGCGATACGTTCGCGCCTTGGGATATTTTGTCGCCGCGCGGCTCAAGTTTTGAGCGTTAACGTCGCAGAGCGCCACGACGTTCTCGGTCCTTGCCGTGTTTGCCATGTTGCTTCCGCCACGACCCCCGGTGCCGATGATCGCAAGGTTCAGTTTCGCGTTGGGCGACTTGGCGCTGACGATGGCCGGGAAACCGATGACGGTCGCGGCCAAGCCGGTGGACTGGATGAACCGGCGCCGAGATTGCCGGTGGGTGGGAAGTGAGTTCATAGCGGCGCGACAGTTACCCACCCAACAGAAACTGGCGAGAGCAAAATCAAACCGTTGCCGCCGGTCGGTTTCGCTTTCCAAGCCCGGTTCACTATGACAAAAGAGGCGCGGCCAATTGATCCAAAAACAAAAGACAGATTCATGAAACGCCGAACTTTTCTCGCCGCCGCCGCCGCCGCGCCGGTCATCCTCCCGCGCACCGTTTTCGGGGCCAACAACAGGCTCAACATCGCCTTCATCGGCATGGGCGGCCAAGTTCAGGGCCACGTCAAAAACGCGCTGCAACTCGGGCACAACGTCGTGGCGTTCTGCGACGTCGACCCCAACCAGGTCGCCGGTTCGCAAAACCGGCACAAGGCCAAGGCCGGCAACGTCAAGGCCTATGCCGACTACCGCGACTTGATCGAGAAGGAGAAAACCCTCGACGCCGTGGTGGTCGCCACGCCGGACCACTGGCACGCGCCGATCTGCACCGCAGCGATGAAGGCTGGCCTCCACGTGTACTGCGAAAAACCGCTGACCCACACGATCGCCGAGTCGCGTGCGTTGCGGGAACTGTCCCGCACGTCGGGCGTCGTCACCCAGACAGGCAACCAAGGCAGCGCCTCGTCGAATCTCCGCCGGAGCATCGAGCTGATTCAGTCCGGGCTGCTCGGGCAGGTTTCCAACGTGCACGTCTGGCATCCGGCCCACGGCTGGCCCAACGGCGGCGTTCGCCCGGCCGGCGAGGATTCGGTGCCGAAGGGAATGAACTGGGATTTCTGGTGCGGCCCGTCGCCGGTGCGCCCCTACAAAAACGGCATCTATCATCCGGCCAAGTGGCGCGGTTGGTACGACTTCGGCAACGGCTCCATCGGCGACTTCTGCTGTCACTCATTCAACATGCCAGTGCGCGCTCTCAACCTCGGCTACCCGACCCGGGTCGAGATCAGCAACGTGCAAAAAGCTGGGCTTGAGACTTACGCCAAGACCGTGACGCACACCTTTCATTTTGCCGCCGAGGGCCAGCGCGCCGCGGTGAACCTGATCTACTACACCGGCGGCATCGACATGCCGCCCAAGCACATCACCGACCCGCTGATTGGCACCTTCGGGAACATCCCCCGCGTCGGCGCGGTGGTCGAGGCCGAGCACGGTTTGCTCTCCGCTGGGCTTTGGAATTCACAATGTTACGTGAAGCTGAAAGGCGACAAAAAATTCGCCGGTCACGCCAACCATTCCGAGGCGAAAAAAGTGCCGCAACATCTCCCGCGAGTGAGGGGGCATTTTCAGGAATGGACCGATGCGATCGTCGGGAACGGAAAAACCTTTTCGCCGTTTGAGCTTGGCGGCCACCTCACCGAGATCGGTTTGTCCGGGATCGTCGCCCTCAAGCTGCAGAAAAATCTCGACTGGGACGGCCAAGCGATGAAAGCCAAGGGCATCCCCGAAGCCGACGCCCTCGTCAAAAAACAAAACCGAACCAACTGGCTTTAAGTCAGCCCGCGCTTGGCCAAGGTGTCACGCTCGGTAGCCGCCCTCGGGCCAGTTTGTCACCTCGATCTTCCGGAATTCGAGCAGGCCGTGTTCGCCTTGGATGCCGATGTGGCCTTTCAGGTTCTTGATGCCCGTCGCCGTGGTGATCCGTATGCCGTTCAGCTTCACCACCATCGTCTCGCCCATGCAGGTGATCTCGTAGGTTTGCCATTGGCCAAGCGGCTTGTACGCCTTGGCCAAGGCGGCCAAGTCTGACTTCGGCTCGAACGGCGGCGCGCCGTACGGGATCAGCGTGGCCAAGGGCGCCTTGCCGGTGATAATGTCCATGCACTGCACTTGGTATCCGTTGTTGGGCCAGCCGTTTTCGTCGTCGTTGCTCGTCGGCCCGGTGCGCACGAAAATCCCGCTGTTGGCCTCGGCCTCCAAAAACCGGAACTCCATCACGAGCGTGAAGTCGGCAAAGACATCGGCGGAGCGCAGCCAACCGGTGCCGCGATTGACCTTGAGCACGCCATCCTCCACCGAGAATTGGCCGTCATTTTCAACCACCCAGTTGTCGAGATTTGCGCCGTTGAAAAGCGACACGGTGTTGGATGTCCCTAGCGTGAGACAGCCAACGAGCAGGGCGGCGGTGAGGGTGGCAATCATCAGTGGTTTCATGTCGCGGGAAAACATCACCGAGGGGTTGGGCGGTTGCAAGTGGTTTCGACGGGTACCCCAGCGCTTGGCCAAGCGCTTGGCTTGCTGTATTCATTCCGCCGGAGCTGACCCATTGGTAATGAATAAAAAAATAGTTTTAAATTGTCGTTTTCTCCCTCACCCCGGCCCTCTCCCGCTGGGAGAGGGAGCTTGGCTAGGCGCGTCTCGTATTGATTCCTACTCCCTCAGGGAGAAGGTGGCCGCAGGCCGGATGAGGGTGAAGAAGGTTGGTAGGCTCTTCGGCTTGGCCATTGTCTCGGCGACGTTTTGTGTCGATCTCGTTTCGGCTGAGCAACCGAAGGTTCCCGTTGACGTGGGCGTGTTCCCGCAGGAGATGCGGACGTTCCACACCGAGGCCGACGGACTGCCGAGCAACGACGTGCATGAGGTTGCGGTGGTTGAGGACGGGCGTATTGCGGTGCGTACAGCCAAGGGCAACGCAGTGCTTGAGGGCGGCAAGTGGATCGCGACGACCCGGTTCAATGCCCGGTTTGCGGCGAAACTTACGGCCCCCGTAAAGATGCACGCTTTAATGGCCAAGGCGGGAGGTGTGCTGGCGGTGGCTCACGGGCCAAACGGCCAAGTGGCTGTCGGGACGCAGAAGGGCTTGTTTCTGTCCGACCAAGCGGGAGCGCGGCAGGTGTTCCCAAGGGACGGACACAAAAGCTGGGCGCCGACGAATGTCACCGTGTCGTACGACGGCTTGGGGCGGTTGTGGTTTGCCAGTTATCAAGGGGCGGGGCGTTACGCGGATGGCAAGTGGACGCTCTTCACCGGCGCGGAGGGTTTGCCGTACGACGACATGACCGCTGTGGCGGGTTGCGCCGACGGCACGGTGTGGTTCGGCACGGGCATCGGCGCGATTCGTTTTGACGGGTCGGCATGGGCCTACCGGCAGGGGAAGCGCTGGCTGCCAAACGACGAGGTCCGCGACATCGCCGTGGACGCCGCCGGCAACGCTTGGGTGGCAACGGCGGGCGGCTTGTCGTTCATTCATTTTAAGGGCATGACCCTCGCGGAAAAGGCAAACTATTATGAGGACGAGATCGACAAGCACCACCGCCGAACCGAGTTCGGCTACGTCATCGAGGCCCATGCGCCCCAAGCGGGGAAGAAGACGGACACCCGTGTTGGGGACAGTGACAATGACGGCCTGTGGACGAGCATGTACGGCGCGGGGGAATGCTTCGCCTACGGGGCCACGAAAGATCCCTTGGCCAAGCGCCGGGCCAAGCGCGCCTTTGCGGCGTTGCGTTTTCTCAGCGAGGCACCCAAGGGCTCCGAACACGCGCCGCCTGCGGGGTTCATCGCGCGAACTGTGCTGGAGACGACAGCAGCGGATCCGAACCTTGGCTCGTACACCCTCGAAAACCAGCGCCGTTTCCGGGAAGAGAGGGATGGCTATTGGCGCATCTATGAGCCGCGCTGGCCCAAGTCGGCCGACGGCAAGTATTACTGGAAGAGCGACACCAGTTCGGACGAGTTGGACGGGCACTATTTTTTCTATCCGCTTTACTACGACTTGGTTGCCGAGACCGAGGAGGAAAAGAGCGCGGTTCGGGAGATCGTCCGGGCCAACATCGACCACTTGCTCAGCCACGACTTCAGCATGCACGACCACGCCGGGAAAACGCGATGGTCCGTATACGGCCCCAAGGACATGAATCAGGATATTGAATGGCACACGGAACGCGGGTTGAAATCCATCAGCATTTTGTCGTACCTGAACGTGGCTTATCACATGACGGGCGACGAAAAATACCGCGCCGTGGCCAAGGGGCTTTGTGATAAACATTCGTACCATATCAATGTCATGTGGCCGAAGTATCAACGCGGCATCGGGTCGGGAAACCAGTCCGACGACGAGATGGCCTTCATGGCTTATTATAATCTGGTCAAGTACGAGCCCGATCCGGAGTTGAAGAAATTGTATATGGCTTCCTTCGCCAACTCGTGGCGCCAGGAGGAACCGGAGATGAACCCCTTCTTTAATTTTTGTTTCGCATCTCAGGCGATGAGTGTCGAGTTCACGACCATCTGGGGAACGTTCGACCTGTCACCGTGGGAGACGTGGCTCACGGACTCGATCGACACGCTCAAGCGCTTTCCGCTGGATCGCTTCGACTGGCGTCACACCAACCATCACCGGAAAGATTTGATCCTGTTATCCGACCATTGGGCCGATGCTTACGATGACAAAATACAAAATAAAGGTTATCGAAACAACGGCAAAGTGCTACCGGTGGACGAGAGTTATTTCAACCACTGGAACACCAACCCTTGGGAACTGGACAGCGGCGGCGGCGGCCATGTCATCGGCTCGGGCACCGTGTACACCTTGCCCTATTATATGGGCCTGTATCACGGCTTCATTGCTGCGGACTGAATTGGCGAAGCCGTCTGGCTTGTTATGCGACGGATTCGTGAAGCTGCCGCAGGGTTGTTTGCTTCCTCCCTCACCCCGGCCCTCTCCCGCCGGGAGAGGGAGCTTGGCCAAGCGCAGCCGACTTGCGGGTGGCCGGGAACTTCGTCTTTCGACATTCCTTGTTGGGCGTTCAATATTGGTTTTCTTCAGCCATTTGAATGATGAACATCGAACAAGGAATGTCCAAATCCGATGCGGAAGAAACGGG
>Ga0209554_1003170_pt1 | contig 10756 bp, 6 predicted proteins | sample MarorgKNORR_S2LV_5_FD_188221 | JGI IMG/M metagenome (GOLD analysis project Ga0209554, IMG submission 188221) | Marine microbial communities from the Southern Atlantic Ocean, analyzing organic carbon cycling - Bottom_A/KNORR_S2/LV (SPAdes) (version 2) | ecosystem: Environmental > Aquatic > Marine... | reverse complement strand
ACGAGCAACCCTTGGAGGATTCCGGCGATGGGTTGGATGAAGCGGTCTTGGAAACAACCTATTCCGCCGTCCGTGCCAAAGCGGCCATGGGCGAAGATTCCGCTGAATTCATTCTGCGAGAATCAAAAGATGGTGACCATGCCCACTCCCTATTGGTCGACGATGACTTGATACGCGTCGTACGCACCACCCGCTCGTCAAGCGGCTTCGATACCCAGACCGATTTGATGTTGAAGCGTGAGGCCTTCCAAGGATTCTCGCACCACCGAGTAGATTGGCTCGACCGTGGAATCATCCTTTGGTGGCTGACGACGATGTTCGGCGCCGGCGCGGTCCTTACCGGGCACTGGTGGGGCATGATACCATTACTCGCCGGCCTTGGCTTCAGTTCGTTACAACTGGCCGACCCCGAGGTGATTACCTTTCAATCAACATATCACCGTCACCGTCTGGTCATCTGGCGCTGGGGCTCCAATCGTCTGTTGACTGCCGCCAGCATGGACCGTCTCGACCACTCGGTGCAAGGAATACTGCACGGGCATGAATTGGATACCAGTGAATTGGACCAACTGGCTGAGGAAATCGATATTGAACGCCGGGATGCAAAACTGATTGCGGCACAGCGTAAACAGGCGCGACTTGCTGAAAAAGCCGCTAAAGTGGGAGAGAAAGCGAGGATTAAGGCCGAAAAAGAAGTTGCCGCCGAGGCTGCTGCGGCCGAACTCACCGCAACACCCCAGATGGAGGGGGTGGGTCAACCCCTGGTCGCCCTGCCCGGTAACATGCCGGCCGGAGCCGTGGCCGGCGGTAATGGTGATGCGGAATCCACTGCTCCAGAGGGTGCGCAGGAACCAGCCCCCGAACCAGCCCCCGAACCAACTCCGGTAGCGGCATTCACCACCGGTGTTCCGGATGGTGCGCCAATCCCAGAGGGGGTGGCCGTCGCTGACCCTGAAGGTGACCCTGCGCCACTGCCCTTGCCGGGTTTGCCAGCGGTACCAATGCCAGTACCCCCTCCCCCAGCCTCACTTCCCCCCACACCTCCACGACCACCCGGATTGCCAGCCCCCCCTCCTCCGGCCATCCCTGCGTCGGAACCTTCCGGTCTTCCCCCACCACCCCCTCCACCTACCCCAGCGGCACCGGGAATGGCGCCACCACCAATTCCGGCCACTCCTGCTCCCCCGCCCGGGATTGGAATACCACCGCCACCGGCGGGCGCCACTACAGTTCATCTCGATGCTCTAGACCTGGGAATAGAGTCTACCAGTGAAGCTCCAACCGCTGTGGTTCCTGCCGGCGATAGAGTCGACACCATGTCCGGGGATGAAAAGGACGAGTTGCTTTCTGCGTTGGGTGACTGACCTCACCTCGGCCCCCGATGGCCGGTGATCAACCAATGGTAGCCCCTAAAATGCTATTTCAGACGTTACCTATAGTGGCTTTAACAGTGAAAAATCATGCCTTGGCGGCGACGATGTTTCCAGCCATCGGGAGATTTATCGCCCCCTTTAATTTCTCTACCTGACTCAAGAGATTGTCATAATCTTCAAATCTAGGCAGGATGATATCATCAGCCTCCAAGGGTATTGTAATTCCCGGACCTGGGATTCTTTCCAAGGCAAGGCCGAGTGCCTGCCCATCTGCCAATAATTCACCTGAGGAGGAGAGATTTCGATATAGTAATCTCTCTTTGCTCCAAGCACATAGTTCACTTGCAGACTCAGATAATTTGGCAATTACCAAAACCGATTTCTCAATATCTTTCTGCCGCGCATCACTAGGGGGAATTGCTCGCAGTACCAGGCGTAGCAAGCGGTCGATTCTGGTATCTCGTGGAGCCAAGCCGACATGGGGCGAAAGCGCCCTTCGCAACCCCGGTAAATCACTCGGCCAATCTCTTGCGAGGTCATCATCCAAACCGATAATCTCGACAAAATCTTCTATTGCACCAGAGAATGTCGACCAGTCGCCATCATCCTCAACGCCATCATCGCCAAATCCCGCGGTATCGGGATACACCCCACCCTTCGACTCATACTCGGGAGCATCCATCGGAACATTTTCAGCAACCTTGTCAGGAATTGACTTCGGTTCCATCTCAGGTGCAGAATCAGACTCCGAATCCACTCTTGGTTCAGACTTTTCTTCGTCTTCGACCCCAAGAGTAGAGTCCGACCCCCCCTGGGGTTCCGACCCCGCTTCGGATTTGTCCGCATCAGTTGATTCCAATCCCTCAGGGGGTCCCGACTCCATCCCCACCTCCACCATGGGTTCGCGAACAGACTGTGACCGTGAAACCGTTGCCGCCATCTCTTCCACTGCCAACTCAATAGTTGGAGGAACCTCAACCTGTGGTGGTGGTTGTTGGTCTAATCGGGCAACCCCCACTTTGGCTTCTTCACTCGCAGACATTGGCTCGGTCGCGCTGATAAAATACCTTTCACTCGCTATTTCATCCACCATTTTTTCTCCGGGTGGGATTTCTTCATCCGGCGCCGATTCGGCTTCGATTTCGTCTGCCATGGCGATTATCGCCGCCTCGAGAGCCTCTACCTCTTGGTCGATGGCGTGGTCACTGCCAACCGCGCTGAGAACCTTGGGAATCAAGGTCGGGAGTTGTTCCTCACCCGGCCTCCAGGCCTGCCACCCCCGCTCCCCGGAAACACTTGGCAGGTCTGCCAGGGTGGCGGCAATCTGCGGTAGGTCAGACCAAAGCGCGGATAATTTCTCGGGTTTGCGTATATCCAATTCGACTCTGGTGATGACTTCGTCCGAGCGTTCCACCGGCAGTGCCTCATAGCGCTGCCGCAACCTCTCATGTTTTTCCATCCGTGAGCGAATTTCACCCAATCTGCGGCCAAAGCCGAGTGCATCTTCCTCAATCATCGCCTTGACACCAGAAGTATCCCACCCCGCATCGTCCCAGTTCTCGATTAGAAGCGATATTTGTGCCCTTAGGCGCATTGCCGCGACTTCACCACCCACAGCCTGTGCCAGTTCAAGATCGGCTTGGTCAGTCCTTCCAGCGGTTGCGACAAAAACCTCAAATTCGGCCAGATTCAATTCATCAATACCCCTTGACTGTGATAATTCCGCATCGGCCTTACCGGCTGAAACGAGTTTACACCACTCATCTTCAAGCATCACCCGATGCCGTAGGTTTCTCCGCCGACGTGTCTCCAGCCAATGGCGTGCTTGTTCAGTGGTTTCGCTCTCGAGCACGGCATCCCGTAGTGCTACGATATGTGACCACGCTTCATCTCCATCCCCCATCGAGACATCGACTCGCTCGATTCCATCGATGATTCGTTTAGCTTCCTCAAGGGTCGGCACGTAAGCCTTGAATTCTTCAAGAGCAAGGCGCGGGTCATCATCGAATCTATGTTGCCATAAGGCCATCGAAAAACCATGGTCGCTCCACCAATCCATCAGGCCCCGTCCCTCTCCGATGGAGGCCCTGGTGAGTTGCTCAAGACTATCTGCAAGTGCGACCAAGTCCTCAATATTCTCCAGGTCACCGCGTAAGACATCAGCATCGCGACGATAATCAGGCCAAATCAGCAACCCTGTTTCAATTCTCTGCCAAGTCTTGTCATGCGCCTCTATCGCCTGCTCAATCTCAGCCATCCGCATCTCCCAGACCAACAGGTCTTCAGGTGGCACCGCACCTTCGATCGGCATCGCATAACCTTCGCTCACCCACGCGTCCACTCGCTCTTGAAGTCGTGCCAACCTACTGCCGAATGAATCGGAGACCGCTTCAATCTCAGATTCCAATTGTTGCAGGCGCTCATTTTCATCGATGCCTGGATTTTTTTGTATCTTATTTCTCCGAGTGACATAGTCACTCGCCAACTCGGCATCGAACGGGGTTATTTCGCTGATTATATCCGAACTGATACGGCGGTGCACGTCGACCCTTTCTGCAATGATTCCCAACCGTTCTGCCGCCGCCGCCAGACCACCTTCAAAAACCGCCCCGACGGCGAATCCCCCCCCCTCAAGATGTTCCGCCATCTCGCGTAGATTGGCAATCCGCTGGCGCTGTTTTTCCTCGAGCAGACTCACCTCGACCAACAACAACTTATCATCGACGCAGGTTGCAATCGCCGAACACACCTGGCCCGATTCCAAGGCGAGAGAGAGGTCGAGAGCATCGAGGCGCTCAACCGCTTCCTCGAGAGCTTCGCCAACCCCGGCCCGTTCCCATTCTCGCCGTCTGGCATCGGCCTCCAGGCCCCATGGCCGCATCGATAATTGCATGCGCTTGAATTCATTTTCGACCGTTGGGGCGCAAAAAGGGTCATCGAGCAATTGCATCCACTCGGCGCGTGCCGCTTCCCAATGGCTTGGCAACCTTACCAATTGCATCCGTAGAATCTCTGCAGCATCGACATATTCTTCGAATTGTTGCAAACGTTTGCTGGCCATTTCCGGATTCGCCTGCATTTCTTCGGCGATACCACCTATATCATAGCCCAAATCAGCGATACCTCCAAGGCGCTCACCCCACCACTCAGAGCCACCGACCACTTCCATGAGCCTCCCGTGCGATGCAAGGGGAGGCAGGGAGACCTTTTTTATGTCGGTCAAGATGTAGACCTAGATGGCGATTATCGCATATGGCAATGATTGCGGCCCGACCTTCAGGCCGTAGCCACAAAAGGGTGCGAAAACCCTCAGTTCACCCCCTCTTCCAGCCGCAGACCATAAAGCCGCTACGAGCGGGCTGGTGGTTGATGGAACCGTTCACAATCATACTTGCCTTCTTTTTGGTTACCGCTAGTGGTACGCTGACCTGGTGGCTGGCAACTGTGGATACCAGCCTGCGAAGCCTACGGGAAGATTCGCGTATAGACCGCCTCAGTCTAGCGAATGATGTCGATTGGTTGCGCTCCACAGTCGATGAATTGCACTCCGGGGTAAGAGCACTATTACACGCCAATCCCAACCTTGCCAGCATCATCGAGACCCATCGGGCACTCGACAATATCGAAGCCAGTCTGGCTGGCGACCTGCTGACGTCAGACCCAGACGATGCGGCAACCATTCTGTTGGCAGCGGTGCGGGACCTGCTTTCGACCGTTGAGGTAGATGGCGACCTCGATACCACCCGGAGTGAATTGGATTTGGGCACCCTTCGCTTGGCCGACCGTCTGCAAGAGGTTTTCATCGAGGTCGGACTGCGACCATCCGACCTCGGATTGAGTGACCTCGAAGCCCGCCGCCTCGGTGAGTTGGCCTATCGCAATGGCCACCGCGCATGGGCGCTGGCATGCTATGAAGAGGCGGCACGCATAGCCCCTGGGGAGAAGACCACCTTGCGAGCACTGGAACATCTCGCCTCTGAAGCCGGTGATGATGAAGCTCGGCAAAGTTGGTTGGAAGCGCAGCTGAAGCGCGACCCCGATAACCCCGAATTACTCCGCTCACACGCCAACCTCCTGGTGAGAGTAGGCGATGCTGGTGCTGAAAGAAGTGTGCTACGACTGGAAGCACTCGGGGTTGATACCCCCGCCGACCGCTCATTATTATCTGGATTGAGAGAGCGTGCAGGAGCGCGCAGCGAAGCCCTGGAAGCGATCGACCGAGCACTTGAGGAAGACCCCGATAATAGCGGCTACTGGCTGCGTAAGGCAATCCTTCACTTTGAGATGGAAGAGGAGAGTAAGGCGATTAATGCGGTCGACAAGTGTTTGTCCTTCGACCGACAGAATGGCGAGGCATGGGCCCTTCATGCGCGCCTTCTTTCAACCGATTCACGCCAATTGACATCTGCTCTTAAATCCGCAGTTCACGCGGTGGCATTGGTCGCAGGGGGAACCGAATTGATACTCCTGAAGGCTGATCTGCTGGCGGCGACGGGCAAGGAGGTTGATGCCCATGAATCGCTGGAGAAATCACTCAATCAGAATCCCGACAACGATACGTTGCGGGCGGCGATGGCGCGCATGGCATTGCAAAAGGGCGAGATAGATGAAGCCGAAACCCTCCTGCGAACCGCACCTACCCCGCCGACGATGAGTCTACATCTGCAATTGGAATGGGGACGCTTACACCTTGCATTTGCCGACCTGAAGAGAGATGGTACCGGTGATACCGACCGGGCTTTGCTCACCGTTGCCGCCGACAACTTCCGCCAAGCACTAGAAGTCGACCGCGAGTCGGGAATTGCCTGGCTCGGAATGGCGAGGGTTCAACGCCTGATGAAGGAATTGGAAATTTCCGAAGAATCACTCAATCGTAGCCGACGACTGATGGAAGATGACCCGGCAATCGATGCTGAGGCGGCACTTCTGGCTCTGGACCTGGGCGATCTTTCCGAAGCCCAACGGTTGGTGGAATCATCCTCGGTAAGCGATCCCGACAATCCCGTCATCACTTACATCAAGGGTAATATCGCCTCCGCCCATGCACGCTACGAGGAAGCCAGAGAGTTCTACACCGACACCCTCCTCAAGCACCCCACCCATGTCCGGGCGCGTTTGAATCGCGCCGCGGTGAACATGGCACTCAATGAACCTCAGGATGCCCTTGATGACTGCCACCATCTGCTCCGCGAAGCACCCGAACTGCACCTCGCGGTGGTGCGACAAAGCGAGGCGTTGATGATGTTGGCACAATGGTCCAAGGCCAAGGAAGGGTGGGAGAAAGTCCTCGATTTCAACCCCAATCACTCGCATGCACTGATGCAATTAGCCGCCTGTCATATGGCGCTTGAGCGACACGAATTAGCCGAGACCCCACTCAACGATGCCCTCCGCATCGATCCAACCAACGCCGCCGCTTGGCATCAGCGCGGCCTGCTGTACTTGGAATGGGCTCGCGAAGAGGCGGCGCTGGCGGACTTCGAAAAGGCTGCCAAAGCCGACGAGAAACACCTTGAATCACGTCTACACATCGCCGCCATCCACCACGAGGCAAGACGTTGGCATGAGGGACGAACCGCATGGCGAGAAGCCCTGTCAATCGATGCCGAAAATACCGTTGCCCGCCGGCGATTTGAGGAATGCGACGTGAAGATTATCGCCGAAGAAGCGCTCAAGAATGCTTGAGCGCCCTCAGCGAACATTCAAGCCCTGCACGAGAACCGAGCATCTAGGAATTATCATGGGATATGAGCCTGGTGACAAAGTAGCGGAATTCAGCCTTCCAAATGCGAACTCAAGTGTAGGTGGTGCCGAACTATCGCTTAGTGAGGTGTTGACAGATGCCGGGGCAATCGTGGTCTTTGAGTGCAACCACTGCCCCTACGTGGTCGGCAGTATCGAGCGGATAGAGCGCCTCGCGCAGAGAACCAGAGACCTCGGAATGGGTTTTGTTGGCATCAACTCCAACGACGCGGTGAATTACCCAGACGATTCATTCCCCAATATGGAAAAGCGCGCCGCCAAGGGCATGTCCTATCCCTACCTCCACGACGAGAGCCAATCGGTAGCAACCGAATGGGGGGCCGAGAGAACCCCTGAGTTCTACCTGCTCGACGCTGAGGGAGTGGTCGTTTACCGTGGTCGGATGGACAATAGCCCGAGCGATCCGACTAAGGCCTCATCCCGGGATTTACAAGATGCTCTGGATGCTTTTTCGATGGGCGAAAAACCTCCGGTTGAGCGAACATTAAGCATCGGTTGCTCGGTCAAGTGGAAGTTCTGACAAACAAAGGAAACTATGCATTGCTACGACCTTCAGCTTTCGTTTGTTAGTCGTTGAGCCACGACATCCATCCCGCCACAGTCTTCTGTGCCGGGGGAACTTCAGCTTCTTTCCTACATTCAAGAATCCAACACAACTGTTCATCGTGCGGGGTCACGCTGAATAATTCACCCCTGAAGATCAGATTTTTCTTTATCTGTCCACGGCGCATGCGAAAATCATCGATGAAACAGTGCACCAAATTGCGCGGGAAATGTTGTAGACGACCTTCGCTGGGATTGCAATACATCAGGCTCGATTTGAGAAAGACAAGAGCATCTCCGTTGTCTTGATTGACCTCATGTTTGACGATTCTGGTACCTCCCAGAACAGTTTTCACATCGACATTGTACCAATCTTTCTCCTTATCAGAGAGGGGTAATTCAGCTATCGAATCGAGGAAGGCTTGGCTGGTTGCATGAGCCATTCTCTCCTCTGGCGCCATGGTGTTGCGACCATCCCGTCTATTTTGAAGTCTTGTAACGGTAAAACGCTGAAACCGGGTAATAACAAGTGGGAAAACGGTTATGAAATACAACCCCCACGGAGAGTCTGGGCCAAACTATTATCCCCGAAAAGTAACAAAAAATATGAGTTATCAGTCGGTAAACAACAACTTTCAAACCTAAATCCCCCCTTTCAAAGCATTCATATAGAATAGGCGAAAGCCTAGAGTATGGTAAACATCAGCGAGATTGATCGAGCGATACTGGCGCAACTACGAAAGAACGCCAGAATGTCCTATGTCGATCTCGCAAAATGTGTAGGTGCCAGCGAGAGAACCATCCGCACCCACATTCGCAAGATGGAGGAAAACGGTACGATTCGTGGCTATACGGTGCGTGAAGGAGGCGTCGGACTGACTGCCTTGGTGCGTATCAAGGTCAGCCCCGGTGCCGAAATCGGCTCTCTGGCCGGAGAGGTCAGTGGCTGGACCGGAATTGAATTACTCTACGAGGTCAGCGGCGAGACCGATCTTATCGCCCTGGTCCACGTTGATGACACGATATCCTTGCGCACCCTGCTCGACCGCATTTGGATGGCGGCTCCAGCCGAGATTGCCAGCACCACGACCGAATTGGTCCTTGAACAGTATTGAAAGGTTGGCCGTGTCTCGCCCGACTCGGGGAATCAGATGAGCAAACTCATCACCGGGCTGGACGCCCGCCAAATCATCGATAGCCGCGGCAATCCGACCATCGAGGTCGACTGTTATGTCGCCGGACAACTAGCCGGGCGAGCGGCGGTGCCCAGCGGCGCCAGTACCGGACAGCATGAAGCTCTCGAGATGCGCGACGGAGGTACCCTCTGGATGGGCAAAGGGGTCGGAAAGGCGGTTTCAAATGTGGTTGAAGATATCCAGGAAGCACTGGTCGGCATGCCGGTCGATGTGCAGAGCGAACTCGATGAGGTCATCATCGAACTCGATGGAACTGCGAATAAATCGAATCTCGGTGCCAATGCCATGCTCGGCGCCAGCCTGGCCTGCCTGCATGCGGGAGCCAATACCCACGAATTGCCACTTTGGCGCTATATCGGCGGGGTTGCTGGTGGGTGCCTGCCGGTACCGATGCTGAACATTCTCAACGGTGGCGCCCACGCCGCAAGCAATGTCGATGTGCAGGAGTTCATGGTCATCCCCCACGGTTTCGATACCTTTGGCGAATCGCTGCGCGCCGGGGTCGAGTGCTATCATGCCTTGAAAGGGGAACTACAACGTGACGGATTACTCGGTGGCTTGGGTGATGAGGGTGGATTCGCCCCCAACCTGCCGACCAATGAAGAGGGACTTCGCTACATGGTCAAAGCCATCGAAGGCGCCGGCTACAGTATCGAGGAAATCGGCATCGCCCTCGATGTCGCCAGCACTGAATTCTATCGCGACGGCAAATACCACATCGATGGGAAGGCAATAACTGGGGAAGAATTGGCCGACATCTACTCGGGTTGGCTCGACGATTTTCCGATTCTTTCAATCGAGGACGGCTTTGACGAGGATGACTGGACCTCATGGGCCAACTTCACCAAGAATGACGGCCATCGCGTCCAGTGCGTCGGTGACGACCTGTTCGTCACCCAAGCCGAGCGCCTGGTGATGGGCATCGAGGCCAAAGCTGCCAATGCGATTCTGGTCAAACTGAATCAGGTCGGCACCGTCACCGAAACTCTGGAGACCATGGCGATTGCCGATGCTGCGGGGTTCAACTCGGTCATCAGTCATCGCTCCGGCGAGACCGAGGATACCACCATCGCCGACCTTGCGGTCGGTACCCGAGCCGGCCAGATAAAGACCGGTGCACCGGCTCGCAGTGATCGCACTGCCAAGTATAACCAACTACTGCGAATCGCCGAGAACTGTGATGAATTCGCTTCCCCTTTCTGAGGTGATGAAATGGTAGGAATCAGTCGTGAAGTTGGCCCAGTGATTCTGATTATCTTCAGTTTGATAGCCGCCCGTGAGGTTTGGCCATATGCTGATGTTCACAATCCACATCTACTCATCGATGGCTTTGTGCTCGAGGAGGTGATGACCGACTTGGGTGGCCCGACCTGTCTGCATTGGGCGACCGATTCAGCGCTTCTCATCTGCGACCGCGATGAGGGAACATTGCTTGCAGTACTCTACAATAGTGCCGACGCTTTCATTCCTAATGTGATAATCAAAAACCTAGATGCACCACACGGTGCTTTGACCTGGCAAGATCCAGACAGCGGGGAATGGCGACTTTTTGTTTCCGAAAAGGGAAAATTGTCGGCTTGGAATATCTCGGGTAATGACCCACTTTCATGGATGATGGGAGAGAAACAGGTGTTGGTCGAGGGAATCCCCAGCGGCAACCATCAAACAAATGCAGTAATGGATGGAGGCAATGGTACTCTGCTGTGGCACAGCGGTAGTACCTGCAATATCTGTGACCAGGACGATGAGCGCAATGCAGCCTTACTCTGGGTCGACCCTTGGTCGGGTGAACACGGAGTTGTGGCCAGCGGGGTACGCAATTCTTACGATGGCACCTGGGTTGAGGGAATGGGCTATGTGTTCACCGATAACGGCCGAGAC
>Ga0209554_1003159_pt1 | contig 10785 bp, 3 predicted proteins | sample MarorgKNORR_S2LV_5_FD_188221 | JGI IMG/M metagenome (GOLD analysis project Ga0209554, IMG submission 188221) | Marine microbial communities from the Southern Atlantic Ocean, analyzing organic carbon cycling - Bottom_A/KNORR_S2/LV (SPAdes) (version 2) | ecosystem: Environmental > Aquatic > Marine... | reverse complement strand
TTGTCCCAATCAGGCTATTTTGCAAAACCGCATTACAATGGCGTGCCTGATCCCGTGGCGACGCGCAACGTGATGATGCGTGGTCGCAACCGGAAACAAATTGCACAGAAGCTTCGGAATATTATTATTCCGCGTTTGGACAATGTGGACAATTTTAACATGACCGATATTGTTCAGGTCCTCAGTTCACTCATCAAGGCCAATGATCCGGATGGCGTTGGGGTTAACATCATCATTAACCCATATTTATCACCCGGTTCGCCCAATAACCAAGGCAGCGGAGGCGCCGGTCAGGGTGCCGGACAAGGTGGTGGCGCAGCCGGAGGCGCGGGTGGAGTGGATCCGTTGACGGGTCTGCCCACGGGTGCCGGTGGTGGCATGGGTATGGGTGGTTCCGGCGTTCAAGTTGACCCAACTACAGGTTTGCCAGTTGGCGGCGGCGCAGGCGGTGCTATCGAGCCCGCCGGTGGCGGATTGCCCGGTGGTGTTGGTGGATTGCCCGGAGGTGTTGGTGGATTGCCCGGAATGGGTGGCGGTGCGATGCCCGGAATGGGTGGCGGTGCGATACCCGGGATGGGTGGCGGTGGAGCAGGTGGTGGTGGTGCCATTACTGCAGCATTTATGCCGGAGAGAGTTCAAGTGCGTGGGCTCACCGGAGCGCTGTATAATCTCACGGCCAAGCAAGTGCTCGACATTGTGACCATGTCTTTCGATTATCCGATCCAGTATGTGATTCTCGATCAGGGAGTTGTATTTGTGCAGAAACCCGCCAGCCAACAGGGCTATTTCACACGTACTTTCAAGCTGAACCCCAGCGCAGTGCTAGGATTCCCGATGACTGTGCAAGGTAACGGTGGTGGCGGCAACGGCGGCGGCGCAGGCGGCGGCCAACCCGGCGGCGGCGCAGGCGGCGGCGCAGGCGGCGGCCAACCCGGCGGTGGGTTTGGTGGCGGTCCCGGCGGTGGAGGCATGGACCCTAGCGGGGGAGGCATGGATCCCAGTGGAGGTGGCGGCCCCGGCGGCAGTCCGCAATTTCGGCAGATCAATGGCTTTCCGGTTCAAGGGCTCGGACAGGGCTTTGTTCCGCGTGGATTTCAGACGGGTAACCGTTTCAACGTGCAGCCATTTAACCAGCAGAATTTTGGAGTGAATCGAGGCTTTCAGCGCTTCAATTCTGTCACGCCAGGATACGGTCAATCACGTGTCCAGCCACGTCGGTAAGACGAAAATCGCGCCCCTGATATTTGTAGGTCAGTTGCTCGTGGTCTAATCCCAAGAGGTGCAGGATCGTGGCGTTGAGGTCGTGCAGATGCACGGGGTCTTTCACTGGTTGATAACCTAACTCGTCGGTCGCGCCAAAGGTTGTGCCGCCCTTCACTCCACCTCCAGCCAGCATCATGGTGAACCCTTCCTTGTGATGATCGCGGCCCACGTTTTTTGTTACGCCGGCATTGCTCTTGCCTTGCAACATGGGCGTGCGGCCGAATTCGCCGCCGAGCACAATCAATGTTTCATCGAGCAGTCCGCGTTGTTTTAAATCCTTGATGAGCGCGGCGACGGGGCGATCCATCTGCTTGGCCTTCTTGGGGATGTTGGTGAACACGCCGCTGTGGTGATCCCAGCCTTGGTCGAAGAGCTGCACGAATCGTACGCCGCGTTCCACGAGCCGCCGCGCGAGCAGGCAGTTGTTGGCGAAACTCGCCTTGCCGGGCTGCGTTCCGTAGAGCGTGTGCACCGCCTTGGATTCCTTTGAGGTGTCCATTAACTCCGGCACGCTCGTCTGCATCCGAAACGCCAGCTCGTACTGGGCGATGCGCGTGGCGATTTCGGGGTCGCCCACGTCGGCCAGTGATTGTCGGTTCAGAAAATTTATTCCATCGACAATCTCTCGCCGGTCTTTGCCGCTCACGCCTTTGGGGTTGGCCAGAAACAGCACCGGATCGCCGCTGCTGCGAAACTCGATGCCTTGATGGAGCGTCGGCAAAAAGCCGCTGCCCCAAAGGCTGTTGCCTGCGCCGGCCACGTTACCGGTGATGAAGACGACGTAGCCGGGGAGGTCGCGGTTTTCGCTGCCTAGCCCGTAGCTCACCCACGAGCCAATGCCCGGCCGGCCAAATCGGTCGAAGCCGGTGTGCTGAAAAAGCTGCGCCGGAGCGTGGTTGAAATGGTCCGTGGTCAACGACTTCACAAGGCAAAGGTCATCCGCCACGCCGCCGAGTTGCGGCAGTTGCTCCGAAAGCTCCAGCCCCGACTGACCGTGTTTTTGAAACTTGAATCGCGTACCGAGCAGCATCGGGTGTTCGCGAATAAACGCCAGTTGTTTGCCCTTGAACATGTGGTCCGGGCATTTCTGGCCGTTGCGTTTTACCAACTCCGGCTTGGCGTCAAAGAGTTCCAGTTGCGAGGGCGCGCCGACGAGGTGAATGTAAATGACATGCTTCGCGCGCGGCCGGAAGTGCGGGCGGTCCGCTGTAGATTCGCCTTTCAACACCGACGCTAGCGCCATCGCCCCGATGCCCGCGCCGGCAGACTTCAGAAATTCTCGGCGGGTTTCGGTGAGGTAGTATTGGCGGAGCGGATTCATTGTTTCGTAATCGTCTCGTCCAAGTTCAGTAAAATATTCGCGATGAAAAACCATGCAGCCAATTCGGCGGCGTCCAATCCCTTCGGCGCTTTCCAGCCCTTGATGCCGCCGATGATTTCCGCGGCCGCCTTGGTGTTCTTTTCAAAAAATGCGTGCCGCTTTAGCAGGAGCGATTTGACAAATTTCAATTCCGCCGGGCGCGGTGAACGGGAGAGCGCCGCCTTGAAGGCAAACTCAATTTTCGCCTCCGGCCCATCGCCCTTGGCTTCCGCAAGCACGCGACCAGCGAAGGCCAGCGCCATCTCCACGTAGGCTTCGTCGTTCATCAGCGTGAGCGCTTGGAGCGGGGTGTTGGTGCGGGGGCGTTGGACGACGCAGGTGCCGCGGTCGGGTGCGTCGAAATTCACAAAGCTCGCGTAAGGCGCGCCGCGCCGCCACACAACGTACAGGCCTCGGCGGAAGCGATTTTCATCCGTGGCCACGTTGAACTTCGGTGCGTTGCGGCCGACGTGACGCCAGATGTTTCCCGGCTGCGGCGGGTAAATCGGCGGCCCGTGCATTTTCGTGCTGAGCAAGCCGCTGATAGTCAAGGCATTGTCGCGGACCATTTCCGCGCTCATCCGCAAGCGCGGCGCGCGCGCGTAAAACTTGTTCACCGCATCCGTCGCCAACAGTGCCGGCGTCACCCGCGAGGATTGCCGATAAGTGGCGCTCATCACGATGAGTTTGTGAATGTGTTTCATCGACCAACCGCGCTCCATGAATTCCACCGCCAGCCAATCGAGCAACTTCGGATGCGTCGGCGGTTCCGACTGTTTCCCAAAATCCTCCTGCGTCGCCACGAGCCCGCGCCCCATGATTTCCGCCCACCAGCGATTTACCGTCACGCGCGCGACCAGCGGATTGTCCGCATCAACGAGCCACCGCGCGAGGCCCAGTCGGTTGCGCGGCCAATTCATTTTGAAAGGATGCAGCGCCTTTGGCGTTTCGCTGGCCACTGCATCGCCGGGGGAAAGGTAACTGCCCCGCCGCATCACGTGCGTCTCGCGTGGCTTGGCCCGCTCCACCATCACCAGCGTGGTGGGCGGCTTGAGGGTGTTGAATTGCTTGGCCAGCGCCAGCAGTTTCAGTTCCTCTTTTTTCAGGATTGGATATTTGGTTTTGAAATGTTTTTCCAGCGTCGCCTTTTCTTTTTTGGACCAGTTTGCCTTGCGGAGAATCGCGGCGATATTTTTCGGTGGATTTGGTTCCTCGGCCAAGTTCTTCCTTAAATCTTTCACTCGCTTTTGCGCGGCATCCTTTTTGGCACCCAATGTCTTCAGCTTGGCCGCTCTCGTTTCGTCAATTGGCAAGTCCATCGTTGGCCCATAAAAATCCCACGTCACGCCCTTGCCCAGTTGCTTCACTTCGAGCGGCGTGTTGTTAAAAAAAGCGAACAGCGAATAATATTCCTTCATCGCAATGGGGTCGTACTTGTGGTCGTGGCATTGCGCGCACTCGAGGGTGGTGCCGAGGAAAACCGTGCCGGTGGTGTTCACGCGGTCGACGACTTGGTTGAATCGATTTTCCTCCGGATGCACGCCGGCCTCGACGTTGCAGGTGGGCGTGCGGTGAAAGCCCGTCGCGATGCGCTGGGCCGCCGTGGCTTTCGGCAAAAGGTCACCGGCGATTTGCTCGATGACAAATTGGTTGAACGGCATCCCCGCGTTGAACGCATCAATTACCCAATCGCGGTATGCCCAACTGTCGCGAAGCTGGTCGGCTTGGAAGCCGTTGCTGTCGGCATAGCGCGCGAGGTCCAGCCACGGGCGCGCCCAGCGTTCGCCGTAGCGTTTAGATTTCAGAAGGCCATCGACAATTTTTTCGTAAGCCGCATCGCTGGGGTTGGCAAGAAAGGCATCCAGCACCGCGGGCGATGGCGGCAAACCAATGAGATCCAAATGCACGCGGCGCAGCAATTGTTCCGACGGAGCGGCGGGCGAAGGTTGCAGCTTGTTTGTTTCCAACCGGGGCAGCACGAAAAAATCAATCGCATTGCGCGGCCAATCCGAGTCCATCCGTGGCAGGGCGGGGCGTATTGGTTTTTGATATGCCCAATGGCGATCCGCCAGTTTGGCTTCGGCACCATTCATTGCGGTCGCCATCCACAAAATTCCCATGAGCATGCAGGTGCGCATAAGCTAAAACTTTATGGCATGAGCGTGCGCGGGGCAATGCTGGTCTTCGCATTTCCCTTGAATAAGCCACCCTTCGCGGCAATCCTAAAGCCATGAAAGCTCCCTTGCTTCCCCAACTCCTTGGTCTCTTCCTTTTGGCTTCCCCACTTGCGGCTGATGATTGGCCGACTTACCGCGCGGATGGGCATCGTTCTGGGGTCACTGACGCGCAACTGTCACCCACGCTGTTTCCGCAATGGACGTTTCAGCCACGGCACGCACCGCGTACTGCTTGGCCGTTGCCGGGTGAGGAGGAGGCGCGCATGCACTCGGATCGTGCTTATCATGCGGTGATTGCCGGTACCACTTTGGTTTTTGGAAACAACGTGGACAATCACTTGCACGCGCTGGACACGCGCACGGGCAAAATGAAATGGAGCTTTGCCACCGAAGGCTCCGTGCGGTTCGCGCCGATGATTGATGGTGGGCGGATTTATTTTGGTTCGGACGATGGCAATGTTTATTGTGTGGACGCCGCCAAGGGAACGCTCGTCTGGAAATATCGTCCCGGCCCCAGCGGGGAGCGCATCATTGGCAGAGGCCGGATGATTTCGTTGTGGCCGGTTCGCACGGGGGTTTTGGTTGAAGACGGCATTCTTTATGCCACCGCCGGCATCTTCCCGTACGAGGGGCTTTACATTGCGGCGGTGAACGCCAAGACCGGCAAGAACATTTGGATGAACGACACCGCCGGCGACCAAGCGTGGGGGTTGTTGTACGGTGGCATGGCGCCGCAGGGATACTTGGTGGCCTCGGCCAATTCGCTGTACGTGCCGACGGGTCGCAGCATGCCCGCGGAGTTCGACAAGCGCACGGGCAAGTTCAAGCGCCTTCTCAACGCGGGCGGCAAGATTGGCGGCTCGTGGACGATGATGGATGGCAACGAACTGTTTGCGGGTGTGGCCAATCAAGGCACTGACACCAAAATCACATTCGATATCAAAAGTGGTAGGAGTCGAGGCGACCGGTTTTCGCGGTATCCGTCCATCGACATGGTGCTCACGACCGACACCGCGTTCATCGCAACGCGAAAGGGAATTTACGGAATCGACCGCGCGGCAAATCTCAAGGCCAACTCCGACGTGCCCGCGCTGGACAAGGAATCCGGCGCGCTGGTGAAAACCATCGCCGCCATTCGCAAACGCCACAAGGCCGCCGGAGACAAGCCGGAGGAACTCAAGAAACTCAACGCCGACCTTACCAAGGCCACCACGCGTATTTCGGCTATCAACAAGGATAAAGCCGCGCTCAATGGCGCGCGCGTCAAGTGGTTTACACCCCGCGAAAAACTCGGCCCATTGGTGCTCGCGGGCGACACGCTCTTTGCCGGGGGCGATGGCTTCGTGATTTCGCTCGAGTCCGCCACGGGCAAGCTCGTAATGGATCACGCCCTCAAAAGCCGGGTGTTCACTCTGGCCGTGGCTGACAATCGGTTGTTTGCCAGCACCGCTGATGGCGCAATCCATTGCCTTGCCCCGCGCGCGTTGGCGACTGTCCGCACGATTACAGACAGCTCGGGCGGCGTCGTTCGTGGCAAGGGGATTCCGGCCGCGCTGAAGAAGGCGTTGACATCGACGGGTGTGGAACTCGGCTGGGCCCTCGTGGCGGGCGCGCGGGATGGCAGCTTGGCGGAATTTTTGGCCCGGGAAACAGCGCTCAACATTGTCGTTGTTGAGCACGATGCCAATGCGGTGAAGTCGATTCGGTCGCGCTTGATGAAAGCCGGTCTCTACGGGAAACGCGTGATTGTGTTGAATGCGCCGTACGGTGATTTGCCGGATTATTTTGCCAACCTCATCGTGTCCGAGCGTGTGATGCTGGGCGAGGAATTGAATTTGCCGGTGGCCCAACTCGCCCGCGTGTTGCGTCCCGCCGGCGGCAAGCTGGTGCTGGGATCAATCAAGGACTGGCCGGCAGCGAGCGTCGAAAAAATCAAGAACGGACTGATCGCCAATGCCGTGGCGGAGACGACGTTCCGTATTACCAACAACCATCTTCATTTCACGCGCGGCAAGCTCACGGGCGCGGGGAGTTGGACGGGGCTTTACGGCAACACCGCGAACACGTCGTCCACGCCGGACACGCTGGTGAAAGGGCCGCTCGGCGTACTGTGGTATGGTGAGCCGGGCAGTGAGAACATGGTGGGCCGCCACGCGCGCGCCGCCGGTCCGCTGGCCATCAACGGCCGGCTCTTCATACAAGGAACGGAAGTGGTGATGGCATATGACGCGTACAACGGCACGTTTTTGTGGAAGCGTAAAATCACCGGCGCGGTGCGCGTGCGGGTGGATGTGGATGGCTCAAATATCACGGCCACGGACGATGCGGTTTTTGTGGCCACGCGCTATGAAGTGCAGCAGCTGGACGCGCAGACCGGCAAAACGATTCGTGAATTTCCCTTGCCACTCAAGGAAGGCGAGGATTTGCGATGGGGTTACATCGCGGTGCAAGGCAATCTGCTCATCGGCACAGTTGCCACGCCCTTGGACTATGAGTTTGCTTACCTATGGAAAGCCATTGTAAAGGGTGCCGAGTGGGTGGCGGAAAAGGATTGTCCGAAAGAGGCGTTGCTCACGCTGAAACGTGTAAAGGCCATTCATGCCAAGCCGGATGTCCGCGCTTTGGCCTACTTCAAACGCGGCGACCTGCATTGGAGAACAACCAATAAATTCCCCGGTTGGTTGCCGGACCACAAGCCCTCAAAGGTGGGCCCCACCATCATGACCAGCGAGAAAGTGTTTGCGTACGACATCACGAGCGGCAAATTGCTGTGGGAACATGAAGGCAAATCCATTCCGAACATTTCACTGGTTATCGGCGACGGCCGCATTTATTTCCTGAAGGATGACCTTGGCGATAAGGAACGCGCGCAAGCCCGCGCCACCACGGCCGCCAACATCGCCAGCGCAACCTACGTGCCCGAGCGCGAGCAGAAGCTCCCAGAAGAGGAGCGTGACTATCGCCGCGTGGTTTGCTTGGACGCCAAGACGGGTCGCGAACTTTGGAACCGGCCTTATGACCTCACCGGCTCCGGCGGTACCAAGCTGGGGTTGGCTTATCAGGACGGCCGGATTTTGGCGTTTGGCCATTACAGCAATCACGACGAGAGGGTGTTTAACGAGGTCAGGGATATCAATAAGGATGGCTTTCCTGATAACCTGGATTGGCGACGCATCACGGTGATTGATGCCGGCGGCGGCAGTTTGCTCTGGAGTAAACCGTTCAATTATCGTCGTCGTCCGACGATTGTTGGCGACACCATTTACATCGAGCCGCGCCGAGCGGATTTAAAAACCGGCGAGATTCAAAAGCGCAAGCACCCCATCACCGGCAAATTGGTGGACTGGGAATTCCTCCGGCCCGGCCACAGTTGCGGCATCATCACCGCCACGCCGGACAATCTCTTTTTCCGGTCGTTCAGCGGCGCGATTGTTAACACCAAACAGGACAGCGGCCTGCAACTTTTCGGTGGCATTCGGCCCGGTTGTTGGAACAGCATGATTCCCGCCAACGGGCTGTTAAGCATGCAGGAGGCGAGCAGTGGTTGCACTTGCAGTCACTCGCTGAAGTCCACGGTCGTGCTAAAAAATAAACCACAAAAAGGCCACGCCGAATGGGCGGTGTTCATTTCGGGGAAGGCAGCCAACAAACCGGTCAGCCACTTGGCCATCAACTTCGGCGCGCCCGGCGATATGCGAGCGAAGGATGGCACGGTGTGGTTCGGCTACCCGCGCCCGAGCACCGTCAGGGGTCAGGGTGCCTTTCGCGACTACGGCATCAAGTTTAAACTTGCCGAGGCGGGCACCATCGAGGTCGTCCAACGCGATTGGCGCGGCCGCACCTTTGTCGGCACCGACAAGCCGTGGGTGTTCACGAGTGGCTTGAAGGGCGTGACAAAGTTCAGCGTGCCGCTTTTGGAAAAAGGCTCGAAGGCCAAATACACCGTACGCCTCGGCTTCACTCCGTTGCCCGGCGACCAAGTGGGCAGCCGCGTGTTCGATGTGAAATTGCAGGGCAAAACCGTGCTGGAAAATTTCGATGTGGCCAAGGCCGCCGCTGCGGGGACGGTGGTGGTGCGCGAAATTAAAGGCGTGGAGGTCACGGGTAATTTATTGGTGGAACTGGCCCCGCCCGGGCTAAAAGGCGCGGCGGCGATTGACGTGCATCCGAAGCTGCATCATCTCGGCGACAACGTGGTGGCCGGTTGGATGGAATCCACGCCCAAGCCCGAGGGGTTTGTGTTGACGATGCCGTTTGAATTCAAGGGCGGTGACGAAGCTTACACGCTGTCCATCGCGCAGCAGGATGTTCATAATGGCTGGTTGATTGTGCTCAATGGCCGCGAGATTGGGCGCTTGCAGAAGGACACCGCGAAGCTGACCACCCGCGTGCCTGTGCCGAAAGGCGTTTTGAAAAAGGGCGCGAACGAGCTGGTCATCCGTCGCGCGGAAAAAAGTCAGGACGACATTCAAGTGGGCCGCGTCCAGTTGCTCACGGGCCATCCGGCATCGACAGTGATTCAGTCGATTGAAGTCATTCGCGAAAACCAAAAGACCGCAGCAAAGCGCTGACTTGAAAACCGTCTGACCGCTTATTAGAGTCCGCTCTTTCTGGTGACTGAAAACGAACATCAATACGGCGCGCGCGGCAACAGCATGGTGTGGTTGGCGGTCACTGCGTTGGCCATCGGTTGTCTTGCGGTTTTTCTGCAAAGCAAATACGCCGACAATCCCTCGTCCGGCCTGCGCGATGGGCAGGCGAAGAGCCTCACCGTTTATTGCGCCGCCGGCGTGCGGTTGGCGGTCGAGGAAATGGCGAAGCAGTTTGAAACGGAAATGGGCGTGAGCGTGAAGCTCGAGTACGCCAACAGCGGTGTGCTCGCTAACCGCCTCAAGATCGACAAGGAAGGCGGCCTCGCCAGCGCGGATGTTTATATTCCGGCGGATTACACCTACACGGAAAAAGCCGCCGCCGATGGTCTCACGCGGGAATCGTTGCCCGTGGCCACGTGGCAGGTTGTGCTCGGCGTAAAACCGGGCGCGGATATCGATGTAACAAATTGCGATGAGGTGTTGAGTTCGAAGCTGTCTTTCGTAATGTGCGACCCGCTCGCGGGCGTTGGCAAAAAGACTAAAAAGATGCTCGAGCAATCCGGCCATTGGGCGGCCATTGATAAAGCGAAGCAGTCTTCCTTTCCCACCGTCACCGAGGCCGCGCTGGCGGTGAAGGAAAATCCCGGCACGCAAGCTGCGTTTGTATGGGATTCCGTGGCGCGGCAGCACGGGCTGCGCGTTATCGAGTTGCCGGAACTCAAAGCGAGCCGCGCGAATATTTCCGTGGCGGTGACGGCTTCGACTGACCGGCCGACTTTGGCGCTGCAGTTTGCGCGCTTTCTTGCCGCGCCGGAAAAGGGCGGCAAGGTTTTCGCCCGTCACAAATATCAACCGCTCGCCGGCGATGCGTGGGTCAAGGTGCCGAAGTTGCGCGTCGACTGCGGCGGCGTCAATCGCGAGGCGGTGGAGAAAACCATCCGCGAATTCGAGGCGCGCGAGGGCTGCGTCATCACCATGGTTTACGCCGGTTGCGGCACGCTCGTCGGCAAAATGCAAACGGGTGAAAAGGGCTTGCCCGATTTGTTTATGACTTGCGATGCCACCTATCTCGACATGGCCCAGGAAAAAATGGGCAATCCCTTCGGGCCTGACCTGAAAATTTCCAGCACGCGCATCGTGATGCTGGTGAAACGCGGCAACCCCAAAGGCCTGCAAACCCTCGCCGACCTCGCGCAGCCCGATTTGCGCATTGGCGTCACCGAGCCCAAGGCCAGCACGCTTGGCAAGCTCAGCGAGGAATTGTTTCGCGAAACCGGCCAGTGGGAGGCCATTGCAAAAAATATTCCCGTGAAGCACGACACCGCCCACACGCTCATTCAGTCAATGGAAGCCGGCGGCAAGCTCGACGTGGTGCTCGTGTACGAGGCCAACA